>Ga0070690_100001323_pt1 | contig 12889 bp, 15 predicted proteins | sample KBSS33HmetaG_FD_64671 | JGI IMG/M metagenome (GOLD analysis project Ga0070690, IMG submission 64671) | Switchgrass rhizosphere microbial communities from Kellogg Biological Station, Michigan, USA - KBS S3-3H metaG | ecosystem: Host-associated > Plants > Roots > Rhizosphere ... | reverse complement strand
GGTCCTCGTGGTCACCCGCGCATCCAGCGGCATCGGACTGGTCACGGCACGGATGGCCGCCAAACGGGGTGCCAGGGTCGTCCTGACGGCGCGCACGCTCCCCTGGTTTGAAGCTGATAGGTGCAGATGGTGAAAGACCGAGCTCGAAGCATGGCGGCAGCATGATGTCTATGGCAGCGGCATGGTTGGTCGCGGCAACTGCCGCGGCGTTTCTTCCGGCGAGCGGATCACACAGCGCCACGGAGGACGTCAAACCGTCTGCGCAATCGTTCCTACAGAAAGCCGCGGAGGGTCAGCAGGCGGAAATCGCGTTGGGGCAGTTGGCCTCCGAGCGGGCAGGGGACCAGCAGGTCAAGCAGTTCGGAGCGCAGATGATCGAGGACCATCGAAAAGCCAGTGCGGAAATTCAGCAACTTGCGTCCAAGGAAGGCGTGGCACTTCCCACCGAATTGACTAGCAACCACAAGGACAAGAAGGAGCAGTTCGCCCGATTGTCGGGAAGAGATTTCGACCGGGCCTATCTGGGTTACATGCTGCGCGATCACCGCCGGGATGTGAAGGAGTTCGAACGACACATCAAGGCGATCAAGAATCCTCAAGTGCAGCAATGGGCGGAGGGCACGCTGCCGCTGTTGAAGCAGCATCTCCGCCAAGCGCAACAGATCGCGAGCTCAATCGGCATCGACACGGCGGCACGGTAGTTCGCCGAACTCCGCTGACCGCCGCCGTCACCATGAAAGAGAAGGGAGAGAGAAGGAAGGCTATGAAATCGAACAGGGTTTGGCCACAAGTGCTCTGCATCACTGTGGGAATTGTACTCGCGTCATGGGCGCTCGTCATGGACCGTGCGGGTCTCGCCCAACCAACTCCTGAAGGCAAGAAGCAACAGGCGCAGGTCGGCACCCTCGAGGATGCCAGGCTGAAGGGCTTCGAGGGCGTGGATTTTTCCTATGATGTATTCGGCGCGCCACCCGGCCAGGATGCCCAAAGGAGTGCTGATGAGGTGATGAAGAAGGATGTCGCCCAGAAGTCTGAGGTCATGAAACGCCAACACAAGTTGCTGAACGACCGTTATGACCTGAGTTGTCGGACCGAAAAAGGCATCACCATGACGAAGGGCAAGCCGCAACCGATCGGTCCGATCGTCAAACTCGGCTCCGGCATGACGTGGGAGCAGCTGGGCCAGCTCTCCGCCGATGACATTAAGAAAAAGGGCGCGTTCCCTCCAGGCTTCGATCGGCTCCCGCACGTCAAGCAGGCTGTGGGCGGCCAGGTGTTTCCTCAGGTCCAAACCAAGGAATTTCCAAGACTCGAACGATTCGACGTAGACTTTGATCTGCCGGAATGCCTGCTGCCGGAGTTTCCCCCTCCGATTTTCCTCACGACCCATCCCGAACTCGGCGATGTCTCTCAGGGTGAGGTGCTCCACGCCGAGAACTTCGACCGGCTGTTCCGGGGATTGGTCACGCCGGCCCAGTTGGACGGACTCCGCATGCTCGTGACTCAATTTCCACAAGAAGAATTCAATGCCACTCATGATCGAAAATCGGTGAAGCCCAGCCTCGGCGTCAGTTGCCTGGATTGCCACGTGAATTTTCACACGACCGGCCAGTTTCACCTGAATCCGGACACGCGGCCGCAAATGGAACGCCTGCGCCTGGATACGGTCAGTTTGCGCGGCATGTTCAACCAGCAAATCCACGGCTCAAAGCGCTCCATCCGATCGGTGGAAGATTTCACCGAATTCGAGCAGCGCACGGCCTACTTCAACGGCGATCCGATACGGGCCATGAAGAAGGGGATGAACATCATCGACCGGGTGCCTGTGGCCCATATGGCACAGATGCAGAACATGATCGACTTTCCCCCCGCGCCCAAACTCGATCCGATGACAGGCCGATTGGACCGCACGAAGGCGGCCCCGCTCGAAACGAAAGGGGAAGACCTGTTTTTTGGGAAAGCGAGGTGTGCCCTCTGTCATCAGCCGCCGTCGTTTACGGACCACCAGATGCATGATCTTCATCTTGAGCGATTCGGGGCGGCGGCGGACGGTCCCATTAAGACGTTCGTGTTGCGAGGGATCAAAGATTCTCCGCCCTATCTGCACGACGGTCGTCTGCCGACTCTCGAGGATACGGTGGAGTTTTTCAACATCGTCGGCGGCCTCAAGCTGGACCAGGAAGAGAAAAGAGCACTGACGGCTTTTCTGCGGGCGCTGTAAGTCGATGCGTCGCGACCGGGAACGGGGACATCCGATGCAAGAGCCATCGACGGACAAATCCGTCCTTCAACACATCGAAGAGCTGGTCACGCAAGAACATCGGCTCCAGGCACAGGAGTTCATGAGCGACGACGAGCGCGCCCGTTTACGCACCATTCAGGTCGAGCTCGATCAAACCTGGGATCTTCTCCGACAGCGCCGTGCGCTTCGCGCGACCGGACAAAATCCGGACAAGGCTCAAGTCAGGCCGCCGGAGATCGTCGAGAAATATGAGCAGTGAGTCGTGAACCGCGGGAGAGTTTATTAATAGGGCGAAAGGAGGACAGGATGTCGGTTATCGAAAAATCAATCGAAATCAACGTGCCGGTCAGAGCCGTCTACAATCAATGGACCCAGTTCGAAGAGTTCCCCAACTTTATGGAAGGGGTCAGGCAGGTGAAGCAAATCGACGACAGGCATTTACACTGGAAAGCCGACATCGGGGGGAAGGAGAAGGAGTGGGATGCCGAGATCACCGAGCAGATCCCCGATGAGCGCATCGCCTGGAGGAGCAGGGACGGCGCGGCGAATGCCGGCGTCGTGACCTTTCATCGGCTGTCGGATTCCAAATCCAAGGTCATGCTGCAGATGGAATACGATCCGGAGGGCTTCGTCGAACTCGCGGGAGACGCGGTAGGCGTCGTCAGCCAACGGATCCTGGGCGATCTCGAGCGATTCAAAAAGTACATTGAAGGCCGGGGACGGGAGACGGGGGCTTGGAGAGGCACGGTGAAATAGGAAGACACATAACGGCAAGGAGTCGCAGATGAACATACAATGGTTCGTCGCGTATGCGATCACGGGCGTATTGTGCCAGGCCGTTCCTGCCCTTGTGCAGGAGGCGGTCGCCGACAGCTCCGGTCAGGCCTCAGGGATGCGTGTTGTGCATGGGGAAGTGAAGCAGGCGGGGCTCAAGACGATAGTGATCGACGATGGTAAAGGCAAGGAAGTTACGATGTCGATCGACGCCGCGACGGCAGGAGATAGGGACATCCATCCCGGAGATGTCATTACGGGAACCGTCACGGCGCAAGGCAGAGCAGTGGCGATTCACAAGGACGCAGGTGCGAAGGCCGACAAAGACATATCAATGTCCGGAGAAGTGCATGGCGGCGACATCATGACTCGACAGGGCGGGACGAAGCACCAGGAGATGTCCCGATAGCCTCGACGACATCCCAGGAGAGTCCCATGAAGAAACTTCCGATGGCACGACGAGGGCGGTCACGTCGAAATCGTCATAGCAGCAAGACATCAAGACCGGCATTTTCGAAGAAGGTGTACTGGTGGCAGCGGAACTGAACGAAGCCGGTGCTGTCATCGATCTGCATCGGGCGAAGCAGTGAGGGTGCGCCGAGCTTCCTCGTGTGGTCCTCATCGCTGGTCAGGGACGAGCCATCGGGTCGGGCTCTGACGGTTCTGTTCAGTCATTGATCATTCCGGGGGGCATGCTCAGCCGAAGGGCGCGTCCTGTCCGGCGGAAGACAGCTTGACTGAGCAAATGGGGAGTCGCCTAGCGCCGAATCGTCATGATGAGTTCAGAGTGCGCACCCTGGCGACTTAGTAACCTCGCGAGCGCGGACACGAATGGTCCGTCACTTGCTCGCGTCTACATACTGATCATTGACCAATGAGCAAGGGGGCGCAAATGGATCGAATGTGCATCGTCATGATCTTGGGTGGATGGTTGCTTTGGCAAGGCATGCCGGGTCCTGCAATTGTGATTGGAGGAACGGCTTCCTCGCAGGAGAAGACGGCGAGTGTTGGAACAGTGGAACACAAGGAACAGGTGATCAGCGAAGCGACCGACAGCTACCTGCCTGGTGATCGGCTCGTCACCGGCCGGATTGTGGCTATTCGAGGCAACCAGATCGAAATTGACATCGGAAACGTCAAATCGCTCTATGTGCCGCTGCGACCGGCCAGGGTAAAAGGCCAAACCTTCGAGGTGGGCCAACCGATCATTGTCACGTTGAACGATCACAATGCGGTTGTGGATTACCATCATCCGAATGAACGTTCTGATCACAAGGTGGTGCGTGGCAAATTGACGACGCCGCTCACGGTGGGACTCGACAAGGCGGTGGTTCAAACCCAGGATGGGACCAAGACCTTCATGGTCACCGAGCGTGCGAAAGCAAAGCTCGCGGCGATTCCCATCGGTGTCGAGGCTTTCTTCCTGGCTGATGAGAGCGGCAACCTGGTCGACGCGCAGCTTGCACGTGCGGAAGGAGTGCGGGAAGCCGGGCCGAACAATAAAGCCAGGATCAAAGGTGCACACGAGCAAGTCCGGGCCACCTTCAAAGGAAAGAGCGGGCAGGACATGCTGAAGATCACTGAACAGGGGAAGGATCGGGAAGTCCCGTTTCGGCCTCCGCTTCAGAAGCTCGAGCGCCTGAAACCTGGCCAGGACGTGGTGCTGCTGATGGACGACCAGGGATATGTACTCGAAATCGCGACACCTGAAGTCACGCCGATGCCTTGAAAGCCGGTCAGCCCTCCTCACTGAGGGACGATACGGCCGCGCTCGCATGACTCACCTGTGAAAAGGGGAGGGAAGTCTCATGACGAGCCGGGGATTTGCTCGCGTCATCGGCGTGATCTTCATGGGGGTGGGGGTGTTGGGGTTTATTCCCGGCCTGAAGTCACCACCACCGCTGGCCGCGCCACATTTGATGATCGAAGGGGGCTACGGATTGCTGTTGGGGTGGTTCCCTGTGAATTGGGCTCACAACCTCGTGCATCTGGGTATCGGCATTGGAGGATGGAGTGCCTCACACAGCATGGCCGATGCTCGTGGATTTGCGCGCGGACTGACCATTTTCTATGCAGGACTTACGGTGATGGGTGTCGTTCCAGCGTTGAACAGTATGTTCGGAGTGATTCCGCTATTCGGTCATGACATCTGGCTGCATGCCGGCACGGCGGCACTTGCGGCCTATTTCGGGTTCGGCCAACGGATGGAAGCCATGGAAATCAGAGAGCGGTATCGACGAGCGGCCTAGCGTACGGCGACGGCATCCCGTGGTTCGGAGCCGAGATGGCGTTCCAATGCCCGGGCTGCGGATATATGGCTGAGCAAATCCGGTCCTGTCCTGACTAATTCTTGTTTGAGTCGGGGAGTGCCCTCGGATTCCGCCGCGGCCTCCACAAAGTTGAAGGCCTGCACATGTTGCTCGATTTCGTATGCGACGTAGGCCCGATCGAAGGCAGCCCCCGATGTCATTCGTAACTTCCGCATGGCTTGCTCATGGGCTTGTTTGAATTGGACGGCCAGTGCAGACGATTCCGGTTGCAGACCTAATTGCTCGGCGAGGCGTCCATTGGTTTGGGTCAGCTCGCGGTGTTCATTCATGACTCGCCCGGCAAACGCTTTGACTTCGGGCGCGGTCGCTTTTTCCCGCGCGAGTTGCGCGGTGTCGATCTCATTTTCGTCAAGACCGTCCAAAACGCTCACGATATTTGAATCTGACAAAGTGAGGCCCGGGAGCAGCTGTTGCAGGAATGCGCAGGCGGACATAGAGGGGCTCAGCAGAATGGCCGTCATTAGATATAGGAGTCGGATCATGGACCCTCCTCACAGGAGTCCGGTCGCGCCCATCTGTTCATGCTACGCCGTGGCAGGTTGTTTGGGGCCTGGGAAACCTCCTAAGTTGCGGGGAATCCCATTCTGCTGGGAGTTTGGATAACCTGTCCATGGAAAGACAGCCTGCGCTGGTAAGGGCATGAGGAGGTTCGAGCACGCAGCCCGCGAGGGAATGTTTTGACGTGCAATAAAGGCCTGTGTCTTGCAGCTTCAGCAGTTCATGAAGAGATGATTTTAGATTGTTGTTGAAACGGTGGAGGAGATCTCATGACACGACGAAGAGGAAAGCGCTATCGGTATCGAACGAATACGCAGGACATGGACTGGAAGGAGGAGCAGGCGGAGGCATTTCACAATATCGGAGACACCCAACGTCTTATTTCAGCCATTACCGGAGCCGGATTGATCCTTGAAGGCTGGCGTCGCCGCTCTCTTGCGGGTGGAGCATTGGCCTTCGCGGGCATAGGCCTTCTATACCGGGCGGCCAGCGGGTATTGTCCTGCTTTCGGCGCGATCGGAATCGATATGAGCGATGCCCATGACACCAGCCGTCTGGGCCGGCGTAAGGTCCCCTCCGAAGAGGCGACAAAAATCAGACGGAGTATTGAGATCAACAGGCCACCGAATGAAATCTATCGGTTCTGGCGGACGCTCGATAACCTCCCCAGGATCATGAGTCATCTGGAATCGGTCCAGGTGGTCACTGACCGGTTCTCCCACTGGATTGTCAAGACGATGACCGGCATGCCCACGATCCAATGGGATGCGGAAATCATCAACGATGTGGAAAATGAACGGATCGGATGGCGTTCCTTGAATGATGCCGATGTGGATCATGCCGGTTCTGTAGAGTTCGAGCCGATCGAGGACGGTCGGAAAACCCGGGTAATCGTGACCCTACAATATGCGCCGATCGCCGGCCGCCTCGGGACGGCCGTGGCCAAGTTCATCGGCCAGGACCCCGGCTTCAAGATCGAGCAAGATTTACAACGATTCAAGGAATCGATGGAGGCAGGGAAGGTCTTGAGTTCGTGAGTGCTGAACTAGTGAGCGAAGGACTGAGCGCAGACCCCTTGCGGCCGGCCCGCTAAATGAGCCGGCCGACTATTTGGTTAGACCCGACTCGGCCCGGCAACGGGCATCGGCTATTGCGACGTCTTGTCCGTGCTGCAGCGATCCCAGCACGACTAGAGAATGTTCCAGTGTCCGGGCGCACCTGATCGGAATTACTCTGGCCTCAACTGCGGGGCAGTCGATGGTGAGGGGCGATATGAAACGGCCGAAAGCAGGAGGTCGTAAACGAGCAAAGCCGGGGGCATCGGGAACGGAACGGCACAAGAAGCGGGAATCCGTTATCGATGACGCCCTGCTCAAGGAAGTCGGAAAAGCGAATGAACGCATCGCCAATCCCGATGAACATGAACGAGTGATCCCCAGTCGGCCATGCTGAGCGTCACCTGCATCCCTTCTGTTCACACGAGATGTTGAGTGGCGGAGGAAACCCACTGGCACTCGAGAGCGTTGCAGATCCATCCTGGGGAGGTGACCATGACTGACGATCGGAAGCCCGAGAAGATAGAGATCGACGCCGACGAGATGATCCGCGATTACGAGGAGTCGGCCGTGAGCGAGGACGAAGCCCATCAGACGACTATGGAATGGTATGAGCAGGCAAACCAGGACACGCCCGTCCCGCCCGAAGCGGTGCTGACGGGAGGTGACATCGATGCGGCCTGGGATCAAGCGGCGGCGGGAGAGGAGACCGTCGGTGGCTCGAGTCCCACGCCCGATCAAGACTTGGTCGATGAGATTGGCCGGGCCGTGGGCCTCAATTATGAGGATGCAGAGCCGCTGCACACGACCGAGAAAATCGAACGGCGGGATCAGGAGCGCTGGGAACTTCATCCTGCTTCCTCTGAGGACTTCGAGGAGCGCAGTCACACGCCGGACACTCCACCGGCATCTACGAAGAACGCAGCCGCCCGCTCGAAGCGTCCGGCCGATTCCACCGGGAAGGGCCAGCGCAAGGCGGCCTGATGCCCGACGACCGCCGGAGGAAAGGGCCAAGCTGTCCCTGCACGGACAGATGGCCAGGTGTCTAATGCGAGTCGCTGGTCCAACCCCTCGTATGGTGCCCAACTATGGGCGGCGGCATATCCCTTGCGGATCCACGAATAATTCATAAAGAGGGAATGAAGCGAGGAGGGCGACAGCCGTATTGACCGACTGCACAATCCCCTGAAGGCGGGAGGAGCTCATCATGCCTCGATTAAACCTGTGGGTAGTCGCCGCAGCCCTTATGGGCCTGCTGGCACCGCCGCTGCTCTTGTTCGTCTGGGCCGAAGGTGATCCTGTCGTGCAAGAGGGAGCGGTGGTGCTGATGGAATTCACGATTACGGTGCCGGAATCCCAGCTCGTGATCCCCAAAAACGTGAGCCAATTTACTCCCGGTCACCACGAACTCTTGCCCAATCTCGAGAAGGCGATCACGGGCATGAGAAAAGGCGAGGAGAAACGGGTGGATCTTTCTTCGGATGATGCCTTTGGCCCCTATGATGAGACCAAAAAGGGCATCATCAGCAGTGAAAGCCTACCTCCGGGCACCCAGCCGGGCACGATCTTCACCACGGAGGAGGGCGTGCCCTTCGTCGTGACAGAACTGTCCGGACCGGTGGCATCGATCGACTTTAATCATCCGCTGGCGGGAAAACATCTCATTATCGACGTGAAAATTCTTAACGTGGAATCGACGATACAGGAAGGCATGAGCATGGACGACCGACGGGACATAACCATTTAAGGAGGAGGTGGTATGCTGCCCGATGAACCCTATAAGACCAAATCGTTCAACCTGCACGGCCTCGAGGGAATCTCCGACAAAACCATCGACATGCATCTGTCTCTGTATGAAGGGTACGTCAAGGCGACGAACGCCTTGCAAGGACGGATTGCAGAATTCTTGAAGGACGGGCACGTCGACCAGGAGGAGTTCCCTGCCTATTCCGAACTTACCCGCCGTCTCGGGTTCGAGTTCAACGGCATGGTGTTGCACGAGTATTACTTTGACAACCTCACGTCCAAGGCATCCTCAAAGCCGGACAGCACGTCGGCCTTTCTGCGTCAGGTCGAAGCGTCGTTCGGCACGTACGAGCGCTGGAAAACCGATTTCGTCAGCGTGGGAAAAATGCGTGGAGTGGGATGGGCGATCTGCTTTCAGGAGCCGGCGACCGGACGCCTCAGCAACCATTGGATCACCCTGCATGAGCACGGCAATGTTGCCGGCTTCCAGCCGGTGCTCGTTATGGACGTCTGGGAGCACGCCTTCCTGCTCGACTACTCGCCTGCAGACCGCGGCGAATACATCAAGGCCTTCTTTGCCAACGTGAATTGGCGTGTCGTGGACAGACGTGTCACGACCGACGCTCCACATTTACGAGCGGCCTGACGGAGCATGCGGTGCCGGAGTTTATGCCGCCAGCTTTTCGAGAGGTTGGCTGGGAAGAGGACGGAATCGCCGGCAGGATAACGCGGCGATGCAGGCCGTGCACAGCAGCACGAAGCCGATCCCGAGCAAGCTCACGTGTGGTCCCATTGTATCGGCCGCCCATCCAAATCCGGCCATACCTGCCATCGCCGAGGCCATCGATCCGGTGCTGAAGGTCGTGAAGACACGGCCGAGAAGCGGGGCGGGAGTCACCTCCTGCAAGACTCCCCACACAATGGGCATGAACAGCGCAGTGCTGCCACCGATGATGAGGATCAACGCCCCTGCCACGAGCGGTGCGGTCAACATGCTGAGGCCGCACATCGCCAGTCCGCCGACGGCCATGGACCGGAAGATCAGCGTGAAGCGTCCATGCAGGTCGCCCTGGGCCAACGACGCCAGCCATGTCGATGTGGCCAACATTCCCGCCCCCAATGCCGACCAGAGGGCGCCAACCTCGAGAGCTCCGGCGCTCAGATTCTGCTCGGCGAACACCGGCAGCATGAAGGCAAAGGCGCTCGCAGCCAAGCTGTACAGCGCGGCGGCCACCATCAGGACCAACACGGTTTGCTCCAGGTACACGAAACGAATACCCGCGAGCAGTTCCTGGGTCCAGGTGGTTTGTCGCTTTTCTCGCAAGTCGGTGTCCAGGGGGCGCATGCGCATGCCGATCAGGCAGAAGGCGGAGATAAGAAACGTCACCGCATCAACATACAGCACATTCTGTGAACCGATCAACGCAATGCCGACACCGCTGATCAGGGGTCCGATCAGGAGGCCGGTATTGGTCGTCGTCTGGAGGAGCGCGTTCGCCGCCGTCAGTTGATCCCGGTTGACGAGTTGCGGCACCGAGGCTGAGAGCGCCGGACCGAAGAATGTGGATACGATGGCCAGGAGAAAGACGGCGGCATAGAGGCGTTCGAGCGTCAATTGATCGAAGGCATAGAGTAGGGGAATTGCCAGCACCAGCACGCTTCGCACGATGTCCACCCACACCATGACGGTTTTCTTGTTGGCACGATCGAGGTAGACACCGATCAGTGGGCTCAGAACGAGCGGTGGAATCGTCTGTAACAGTCCGATCATCACCATCTTCATCGCGGAACCGGTCAATTGATAGACGAACCACAACAAGGCGACGCGATTCAGGCTGTCGCCGATCTGCGAGGTCATTTGCCCCCAGAAGAGGAGGCTGAAATCTCGTGTCTTCAACAACTGCCATCCGGGCGTGCGAGGGCTTCCTGCGACGCTCGTCTTCTGGTCCTGCCGGTCAGCGTGATCGGTCATCGACACAATTCCTCGTTCAACTCACAGTGACGCACAAGTTCAATGCACGCAGCTTGCCACGTAATCTCCACCCCGTCGACTTCTCCATTCGCGAACTCGCCGGTGTGCGACAGTCCCGAACCCACCGGTATTCCAAAGCTTTCAAACGGAAAAGACGATATTGAAAAAAGCTTGAAAACGGAACGAATCAAAACTAGGGGGAGCCCCCGTTGTCGAGCCCTGCATTTACCATCAGTAGTACCATACATCCGCAGGCATTCATGACTCGGGTCTTCCCTAGCGGGCTGTCAGGCTTTGTCTCGGATGAGGGGTGTTTCCCGCTTCGGCGGCCGATCGGACATATGGTCGAGAAAGCGCCAGGCCGACAGGCCTGTGCCGCCCATGACGAGCCCGATCGTGACGAGGGCGGTCGGCACGCCGAATTGTCCGGTAATCCATCCGAAAAGCGTGATTCCACCCATCGCTGCGCCCATCGCAAAGAGCGTGTAGAACGCCAGGACCCTGCCGAGCATATGTGCAGGGGCCACCTCTTGAAGGACCCCCCAGGCGACCGGCGTGAGGACTCCCAGACCAGCACCCAAGAACATCAGCAGGAACGCCGCCGAGGACGGCTGATTCGTGTTCACCAACCCCAGGAGGACGAGACCGCTCATCGCGCTGGCGAAGGCGATGATTTGGATCCGGCGCTTGATGCTCCAGGCACTGATCGTGGTGAGTCCGACTGACACGCTGAGTAGTCCGATGCCGAGCATGGACCACAAGTAACCGACCTCCACCGGTCCCAGATCCAAGAGCTTCCTGGCAAAAACCGGAAAGAGCGTGGTGAACGCGCTGGTCGCAAATGTATACAGCGACGCCGTGATCGTGAGGAAGATAATGATGCGACGGCCCTTCAGCACAAATCGCAGCCCATCGACGACGTCCCGCCAGGTGGAGGCGATTGGTGAACGGGAGACCAGATTCAAGGCGGGCGGCGCAAAGCGGATCGGCAGGAAGCAAGCTGCCGAGATCACATAGGTCAAGGCGTTAAGGCAGAGTACCTCCTGGGAACTCAATGCTGCGATCCCCAACCCGCTTAACGCCGGCCCCAGGATGATGCCCAGACTGGTCGTGATTTGGAGCAGGGCGTTGGCGGAGGTGTACTGTGCCGGGACGACCAACGACGGAACGGCGGCGGTCAATGCCGGGCCGAACACAGCCGTCGCGACCGCGTGCAGCGTGACCAGAATGTACAAGGACCCGACCGTGAAGCTGTCGACTGACATCCAACAGGGGATCAGTCCGATCACCACCGCTCGTACGAGATCAGATGTGATCAGTAGCGCTTTTTTGGGAAGACGGTCGACGGCGACGCCGATGAGCGGTGCGAGGACAATGGCGGGGGCGGTTTGAAGAATCCCGATGATGCTGGTCTTCAGCGGGGACCCGGTGACGGAATACACGAACCATAGCAGCGCCAGCTTGGAAATGCCGTCACCGACCTGCGAAACCACCTGGCCCCACCAGACGTATGAGAAACCATCGCTGAGCAACCACCGTGGCTTAGCATGATGCTGCCGGTGGTGCTGGCGGGAATGCGTCGATAAATCCTTGATGACACGCGTGAGACGACCCTCCATAACACGGGAACACAGGGTGAGGCTATGGCCGGGTCACGCAGCGAATGAGCGCACTGCACTCGACCCGAACCCAGCCTCAACTCGACCTTCCTCTGGGGAATTAGTCTTTGGCGACCAGCTGCACGCCGGCCGTATCCACGGCGCGAACGCCGGGTACCTGCCGCGCAGCTTCCGCCGCTTCAAGTGCGATGACCTGAAAACGCGTCTTGCCGCTCAGGTATACGATCCCGTTTTCGGATTTGACGTCAAATCCGACGGCCTTCAGCGTCTCGCTTCGCGACAGACGGTCTCGTACGACGTGGGCGATGCTCTCATCCTGCTTCTTCGCGAGTTTGTCCCGCAACGTTGGCGTCACGCTCAACTTGTTGGCGACGCTGTCGACGCCATCGATCTTACCCGCGATTTCGCCGGCCCTGGCCTTCTCGTCCTCGGTGGGAACGGATCCAGTGAGCGTCGCTTTCCCTTTCTCCATCTCGACTTCAATATCCAGGGGGAACAACTGGGGATCGGCCATGAGAGCCAATTTAATCGCGAGGTTCAGCGAGGTCACCGGCTTTTTCGCCGGTTCTTCCGGTTTACTTTCTTCCGCTTTCGCTTTGTCTTCCGTCTTTGTCTTCTCGTCCTTCGCTTTTTCGTCCTTCGTCTTGTCGTCC
>Ga0070690_100001316_pt1 | contig 12912 bp, 13 predicted proteins | sample KBSS33HmetaG_FD_64671 | JGI IMG/M metagenome (GOLD analysis project Ga0070690, IMG submission 64671) | Switchgrass rhizosphere microbial communities from Kellogg Biological Station, Michigan, USA - KBS S3-3H metaG | ecosystem: Host-associated > Plants > Roots > Rhizosphere ... | reverse complement strand
GCCAGCCGCTCGCGCCGTTCGCTGCACCAGTTGAACAGGTAGAACACGCCGATGCCGAAGCAGAACTCCAGCACGATCGGCCGGGCATAGAAGTCGAGCACCGCGTTCTGTATGTGCAGCCCATGAATCACGGCGACGAAGGCGGCCAGCGCGCCGACGCAGATCAGCGGCGCCCGCCGCGGCGCGAGGGCGAGCGCGGCCGCGAACGTCACATAAAAGAACATCTCGAAGTTCAGCGACCAGCCCAGCACCAGCGTCGGGTGCATCTCGCCCGCCACCGACTCGTGCGGGACGAACAGCAGCGATAGCAACAAGTGCGGGACGTTGGCGTTGGTGCTGCGAAAGAACCGCGGCGCGACGGCCACCAACGCGAACACGCACAGGGTGGCGGCCCAGTAGAACGGCACCACCCTGATCAGGCGCCGGCGCAGGAACTGCTCCGGCTTGCTCGTGCCGATGTACGCGATGATGAAGCCGCTGATGACGAAGAAAACATCGACGCCGCGGCTGCCGACGTCGTACGGCAGGTTGAGCCCCGCCACGGAGGTCGTGTGAAAGTAGACGACGCTGAGCGCGGCGATCACCCGGAGCAGATGCAGGTTGTAGAGCAAGGCGGCGCCGGCTTTGTTGTGTGGGCGTTGAAGGGATTGAACCTTCGGCTTCCACCGTGTGAAGGTGGCACTCTTCCGCTGAGTTAAACGCCCGGAAGATCATTAGCTAGCGCGGCGGTCGGGGGGTGTCAATGCCGGCGAAATGGCGCGAAGATGGCGCCCGCCATGGCCGACGAGGACGACTACACGCTCATCGTTCGCAACAAGAAGTTCGAGGTCCACGTGCTCGATCCCAAGAAGGACCGCCGCGACAACGTCCGCGTCACGCTGCACGGCGACGAGGACGACACCGTCCATCATCACTTCCGGACCTACGAGGTCTTGCGGCTCATCGAGGCGCTCAACCAGGCGCTCGCGTTCGGCCCGCCGATTCCGAAGTCCTGACGGCTACGGGCAGACGTTCACGAGGAACGACAGGTTGTCGAAGAAGAAGCTGGTGTCCCCCCCGTCGTCCATGATGACCCGCATCTGGAAGATCCCGTTCGAGCCCGCCAGCCCGGCGGCCGGGTGGGTCACCGTGAATGGGAGCCACGAGGATGCCCCCTGGTCCACGTTCGTCCACGTCCCCTCGGGATCGACGGTGGCACCAATCCGCGTCTCGACGTACGCGAAGTCGTACATCGTGTTGGGGTCGTCGACCGACTGGATGAAGACGGAACCGGAGACGGTGAACGACACCGCGTTGGCGGGGATCTGGATCGCCTGCGACAGGGTAAAGGTGGTGTTGGTAACGTTGTACCCGAGCCAGGCGATGTGGACCGATTGCGCGGGCGGCGCAATCGAGGGATCGACATCGGTGTAGAGGTAGATGGGCGGGCGCGCGTTCTCCGGCGGAGCCGCCTGGGCGGTCCAGGCGGTGTTGCCGGCCTCGAAGTTGCCGTTCGTGAGCAGCTCGATCGTGCACCCACCCGTGCCGCCGCGACCCGCGGCGCCGCCGGTGCCGCCACGACCCGCGGTGCCGCTGGTGCCGCCGCGACCGCCCGTGCCGCTGGTGCCGCCGCGACCGCCCGTGCCGGCCGCTCCGGTGGTGCCGGCCATTCCGCCGGCGCCACCGTTTCCGCCCACGCCGGGGCCGCCGCCGATCGGCTGGCACCGATAGTCGCAACTGCCGCTCGAGAAGCGATCGCCGTCGTCGCAACCCTCACCGGAGTCGACGACGTCGTTGCCGCACAGCGACGGGCCGGCGTGCAGCGTGACCGTCATCGTGACGTTGTCGCCGGGGTGCAGCTCGACGGTGCCGTCGCCGCTCGCGGCCACGGTGCTGCTGCTGTCGAACGCGCTCAGCGCGACGTCGAGCGCGCCGGTCCGGTCGCGCGGGATTGTGAGCGAGAACGACGTCGGGAACGCTATCGGCGTCGCGGCCGGCGTCGTCGGAAAGTCGCGGGGGACGCCCTCGCCGCCGTTCGAGACGTACGCGCGCAGCTGCATCAGGGCCGGGACGCCGGGTTCGGCGTCGACGTTGACCACCACGACGGAGTCCGACTTGTCGCACGCGGCCGCGAGCGCCGCCGCAACCGAGACGATACCCACGCCTGTGACGCCCCGTCGCATCGTGATCAGAAGACGCTCTGGTTGCCGAGCGCGGTGCCGGGCGGCTCAGGCGAGCGCGAGAGCGCCCAGATGCCGACCGCGCTCGCGGCGATGACGACACCGACCGTGATCAGGAACCAGGGCCGCGTGTAGAGCGGAGGCTCCGCCTCCCGCGGCGCGGGCACCTGGATCAGCGCCACGTCCGGACTGGTCCGCGGGGGCGGATTCAGGGCGAGGTTGTCGCCGCCACCCGGTGGCACGTCGCCCGCCGGCGCCTTCGAGTCCTCGCCGGCGGCCTTCAGCTCGGCGATGCGCTGCTCCACGACGGGCCGGGTCTTGTCCCCGGCGGGGGCCATGGCGAGGAAACGCTGGTAGAACTGCAATGCCTCGGAGCCCTCGCCGAGCAGGCGGTGACACTCGGCGATGTTGTAAAGGAAGGCGGGATCGGGCTTCTCGACGTGCGCCGCCTTGAACTCCGCGATCGCGTTGCGATACTGGCTGACCTCGAAGAAGGCGCGCCCGCGATCGAAGTGGGCGCGGGCCTGCCCGTTGTCGGCGCGCACGAGCCCTGGCGCCGCCACACAGACGACGACCACGACGATGGCGCGGAGAAGGCGCTGATGCGCGGCTCGCATCGCCGCTAAATTATCACGATTGCGGTGCTTTTCGGTAAGGCCGAGGTTACCGGCGGCCGCCGCCGAAATGAGCGCCGCCGCCTGCGTGCCCGACGCCGCCGCCTCCGGCGGCCGGTCCGCCGAAGCTGTGGGACGGCGCCGAGAAAGACTGGTGGAAGGACTGCGCGGGCGGCGCGAACGTGTGAGCCGGCGCGGGCGACGGCGCCATCGTGCGCGGCGCGCTGTACGCCGGCGACGGCGCGAAACCAGCGCGCACCGGATTCACCGCGGGCCCGTTCGCGAAGGTGCGCGGCGGCGGGCTGTAGACACGCACCGGAGGATTGCGATCGGCGGCCGGCGCGGCGAACGCGCGCGGCGCGCCGTAGGCCGGCGATGGGCGCTCGTAGATGCGCGGCCCGACGTTGGCCGCGGGCGGATTGTAGGTGTGCGGGGTGCTGGAGACCGGCGCCGCCGCGCCGAACGCATGCGGCGCGCCGCGCGCCGGCGCCGGCGCCGGCGATCCAGATGCCTGCGGGCCAGATGCCTGCGGGCCAAATGCCTGCGGGCCGAACGCGTGCGGAGCGGCCGTCGATGCGAAGGTGCGCGGCGGGTTGTAAACCTGCGGCGGCGGCGACGACGAGATGCGCGTCGAGAAGCCGCGCCCGGCGACGTGTCCGACGACTCTGCCGGTGTTCCGGCCGCCGGCGCCGGGTGCCGTCACGCCCTCGTCAGCGGCGCGGATCCAGGGGCGCTGCGACATCCCCGAGCCGTGGCGCGGAAGGATCGCGCGCTGCGGGAACGCCTGCGGCGCGACGGCGTTCAACCTCACCGGCGTCGCGTTCGGGATGTACTTCGGGCCCGCGTTGATGTGGACGGTCATGTTTCCGCGCGTGAGCACGCGGTCGTTGGCGACGATGGTCGTTCGCCGGAACAGGCCGCGCATCTCCTGCATCGGCACGCAGCGCGGACGCGGCGCGCCGAGATCGGCCGTCCGCGTGAAGCGCCACGGCGATCGCTGGCCGTAGGTGACGGTGACGCTGACGCCGCGGGGCGGGAGCGCCGCCCACCCGACCCAGCCGTTACCCGATCGCCAGGTCACCCACGCCGGCCCCCACATCGTTCCGGGGACCCAGCACCAGCCGAAGCCGGAAGCGAGGACCCAGCGCCCGTAGTGGAAAGGCGCCCAGCCCCAGCTCCAGTCAGACACCCAGGTCCAGCCGAACTCGGTCAGCACCCAGTGGCCGCCGCTGTAGTAGGGCGTGAAGTCGGAGCCCACCAGCGTCGACGACGGAACCCAGACGCGGCCGTAGCTGCTGTCGTCGACCCAGTCGCCGTACGGCGCCAGGTCGTCCTGGAACTGCGCGTACGCCTGCGGATCGTAACCGTCGTCGTAGCTGTCGACGGCGGCCTCTTCCGGGACGATGTCCTGCGGCCAGTCGATCTGGGCGGAATCCGCGGGCGTCTCGTACGGATCGGCACCGTTCACCTGTTCCTGAGTCGGGGGCGCGTAGCCTTCCTGCGTCGGAAGGCCGTTCTGCTGGGGCGGCGGGTAGACGGCCTGCGCCTGGGCGCCGACGGGGGCGAGGAGCAGAGCCGGGGCCAGCGTAAATAGTGACAGCTTGGCAAGCGTCCGCATGACCACGCCTTGGTGCATCTTCCGCGCCGCGTGAACACTCGGGCAAAGCCCGCTTTCGGCGGGGGCCGTCGCGCCGGCCGGGCGGTCCCGCTGTTCAGTTTCGCCCCGCGGCCGGGGCCCCATGGACAGAAATGTCGCGCCGGTTGGGGTCATGGTTCGAGGACCCGGGCGTCCGCCGCGTTGTAAGTTTCGACGTTCGAATGGACGGATTTCCCGATCTCGGCACCGGCATCGGGCTGCGGCCTCCGCACTACGCGGACGTCGCGGCGGGGCGCGCGCGCATCGACTGGATCGAGGTCATCACCGAGAACTTCATGGTCGAGGGCGGCAACCCGCGGCGGGTCCTGCGCGCGGTGCGCGAGCGGTATCCCGTCGTTCTGCACGGGGTTTCGATGTCGCTGGGGTCCGTGGATCCGCTGGACGAACGCTACCTGGACGGGCTCGCGGCGCTCGCGCGCGAGACCGAACCCGCCTGGATCTCCGACCACCTCTGCTGGTCGAGCTTCGGCGGCCATTCCGCTCACGACCTGTGGCCACTTCCCTACACAGAGGAAGCGCTTCGCCACGTCGCCGCGCGCATCGCCCGCGTTCAGGAGCGACTGGGCCGCCGCATCCTGGTCGAGAACGTGTCGAGCTACCTGACCTACCGGCATTCGACGATGAGTGAGTGGGAGTTTCTCGGCGCGCTCGCGGAGACGGCCGACTGCGGCCTCCTGCTGGACGTCAACAACGTGTTCGTGAGCGCGCGCAACCACGGCTTCGATCCGATCGCGTTCCTCGACGGCGTTCCGCGCGCGCGGGTCGGCCAGTTTCACATCGCCGGACACAGCGACAAGGGGACGCACCTTCTCGACACCCACGATCATCCAGTGTGCGACGACGTCTGGGCGCTGTACCGCCACGCCGTCCGGAGCTTCGGCGCGCGGTCGACGCTGCTCGAGCGCGACGACGACATCCCGTCGCTCGACGAGCTGTGCGCCGAGGCGCGTCGCGCGGCCGCGATGACGGCGGAGGCCGATCGCGTGGGGGAGCGCGGGGTCTCCCCGCGCGAGCCCGTCGCGGGGGGACCGGGACCCTCCCAGGGTCCCGTCAGATGAAGCTGAGTGATACGCAGGCGCGGTTTCAGGCGCTGGTCACGGCGCGGGACAGCGTCGAGGCGATCGTCGCGCGCGACGCGCAGGCGCGCGCGTCCGTCGAGGAGATGGTGGTCGGCGACGCGCGGCTGTCGGCTGTCGATCGGCTGGACGTCTACGCGGGCATGTACTTCGTCCGCATCCACGACGTGCTCGCCCAGGAGCTGGCCCGCACCGCGGCCGTGCTGGGCGCCGAGGCGTTCCACGGCCTGGTCACCGACTACCTCGCGGCCTGCCCGCCGAGCCATCCGTCGCTGCGCGAGGCCGGCGCGCGGCTGCCGAATTTTCTTGCCGGCCATCCGCTCGCGGCCGAGCGGCCCTGGCTCGCGGAGCTGGCGCGTCTGGAACGCGCGCGGCTCGAGGTGTTCGACGGGCCGGACGCGGCGCCGGTGACGATGGCGGCGCTACGCGAGGTGCCGCCGGAACGGTTCGGCCTCATCCGATTTCGCCTGATCCCGGCGCACCGGCTGCTCACGAACCGGTTCGCCGTTTCGGAGATCTGGCGCTCGGACGGGCCCGGCGACGCCCCGCCGCGCGCGGAGCCGGAGACGTTGATCGTCTGGCGACGGGACGTCACGGTCTTCCATCGCCCGGCCGACGCCGACGAGGCCCGCTGGTTGCCCGCGCTCGCGGGCGCCGACGGCCTCGTCTTCACCGAACTCGGCGCGAGCCTGGCCGGACGGCACGGCCTGGTCGGGGCGGCCAGGCGCGCGTTCGAGCTGAGCGCGCTCTGGACCGCCGAGGAACTGCTGTTGGTGTCGGACTAGTATTACGGAGGGCAGTGGGCGACCTGCGCGCCCGACGGGAGTGCCGCCGCGAACGCCGGGCACTGGTCCGCCGTGAGGGTCGCGCAGCCGCAGGCGGGCGTGCCCGAAGCGTTGAACGTGGCACAGCAGTTGTAGGTGCTCGGGCAGGCGGTCAAGGGGCCGCCCCCAACCTGTGCGCATGCGCAGGACGTGCCGTCGTCCTGGCAGCTCCAGGTGTTGCCGCCGCCGGTGCCGGCGGTGCCGGTGCCGCCGCCGCCGGTGCCGGCGGTGCCGGACGTCGACTGGCAGTCCGGAATGGTGTCGAGGCAGCTCATGGCCGCGTTGCAATCCGTCATCTTCACGCAGGCGTCCACGGCGCTGTTGATCGCGGCCTGGTTCGAGCAATGAAGGCCCATGGTCTGGGCGTTGCACTGCATCACGCACGTCGTCTTGTCCATCGCCGTTGCGCCGGGCGTGCACGCCACGGCCTTGTCGCAGACCTTGTTGCAGTTCGCGGCGTTGCCGCTGCTGCTGCCGCCGCCGCAGCCCTGGATGCTGCCAATCGCGACAGCGAACAAACCGACAACACCAACCATGAACGCCGTGAGCTTCATTGACATGCTCGAGAGCCTCCTAAAAGTGGATGGACCGGGCAGCACAGTACCACGAATCCCCGTGTTTCGCGCGGTCGAGCTGCCCCTAGAGGCAGGCCGGGAACTGCTTGCCGGTATCCTGGTTGCTGGTCCCGCTGTTCAGCGTGACGGAGATGGACCGCCCCGCCATGTCGGTCAGGTTCAAGGTGGCGGGCGTGCTGATCGCCGACCCGACGTGCCAGGCGCCGTACGACTGGCGTGACGCGCTGGTGCCGTTGACCGAGACCGACGCGATCGGCGTGATGACGTTCTCGACGAAGAACTCGTTGTTGTTGCCGGACTTGAACCGGACCTTCACGTTGCCGCTCACGGGGCAGGGGACGTACTTCCAGTTCGTGCCGTTCGGATTGCCGACCGGGTAGCCGAGCATGTCGAACGCGGTCTTGCTGACGTCGAGGTGCCCGCCCGGGTTCGCGGCGCAGGCGCTGTTGCCGCCGTCGCTGCCGTAGGGGCACTCGTCGATCACCGTCGCGATGATCATGCGGCCGTTCTGGCCGGTGATCTGGACGCACTCGCCGCAGTGGCTCTTGGAATCGAAGCCGTTCTGTCCGGGGACGGCGACGAAGTACGTCGCGGCGGCCGGGCTCATGCTCGCGATGTTCTCGACGGTGTCCGTCGTGCCGTTCGCGGTGCCGTAGTAGCCGCAGGCCGTGCGGTAGCCGTTGCCGTCGCGGGCGGTGCCCTGCGCGAAGTTGTACCAGGTGAACGATCCGTTGCCCGAGTGGTTCTGGAGCGTGCACTGCGTGGGCGGACTGCCGCCGCTGCCGGTCGTGCCGGCGGTGCCGGTGGTGCCGCCGCTGCCGGTCGTGCCGGCGGTGCCCGTCGTTCCGCCACGTCCGCCGGCGCCGGTCGTTCCGGCGGTGCCGGTGGTGCCGCCGCGTCCGGCGGCGCCGGTCGTTCCTGCGGTGCCCGTCGTTCCGCCACGTCCGGCGGCGCCGCCCGTTCCAGCGGTGCCGGTCGTGCCCGCGGTGCCCGTGGTTCCGCCGCGACCCGCGGCGCCGCCCGTTCCGGCGGTGCCGGTCGTACCCGCGGTGCCCGTGGTTCCGCCGCGACCCGCGGCGCCGGTCGTGCCTGCGGTGCCCGTCGTTCCACCCGTGCCCGCGTTGCCGCTCGTGCCCGCGCTCCCGCTGGTTCCGCTGGTCGCCCCGCTGCCGGTGGTGCCACCGTCGCCGCCGCTGCCGGTCGAATCGCCGACCTCGCCGGTCTGGCACCCGAACGCGAGCGCGACCACGAGCGCGAGGGCCCCCGAGGACGAACGGCTGAGACGGGGGGCTCGTTCCATGCGGTGCTCCTGAAAAAAAGAGAAGGAAAGTTAGCGGCTTCGAAGCCCGTCCGAAGCGAGGGCGGAATGTAGCACACGCTTGACCGGCGTCGCTTCGACATCAGGTTGTTTACTGAGGCGTGGTCCGGACGCGTTTCCGGAATTTGGAGGGCGGGGCGATGGGAAAGTTCAGTGGCCTCATGGTGGTGGTGGCGGAGGTCGTGTTGTTGACGCTGCCCGTCGCGGCGCAGCAGGCGCCGACGGGTCCCGATCAGCAGCTCGTTGGCCGTTTGCGAGAGCTCGGCCAGGAACAGATGGCGATGGCGAGGGTGGGTGAGGCGCGCGGCGTGCGGGCCGGCGTCAGATCCGTCGCGGCCGGTCTGCAACGCGATCAGCAGGTGACGGACGGGCGACTGGTCGCCTACGCGAACCGCAAGCACATGGACCCGGCGGTCATCGAGCGTCCGGGCGACGCGATGGCGCACGGCACGCTGGCGACGGCGCCGCTCGCGAACACCGCGAGCGCGCAGTTCGACTACACCTTCGCGTCGCGGATGGTGGCCAATCACCAGGCGGCGATCGACGCGGCCGCCGCCGCCCAGCGCATCGCGCGGGATCCCGAGCTGCGGGATCTCATCACCGACATCATGGCCCAGCAGAGCAGGCAGCTGGTCTCCGCTCAGGAGCTGCTCTCGGCGATTCCGACACCGCCGCCGCAGATTCCCCAGCCGCCCGGTGAGCCGTCCGTCGTCAGCCGGACGAACACCGGCGCCGACGTGCCGCCCGCGGCCGCGCTGGCGCAGCCGCGGTAGTGACGGGACGTTCACGTAGACATGAACGTCTCCGTGAACGGTCTTGACACCCTGATCATATGTACGTATATGCATATGCACGGTCATGCATTCAACCGCACACGCGGACCTGTTCGATGCGCTGGCGGACCCGATGCGCCGGCGCATCGTCGATCTGCTGCGCGCGGGTGAGCAGCCGGTCAACGACATCGTCGCCGAGCTGGACATCCACCAGTCCGGCGTTTCCCGGCACCTGCGCATCCTGAACGACGCCGGCTTCGTGCGCGTCCGCGCCGACGGGCCGCGGCGCCTCTACCAGCTGCGCGCGGAACCGTTCCGCGAGCTGGACGACTGGATCAGCGGCTACCGGCGACTCTGGGAGGGGCGGCTCGACCGCCTCGCGGAGGAGCTGGAACGACGGAAGAAGGCGCGCGCCAACCGCAGGGAGAAGACCTGATGAGACGCACGGTCACGATCGAGCGAACGTTCAAGGACACCACGCCGGAGGAGGTCTGGGAGCTGTGGACGACCGCGGAGGGAATCGAATCGTGGTGGGGTCCGGACGGATTCAAGGTGAAGGTGGAGAAGCTCGAGCTGCGTCCGGGGGGCGCCCTGCTGTACGTGATGATCGCGGTGGACGCCGACAAGGTCGCCTTCATGAAGAGTGCGGGGATGCCGGTGTCGGTCGAGACGCGCGCCTACTTCACGGAGGTCACACCGCCGCGACGCCTGGCGTTCACGCACATCGTCAACTTCGTGCCGGGCGTCGAGCCCTACGAGACCGCGACCATCGTGGAGCTGCACGGGCACGGCGACGAGACGCACCTGGTGCTGACGCTGGAAGTGATGCACGACGAGGAGTGGACGCAGAGGGCGGTGTCGGGTTGGGAGAACGAGCTCGGGAAGCTCGCGAAGGCGATCGCGGCCCGGTGACCCGCTGACGACTGGAAAGGATGGATGGCGATGCAGAAGATCACGACGTGTCTCTGGTGCGACAACAATGCGGAGGAGGCGGCGAACTTCTACGTCTCGATATTTCCGAACTCGAAGGTGCTTGGGGTTGCCCGGTACACCGACGCGGGGCCAGGACCCGCGGGCAGCGTCATGACCGTCGACTTCGAGCTGGACGGCCGGCCGTTCTTCGCGCTCAACGGCGGCCCGCTCTTCAAGTTTACCGAGGCGATCTCCCTGGTGGTCAACTGCGAGACCCAGCAGGAGATCGACCGCTACTGGGACAAGCTCGGCGCGGGCGGACAGGTCCAGCAGTGCGGCTGGCTCAAGGACAAGTACGGCCTGTCCTGGCAGGTCGTGCCGACGTTCCTGGCGATCGAGATGCGGCAGACCAAGGACCCGGCGCGGTTGAATCGCGTGATGAAGGTGGTCCTGGCGTCGGTGAAGCTCGACATCAAGCAGCTGCAGGACGCGTTCGCCGGTTAGAACCGAGCGTTCTACCTGAAAAAACAGTAGAGCACTCTTCTCAAAAAGCCCTCCGGGGCTTTTTGAGATGTGCTCTAGCCGGTGCCGAGAAGCCGGAACTGCCCTGCGGACGTCTGTTCGAACAGGGGCGAGCTCCGGAGCAGGCGCCAGACCGGCGTCCAGGACAGGCCGATCTCGCGGATGCGCCAGCGCAGCTGTCCGTCCGACAGGCTGCCGCGCGCCGACTCCAGGACCTTCACGATGCGCGTCTCGCCCTCGTTCAGATGCGCGCGGCGATCGAGCGGCCTGTCGATCATGACGACGCCGTTCCGGACGCGCGCCTCCGGCACCGCGATACACAGCCCCTGAACCGCGGCGGGCGAGGGCCGCGGGCCGGCGCGCGTTCGAAACAGCGCCGACGCCAGGCGGGTGACGGGCACGCGTGTGACGACGGACAGGACCTTGCGCAGGTCCGCGATCAGCGGATTCGAACGCTGTACGAACCAGAACCAGCCTCCGCGCCGATCGAGCCAGCGGAACGCCGGCAGCCCGCTCAGCAGCCGCTCCACGAACGTTGCGTCCACCGTCGAGTCGACGGTCGTGCGGATCTGCATCGCGAGCCCATCGATCGTCGCGGCACCCAGTGCCTGGACGATCCGCACGGCGACGCGGTAGGTGGCGCGCGCTGCGATCATCTGACCGAGACGCACGACGATCCGCTCGCCGCCCAGCTCGATCACGCGAAACGGGATCTCGTGTCCGAGCCGCGCCGCCGTCTTGAGCAGCTGCCTGAAATCGAGCGGCCAGACGCTCGACCCTTCCCTGACCGGATCGATCTCGAGGGAGGACTCGGTCGCGGGAAGGCGGCGGGCGATCGACAGCAGCAGGCGGTCGGACATACGCGCGCCACCGAGCCCCAGGGGCGCGGACGGCATCCGGTGAACGCCGGCCTCGACCTCGAGTGCCGCCAGCAGGTCGACGAGGGCGCGCCCGCCGAATCGCCGTATGGCCAGGTAACGGCGGATGGTCCAGGGCGCGTCCTTCGTCGACGAGGTGTCCGCGCGGCGAAGGGTGTTGATCGTGCGGCGCTCCAGCGGCAACGTCGACAGAAGGGCGCCCGGTGCCGGCAGCGACATGTCGAGCACGTCGTCGGGCAGCGCGCGCAGGCGGGTCTGCACGCGGTCGACCACGAACAGGCCGATCCGCCGGCAGGTCTCGTGCGGCAGCCGGTGCCAGGCGTCGGGGCCGAGCTCATCGTATGAGATGAGCTCGCTCTCCGGATCCGCGGGAAAGGCGGCCGGCGCGTGTCGTTCGACGATCAGCGGCCGCAGCAGCCGCGGCACGATCGGTTCTCCTGTGCGGGGGTAGCGCATCTCGGTCGTCCTTAGAAGAAGAGGCGCGCCACCAGCGCGAACAGCGGCAGCAGGATCAGCCCTGACCAGGCGATGTACCCGAAGAAGCTGGGCGTGCGCACGCGGTGCTGCTCGGCGATCGCCTTGACCATGAAGTTGGGTCCGTTGCCGATGTACGTGACGGCGCCCATCATCACGGCCCCGCACGACACCGCCGCCAGCAGGCGCTCGCCGATCGGGTGCGCCGACAGCGCCCCGATCCCGGCCGCCGAAAGGGCGCCGCTGCCGCCGTCCGCGACGCCGAGCGCCAGCGACGCGAACGTCAGATACGTGGGTGCGTTATCGAGCACGCTCGAGAGCGCGCCGGAGGCCCAGAAGAACTGCGCGGGACGCGTGATCCCGAGCGAGGCGCCCCGTTGCTCGAGGTAGCTGAGCGCCGGAATCATCGTGATGAACACGCCCAGGAACACCGCCGCGACCTCCACCATCGGCGCCCACGAGAACCTGTTCACGGCGCGGACATGGCGCGGCGTCGTCTTCCACGACAGGCCCGCGCACAGCGCCATGCCCGCCACCTGGATCAGCGGCAGGAGGTACGTGAACCGGGCCAGGCGCGGGCCCAGCAGCCCGGCGACGAAGACGACGCCGACGATGCCGCCCAGCCAGAGCAGGTTGATCACGCCTTCGAGCCGGAGGGGGCCGACCTCGAGAGCGGGATCCGACGGGCGGGACGGGCGCGGCTTGCCGCGATCGCGGACGACGGCCACCTGGTCGAACACCGCGAACAGCGCGAGCAGCACGCCGTTGACCAGCGCCCAGGCGGGCGCGAGGCGCAGCGTCCACGTGAACGGCACGCCGCGCAGGAAGCCGAGGAACAACGGCGGATCGCCGAGCGGCGTCAGCAGTCCGCCGCAGTTGGAAACGACGAAGATGAAGAACACGACATGGGCGGGGGTGAGCCTGCCGCGGTTGATGCGCATGAAGGGGCGGATCAGCAGCATGGAGGCCCCGGTCGTTCCGACAAAGTTGGCCAGGACCGCGCCGACTGCGAGAAGCGTGGTGTTGAGGAGGGGTCCCCCTCGACCTCGCACATCGACGAGGATGCTCCCCGAGACGACAAAGAGACCGCCAACGAGGGCGATGAAGGAGTAGTACTCGATCAGGGCGTG
>Ga0070690_100001306_pt1 | contig 12946 bp, 12 predicted proteins | sample KBSS33HmetaG_FD_64671 | JGI IMG/M metagenome (GOLD analysis project Ga0070690, IMG submission 64671) | Switchgrass rhizosphere microbial communities from Kellogg Biological Station, Michigan, USA - KBS S3-3H metaG | ecosystem: Host-associated > Plants > Roots > Rhizosphere ... | reverse complement strand
CATCGACGCACGCGACGACAGCCACTTGTGGGCACAAAGTTATGACCGGACATTGAAGAGTGCGCTGACACTGCAAAGCGAAATCGCCGGAGACGTCGCATCACGGCTCGCGGCGCGTTTCGTCGGCAAATCAGCCGCACCACCGACCAGGAACTCCGAAGCCTACGACCTGTTCCTGAGGGCAAGATTGTTAGGTCAGCAGGTGACGGCGGTATCGCCTCGCGGGCAGTGGACCGAGGTGGCGGCGCTCATATCCCGCGCCATCGAGCTCGACCCCGAGTTTTCCTCGGCGTATGCGTTTCGCGCCGGATTCCAGACGGAGATGTTCGCGTTCAACTATGACAACAGCGATGAACTTGTCGGCCAAATCAACGCCGACCTCGCCGCGGCGCGGCGGCTGGCGCCGCGTGATCCTCTGGCGCTCGCGGCGGCGGCCGCCAACCATTTGTGGATCGAGGTCGATCCCAAGCGTGCGTTATCTGCATACCAGGAGGCTGACGCCGCGGGCCTCAACGAAGCCCAGACACTCTCCAGCTACGCCATGGTCATGGAGCGCCTGGGCCGCGGCAACGAGGTGTATGACCTGATCTGCCGCGCCATCGAGCTCGATCCGGCAAACCCATTCCTGATCGCCACCTCGGCAGTCACATTCTCGATACTTGGGCGGCTTGTCGAGGCAATAAATCTTATCGACCGTGGTATCAGGACTTATCCGGAGCGGCGATTCCTGCGGCTGGTTCGCGCGCAACTCAGATTCGTCAATACCGGCCACATCGAAGAACTGCGCAGCGAGCTCAAGGTGTCGAGCCGCCAGCTGTCTCAGGAATCATTGATCGATCTGAATTTTCGCACCTTGCTGTGTGCGGGCGCGTACGACGAGCTGCAGCGCCTGCTGGATGCGATTCCCGAATCCGAAATACGGATGGTTCCTGGCCTTGGCGGCGGGGGTGCCATGTTTGGCGTCGGCAACCGGCCCATGGCGCAATTTCATGGTTGGGTCGCGTTACTGCGCGGTGATGCCGCAGAGGCTGCGCGGCAGGGGGCTGCGGTTCTCGAATTCTGCGCGCGATCAAAGCCCACCCTGGCGGGCAGCGGGTTTCATCGTTCGCTCTCTGTCGAGGGGCACCTGTTCATGGGCCAGCGCGATCGAGCGATCGCCGCCGCCCGCGCCACAGTCTCGGCGATCAATCCCGACCGGGACGCCTTCGGCAGGTTCTCCGTTTTTTATGCCGCGCGCTGCCTGGCCTGGATCGGTGAACAGGACGAGGCGGTATCCCTGCTGGAAAGCCAATCGATTCCGAACATCACACGGATCGCGGCATACTGCTGCCACGATCCGAGTCTGACGACTCCGCTCGCGGGCAATGCACGATTCGCGGCGCTGACTGCGCGACTCGAAGCGGGTCTGGCAGAGCGCGCGTCGCAGCTCTCCGGAATCATCTCGGGCCGCGGTGGCGCATGAACCGCATGATGCCCGCGGCTATCAGCGCGGCGGCGGGTGTCACGAACCAGCACATCAGCACGAATTGAACCGGCAGTGCGCCGCGAATCGCGAGGCCGAGAACCAGTGCGGGAATGCCGCAGACCAGCCCATGCAGGAACGGACTGTTGGCTCCCAGCACTCCCGCCCACACTCCCGAGAGGAACTGCACCAGCGTCCATGCCGCGGCGATGCGCGCGTCGGTCGCACCACCCATCGCGAACAGCACGAGCAATGCGCCGGCGGCATTGATGACGCCGCTGACCAGCAGCGCTCCCGGACGCAGGCCGCGCGCGGGTGTCGGGGGTTTCACGGTTTCGGTTTGCAAATGAGCACCTTGTTCTGCAGCAGACTGCCGACGAGGAATTCACCGCGCCAGTGCGCCGCGACCGTGCCACCGGAGAGTTGGCCGCCGTCGTTGGCATAGACCTGTGTCAGTCGCGGATCCGGTTCGCTCGCGTCGGAGCGGCGTACGCGTGGGTCGAAACGCAGCACCATCGTCGGCGCCTGCTTCGCCGGATCCCACACATGTGAATAGAACGCGAGCAGCTTCGGGTGCGCGGCAATCCACACCACACCGTCCGCGTCCACGTCGACGTTTCCGGGTGCGCTGCCCAGCGGCACGGTTTCCTCGAGTGTCAGTGCGCCGGTGGCAGGCTCGCGGCGGTACACGCGCAGTCGTTTTCCCAGTTCCTCGCCGAGATACAGGCGCGAACCGTCGGGACTCAGGGCGAGACCGGTAGCGATCTCGATCCCATGGTCGACAACCGTCGCCCTCTGGCCATCGTAGTAGAGAAGTGTCGCCAGCCCCCGGCGGAAAATCCGTTCCATGGCACGCTGGAAATCGGTCCGTGTGCCGCTGCCGTTCGCCAGATAGAACTGCTTCGGTCCGGCGGCCACGATCGAATAGGGTTGCACGAAGGCCGGATCGCCGATCGTTTCGCGGGGGACGAAGGCGCCGCCCGGATCCTGCTCGGCGATTTCCACCACGCTGACGCCATCGGCACGATGCGACAGCGCGAACATGCGCGCCGGTACACCCGCGGCTCGCAACAGCGACAGGCCATACGGCCGGAACCTTTCAGGATCGTGGGCCATCGCGGCGCGCGGCGCGGGTTCGGCGAGGTTCAGGTCGAGCAGCATGAGGGTGCCGTTGACCGGCTCGGACCGCGCCAGGGCGGCCCGATCCAGGACCGATAGATAGGCAACGCCGCGCTCCCGGTCGATTTCCAGGTCCTCGCTGCTGCCCGCCAGCGGCACCGCGGAACAGGTACCCGGGAACCTGGAATCGAAATGGTGGAACACACCTGCGAAGCGCGCCACGTCGGCGGCCAGCAGCACGAGTCCAGCGAGCAAGACGCCGCTCACGATCAGGAACGGCTTCACGAGTCGTTTCACGGCGCGTAGTGTTACCGTGTGTAACATGATTGACCAGAGCAACATGCGCCGCTTGCATTTTCTCCTGCCGCTGTGGTTGTTCGTGGGTGCGCTTCTGACGGGTACGGCTTTCGCCGCCGGCAAGCGTATCCCGACGCACGAAGACATCTGGCTCATGAAGCGCGTCGGTCCGCCGGTCGTGAGCCCGGACGGCCGCTGGATCGTGGTCTCGGTCGCCGAGCCTTCCTACGACGACAACACGGCGCTCAGCGATCTGTGGCTGGTCGATGCCAGCGCCAAGATTTCCGGCCGGCGGCTCACATCCACACGACGTCCCGAGAGCGGTGTCACCTGGAGTCCCGACAGTCGCCGCATCGTGTTCAGCGCGCAGCGCGACAACGACGAGTCTCCACAGATCTATTCGATGGACATGGCCGCGGGCGGTGAAGCTCAGCGACTGACCTCGCTGTCGGGTGGCGCACGCCAGCCCACCTTCTCGCACGACGGCCGTCAGATCGCCTTCGTCTCCATCATGTACCCGGGAGCGAACGACGAGGAGAGCAACAAGGCCCGCATCGAGGCCTATCGCAACCGCAAGTCGAACGCGCGCGTCTACGAGGGATTCCCGGTCCGCAACTGGGACCGCTGGGCCGACGAGCGCCAGCCTCGCGTGTTCGTGCAATCGCTCGACTCCGACGGGCTGGCCGTGGGTGCGCCGCGCGATCTGATCGCGGGTACACGCCTCGCCGCGAGTCCCGGCTATGCGGCGCGGCTCTCGGACACGGGCGAGGAGATGGACCTCGAGTTCACGCCCGACGACAAGTCGCTGGTGTTCACCGCGAGCACCAATCGCAACCAGGCGGCGTATGCCCTGACCGACTCGCAGTTGTTCGTCGTCGGCGTAACGGGTGGCGAACCGCGCGCGATCACCTCGGACCAGGCGAACTGGTCGCTGCCGAAATTCACGCGCGACGGCAAGACGTTGCTCGCGCTGCGTGAGCAACGCGGTCCGAATGCATACAACGCGACGCGGATCGCCGCACTCAACTGGCCCAACCCCGCGCAGCCGCGCATCGTCAACGAAGGATTCGACCGCTCGGTGAGCAGTTTCGCGGTCACCGCCGATTCGCGCATGGTGTTCTTCACGGCCGAGGATGCCGGCAACGAAAAACTGTACTCGGTGCGTATTGGCGGCGGCGCCGTGCAGACCCTGTTCGGTGTCGGCAACGGCGCGTACACCAATGTCGTCAGCCCGGACCGCGCCGCCAACGCCGCGCTGTACGCGAACTGGGAAGACGCCAGCAATCCCGCGGAAGTCGTGCAGGTCAACCCGTTGACCGGCAAGCCCGTGATGCTCACGCGCTTCAACGCGACGCGCAGCGCGCAGCTCGACCTGCCGCCCATCGAGAGTTTCTGGTTCACGTCGAGCCGCGGCAAACGCATCCACAGTTTCGTGGTGCGCCCGCCGGGTTTCGACCCGGCGAAGAAGTATCCGCTGTTCGTGGTCATCCACGGCGGACCGAACAGCATGTGGCGCGACCAGTTCTTCGTGCGCTGGAACTATCATCTGTTGGCGGCGCCGGGTTACGTGCTGGTGCTGACCAACTACTCGGGCTCGTCTGGATTCGGCGAGGCCTTCGCGCGCTCCATCCAGGGCGATCCGTTCAAGGGCCCGGCCGACGAGATCAATGAAGCAGCCGACGCGGCGGTCCGCCAGTTCAGCTTCATCGATGGCAGCCGGCAGTGCGCCGGCGGCGCGAGTTACGGCGGGCATCTCTCCAACTGGCTGCAGGCCACCACCACGCGTTACAAGTGCCTGATCTCGCACGCCGGCATCGTGAACCTGGAGTCCCAGTGGGGCACCAGCGACACTATCTACTGGCGCGAAGTCAGCCTCGGCGGGCCGCCATGGGAACAGGGCGCAGTGTGGCGCGAGCAGAACCCGATCCGCTTCGCGGCGAACTTCCGCACGCCGGCGCTGGTCACGGTGGGCGAGAACGATTTCCGCGTGCCGTTGAACAATTCGCTGGAATACTGGAGCGCACTGCAGCGCATGAAGGTGCCCAGCAAACTCATCGTGTTTCCCGAAGAGAATCACTGGATCTACAAGGGCGAGGACAGCCGCCTGTTCTATTCGGAGATCGCCGCCTGGCTGGACCGATGGCTCAAGCCCCAATAGCCCCCCACATGATGAAAGTTGCAGAAGCGCCCGTGGCTCCTGTGGGTGTGGATTGCGCTGCTCGCGCCGAAAAGCGATGGGCTCGCGTCGTCGGAGGAAGCACCGCAGCTCAAGGCCATCGGCGAGTCGCTCGATTCGACGGTCTCCGCGACCTGCGCGGCGCAACTGGTGGGGCGGGTCACGGGCAACGGACGGCGCGAGTTCTATTTCTATGCGGCCGAGCCCGGTGAGCTCGCGGCGGCGGTGGCGACGGTCATGGGCAACTTCTCCGCCTATCGTCACGAATCGGGCAGCACCTTCCAGCCCGATTGGGACCAGTACTTCATGTTGTACCCCTCGGACAACAACCTCGAGCGCATGCTGAATCGGCGCCGCCTCGAGGCGCTGGCCGCCGAGGGCGACGTGCACGAACAGGCGCGCAAGGTGGATCACTGGCTCGCCTTCCCCGACGCGGACACGCGCGCGGCCTGTCGCGACCTGCTCGCCGCGATCGAATTCGCAATCGAGGAGGAGAGCCGGTCCGAGGAGGAGGGCGAGTCATTGCCGTTCGCGCTGGTGGCGTCACGCGCCGACAGCGTGGATTCACACACCATCAACGGGATCACGATCGAGCTCTCGCACGCGAGCACGGCGGCCGCTACGATGGCTGGGAATGCGCCGCGACACGCGGCGCAGAGGCATGAAGCCCTGGGTGAAGGTCGTGCGCAATCTCGCCTCCATGCTGGTGGTCATCGCCGCGGTATTCCTGCTCAGCTGCCAGTCGCTGGTGCGCTCGGCGCTGTTCTATCCGACGCATGTCGCGGACGACAAGGGGCTCACCCGCTGGATGCACGGCGCGACGCTGATCGGTTTTGCGCGCCCGGTCGCGGAGCCGGAGAACGTGTGGCTGCTGCTGCACGGCAATGGCGGGCAGGCCTCCGATCGCGTCTATCTGCTCAAGAAATTCTCCGAGCGAGACGCGGTGTTCATCCTGGAGTATCCGGGTTACGGCACGCGGCCCGGGACGCCGTCGAGAAAATCCTTCGATGCCGCCGCGCTCGAGGCGTACCAGGTGCTGCGCGCGCAGTTCCCCGGCAAACCGGTGTGTGTGGTGACCGAATCCATCGGCTCGGGCCCCGGCTCCACCCTGGCGCGCGCGGCGCAGCCACCCGACAAGCTGGTGCTGATCGTGCCGTTCGACGTGCTCAAGTCCGTGGCGCACGAGCACGTCCCCTATCTACCCACCAGCCTGATGCTGGCGGGCAGCTGGGACAACATCGAATCGCTGGCGGCCTATGGCGGCCCGATCGAGGTGTTCGGCGCCGAGCGCGACCCGGTCATTCCGGTGGAGCACGCGCGCAAGCTGGCGGCGAGCCGGCCGCAGGCGACATTCCACCTGGTGCCGGGCGGACACATGGACTGGGTGGACCAGCCCGAGGTGCGGATCCACAACCCCTGAGTTACAGGGCCTTGGTGAAGATCATCGTCAGGTTGTTCGCCGGCATGCGAACCACCTGCTTGCGCTGCAGCCCGTGCAGCGCCGCGACCCGCGTTACGTCCTCGACGTCGCGCAATCCCCACTCGAGGTTGCGGCGCTTGAGCGTCGAATCGAAATCCAGGTTGGATTGCACGGCGGTGCCGTTCTCGAGATACGGTCCGTAGAGCACCAGGTGCCCGTGTGTGCGCAGGTGCCGCGCGACGCCGAGGCACAGCGCATTGGTCGAAGACCACGGCGAGATGTGGACCATGTTGATGCAGACCACGGCGTCATACTGCGCGGCCACGGGCCAGCGCGGTTCGTGCACGTCGAGCGCGACCGGCGGCTCGATGTTGCCGAGGCCCGATTCGCGGATACGGGAGACGATCGCCTCGCGAGAGGCCGCATCGGGTTCGGTGGGCTGCCAGCGGATCGTGGGCAACTCGGCGGCGAAGAAACAGACGTGCTGGCCGGTGCCGGAGGCGATTTCGAGTACGCTGCCCGTCGGCGGCAACACCGTTTCCAGCACCGTGAGTATCGGGTCCTTGTTGCGCTCGGCGGCCGGGGATGTCAGCAGTTCGTTGGTCACGGCGGCCCGCGTTCGGCGCGAATGCGCCGCACCGTCATCCACATGAACAGGCTGATCACGGTGAGCAATATGCCCATCATCACCGCCAGCCACCAGTGAAATCGCCACGCCTCGACCAGACCCCAGCCCACGCCGATGGGAGTGAGGACTAACAACATGGGTTTCGCGATTCTCATGGTGCCGGGTGGGGAAAGTGGGGAAAGCGGTTCGGGATTCTAGACGTCGCGCAGCTCGCTTTCCCCACTTTCCCCACCCGGCACCTTCTAGAGGATGTAGCGGCTCAGGTCTTCATCCTTGGCGAGGTTGCCGAGATTGTCGTCGACGTACTTCGCGTCGATCTCGATCGCGCTGCCGCCCTTTTCCGCCGCGTCGAACGACACGCTTTCCAGCAGTCGCTCCATCACGGTGTGCAGCCGGCGCGCGCCGATGTTCTCGGTCTTCTCGTTCACGCTGTAGGCGATCTCGGCGAGACGGCGCACGCCATCCTGCGTGAATTTCACGTCGACGTTCTCGGTCCCCATCAGCGCCTTGTACTGCGTCGTCAACGAGGCATCGGGCTCGGTGAGGATGCGCACAAAGTCATCGACCTTCAGCGAGTCGAGCTCCACGCGGATCGGGAAACGGCCCTGCAACTCGGGGATCAGGTCCGAGGGTTTCGACATGTGGAACGCGCCCGAGGCGATGAACAGGACGTGGTCCGTCTTGATCTGCCCGTACTTCGTGGACACGGTGCTGCCCTCGACCAGGGGCAGCAGGTCGCGCTGCACGCCTTCGCGTGACACGTCGGCGCCGTAGCTGTCCTGGCGGCGCGCCACCTTGTCGATCTCGTCGATGAACACGATGCCGTTCTGCTCGGCATTCTGCAGCGCGCGGGCGCGCAGTTCTTCTTCGTTGACGAGCTTGCCGGCTTCTTCCTCCACGACCAGCTTCTGTGCTTCCTTGACCTTGAGCTTGCGCGGCTTGGTGCGCTGTCCGCCCATGTTGGCGAACATGCTGGAGAGCTGCTCCTGCATCTCTTCCATGCCGGGCGGCGCCATGATCTGCACGCCGGCCGGGACCGACCGCAGCTCGATCTCGATCTCGCGCTGATCAAGCCCACCCTCGCGCAGCATCTTGCGGAATTTCTGCCGCGTCTCGCTGTCGCGCGCCGAGGGCTCGGGATCCGTGGAAAATCCCATCATCTTGGGCGCAGGCAGCAACGCGTCGAGAATGCGCTCCTCGGCGGCGTCGCGCGCACGCTCGCGCACCTTGGTGGTCTCTTCCTCGCGCGCCATCTTCACGGCGACCTCGGCGAGATCCTTGACGATGGAATCCACGTCGCGGCCGACGTAGCCGACCTCGGTGAACTTGGTCGCCTCGACCTTCACGAACGGTGCATTCGCGAGCTTCGCCAGGCGGCGCGCGATTTCGGTCTTGCCGCACCCGGTGGGGCCGATCATGAGGATGTTCTTGGGCGTGATTTCCTGGCGCAGCGGATCCTGGATCTGCATGCGACGCCAGCGGTTACGCAGCGCGATGGCCACCGCACGCTTGGCATTGGCCTGGCCGACGATGTGCTTGTCGAGCTCTGCGACGATTTGTTTTGGGGTCATGATCTTGAAGGCCCTTCTCCTTACTTCAATTCCTCGATCACGAGGTTGCGGTTCGTGTAGATGCAGATGTCCGCGGCGATGTTCAATCCCTTTTCGACGATCTCGCGTGCGGACAGTCCGGTGTTCTCGGCAAGCGCGCGCGCCGCGGCCTGCGCGAACGGACCGCCCGAGCCGATCGCCACGAGATCGTGCTCCGGCTCGATGACGTCGCCGTTGCCGGAAATCACGAACAGGTTCTTCGTGTCGCCAACCAGCAAGAGCGCCTCGAGGCGTCGAAGATAACGGTCACCTCGCCAGTCCTTGGCGAGCTCGATGGCGGCGCGCGTGAGGTTGCCGAACTTTTCCAGCTTGCCTTCGAAGCGCTCGAACAGCGTGAAGGCGTCGGCCGTGCCGCCGGCGAAACCGCCCAGCACCTTGCCATCGCCGAGCGGCCGCACCTTGCGGGCGTTGCCCTTCATCACCGTGTTGCCGAGCGTGACCTGTCCGTCGCCGCCGATGGCCACGGCGTTGTTGCGCCGTACCGCCAGGATGGTTGTCCCGTGCGGATTGAAACTTTCCGACATTTTCAGACCTTCAAGACCTAGGTCTTGCGTTTTGCCCGAGGGTGGGAAGCGTCGTAGGTGCGGGCCAGGTGGGCGAAATCAAGGTGAGTGTAGACCTGCGTCGTGGAGATGTCGGCGTGGCCGAGCAACTCCTGGACACCGCGCAAATCTTTACTCGATTCAAGCAGATGCGTGGCGAACGAGTGCCGGAAAAGGTGCGGATATACGTGGGTTGGCAGGCCGGCGCGGCGCGCCCACTGCGCGATTCGCAGCTGGATGGCGCGGGCTTTCAGGCGCTCGCCGTTTCGCCCGACGAACAGCGCGGTTTCATCGATATCGGATATCGCCGCGCGTTCGCGCAGCCACGCGCGGACCGCGTCACAGGCCTTGCGTCCCACGGGCACGATGCGTGTCTTGGCGCCCTTGCCGAGCACGCGCACCGTGCGATCCGCGAGGTCGATGTCCGTGATGGACAGGCCGACCAGCTCGGCGAGGCGCAGGCCCGAGGAGTAGAACAGCTCCATGATGGCGCGGTCGCGCACCGCCAGCGCATCGCCGCCGGCGATCTCCAGCAACTGCGCGATCTGGTCGACGTCGAGCGTGCCGGGCAGTCGCTTGGCGGCCTTCGGCGCCTTGATGTCCACCGCGGGATTGCTGCTCGCCGCGCCTTCCCGCACCAGGTAGTTGAAATAGCCGCGCACCGCAGACAGCCGCCGCTGCACGCTGCGCGGATTGAGTCCCGCGGCATGCGAACGCGCCGCGAACACGCGCACGTGCTGGCTGTCGACGCGTTTCCAGTCGCTGACATTGCCGCGCTCGAGGAAATCCGCGAGCGCGGCGATGTCGCGTGCGTAGTTAGACGCGGTGTGCGGCGAGAGCCGCCGCTCCTTCGCCAGGTGCTTGAGGTAGCTTTCGATGGGTTTGCGATCGATGCCGCTCATGCGGATGACCATCGAGGACTCACAGGCTCCGCCATCGGCAGAGCCCGCGAAGGTTCACGGACGCGAGAGGGCGTCCGTGATCAACTCGCCCATGCGCTTGAGGAACTCGGTGCTCATGCCCGGATGGAATCGCTCGCGCTCGGCGCTGCCCAGCGCGAGCAGGCCCACGCTGCCGGCGTCGCCCAGCGGCACCAGCGCCACCGATCCGATGCTGGCTGCTTCCGGGCCGAACAGGAAATCGCGCTGCGTATCGCGCACCTGGCCGCAGCGCGGCTTGCCTGTGGCCAGCAGCGCCTCGAAGGTGCGCATGTTGGTGTCGTCCGCCGGCAGTTTGCGCAGGAACGGCTCGAGCTCGCTCTCGCGCAGCGAGGCGGGCGGACTGGTCAGCAGCAGCACGGAGTGGAAAGCATCGAAGTCTTCGCGCAGCGAAGCTTCGAGCGTGGTCAGCGCAGCGGCCGCCGTGGCGGCGCGCAGCAGTCGACGGGTAAAGCGGTGAATGCGATCAGCGAGCTGGTCGTTGGCGCGCGCCACGGCGACGAACTCGGCGAGGCGGCGGTCCGCGTCGGTCTTCTGGTCGCGCAGCACTTCGACCTGGCGTTCGACCAGCGACACCGTGGATCCAGTGCGCATGTGCGGCAGCCGCATGCGTGCCAGCAGCGGTTGATGTCGTTCGAAGAAATCCGGGTTCGCCGTGAGATACCGCTCGATCTTCTCCTCATCGGTCTGGCCGGCGGGTAATCCACGTGCGGACTGTGTGCTCATTTAATTGCGTCTCCCTGGATCTCAACGCGCCCCGTGAAAGATACAGCGGTCGGGCCTTTCATCCAAATGTGTTCGCCGGGTCCGGCCCAGGTGAGCTCGAGTTTTCCGCCGGGCAATTCGACGTCCACGGTCGAATCGAGGCGCCCGTGGCGTCGGCCCACCGCAACAGCGGCGCACGCGCCCGTGCCGCACGCGAGTGTTTCTCCAACGCCACGCTCGAATACGCGCAGGCGGATGTGCGTGCGATCGACGATCTCCATGAAGCCCACGTTCACACGATTCGGGAATCGTGGGTGCTTCTCGATGGCGGGCCCGAGCCGATCCACCGGGGCGCTCGCAACGGAGTTGACGGTCAGGACGGCGTGCGGATTGCCCATCGACACTGCGCCAATCTCCACCTCGGTGCCCGCGACGGCGAGCGGATACACATGCGCTTCGGCGGAGGCGTCGAATGGCAGGGATTTGGGGTCGAAGTTGGGCACGCCCATGTCGACGGAAATCAGGTTGGCGTCGTGCACCCGTGCGCGGATGAGTCCGGCAGGACTGTCGAGCACGATCTCGCCGTTGGCGCCGCGGCGGTGGAGAAACGCCGCCAGGCAGCGCACCCCGTTGCCGCACTGCTCGACCTCGCCGCCGTCGGCGTTGAATATGCGGTAGTAAGCCTGCGTGCCGGCGCGCCGCGGCGGCTCCAGCACCAGCGCCTGGTCGAAGCCGATACCGGTGTGGCGTGCGGATAACGCGCGCCACTCGGCGGCCGTCGGCAGGCGGCCGTTGCGCGGCGCGTCGAAAACGATGAAATCGTTGCCGAGGCCGTGCATCTTGGTGAACTCGAGCTGCATGGCGAGAAGAATACCTCAGCGTTGCCCTACGATTACGCCAACCATGCGCCCGACCCCCTGGATCCTTGCCGCGCTCGTGCTGTTCGCACTGTGGAGGCTGTATTCCCATCGCGACATCGCGCACGCGCCGGGTGTACTCGCGGCCGCTGATCCGGAACAGCACACCCTCGGCGACGAGCCCCTGATCAACCGCGGCGACTTCATGCTGCGCCCGCGGGCCGAATTCGATGCCACGGTGCGCATCCTGCATCGCGAGGACTATTCCATCGGCGAGCTGGCGTCGCTGATCCCGACCGACTTCGCCGTGGGCTGGGGCCCGATGTCGGATAGCGCGGTGCTGGCACAGATCGAGATCAGCCAGGGAAATCGCTTCTACTACTGGCGCACCGAAAGCTGGCCGCTGTCGCGCGCCGAGATCGAAACGCATTCGGCCAACTGGCACGTGATTGCGGCGAACGAGTCGGTGCGCGGGGCGCTCGGCGCGCTGCGCGCGGGCAGCGTGGTGGAATTGCGCGGGCAACTGGTCGACGTCGAAGGAAAGGAAAGCCGGATGCGGACTTCGCTGTCGCGCGATGACACCGGCGCCGGCGCCTGCGAGATACTGCTGGCGTCGTCGGTTCGCGAATTGAGGTGAACATGTCGAACCAGAACGCGGTGCGTGCGCGCGAGCCTGCCGGCTTCACCATACGACGGGGAACGCCGGCCGACGCCGCGTCGCTCGCGGAGTTCGGCGCGCGCACGTTCTACGAGACGTTCGCGGCCGACAACACGCCGGAGGACATGGCGCAACACCTGGCCTCGGCCTGGAGCCCGGCGCTGCAGGACGCGGAACTCCGCAATCCGCTGCTCGATACGCTGTTGGCGATGGGGCCCGACGGAACACTGGCCGGCTTCGCGCAACTGCGCGCGGAATACGCGCCGGCCTGTGTGCCGACGCGCAAACCCATCGAGCTCAAGCGGTTCTATGTCGACAAACCCTGGCAGGGACGCGGGCTGGCGCGCGCGCTGATGGCGGAGGTCGAGCGCGCCGCGCGCGCGCACGATGCGCGTGAGCTGTGGCTGGGTGTCTGGGAGCGCAACGAGCGTGCGCAGGCCTTCTACCGCAAGTGCGGCTTCGAGAAGGTGGGCACACAGGTCTTCGTCGTCGGCGCCGATCCGCAGACCGATTTCGTCATGCTCAGGGAACTGG
>Ga0070690_100001304_pt1 | contig 12957 bp, 7 predicted proteins | sample KBSS33HmetaG_FD_64671 | JGI IMG/M metagenome (GOLD analysis project Ga0070690, IMG submission 64671) | Switchgrass rhizosphere microbial communities from Kellogg Biological Station, Michigan, USA - KBS S3-3H metaG | ecosystem: Host-associated > Plants > Roots > Rhizosphere ... | reverse complement strand
TCTTCGTACAACGATTGGATGCTGTTGTTTGGCAACCCTTCGATTCGCGTGAACACGTTTCCTGCCTGCAAACGAACCAATCCTTCTGCTGTGCCAATCCAGAGGTTTCCTTGTCGATCTTCCTTCAAGGCACGAATGTAGTTGCTTGGTAACGCAGGCGTATTCTGCTTGTCGAAGATGCGGAAGGTAATGCCGTCGTAACGGGCGAGCCCTCCTTCAGTTGCGATCCAGATGTAGCCATTTTGAGTTTGTGTGACTGCGTGTACGGTGTTTTGAGGCAGCCCGTTTTCCGTCAGCCACACCTCTACTCCGAATTGTGATAACTGCTTGTTAGGATCAAGAGCGTTCGCGGTTCCGCTCCAGATCAGTAACGCAAAAACGACATGAGTAAAGCGGAAAGACACTGGTTTCTGTAGATTTGCGTGTTCGACAAGTTGTTTGGTATGCCTGACTGCCGACAGTTTACCGCGGCGTATTTGTAGGAACAACTTTTACGAATTGGTCCTCGTGGGTTGTGTCCTATATCTGAATTTTTTCTCTGTGCAACCTCTGTGGCCCTTTGTGTCTCTGTGGTGGTTCTTGTTGGCGATTTTCGTAACCACAGAGACACTGAGAGCCACAGAGGTTGCACAGACAAAACCCGGATTTGGACGGTACCCTCCTTGTGGCCCGAGTTGACGGACTAAGGTGGATTGATCTAAATAGGGCTGCTCCGCCCAGTCCAAGCTGGCAAAGCCCTCCAATGACGAATACAACAAATCGAATTGTTTCGCTCGACGTGTTTCGCGGGTTAACGATCGCAGGTATGACGCTGGTAAACAATCCAGGCACATGGAGCAGCATTCATTGGCCCTTGGAACACGCCGAATGGAACGGATGGACGCCGACAGATCTTGTGTTTCCTTTTTTCGTTTTTATATCTGGAGTTTCCATCCCACTTGCATTCGCGAATCGACTCGAGCGTGGAGGCAACCGGCGTGAGCTTCATCTGAAGGTAATAAAGCGCACGTTGATAATCTTCGCACTTGGACTGTTCTTGAATGGCTTTCCGTACTTCGAGTTGGCAACGCTTCGCATTCCGGGTGTGCTGCAACGCATAGCGATCTGTTACTTCTTCGCTTCGATCATTTTTCTAAACACAAAATTGAGAACGCAGATCCTAATCACGATTGCGCTGCTGCTTTTGTATTGGGCACTTATGAAACTGGTGCCTGCGCCTGGGTTTGTCGCCGGTGATCTCACGAAGGAAGGAAGTCTGGCGTCGTATATCGATCGCGTCGTGTTCGGTAAACACGTGTGGGCGCAGGCGAAGGTCTACGATCCTGAGGGAATACTGAGCACTATTCCCGCAGTCTCTACAGCTCTAATGGGAGTCGTAACCGGCCAATGGCTTAGGTCGGAAAAATCGCGTTATGAAAAAGTAGCCGGGATGTTTGTTGTCGGAGCCATCTGCGTGGCCATTGGTTGGGCGTGGAATTCGTTCTTCCCGATAAACAAAGCACTGTGGACCAGTTCGTACGTTTTGTTCACGGGTGGTTTGGCTTTGCAGTTTCTTGCGCTGTTCTACTGGCTCATCGACATAAACGGATACCGCCGTTGGGCCAAGCCATTTGAAATTTTTGGTCTAAATGCGATCGCTCTCTATGTTGGGTCGGGGCTGATGGCGGAATTATTGGGATTGATAAAGGTAAGTTCCGGCGGTGCTTCTGTTTCGTTGCAAGAATGGATCTTTGAGCACCTTTTCGCTTCGTGGGCTAGCCCCATCAACGCGTCTTTGGCATTTGCCATCGCGTTTGTCTTGGTGTGGTTGGGATTGATGTGGATTTTGTACCGCAGGAAGATTTTTATCAGCGTGTGAACGTGACCAATTCACTTCGGGACTCGATCAACCTGCTTTCGAATCAGGCCGCTAAGATTGATTACGCTGGCGAGATCGCTCTTTGCCCGTCCCAAATATTTAGGGTCAACTGTTCCCGGCGTTTCGATGATCGGATTAGTGACAAAATCCTTGATGTAAGTGCAGAGCTTTATTAGTGAGTACTTTAGTTTGGTGCTATCTGAACTAATCGACTTTGCTGAATCCGGCTTCTCCTCGTCTGACTGTCGAAGCCAAAGAGTAGATTGCAACCTCGTCGATCGCTTGTTGATTTCAGCTGAGGCCTCCGAAACAAAATGGTAGTCAACCGGAGCGTCTGAATTGATCGCGCGCATCAATTCATTGTGAAGCGTTAGAATGCGCCTGAAGTCTTGATCGACTTGAGTCATCAGCGCCTTCTTTTGCCTATCATCGAGAGCTTTATCGGCTGCTATGCCAAGGTTCCGCAACTGATACTCGCGATTGCTCATATCTTGTTGCCGCATGCGTTCCATGTTTGTAGTGTCCGCCGGTTGGCCTACAGGTGTTTGTGCTGCGGCTGAGGCAGACAGGCAAAAGAACACTGCGATGAGCGTTAGGGACAAGCGGAAATAGGTGAGCCGATATGAAATAGCTAAGCTCTCCTTCTGAGGAATTGGTGTAGTATAGTGCTAAATAAATGTTATTCACAATTCGCGTTGATGAATCCCCAGGCGAAACGCGTTTCGTGGTAAGTCGTTGCCCGCGCCAATCACCTGGACTTAACCCAAAGGAAAGATTGACTGACCCTCAGTCCTGTACTTAGTTTGGCGTTTGGTTCGTTGTTGAGAACCAGGTGAACGTCTCTCCACGAAAGCAATGCGACGAATCGACCTGAAAAAGGCAAACGTGGCTCGTTCAAACACGATCCGCGACATCAACCGCCAGATCATTCTTAACTACATTCGTGAGCGGGGTCCGATCTCGCGCGCAGATATTGCTCATGAGACAGCCTTGCAGCGATCGACAGTTTCGCTGATCGTTGAAGAGCTGTCGGCAGAGGGATTGGTTGAAGAGGTTAGTGGCAAATCCTCCGGTGGACGTCCGCCACTGCTCCTGTCGCTTCGAACAGGAGATGCTGTTGCGATTGGCGTTGACGTCGGAACGACTCGAACTTTAGTTGCGACTAGCGATCTCGCGGGTCGTGTACTTCAGTGCGAACGCTTCGCTACACCTCACGATTCAAAAGATCTAATTGCAAACATCGTCACAAACGCCCGCAAGGTAAACGAGAAGAATAGAAATACGGTTGAAGGAATCGGCATCAGTCTGCCTGGCCTGGTTGATTCAGAAGGCACCAAGCTATACGTGCCGCAATTCAAGTGGCGCGACATTCCGTTAGTCGAAGAGGTATCGGCGCAGATTGGATTGCCAGTGTCTTTGGAAAACGACGCGAACGCTGCAGCCCTCGCAGAGCTTTGGTTTGGCCGCCCCGAGATCAGGGAAGTCAGAGACTTCATCCTGGTGTTGGTTGAAGAAGGAGTCGGAACCGGAATAGTGTTCGATGGACAGGTCTATCGCGGAGAAGCCGGCGCTGCTGGAGAGTTTGGTCATATGACGATTGGGAGCGGCGCTCCGGTCGCGTGTGCATCGGGAAGTCGCGAGTGCTGGGAAGCGTTTGCTTCAGAGCGTTCAGCTCTGGCCCGCTACCGAAACCTTTTGGAAAACCGAAACGGCGGTGCTAATCCAACATTCCCAGAGGTGATGGACCTGGCATTACGGGATAACAGTGCCGCCCGCACTGCCCTAAAAGAGACTGCCCACTACCTTGGCATCGGAATCGCAAATCTGATCCGCGGACTGGCGCCAGAGGCGGTGATTGTTGGGGGCCCGATCGTTCGCGCCTGGCCCGTGATCGCTGAAGAGCTTCAAAATACGGTGGAATCGAGCATTTGTCGGGGCTTACCGTCTACTCGCATTATCGCCTCAACGCTTGGTCCAGAACCGACATTGATGGGTGCGTTGAGTCTCGTTTTAGCAACCAAGTTCGCGTCTGTTTCCGTCACCTAAAAAAAATGGGTCGGGATTACTCGGGACCCATGCCTGCTTTGGCGCCAGAAAAATAAACCCCCTTATTCTGAAAAACGGATGAAAAAGTGCTTGACACCAATAGAGAATCGTATTAAAAACTTTTGTCAGTCTCTGCAACAAAGTAGCAACTCGAACAATTTAGTTAGAAGCACATACCAAGCGGGCTGCGGTACATAAAATTTCGTAGTTCCATTTCCGATACCACCTTGGAGGTGTTGTATGTCGACGAGGTCTTGGATGCGGGCATTAATGCTCCTGCTCAGTGTAGGTTTGTTTGTTGCTGTCCACGGACAGTCAAGCACGACAGGAAACATCTCCGGTACGATTAGAGATCCGCAAGGCGCCAGAGTTTCGAACGTTGAAGTGACGATCACGGATGAGAAGACATCAAAGGACGTTCGCACGGTTACGACTGATGGCGACGGGTTCTACAATGTCCCGAGTTTGCCTGCGGGCTTCTACACTGTCACCGCCTCGCCGACTGGTTTCAAGAAAATCGTTACGACAGCCGTCGAGCTTCACGTAAATGAAAACAAGACGGTCAACCTCGACCTCCAGGTGGGCCAGGTGAGTGAAACCGTTACCGTCACCAGCGACCAGGCGCCAGTCGAACTGCGCAGCGGTGAAGTCAGCAGTCTGATTTCAGAGAAGCAAGTAACGGAGTTGCCACTGAACGGTCGTAACTATGCGCAGCTTGCGCTGATGGTTCCAGGTGTTTCGCCAGTTACGCAGGCCGGTGCGGGCGGTGCGTTCGCAACGAGAGGAACAGGACTCAACGCCGGCGTCGACATGTCGGTGAATGGCAACCAGTCAAATGCGAATCTATGGACAGTTGACGGCGTCAACAACATGGACGTCGGATCGAATCGAACGCTTCTCGTGTTTCCGTCTGTTGATTCAATTCAAGAGTTTCGCGTAGAGCGCAACAGCTTTAGTGCAGAGTTCGGGCAAGCTCAAGGCGCAGTCGTGAACCTGATCACCAAGGGCGGTGGAAATGATTTTCACGGAAGCGCTTTCGAGTTCTTCCGAAATGACTCGCTCAATGCGAACAACTTCTTCTTGAACGCCGCTGGTCAGCCAAGACCGCAGTTGGAGTACAACAACTTCGGCGGCAATTTCAGTGGACCAGTCATTAAGAACCGGGCGTTCTTCTTCTGGTCGGAAGAGTGGAGAAGAGAACGACGCGGCGCGGTACTCTCGTCAAGGGTTCCAACAGCTGCGGAGAAGCAGGGTGACTTTAGTGGAACGTTGACCGGACCGTTACCACACATTCCTGGCGGGGTCTGTAACCCGCCGGTTAACGTCACAGGATGTTTCCCGGGTAATAGGATCCCAACAGCTCAGCTAAGCCCTGCTGGAAGAGAATTCGTGAAGCTCTTCCCGGATCCTAATAACAACAGTTTTAATAATTTCGCTACTTCAACAACTCAGCCGATTGACACGCGGCAGGATCTCATCCGCGGTGATATAAATCTCACGAGCAAGATGAACCTGATGGTGCGCTATATAAATGAAAAGTGGACTCACCTTGGCGCCACCAATAACTTCTGGGGAGACTCAGCGTATCCGACGCTTGCGTCTGACTGGAGCCAGCCGAGCCACAGTTTTGCTGTGAAGCTGTCGAACACAATTTCGTCCACTGCGGTAAACGAGTTCCAATTCTCGATAGCGGGCAACGACATCATTATCACTACTTCGCCGGCTACGCAGGCGCTCGAAGATGAGATCAGTGCCGCGATTCCGAGTGTCTTCCCAACTACAGATTCACGTATCGGCGGCAGTATACCTTCGTTGTTCTGGGGCGCGGGCGGATATTCAAATCTCTGGCATCAGGCGCCATGGGCCAATCGTGAGGACCTCTACATTTGGAAGGATGATTTCTCGATAGTGAGGGGGAACCACGATCTCAAATTCGGCGGTCTCTTCAGTCACAATCTGAAAGACGAGCCAGGCGGTGGTGCTGGAGGCGGCAACAACCAGAAAGCCATTCAAGGCTGCGGTGAACAAACTGGCAACTGTATTGCTGATCTACTGCTCAGAGACACCGTGCTGCTTAACTATTCAGAAACCCAGACAACTGAAATCGCTGAGGGTCGTTGGCGTGATTGGGAAGTCTATGGGAACGACACATGGAAAATACATCCGCGTGTATCCCTCACGCTCGGCTTGCGCTACTCCCAGTTTGCGCCTGCCTGGGCGACAGACGATCGGATTTCAAACTTCTATCCGAGGCTATACAACGGAACTGATTTCAACACCGGTCTGGTAACTGCGGCCGAATCAATAGCAATGGGAGGCAGCAGGGCTACGGTTGATACGTATAAGGCGGGGTGGCAACCACGGTTTGGTCTGGCGTGGGACGTCAAGGGCACAGGCGAAACAGCTGTCAGAATCGGCTTCGGTCGTTATATGAGCCGTTCCAATGTCATTGAGGATCTGCTTCGAATGACAGCCAATCCTCCCTGGACCACGACGGTGACTGCGGGTTCAGGTTGGAACGGAGCTGGCACGACCCTCGCCAACTGTCCGACTTGTCGCAGCCTCGACACGATCAACCCAGGTCTAAGAACGAATGTTGCGGGCGTGAATCCTAATGCTGGTTTCAACGCTGTCGATCAGGGCTTCCGGCCACCTGAAAGCTATCAATGGAACCTGACAATTTCGCACCAGCTGATGAAGAATACGACGTTGGAAGCGTCCTACATCGGCAATCACGGTTTGCATATTTGGCGGCGCAATGTGAATCGGAATGACATAGCACCGAATCAAATTTGCCGCGGCGTTGCCTGTGACGGGAGCAACGCCGATGCGAGACTTCAGTTCGCACGAGCCACGAATAACATCGCCAGCCCGGTGACTGGAACGGTAAGGGACTCGGGCCAGTTGCTTGCTGACAATCGTCAGCTTAGAAACGTAGGCAACATCACTACTGACGAGTCGAACGGTAACTCAACCTATCACGCTATGCAGTTGTGGCTTAATCGCCGCTTCTCTGATCGGCTGGCGTTTCAAGCCTCATATACCTGGAGTCATGCCATCTCCGATGTGGCGTTGACGTCGTTTACAAACACCACGAGTGATCCTTTCAACTTCAGGAGTGATAAGGGCGACGCCGATCTCGACCGGAGGCACACGTTCGTTAGCAATGTGGTGTACGTCTTACCCTCGTTCAGGAGTTGGGGTCACGCGGCGCATCTGGCCCTAAGTGATTGGCAGTTGAATGCTATTGCATCGTACTTCGGAGCTACGCCAGTTGACATCGTCACGAGCTTTAACAGTCTCGGCACGGCGAGTGCGGTCGGGCAGCGGCCGGACTACACTGGGGCACCGATCTATCTACATACTGGTGACTCAACCCAGCACCTGAATCCGGCAGCGTTTGCGAGACCTCCGGTGGGCCGCATCGGGACGCTCGGTAAGGGCGCGGTGCGAGGAGCACCCATCACGAACATTGACTTCTCGGTGGCAAAGAATTGGAGATTCAATGAACGATACGGATTCCAGTTCCGCACCGAGTTCTTCAACGTGTTCAATCACACAAACTTCATTGGATTTGATACCGACACATCGCATGGTTTAAGCTTCGGAACGCTTAACACAGCCCAGGCACCGCGCGAGATTCAGTTCGGGTTCAAATTCACCTTCTGATATACTCCCCATCGTTCTAAACGCGACGAAGTGCTGAGTGATTTCCACTCGCACTTCGTCTCCGTTTATTCTTGATTTTGCTTCCGAGTTATCTGAGATGTTCCTTCGCCTGGTCTCTCTTCCAGTCCTTTTATTCATCTTCTTTTTTCAGGCACCAAGCGACCTGTTTCGCAAGCATTACGACGCCGCCAATGCAGCTCGACGCGCAGGAGATTTTGCGAGGGCTGAGGCTGAATTCAACATTATTCTCGGCGAAGCCTATCATCGACTCGGAAAAGTCTATCTCGCCCAGAGCAACTATCCGGCCTCGGTTGCGACTCTTGAGTCTGCAACCTCAGTGCAGCCCGATGCGGGTGCCGATGCATTAACGGATCTTTCGATAGCTTATTTTTACACCGGCAAATATTCCGAAGGCATTCGACCACTGCAGCGCGCTATTGCGTCCAACCCACAAAACGCAAAAGCCCACCACATGCTAGGCAAGACGCACTTCATGTTGGGAGAATTTGATGACGCAAGAAGGGAACTGGAAGCGACGTTAAAGCTAACGCCTGCTGATTACGATGCGGAATATACACTCGGCCTGTGCTTCCTGAAGCAAAAGGATCTGCCTAAGGCAAAACAGTTGTACGAAAGGATGGCCCAACGTCTCGGTAACCGACCGGCTTTGCGGGTTCTCATAGGACGCGCTTACCGAGAGACAGGTTATCTCGGTGAATCGATTGAAGAGTTTAAGCAGGCAATCGCACTCAATCCGTCATTCCCACGAGTTCATTATTATCTTGGGCTCACCTATTTATACAAGGACGGGGCTACGAGAATTCCTGATGCGATCCAGGAGTTCAAGATCGAATTAGCCAAAAATCCGGACGAGTATTTTGCGAACTTCTACCTCGGTATCCTTTACATAATGGAGCGGAACTTTGAGCCCGCTATCTCTTTGCTCGAAAAGGCAGCCTCGAAACAACCGAACAATCCTGATCCTTATTTTCATTTAGGCCAGGCGTACCAGGGAGCGGGGCGGCACAAAGAGGCGATCGAAGTACTCGAAAAGAGTATTAAGTTCAACCCATCGCTCGACCATAACGACTACCAGGTCACGACCGCGCACTATCGTTTGGGCCAATCGTTGATGAAAGTCGGCCGGACTGAAGAGGGTGAAAAGGAGCTGAAGATCTCCGCGAGTCTAAAATCGACCGGGTTCAAGCTCGATGAGAAAAAAGTCGATACATTTCTAAACGGAAGCAACTTGCCCTCGCAATCAACGAGTGACCTAGTCAAAGCCGAGGGCGTGGTGGCCGAGCCGGTTGCAATCGACTCCGCCACGTCAGAAAAACTCAAGGCCGAAGAAAGTTACTACAGCAAAGTGATCGCAGCCGCGCACAACAGTATCGGTCTTCTTCGCGCAGAGCAGCAGGATTTTCATGAGGCGTCAACGCAGTTTGCACTAGCGGCGAAGTGGAACCCGCAACAGCAAGGACTCAACTACAACCTTGGCCTCGCGTATTACAAATCGGAATCATACAAAGATGCTATTCCGGCTTTCGAAAATGAACTCAAGATCAAGCCTGACAATATTTCGATCAAGCAGCTACTTGGACTGAGTTACTTCATGACTCATGATTACGCGAAAGCCTCGGCGCTCTTATCGGAAGTTATCGCTGTCAAATCCCAGGAAGCAGCCCTCTACTATCCATTGGCGCTTTCACTTCTCAAGGACGGAAAACTCGAGGCAGCGAATCGTGTTATTGAACAAATGGTGGCTAAAGGAGAAAACAGTCCCCAATTGCACATTCTGTTTAGCCAGGCTCAATACGAGCGCGGCGACGTCGACAAAGCGCTCGCGGAGTTGCAAACTGCGTTAAGCCTCGACAAAAAGCTTCGCTTAGCCCACTTCTACACCGGTCTAATTCATCTCAAAGAAGGAAAACTGCCTGAGGCCGCACGTGAGTTTCAGCTGGAACTGACGCTCAACCCAAACGACATTCAGGCAAAATATCATCTTGCTTTCACATTGCTCGCCCAACAGGACTCTGAAAAGGGAATAGCGCTGATGCGGGAGATCATCAGCGAGAAACCTGACTTCGCTGACGCACATTACGAGTTGGGCAAAGCGTTGTTGCAGAAGGGTGATGTTAAGGGCAGCATCGAGAATCTTGAGATCGCCGTACGCCTTCAACCTGATCAGGCCCACTTTCACTATCAACTCGGTCGAGCTTACATTGCTGCCGGTCGTAAGACAGAAGGTGAAAATCACCTCAAGATTTCGAAAGACCTAAAAGAGAAAGCTCGGTCGAACACGGATCAATGACGGCGACATGAAACCATACCCCCTCCTCGCGAGCCTGGCAGTGTTGGCTCTATTTTTTTCTCAGCAACGAGCGCCGCAACCGATCAAGATTGCTTTTACCGATATCACAGCCCAAGCCGGCATCACCTTCCGACACGTCGCGTCTCCTGACAAAAAATATATCGTAGAGTCGATGAGCGGCGGTGTGGCCTTGTTTGATTACGACAACGACGGCGATCTGGATATTTATTTGGTTAACTCGCTCACGGTGGACCTGGTTAAGACCAAGGAAAAAACGAAGAGCCAGCTTTATCGCAACGACGGCGGCGGCAAATTCACGGAAGTTGCCGAAAAAGCGGGCGTCAGTGACATCGGCTGGGGTATGGGTGTAGCCGTCGGCGATTACAATAACGACGGCTTTGAGGATCTCTATGTCACGTGTCTGGGCCCTGATTACCTTTTTAAGAACAATGGGAATGGGACATTCACGAACGTTACGGCGAAAGCAGGCGTGAGCGATCCACGCTGGTCCACGGGAGCCTCGTTCGTTGACTACGATCGTGACGGCGACTTGGATCTGTTTGTTAGCAACTACGTTGATTTCGATGTTAACAACCTTCCTGAATTCGGTAAGGGCAAGCAATGCCAGTACAAATCAATTCCGGTGCAGTGTGGCCCCCGAGGACTGAAGGGCGCTGGCGACTCGCTTTATCGGAACAATGGCGATGGAACTTTCACCGACGTTTCAAAAGCAGCGGGTGTTAGTGATCCAGACGGCTATTACGGACTTGGAGTCATCACGAGCGACTTCGACGAAGACGGCCTAATCGATATTTACGTCGCCAATGATTCAACTCCAAACTTTCATTATCGGAATAAAGGGGACGGCACGTTTGACGAGATCGGATTTAGTTCAGGCACCGCGGTTAATGAGAATGGCAGCGAACAAGGATCGATGGGCGTAACAGTCGGCGACTATGATCATGACGGCAAGCTCGATTTGTTCGTTACCAATTTTGCCGACGAATACAACACGCTCTACCATAACAACGGAAAGAACTCGTTCACTGATCTATCGTTTGCGGCCAAGGTGGCCGCAGTCAGTTTGCCCTACGTGGGGTGGGGCACTAAGTTCTTTGATTATGACAACGATGGGTGGGTCGATCTGTTAGTTGCAAACGGCCATGTGTACCCACAACTGCCCGGTTACCGGCAAAGGCGTTTGCTACATCGGAATAATCGTGATGGGACTTTCACTGAAGTGTCAGCGGAGTTCGGTGGGGTACTGGCAGAAAATCGTGTGAGCCGAGGCGTCGCATTTGGTGATATCGATAATGATGGCGACATCGATCTAATCATTGCTGATCTGGATGGTCCACCGCAGCTTTTGCGCAATGATGGCGGTAACACAAACAATTCCATCATGATTAAAACAGTCGGAGTGAAGAGTAATCGCAGTGGGATTGGCGCACGCGTCACAGTAGTTTCCGGAGACCTGACACAAACAGATGAAGTGCGAAGTGGTGATAGCTACCTTTCGCAGAGCGATCTCAGACTAAGTTTTGGGTTGGAAAAGCGCACCAAAGTGGATTTGATCCAGGTTCTGTGGCCCAGTGGAGTTGTTGATAAGATTTCAGGAGTAGGGGTGAATCGCATAGTCACGATCAAAGAAGGCCAGGGAAAGGTTGATGAGAAAGAGTTCAGTCGTTAGACGTGTCGGGAAGAAAGTGCGAACCGCCGGTTGTGTTGCTTGCGCTGTATGCCTCCTTTTTCTGGTCGTCAATGCGCAGGATCAAGCTCAGATTGAATTCTTTGAGCAGGTGGCTTCTCTGATTCGCGACAATCGCCTGGCTGAAGCCGAGAAGGATCTGTCAGCTGTCTTAAGACGTTCGCCGGAGCAGCCGGTCGCATTGAATTTCATGGGGACCATCCGAGCGAAACAAAGCCGTTTTCTCGAAGCGGAGACACTATTCAATCGTGCCTTGCGGAATGACAAGAGCTTCACTGCGCCGCGAATGAACCTGGTCTACCTGTACCTGCTGAAACACACTCCTGACAAAGCGATCGTACAACTCAGAGAGGTTTTGACGATTGAGCCCGACAACGCTGAGGCCGTGGAAAGACTGCCGGAGTTGTTGTTGTCGCAGGGACGAATTGATGAATGCATCACCTTTATTGAAAAGAGGAAGGCCGCGGGGCCCATCCCCGCCTCGCAATTGGTTCTGTTAGGCGACGCGTATCTCGAGAAAAAGTCGCTGCAACAAGCAGAAGATAACTACTTACTCGCGCTCGAAGGACGGCTCGATAATGCTGGAGCGCTATTTGGACTGGCGCAGATCTCCCGGCTGAAAGGTGAGACGAAGGAAGCTGCGATTTATTTGAACCGCGTTGCCACCCTCATTTCTGACTCGAACTCACCAGAGCTCCTGTACAAGTTTTCAATGGAAGCCATGAGGATCGGCTTGTTTGATCAGGCGAAGTCGGCGCTCGAGCGGTCGCTTGCGATAAAACCAAACGAACCTAATTACATGCTCGCGCTCGGTATTGCATGGTTGAGAAAGGGCGATCTCTTCGAGGCTGAAAAGGTTTTCCGTCGCTTGATCCAAATTCAACCGAACAACGCCGAGGCGCAATTGCATCTCGGGTATGTCTTGCTCAATCAAAAGAAATACGACGAAGCGCGCGTGTGGTTAGAGAAGAGCGTCCGTCCCGGCGCTGCGATTCCGGAGGTTTACTACTATCTCGGTCTTGTGGAGCAGGAGCAGAACAACGATGCGCAGGCGATTGTGCTGTTCGAAAAAGCTGTGCGGCAGCTTCCGTCGTATGCTCACGCTCGAATCGCACTTGGTGCCAGCTATATGAAGGTCAAGAACTATCTGCGTGCTCGGGAGGAGTTGGAAACAGCGGTCAAGCTCGATCCCGAGGAGCCTACCGGTCACTACAACCTCGCGTTGTTGTACGCGCGAATTAAGGAGCCGGCCAAGGCTCAGGAAGAAATGAAGATCATCGACAGGCTTAAGAGCAAAGGTGCATCGAGCGGTGGGGTTGTCGTCCGGCCGCCCGGTTCGTCCCCGAATTGATATCAGTGACGCCC
>Ga0070690_100001302_pt1 | contig 12977 bp, 7 predicted proteins | sample KBSS33HmetaG_FD_64671 | JGI IMG/M metagenome (GOLD analysis project Ga0070690, IMG submission 64671) | Switchgrass rhizosphere microbial communities from Kellogg Biological Station, Michigan, USA - KBS S3-3H metaG | ecosystem: Host-associated > Plants > Roots > Rhizosphere ... | reverse complement strand
GCGTACCCGCTAACCAACATTCCGCAAACAATTCCGCCGATCGCAGTGCGTAGTAGATACCTTCACCTGTCACTGGATCCGCGAAGCCCGCAGCGTCGCCGAGTAACGCCCAACCATCACCCGAAGCTTTTCGCGTATCCCAAGTCTTATCGGCAAGGCCTGGTATTCGCGCAGCGTAACGTTCAGCTGTGTGCCTTAGGTGTTCATATATGCGAGAGGCTTCGGTTGATTCACGCCTGTTAGTCCAAAACTTCTTCGTGCCGTTCTCACGTTGGTAGTAACCAATCATGAAGCTCCATAGCAGATCGTCGAGTGGCTTGTGCTCGAATGCATCTTGAGTAGTCGCAATGCCGAACGAGATGTGATCCGGACGGGGAAATGCCCACGCATAACCGACCCAACGCGGAAGAAATGCTACGACCGTCGGCGCATCGCCTGAAGTCGGCAGCGGTGCGCGATAACCAAAGGCGACTTCCATATCAGACGCCGCAAGTGGTCCAGCTAACATCTTCGCGATGCCACTGTTCGCGCCGTCCGCTCCGATGAGCGTTTGCCCATGCCACGCGCGGCCTTCTTGATTTCGGACCACCCATCCGTCAGTTGATCTTTTTACGGTTCGCGCAGAGATCTTCTCGGTGAACACTTTTGCACCCGAATCACGCGCACGATCGCGCAGGTAAGAATCGAACACGACACGAGAATAGATCGCGAACGGCTCGTCGAGTTTCAGATGAAGCTTCTTGCCGGAAGGCGCATAAAGATCGAGTTCGTTAATCGTTCTGCCAACAGCACCCAGCAACTGCGGCCATGCTTTCAACGCTTTGGCGGTTACACCACCGCCACACGCTTTCGGCTCGCCTTCGGGTCGACCATCGAACAGCGCAACGCTAGCACCACCCTCTGCGAGCAGTTCTGCTGCGAACGAACCTGCGGGACCGGCGCCGATGATTAGGACATCAAACCTTTCCATCTTCGGTCATGATACGAGCGGCCGTGGCAACAACAAAATCGGGCCGCAGATTTTCAACAATAAAGGCTGATCCAAACTGAGAGCAGAAAATAGTTCGCGGGGATCTCGATCTGTGTTCATCTGCGAAAATCTACGGCCCTTCTACCGCATTGTGATGTGGACTAAGCGGCGATAGAATTCGGCTGTTCAAAACACAACCCCGTCGTTAGCAACTATCCCCGAGAGTCAGTCATGGCCGATCACAGCGCGCTCGTGTTTTCGGGAATTGTTCCACATCCGCCCATCATGGTGCCGGAGGTCGGACAAGAATCGATTGCTGACGTGCAGTCGTCAATCGATGCGATGGCCGAATTCACAAGACGGCTCGTCGATAGCAACGCAGAAACAGTAATCCTCATTTCTCCGCACGCTCCTCTCGAACTTGATTCGTTTGTCGCCTACGAAGGACCGGAAGTACGCGGCGACTTCGCAAACTTTCGCGCACCCAACATCAGTTTGAATGCGCCTGTCGATCAGGAACTTCTCGACGCTAGTGCGAAACACGCAGCGGCAAACAACTATGAAATCGACCGGATAACGGATTCGAAGCTGGACCATGGCACTACGGTCCCCCTCTATTTCCTACTGAAGAACGGTTGGCACGGAAGGGTCGTTGCCCTGGGCTACAGCTTTCTTTCGATAAAGGATCATTTGAAGTTTGGTGATTGCATTCGGAAAGCGGTTGACGAGACTGGTCGATCTGTAGCCTTCGTAGCGAGCGGTGATCTCAGTCATCGTCTCAAGCCAGACGCTCCTGCCGGTTACAACCCTGGTGCTTATCTGTTCGATCAGCAGATCGTGCACGCTTTGGAAGAAAATGATCCGCAGAGCATTGTGCAGATCGATCCCGGCTTGCGAAAACTCGCCGGTGAATGCGGTTATCGATCGATGGTTGTCGCTCTCGGTGCGACGCGCGACCTCGCGTCGCACTGCGAGGTTCTCAGTTACGAAGCGCCTTTTGGTGTTGGATATCTCGTAGCCCAACTTACCGACGGGTCTGGTTCTGACATCGATGGGCAGGAACTCCCGAAGCTTGCGCGAGAAGCAGTCGAGACTTTCACCCGCCATCAAACCGAGATTGAACCGAGTGCGCGCGTGTCAAAGTTTCTGAGCATGCCAGCCCCGTGTTTCGTTTCGTTGAAGACCCGTGACGGAGAGTTGCGCGGTTGCATTGGAACGATCGAGGCGATGCGACCAACGTTGGCTGAGGAGATTGTGGCGAACGCAGTTAGTGCCGCGACCCGTGACCCAAGGTTTTCAGAAGTCACTGAAGATGAACTATCAAATCTAAAGTACTCGGTGGACGTGTTATTGCCGCCGGAACCGGCTGAAATCGAAGATCTCGATCCGAGAGTGTTTGGGGTGATAGTCGAAGACCGTGAAGGACGAAGAGGACTCTTACTGCCAGACATCGACGGTATCGACAGCGCTCAACAGCAAGTTGAGATCGCGAAACGTAAAGCTGGAATTCCTCCGGGCAAGCCTGTCGAGTTATCGAGATTTAAAGTGCAGCGCTTTCGGGAACGCTAACAGAAAAACCAGCCGCAGATTCACACAGATAAACGCAGATCAAAACAATAGAATCAGCGACCTTCTGCTGCATTAATTCTGATCTGCGTTTATCTGTGTAATCTGCGGCTCAAATTCTTAGACGTCCAAATTGCGGACGTCGAGCGCATTGTCTTCGATGAACTTCCGTCGCGGTTCGACTGCGTCTCCCATCAGCACCGTGAAGATTTCGTCCGTCTCTACTGCATCGTCGATTCTGACTTCGAGCAGCGTTCTTTTTTCCGGATTCATCGTCGTTTCCCACAACTGTTCCGGATTCATTTCACCGAGACCTTTGTAACGCTGGATCGTCAAATCCTTCTTCGCGGCCGCAAGAACCTTATCGAGTAAGGCCTCGCGGGTCGGCACTTCTTCACTCGAGCCGTTTTCTCCAGAGATGAACGGAGCCGCAAGTTTGTCTTCAAGATTCATGTAAATCTCAACGGCCTTCTGAAACTCAACATAGCTGGCAAAGTTCCAGTCGATTGAGACATTTGCACCCGACACTGCAACGACTTCCAGGGCAAAAAGGCCGTGTTCTTCATCAGGGCTTAATTCAACATCGTATCGCGCCTTCATCATTGCCCTTTGAATTTTCTCCATCAGATCGCCGTCCTGAAATGTCTTCCGGAGCGTCTGGCCTTGTTGACGGAGTATGCCCTTGCGGCCACCTAGCGATTCGAGAAGGATTTGCAACAACTGGCTATCTCCACCAAGCCTGCGTATTACTCGGTCGCAGTAATTTTTGAACTCGACCATCTTCTCTAGTGACTTAGCCAGCTCTTTACCATCCAGCACCTGATCGGAGCCGACTGACTTTACGCTCATGTCAGTCGTCGCCTGACGCATGAGATAACGAACCATTGAGCCTTCGTCTTTGATGTACTCTTCCTTCTTACCACGCTTCACCTTGAACAGCGGTGGTTGCGCGATGTAGACGTGGCCGCGTTCCACCAACTCGGGCATCTGACGATAGAAGAAGGTCAACAACAGAGTGCGGATGTGCGAACCGTCGACGTCGGCATCCGTCATCAGAATTATCTTGTGATAGCGAAGTTTCGTTATGTCGAAGTCTTCTTTGCCGATACCGGTGCCGAGCGCGGTAATCAACGACTTGATTTCACTGTGGCCCAGCATCTTGTCGAAGCGCGCCTTCTCGACGTTCAGGATCTTTCCTTTCAAGGGAAGGATTGCCTGGTTCCGACGATCGCGTCCCTGCTTTGCGGATCCGCCGGCGGAATCGCCCTCGACGATGTAGATCTCCGATTGCGCCGGATCACGTTCCTGACAATCTGCCAGCTTGCCGGGTAGCATGCTCGATCCAAGTGCACCCTTTCGCACAATCTCTCGGGCCTTCCGTGCCGCCTCTCGTGCGCGTGCGGCGTCGAGGGACTTGCCAACGACCTTCCGCGCCACCGTTGGATTCTGTTCGAGGAATTCGGTCAATCGATCGTTCAAGAACGATTCGACGGCACCTTTGACGTCGGAATTGAGTTTTCCTTTTGTCTGTCCCTCGAACTGCGGCTGCGGCAGTTTCACCGAAATTACGGCGACCAGTCCTTCGCGAACATCATCGCCAGTCAATGAACCCTTGAAGTTCTTGGCCAGACCTGACGACTGCGCGTAAGCATTAATCGTACGGGTAAAAGCGGAGCGGAACCCGGAGAGGTGTGTTCCACCATCTACTGTGTTGATGTTATTAGCGAATGAATAGACCTTCTCGTCGTAGCCGTCGTTGTATTGAATAGCAACTTCAATCGAGAGCGCGTCGCCTTCTTTTTCAAAATAGATTGGCTTGTCGTGTAGCGTGCTCTTATTTTTGTTCAGGTGCTTAACAAATTCAGCGATACCGCCCTTGTAATAAAACTCGTGTGAACGCTCGGGTTCTTCCCGCTCGTCCTTAATAGTTATCCGAATACCTTTATTGAGAAATGCTTTTTCTCTTAAACGCTCTGACAGTTTGTCGAAGCTGAAAGCGGTTTCGGTAAAGATCTCCGGATCGGGTTGAAATGTGACCTTTGTTCCGCGTTTGCGCGTCTTGCCGGTCTGCTTCAAGGGAGCTACAGGGATGCCACGCTGGTATTCCTGTTCGTACGTCTTTCCGTCGCGCCAGATTTCAAGGCGGAGATGTTCCGATAAAAAGTTGACGCACGAAACGCCAACGCCGTGTAGACCGCCAGACACCTTGTAAGCATTCGAATCAAACTTGCCGCCGGCGTGGAGCTTCGTCATCACCACTTCAGCAGCCGAGCGTCGTTCTTTCTTGATCTCGTCCACTGGAATGCCGCGACCGTTATCGATAACGGTAATCGAGTTGTCGAGATGAATCGCGACTTCGATCGTGTCGCAGAAGCCGGCGAGAGCTTCGTCGATCGAGTTGTCGACGACCTCGTAGACGATGTGGTGAAGGCCTATCTCACCGGTTGAACCAATGTACATTGCAGGCCGTTTACGAACCGCTTCGCGCCCTTCGAGAATCGTTATAGAAGAAGAATCGTAAGCCTGGCCTTTTTTATTCACTGTCGATCCTACTGTTGCCAATTAAATCTCCTGTCGTACTTCTAAAGTTGTGTCAGCTGGTCCACACAAAATCTTCTACGCCACTTCAGCTCTGGTCCCACGACCTCGGACTATGCCGTCCTCGATTTCGTACACACTTGCCCGCGATAGAAATCCTTCAACGTGGCTCCGTTTTGAGGTAGTGATGAAGGTTTGCGTGCGATCTTCAAGGTACTCGAGAAGGTGCCGGATCCTGCTTTCATCGAGTTCGGCATCGACGTCGTCAATGATGAAAATCGGGGCCTCACGTGCGACCAAATTATACAATGAAATCGCCGCTAAGTCTAATAATAACAATGCGCTACGCTGTTGCCCGGAACTGCCGAATGCGCGGATTTCGCGGCCTTCCAACAACACCTCCAAATCGTCGCGATGAGGCCCGACCAGAGCATGCCCCGAGGCGATTTCCGCCTGCAGCCGCAACCTTAATCTTGTGCTAAGCAAATCCTCGTATGCGCTCAGGTCACCCTTGCCTTCGAGTGAGGAGAGGTAACGAACACTTAGATGCCGCTTATCGAAGAGTTGTCGCTCAAGGGCCAGACTTAAACTCGTCACATAGTCGTTTCTTTCACTATGGATGATGCTTGCCAGTTTAATGAGCTGATCATTCCATGGGGCGATCAACTGCTCGACTTTTCCAACCGGCGAATTCTCTTCGTTTGCACCTTGCAAGATCCGATTTTTTTGTTTGATGACTTTCGCGTAGTCAGCAATGGTTGGGAGATAGGCCGGCTTGATCGATGAAATGCCGCGATCCAAAAACCGACGTCGTGCTTCGGGACCACCGCGCACTATTTCTAGATCTGCCGCAGTGAAAGAGAATACCGGCAGATGCGACAAGTAGCGCGTGAGCGGCTCCCGTTTTTGATTGACGAAGATCGTTTTAGTGTTTTCCTGAAGACTGACTTGCAGGGTTCGTTCGATGCTCTCCCCGGCGGTAACGGTGCCGCGAATGATGGCCAACTTCTCACCAAACCGAATCGCTTCTTGCACTCGTTGCGTGCGAAAAGACTTGGTCCTGGCCAGAACATTGATCGCTTCCAGCCAGTTGGTCTTACCTTGTCCGTTGTTGCCGTAGATGATATTGAGACGCGGGCCCCAGGCGATCGCTCCACTCAAATTTCTAAAATTGATCGCCTCTATAGCAGAGAGCAGCATGAGCCGATTTTAACATAGGGGCCGTAGCGTAAGCGGTTGCACTTCGAACTGCGAAATCCTATCTAATGATGTCACATCCGCTCGTGATAATCTTCAGCTGTGCCATCGCCTCTTGAACAACCTTCAGGCTCAATACCTCTGTCTTTCAAAAACGTGTTGGTCCTTTCTTTCTTCGTCGGGTTTCTGATCATTCAAATCGGGGTACCAATTGTGAAGTTGACTTCGCCACGTCCATCTCGTTTTGGTTGGCATATGTGGACCGCACGAAAACCCAATCCGCGATTCACGCTAGTTATGAGGGACGGCACTACGAGCCCTGCGATCCTTTCCACGTACCTGGGACTCAGCCGGGGTGAATTGGATCTTCGAGAAGCAATGCCGGCGCACCTTTGCCGCGTTGTTCCAGGCGTCGCATCAATTCAAATCAGCTCGGTAGATTCCGCCACTCCGAAGGTTTACTCGTGCCCCTGACGAAATTTCTGCCGCAGCTCTTTCAACTTCGTGCGGACGCACGAAAACTCGCGATCGCTCGAATAACCTTAGCCATTTGTTCGATCGGTTTCGCTTGGGAAAACTGGCGGATTCTGTCACGGCTCCTCAACCCCATCATCGTTCAAGTGCCATACTTTGAATGGGTGCCGCGGCTGCACGCTCGTGTCTTGCCTTTCTATCTTGGACTTTGGGTTATCGCATCAGGTGCATTTCTGATCGGATGGATGACGCGTGTTGCCGGCAGCATCATTACTTGTTTGGCTGGCTACACGCTCCTGCTTGATCAGCAACTCTACAGCAATCATCTATATCTGTTTTTCCTGATTGTGTTGCTGCTAACCGTCGCTGACAGTGGTGCCGCATTTTCCTTGGATTCGTTGCGGAGGGGTCGTAATACCGTCGCCGGGTGGCCAGCACTATTACTAATGCTCCAGGTTTCACTGGTCTACGGTTTCTCAGCGCTGGCCAAACTCACACCGCAGTTTCTGTCAGGGGACGTCCTCGAACAGACATTGAAACGACAGGCATGGTTTGCATTTCCCGATTCGTGGCGCAGTCCGGAGTTGTTAGCAACCTTGGCGATTTCGGCAATTGCGCTCGAGTTGTTTATTGCCTTTGGTCTTTGGACCAGACGATTACAATGGGCTGCCGTACTCGGTGGTATCGCTCTGCACTCTTTTATTCTGATAACGCTCGACTCCAGCAGGCTTTCGCTCGGAGTCTTTGCACTGGAGATGTTTGCGCTGTATCCACTCTTCTTTCGAGGCCTGCAAAGATCCTAGATTAAGTCCAAACGCTTCGACTCGCCTACGCAATAAAAAGCACAGCGGAAACTGTATCCTGGTTTCCGCCGTGCACTGGTTTTAGTCGTAGGCGCGCTAATTACGTGTTGTGGTCGTCAGTCAGATCCTCATCGGCATCACGATGTACTTGTAGTCATAGTCGCCGTTCTCGGATGGTTTCAATTCCGCCTGTGAGTTTCCATCTTTGAAATCGAACGCTACTTTCGCGTCACCAACCACATTCAAAAACTCCTGCAGATACTGGGCATTGAATCCAATGTCTGTTTCTTCGCCTGTGTATTCGGTCTGAAGCGTTTCGTTTGCTTCGCCTTCCTCGGCGTTCTGCGAACTGATAACAAGTTGATTTGGCTCGAGGTGAAAACGAATCGCGTGAGATCTCTCGTCAGCCATTAAAGCAACTCGCCTGATGGCGAGGTTGAGTAAACTGCTATTGAACTCAACCGACTTATCGTTGTTTTTTGGCATGACCATTTCATAGTTAGGAAACTGGCCATAGAGCATGCGAGAAATCAACAGGCGCGCGCCGACCTGGAAGTAAATGTGATTCTCGTCCATTCCCAGACTGATATCTTCATCAAAACCTGTCGTGAGTTTTGTAAGCTCAGCCAGTGTCTTGCGCGGAATCAGAGTGTCGATCGATTGTGTGGCCCCGTTTTTCGTAACACCTTTTTTCTCTACGTAAGCTAGCCGGTGACCATCAGTTGTCACCATCTTCGCTCCCGTTTCATCTAACACGAATTTAGCTCCCGACAAGGTGTACCGTGATTCTTCCTGGGTAATCGCGAAGATCGTTCGGTCAATAAAAGTCTTCAGAACGGTGGCAGGAATCTTCGTGGGAGCAGATTTAAACGTCGGGACTTCTGGAAACGCGTCGCGGGCTACACCAACCATCTTAAATCGCGCACGATCACACTTCACAGTGACCCAGTCGTTGTCTTCTTTCTTGAAGCTGACGGGAGCATCTGGTAGGAGTCGCGCGATCTCGAAAAGCTTGCGCGCTTGAACGCACATGGAACCGGGCGTGGTGATCTCCTCAGCATCCATGTCGCAACGGATTGTGACATCCAGATCGGTGCCCGTGATTCTGATCGAGTTCTCACCAACGGATTCAAGAAGAATATTCGAAAGCACCGGAATGGTGTTCTTCTTCTCGACAACACCCTGAACAAAACTGAGTTCCTTTTGCAGGTTCTGTTTGCTGACAACAAATTGCATTGCGCCCGCTCCTTCAGTTTTCGGCTTTACACTCGACATGGGTCTACCTCTAATTAAAAACTAACCATTTAAAACCCTAGCAGTAGTAGTAGTAACTGTGGAAAAGTGGATAAGTCCTTAAACTTTGCCAGCAGAACATTTTAGGTACTGCGGAGGCTGTGGAAGTCTTTATGAAACTACGACAGCTCTTCGGAAAAAGTATGTGGACGGGAACATTATCACACTTTCCACAAAACTTTCTCTGTGGGATGTGCAAAACTTCAAAGCTACGTCTGTAACGACTCGGATAATTCAGTGATCAATCGCTGGAGAGTTTGATCACTGCCGACAAGCGTCTCGATTTTCTCAACCGAATGAATAACTGTCGTGTGGTGTTTCCCGCCGAAAGCTCTGCCGATTTCAGGATAACTGGTCTTCGTTAGATGCTTACAAAGATACATTGCGATCTGCCGCGGATGTGAAATGTGGCGCGAGTTATTCTTCGACAGCAGTTCGTCTACGCTCAGCTTGTAAGTCGTCGCAACTAGCTTTTGAATCTGTTGAATAGTGATAACACCGGGTTCGTCTTCTTTAGCGATATTGCGAATTGCGTCCTGCGCAAGGACCTTCGAGATGGGTTCACCGCGCAGCGACGAGATAGCGATTAGACGAACCAGCGATCCTTCTAACTCTCGTACGTTGCTTTTCACTCGACTGGCAATGAACATCGCAACGTCGTCAGGAATCGAAACACCGATCAGATCGCCTTTTCGTTTCAGTATCGCTATCTTGGTCTCAAGATCCGGCGGCTCTAAGTCTGCAATGAGTCCCCACTCAAATCGCGAGTGCAATCGTTCCTCGAGTGTAGGTATTTCGCGCGGTGGACAATCAGAACTGATGACAATCTGCTTCTGCTGATCGTAGAGCGCATTAAACGTGTGAAAGAACTCTTCCTGCGTCCGCTCCTTACCCGCCATGAACTGAACGTCGTCAATCAGCAAGACATCGACCGACCTGTATTTCTCGCGGAAGCTTTGAGTCTTGTCATAACGAATCGCATTGATGAGATCGTTCATGAACTTCTCAGAAGATATGTAGCAGACTCGTAGGTGATGATTGCGAGTCTTGATAGCGTGCCCGCAAGCGTGCATCAAGTGGGTCTTGCCTAAACCGACACCCCCGTACAAGTACAGCGGGTTATATGTGCGTCCAGGAGCCTCAGCGACCGCCATCGAAGCTGCGTGAGCAAACTGATTACACGTTCCGACGACAAAGCTTTCGTACGTGTATTTAGAACTAAGCGATGGCTCCGACGGCGTGAGAGGGACTACGTCAGAAGACTGAGCGGGCCGGGCAATATCTAGTTTCATTGTCGCGGCCGCGGCTGAGTAGGAAGTGGGCGATAGCTGTTGGGGCGCGCCACTAACGATCGGCCGCTGCTCCGAAACCTGTGCGCTCTCACCATCGATTTGCCAAGCTAACGAGTAATTATCCAGAAGAAGGGTTCTTAGGGACTCTTCAATGGTTACGGAATAATTTGTAACCACCCAATCTTTAACGACGTGATTCGGGACTCGCAACGTGATTACACGTTGTGTTGTATCAAGCCTTTCAAACTTAATAGGCTGAAACCACGTGTCTAGTGTTTGCTGGTTGAGCTTGGTCTTTAAAGAGAGAAGGACAGTGTCCCAAACGTTAGTCGCTACAGAATTCATCGAAATTAGTGGAGCCGGAGGGTTCAATCTGACTCATGCCCGCGTAACAGAACGGTACGCTCCGAGTAGAGGCGGTCGGAGTCGAGCCGGGCCCTACAAAGAGCAGTAAGCCTTGCCGATAACACCGGTTACGCTTTTCCACATCATTTTCCACAGGTATGTGGAAAATGGATCGCGGGTTAAAGTAAAGCTTTAAAGTCGTTCCCTATCAACTATTTACAGTCGCTGCCTGTTCTAAACCAGCGGAGACTAACACAGAACTTTCGATTCGATCAAGTGAACAACGACAATAAAACACGGGATAACTTTTGCTCCTTCCGAGACTCGAAAAGGGTATCGTTCCAATACATTCATGCAGACAAATATTTTGTGCAAGCCAGGTCGTGAAAGCAGGTTCCATCCTCGCGCCGCTGGTAAAAATCTTGAGTGATTTGCTGCTTACTGCGACTGAGGTGTCGCAGAGTTAATACGGCACCGTTTCTTGACATAACCTCAAGTGGCCTTTAGTCTTGGCATTTTCGTTTAGAGGAGAAACTTGCGTCTATGTCGAAGCGAACGTTCCAACCTAATAACCGTCGACGCGCCAAGACCCATGGTTTTCGCGCCCGCATGGCTAGTAAAAATGGCCGGCTCGTATTGAAGCGACGTCGTGCAAAGGGAAGAAAGCGACTCACACCGGCTCATTACTAATCAGTAATGATGTCATGCGCAAAAATTTGCGGGACTCGGAAGAATTCCAACACGTATATACAAACGGCAAACGCTACGATGGAGCGTCGATTACGGTGTTCGTGATCGAGAACCAATCTTCTCAACACCGGTTGGGAGTTACGGCTTCGAAAAAGGCATTGGGAAAAGCGGTTCAGCGGAATCGCGCGAAGCGACTTCTTCGCGAAGCCTTTCGAGCGAGCGAAGAATCGTTGCAGGCGTTGGCCACAAGTTACGATTGGGTGTTGAATGCCAAGGCGAGGATATTGAGCGAAAAACTTCATGGACCCGCTTCGCAGTTTCAGCAAATTATCGAGAAGGTCAAGAAGGTCGAAACGCTAGCAATACAGAAGTAGCGACACTGTCGTGAAGACGGTTTTAATAGCATTACTGAAAGGTTATAAACTGGCGCTTTCACCGCTACTGCCTCCCTCTTGTAGATTCATTCCCACGTGTTCTGAATATGCCATGGCTGCGATTCAGCGCTACGGCGCAGCTCGGGGCAGTTTGCTTGCGCTCCGTCGATTGCTGCGTTGCCACCCATTTCATCCCGGAGGTTACGATCCGGTGAAATGATTATGCGCTGAGCGGATTACTAAATTGGATTGATATCGATTCCTGAATGCAAACAAAACGACTAATCATCGCGCTACTCCTGTCGTCTGCGATTCTGTTTTTGTGGACTTATTTCACGCCGAAGCCTCCTCAGAATCAGAACGGTCAACCAGGTGCGTCGCCGTCACCTTCCGCGCAGGCTGGAGACACTCCAGGCCCGAGCCCCTCGACGACGGCAGCGACGCTTCCGGCCCGCTCGACTAATTCCACATCCCCTGTTACCTCGAGCAGTGCGCCGAAGAGGGTAATCACGGTTAATACTCCGCTCTATCAGGCGAAATTCGACACGTTGGGTGCTGAACCGATCAGTTGGATCGTTAAGAAGAATAAACGAACTAACACAGCAATCTATTCGTCCGCGAGTACAAGGAATAACAAGGTCGAACTCCAACTGATTTCGGCGACCGGACTCGAACGGCAGCCGCGGGAGGTTCCTCTCCAACTGCGAACGGGAGATTCGTCTCTCGATTTCGCGCTCAGTTCGAGCACCTACAAAGTAGAAGGTGTGTCGGCAACTGAAGGCGACACAGATCTAACGCTGGCGCCCGGGGAGCGGAAGCAGTTGACGTTTGTCCTGGAAGACGGCAGTGGACTGCAGGTCAGAAAGACCATCGACTTCGACGCGGAGCGATACGACACTGATCTTGCGGTACTCATAAAACGCGGCGATGCGGTTGTTCCCCAGGTGAAACTGACGATTGGACCAAGTGTTGGGGACCAGGGCGTTAAGCGTCACACGTTTTACTCTGTAGCACCCGAAGCCATTGGGTTCGTCGGAGAAAAAATCCAGCGACATCCTGCTGCCGCTATTAATGGCGATAAGACCAATCCAGATCATTTAACACTTGGCGGTCCAATTGATTGGGCCGGCATTGGCGACACTTACTTTGCGATGGTTGCGGTGCCAAGCCAGAGGCTCGAAGGTCTTGAATATCGGACGGCAGCCTACGAACATAAGACGAACGGCACGACGGAAAAGCGTTATCTAACCACCGCTTTTGTGCCAATCAAAGCTGACGGATCTCGCACCGTTGTCTATACGGGTCCAAAAGATCACTACCTACTTAAAGACGCAAGTACCGACGTTGCCGCGCGGGTCGGTCGATCAATCGATCTCGATGGTTTAATCGACTATGGTTGGTTAGCCTGGATATCACGACCTCTCGCCGTTCCGAT
>Ga0070690_100001301_pt1 | contig 12977 bp, 10 predicted proteins | sample KBSS33HmetaG_FD_64671 | JGI IMG/M metagenome (GOLD analysis project Ga0070690, IMG submission 64671) | Switchgrass rhizosphere microbial communities from Kellogg Biological Station, Michigan, USA - KBS S3-3H metaG | ecosystem: Host-associated > Plants > Roots > Rhizosphere ... | reverse complement strand
GGAAAGTTATGAGCGAAGACCGGGCACCAATCCTGCTTCTTCTTATTGTCGAGCTTGAAAGTCGGAGCCACCAGGTTGTGCTTCGTTAAATCCCTGAGGCGCGGGTTTCCCGGGAAGTGGCTTTCAAGCAGAGAACGAAAATTGGCGTTGCTGAATTTTGGGCGAAACCAATTGAAACGCGATGGCGAGAATGCTGAACGCAGGTTGGCCTCAGAATAGAAACTTACGAGAGTGTCCGCGCTAAAACCAGACGCCAGGGTAAGGGCAACGACTGATCCTGTTGACGTGCCGGCAAACAGATCGACCTGATTAAGCAGGTCGGGGAATTTATCGCTGATACGTTTGACGAGTGTGGCCATCAAAGCACCTTTTACACCACCACCGTCAAAGGTCATGATTCTATAGGGGGGCATTGAGAATCTCCTGGGGAAGTTAGGCGCCCGCCGCCGCCTTGCGCGGAGCGTTATGCAGCAGGCCTGAGTCAAGCAGATCTTTGTGCAGTGCGCCACTCTTGTCGGTAACCATGGTGGCCTTGAAGTGGTTTTCGTAACGCGATTCAACGCGAAACGCCGGAGTGTACATGTGATCGAGCGGTTCGCTGCTGCTGACGTATGTCCGCGGCTTCGGACGATGCCTGATCCAACCCATGCCGGCAAGTGAACCTGTCAACGGTTGAGCGCACACCATTAGACCGGCGCCGAGCGCGAATGCCATCTGCATTTTCGTAAGCTTGGAATGATAAAGCCGCGTGAACCCAGCGGCGTGCTTGATAGCTCGTGCCTTGTATCCTCGCAGCGACTGCACATCATCTACAAACTTCACAACTTCACTGATCGGATCCAGAGGCCTTTGCAGAATGGTGGTGCCGTCCATGTCGCGCAGCTTGGTATCAGGCAGGATCGAACCGCGATCGAGGCACTCGAAGAAATACGGCGTACCCAGCAACGGGATCGAAAGTGTCACGAATGACGGTAGCGTGATTTCCGGAGTGCCGGTAATGAAACGCAGCTCTCGTCTCAGGTCAGAGATGCTGCGAGTGGTGACGTCTACCATCAGGCCGTACGAGAAAACCACGCCGGCGTTAAGCGACTTGCTAATCATTTCAACCTGGGGCGCAGTCGTGTTCTGAAGTTTGTTGAAGTTGCGCAACCAGTCGTTGTCAAAAGACTCAAGACCGCTGAAGAGTAGTTCGCATCCAGCGTCCTTAATGAGCCGCAGGTTTTCCTGTTTGAGAAAGAAGTCGTTTGTTACGAGAGCGCCCCAATTTTTGAACTGGCCCTGCGCCCGCATTTCCTTGATTAGCCCAAGGCGAGCGCGAAAGTGGTCTCGATCGCTGCCGTAAAAATTGTTGTCGAGAAAAAACATCCGGTTTCTTTTGCCGGACGCGAGGATCTGTTGACGGATGTAGTCGAGTTCGTAAGTTTTGTAACTCCGCCCCTCTGCGGTAAGCGAACAAAACGAGCATCGGAAATTGCAGTAACGCGTTGTTTCCACGTAGCCGATTCTTCCCAGCCAGTATGCAAGATCGTAGCGCGGCAGCATTGTCTCTGCGACGTAAGCCGCACCGAATGCTTCTGAAATCACATCGCAGAGCTCTTCGATATCTCCCAGGCATGTGTAGTCAAAAAACTTTCTCGCCAGGAGCGGAAGAGCTCGCACGGGCGGCCCACCAGCGACGACAATAACTCTGGGGTTCCTGGTGCGCGCGTAGGCTGCAAGATGCAGCATGCGATCGAAACTGTTCGTCAGACCCGTTAACACGAGCATGTCGAGACCAGACAAGAGCGACTGATCTTCCAATGGGCCACTCGCGACTTCGGTGTAACAACTGACGTCGCACAGCTCACGCGCAAAAGCCCCGGCGAGATAAATCGGCCCGACAGCCTGGGGAATTTTTGAAGTGCGTCTGATTGGCTGCCGCGAATCGTCGAAGTAACAATTCACGACGAGGACACGCTTACGCGGTAGGGTGACTTTCAGGTTTCTATTGGGGGCTACCTTTTGCTGCATAAAGCTATCTCCTAAACGACCTTACCCGGCGCATTCAAGACCCGAGCTCAAAATGGTAGTGGCTGGTGCAGCCTCAAAGGCAATGGGCGAGGCGAGTCGATTGGAAATCAGCGAACAGCTAACGGGCGGTACTCTACTCCCTCGGGTTGAGTTGCGCAATATGTTTCCGGGTGGTCCCATCCGGTTTGGAATATCAGATGTCTAACCACGCTGGATCCCTCAACGCGTGACTAATTGACAGCCTCGCTAACCAACACCGAGAAAGCGTTGTCTTGCAGAATTCTGTTGTTGTGCAGGCCACCGTGGCCACCGCAGGCAAAGAATGCGTGGGTGATTGGCAGTGCCGTCTGGTAAGGCGACTGCTTAGTCAGGCCTTCAAGGCTTTCACCCAACACAGAAGCGCGCGTCACCCGGCCATCGCCCGGTGCATACATTGCGCTAATCACGGTGTTGCGATTGATCTTGTTACCCCCAGAGCCGCGGAGTTCTTTCGGAGAGGTCACTGTGACCCATCGATTACGCTTGTCCTTGAAAACCACAACGGCATCCAGGGTTTCGTCGCAATCTCCAACAAACGCGAGCAGGAGAACTGGAGCTGTTCCCGTGACCGGAGCGTCCAGCGCTTGATGGAAGCGTTTGGTTCTGTTCAGAATCACGGAGAGATGTTGTTCCAGCATGTTCGCCGCTGAATGATTGCTTGCGATCTCCTTCCTGGCGTGCGTCTTCTCAAATCGTTTTCGAAATTCCTCATCGTGCGCGATCGACCAGCCAAAAAATTTCCAGTTGGCGGGATCATAAAGATCGATCTGCAACGGTTTAAGATCCTGATCCAGGAAACGCGCGGTCTGCTTGTGAGGCATCAACTGAAAAACGGAAAGACCGCTAAATGCATCCTCGCGAGAAAGCTTTCGAAGTAAGTGTCTTGGTTTGCTGGTTCCTTCGGTAAGCGAATAGCCCTTAAGTATGGTTGCAAACGCAGACATTGAACCTTCATTCGGCACGCCAAACATATATATCCTTGCAATGTGTGTTGCGCCGGCCCACGTGACAGCTGGAGGGGTATCAGCGTCCGGAAGATCCATGGCGCCGTACATTGCGGCGTAACGGGCTATCAGACCACCCATGGAAACAGCAACGACATTGAAACGTAGCTCTGGCTTGTTCAGCTTCTGTTTTAGTGAAGCCATTTGTTCGATTAACTTTTGGGCTGCACGCACATTATCGCCCCGCCAGTCGTAGACAAATGTGTAGAACGTATCGTGGTCGCCACCCGGAGGTGGGTTGTCCCAGCTGCCTTCTTTGTAACCGGCATGAGTTCGAAGCGCATGGAGCAGGTCTCCCAAAATATTTACTTTGGGGGTGAGGGGCAGGAAGCGCACCGACTCGATTGCCTTCGTTGCGACGAGGTCGTCCTTACTGGTTAGCGGATCCCCGGTGATCGGTAGATCGAGGTCATCGGTGTCAGATCGAAAGGCGCTGGGCCACACAGTCTCGCCTGTTCTCGAGTTGATCAGCGACATATTAAGAATCCCGGGGACAAGGATTATGGGACGCTTTCCCGAACTTGTTCTTGCAGAGGCAAGGACCTGTGCCAGATCAGGAACCTGACGCCCACCGCATCCGGTGGTCATGGGAATTTGTAATGAGATGGTAATAGCGAGCGCCAGGAATCGGGTTTTGATGCTTGTCATGGGTTTGGAATTGGAGGAGCCGACAGTGTCAGCTAGATTGTCGAGTTCTGAATGTTCTTTCGCCGGTTGACCTTCACGTGTTAGATTCCCAGCGATTGCTGTCCTAACAAATAGCGACAGAAGGCCTTTTCAAGGGGTTCACGCTCAGAATCTATCTGCGTACCAACTCGCAGCCGAGACCTTACCTAAGAGCCCCCGAAAAATCTTTAAGCGGTCGTTAAAGAATTATTAATTAGTTCTTAAAGTCTATGACCCAGCCTCGCGTTAGCCATTACGAGTTTGGCCCGTTCCGACTCGATATCTCCGAGCGCCAGCTTCAGCGCAATGGCAAGGAGGTGTCGCTGACTCCCAAGACTCTGGACCTCCTTCTTGCATTGGTGCAGAACCGCGGTCGCGTCGTCACCAAGAGCGCATTGATCGGTCTTGTGTGGCCCGACACTTTTATCGAAGAGAGCAATCTGGCGGTTCAGATCTCGGTCTTGCGAAAGATTCTCAGAGAACATGAGGATGGAGTTGAGTACATCAAGACTTCCCCCAAGAGAGGTTACTGCTTCGTCGCCAAGGCTCGTGAAGGGATGCAGTTTGAACCGGCGGCGTCACAAGTACGTTCGGTTGCGATCTTGCCTTTTGAAGTTATCAGTTCGGAAGCAGGTGACTATTACCTGGGACTGGGAATCAGCGACGCAATTACTACGCGACTTAATCAAATCAGTCAGATCGTTGTGAGACTGACTAGCGCGGTTCAAAAGCGTGCAGACCAGCCGCAAGACCCGCTTCAGGCAGGTCGCGATCTTGGAGTGGAAACAGTCTTATCTGGCCGTATTACCAGATCAGGAGATCGAATTCGCGTCACGGTGCAGCTGGTGGACGTGCTTGAAAACAGTCTGCTATGGGCTGACAAGCTTGACCACAGTTTTACCGATGTCTTCACCTATGAGGATTTCATTTCAGAACGTGTTGCCAGCGCCTTGAACCTCGAATTGACTCGGGATCAGTTTCGACAACTCACGAAACGCCCCACTGAGAACAGCGCAGCCTACTGGGCCTATTTGAAAGGCCGATACCATTGGAAGAAACGCGCGCCCGAAGATTTCAAAAAGGCGATGGAATACTTCCAGGAGGCGAGTAGTCGGGATCCCAACTATGGTTTGGCATACTCCGGCCTGGCAGACTGCTATTCGCTTTTGAACTATTACGGACTGATGCCGCCGAAGATCGGAATGGCGAAGGCAAAGGATGCCGCACTCAAAGCGCTTGCGACGGATGAGGCCCTGGCCGAAGCTCATGCATCCCTGGCGCTGGTCAGGTTCTGGTACGACTGGGACTGGCCAGGCGCAGAGATCGCCTTTAAGCGGGCCATTGATCTAAACCCTAGTTACGCCACTGCTCATCAGTGGTATTCCTGGTTCCTGGTCGCTATGGGCAGATACAATGAGTCGATTGCGGCAGGAAATCGTGCACTCGAATTGGATCCCCTCACCCCTGCATGCAACATGGCCCTGGGCAAGTCTTACTATTTTTCCCGCCGCTACGACGACTCCATTCATCGGTGCAGACACACCCTTGAGTTAGACCCGAATTTTATTCCCGCCAGGTTCTTTCTCGGTCAGGCTTTCGAACAAAAGGGAGAGTATGCGGAGGCGTTAAAGCACTACGAGCAGGCCGTTCAGTCAACGGGTTCATTCCTCCTGGGACGGGCAATCATGGCGCATGCTCATGCGGCGGCGGGAAATCGGGGGTTTGCCGAACAAGTCCTCGAGTCGTTGCTTGAGTCATCGCGAAAGGCAGACGCCTATTCGCCTTCATATGGCATCGCCCTGGTTTACCTGGGACTCAAAGATCGGGCTCGCGCCCTCGACTGGCTGGATCGGGCCTTTGAAGAACGCTTCATATGGCTTGCCTATCTTGAGGTGGATCCCGTGTTTGATGGTTTGCGTCAGGACTTCAGATTCAAACAGTTGGTAACGCGAATGCGTTTCCCTCACCAAAAAAACACGCAACATTATGACGGCGCCGCCGATCAATCTGGCCTTACTGCCTGAAGCCTGTTTTATTCGACTTGGCCTGGTACTTCGGGCGTTGGTAAGAAGCTCCGACTAGTCAGTTGCTGATCACGTGGGAATGCTCCCCGCGGCTCGCTTAGCCGGCTCTCTACCACGTCGTAGTGAAAATGCGACAGCCGGCTCCAGTGCAGACCCGGGTTGAGATGGTGCGCGACGTGGTAGCCCTCATTGAAACTCAGAACGGTGTAGTAAAAGTTTAGAAAGTTATTGGCGGAGTCGTACTTGTTGGTCATCTTGCATCCAACGTGATGGTCGTAGTTGTTATATCCCATCCCAAAGAGCAGCACTGTCCAGGGTAGAAGGAAGAAGGTCACAAACCCGGCGGCGTTTAGCCAGGCAAGGAAAACACTTGCGGAGCCCACTACGGCCATCGACACGACAAAGCCTCGAGCGAGTGGTGAAGTCGGTGATCGAAGGAACCAAAGCAAGGTCTCGCAGTGAGCAATCAAAGGGAACGAAGCGACGTAGTACGCCTTGCCAACCGGTCGATCCGGCAGACGCGAGCCTTTGAAACCGAAAATACTGGACCAATCACGTTCTGACGAACCGAATTGATTGTTATGGCGATGGTGGCTGATTACATGGTGGACCCGATAAGTATCCAGCGGCACGCCGGTGGAGAGATGGCAGAGCCAGCCCAGCAGGATATTTGAAAACCTCGCCGTAAAAATTGTCAGATGAGCATGGTTATGTTCAACCAAACTTACCTGACGGAGCATTAGCACAATGAGGATGACCGCGTACCACGGCCAATTGCGAATAAGAGCAAATACCTGAAGCGACAGCGTACTGAGGACCACCAGCACGGAAATGATATCGATAGGGTAACGGATGATGCGTGACGGGCGCATATCTTCTCCTTTGAAGCCTCAGAAGATGAAACTACTTTTTCGTTCCAACTCTTTCGTAGCTTTAGCAGAAAGCAACGCTTTACCTGACGTAAACATAGGAGCAAGGCTTCACCTTGAGCGACCCACATCGTCCCTTACAGTTTCTGCCATTGTCTTCAATGAATCCTTCGCGAAACGTCTTTGTAGTCTACGCGCGAAAGGCGAGCCGAGTTTGATAAGGAGCTTGTTAGGGCGTGAGAAAGCGAGAGTGTCATACCAAACCGAATCGTCATCCTTGTGCCACTCGATCGTGAAGCGTTCCTCTCCGCATTCAACATGACTCGCCAGGGTACCGTAAGCAAAACCGAACCGGGTTGTTGGCCCATCATCGTCAATCAGATAGACAACGCGGCAAGCATTGAGCGACCAGAATTCGAAGTGTCGCGTCAGGATCGCTACGACGGCGTTAACCTCAACCGGTGTCCCAACTGGCACCATCCGCACCCACCCGAGATCAAATTGCTTCCAACTTCTTAAAGCGTCGACCGCGCGTTCATAACATTCTTTTCCAGAACCGAGTTGAACGCGATTCCGATCGACGGTGTAGCCCGCCGGTAGATTGCCGGCAGTCGCACCAACCTCACGATAAGAAAACGGAAGCTCACGCTGAGAAGAGAGGAAGCGTTGAATAGTTTGTGGGGAAGGCTGACGAAGGAAGAACATCGAAGTGGGCAGTGGTCAGTAGTCAGTGGTTAGTGGACAGTAGTCAGTGGTCAATAGAGTCAGTGGTCAGTAGAGTCAATCATTCATCATTCCGCATTCATCCTTCATCCCTCATCCTTTGGAGCGCGCGCGGGGATGGTGCTTGTCATACGAGGCGCGCAGGTGCCGATCAGTAATGTGCGTGTAGATCTGCGTCGTGGAGATATCACTATGTCCCAGCAGCGCCTGGACCGAACGCGAATCAGCGCCGCGCTGTAGAAGGTGGGTTGCGAAACTATGGCGCAAGGTGTGGGGCGATATGTCTTTCACTCCCGCCTTCGCCGCATATCGCTTGATCATGCCCCACGCAAATTGTCTTGTTAGCGGTTTGCCCCGATTGACGAACATGTTCGGCGCTGTTGGTTTGCCGTAAGCGGCTTTGATTGCGCTGTACTGCTGCACCCAGTGAATCGCGCTTTTGCCAATTGGAACTCGCCGCTCCTTGCTGCCCTTTCCATGACAAACCACGAGTCCTGCATGCACGTCCACATCGGCTTGTTTCAGCGTTACCAGTTCAGACACCCGTAATCCCGCGGCGTACATCACCTCAAGCAGAGCGCGGTCCCGCACACCTTCCTCCGTGGCGATGTCAGGAGCTGAGAACAGCTGGTTTATCTCTTCCTCAGTCAGAAACTGCGGCAGGTAGGCGAATCGCTGCGGTGTATCCAGATCTTCAGTTGGATGGCGTTTGATGTGACCGTCGAGCATCAGAAACCGGAACAAACCCCGCGCGGCGCTGACGGCCCGGGCGACCGAAGTGGGCGCTAGTCCCTCACGCGAAAGCTGCGCTATCCATTTCCGCAAATCAGCGCGAGTCAGCTCAACAACTGTCTTGCCGGACTTCGTTGACCATTGCTCCAAGCGTGCGAGGTCTCTGCCGTAGCTTTCGAGGGTATGACGCGCGAGACCCTTCTCGACCTGGATGTAAGTCAGGAACTCTTTGATGAAGTCGCGTTGAGACGTAGGCATCCAGTTAAGCCCCAAACGCCAAGACGCAGAGACGCCAAGACGCAAAGTAATTACAAACCTGCGGGTGATTATAGAGGTATTTGAAAGGAACGAGGTGAGTTATTCGTTTGTAGCGCAAACTGTTAGTTTGCGTATAACCCAAAGGCCTCGCAGTTCGTCATACACGCAAACTAGGGTTTGCGTTACACAGAAGCCCTTATTCGTAGCGGAGACACTCGATGGGATCGAGACGGGACGCTTTCCGCGCGGGCCAGACGCCGAAGATAAGACCGACGCCAACGGAAACTGTCAGCCCCGTAATCACGGCCCAGCTGGGGATTGACGCAGGCAAACTTGGAACAAGCAGCATGATGATCCGGCTTATACCTACCGCCAGCACTACGCCCAGTATTCCACCGAGAAAGGTAAGCGTCATCGCTTCAAACAGAAACTGACGAACGATGTCGCGTCGTCGCGCCCCGAGAGCCTTGCGCACACCAATCTCCTTGGTGCGCTCGGTGACGCTGACCAGCATGATGTTCATCACACCAATTCCGCCAACCAGCAGCCCCAAACTCGAGATAGCGATGGCAATCAAACCCACCATCGCGGTAATGCTGTCGAACTGTTCGATAAACTTGTCCGCAGTTTTGATGTCGAAGTTGTTTGGTGCCTCAAACTTGACGTTGCGACGCCGTCGCAGAATTTCTTCTGATTGCGTTAGCGCTTCGTTTACCTGTCCCGAGCGTCCCCTGATAACGAACAACAGGTGCCCTTTAGCGGGAGCTACTTTTTGCGCCGTGCGCATAGGAATGAAGACTGCATTGTCCTCTTCATTCTCGCCGAAGAAGCCGGCTTTACGTTTTTCCAGAACACCTACGATCTCGAAGTTGTATCCGCCCATGCGCACCTGGGTGCCCGCGATGTTCGTTTGTTGACCCGGAAACAGCGCATCGGCAGCATTGACGCCGATTACCATCACATTCGCTCGTTGCTGGTCATCCAGCTCACTTATGAAGCGACCTTCTCTGAGAGTGATGTTGCAAATGTCTGCGTAGTTCGACGTGACACCCTGTGTGTTTCCCCAGCGATAGTTGTGACCTTCGTAGGTGACGTTGTCGTCGAAAGGCCCGCCGCTGTAGCCAACATTGGGTGCGACGATCGCCACTTCATCAACCGCACTGGCCTGGGCGGAGATTGCCTCGGCGTCAGCCACCGTGAGCGGCTTGCGCAGGCGTTCAGAGCGATCCTCGTTTACTCGAGGGCCAGTAGAGAGATGGAAGGCGTAGATGTTGTTTGTGCCGTACTCTTCAATCATCGCGACGATGTTCTGCCGCAGGCCTGTAAGGATCGACGCGATCGTAATGGCAGTCATAACGCCGATCACAATCCCGAGGACAGTAAGAAAGCTGCGAAACTTGTGTGAGCGCACGCTGTCGAGCGCCATCACAAGCGTTTCGCGGAGCACACCTCTGGGGAATCGGAGTTTCATTTCTTACGTCGCGTGCGTCAGGGCAAGAATTGGATCTAGTCTGGCAGCTTTGAATGCTGGATAAATTCCGGCGACCATGCCGATCACAGTCGAAACGATTATCGCAAGCAGGATGTATCCGATCGTGATGGTCATAGTGATCGATGCGAGCGATGTGATCAGTTGAGTGACACCCCAGGCGAGCATCAGCCCGATTATTCCGCCAAGCACACAAAGAATTGCCGACTCAATCAGAAACTGCATCAGGATCTGTTTGCGTGTGGCGCCCACAGCTTTACGCAGACCCACTTCGAAAGTGCGTTCTGTGACGCTCACCAGCATGATGTTCATCACTACGATTCCACCGACCACGAGTGTAATCAGCGTAATCGGCACAACGACTGCTGCGATGCTGCCGGTGAACTCGTCAATTTGGTTATTGAGTTCCTCGACATTCACGATTCCGAAGTCGTCTTCCTCATTGCCCTTCAACCGGTGTTTGTTTCGCAGAGCCACTCGAGCATCTTCGATTGTCGCCTGAAACGTCGCGCGGTTCTGGCCCTTGCCGTGGATCTGCAAACCGTTGCGGCCGAAAATCTGTTGATGTGTTGTGACCGGAATGTAGACCTGGCGATCGAAGGAGTCGCCAAAAAACGAACCTCGCGCCTCTTCAACACCGACTACACGGAACGGCATTCCGCGAATCTTCAAGGTTTTTCCGATTGCGCTTGAGTGGGGAAAGAACTTGTTCTTGATGTCAGTGCCAAGAACACACACAAGCGCCGAACGCTCAACTTCATCTCCAGAGATAAAACGGCCGTCCGACATCGTTTTGTCTTCGATGTCTACCATGTTAGACGTCACGCCGTTGATACGCGCGCCGGGAAATTCGATTCCTTCCTGTCTGAGATCCGCGCCGCCGTTGAGCTGCGCTCCGACCTCCGCGCACGAGGTGCAGTGGTCGCGTACCCATTCATAGTCGTCCCAGTAAAGAATCTTGTTTCGCCGGTTGATGCGTTCGTACTCGTCATCGCTAAGTCGTCCATGAAACGCCATGCGCGCCATCATGAAATGGTTGCTGCCCAAAACTTTGGACATCTTGTCGATGACGTATGTATTCAGCCCGCTAATCGAAGCGCCCACGACTACGACTGAAGCGACGCCGATGATGATGCCGATCAAAGTCAGGAAGGCCCGCAGTTTGTGGGCAAAAATCGACTGAAGGGCAATCCTCAGAGCGTCTGAATAAAAGGAAAAGAGGGCTTTCATTGTTACTTAGGTGCGCTGAAAGTCTGGCGGCGCACCTGCCTGTACGACGGATCAACGAAGAAAGTTTGTGTCAGTTTCCGGGTTGCGCTTCCCCTCCGGCGGCAAAGCCGAAGCAGCGACGAAGACTCTTGGGGAAATCGTTTCCCGAGATGTTCACGCTACTGATATTGACGCTCGTGAACCCAGGATCATTAACAGTCAGGTGAGTTCGGCTGTCGGTTCTTTTGCGGGTTTAAGGGAAAAACGGTCTGCCCAGCGGATTCGCCCGGTAATCTGCATCGCCACAAACAACGTGGTAACTGAACCAATCGTTATCGCCAGCCCAGTAAAGCCCTTTAGAAAGAAGGCGTAAGAAAACATTACTAGGTAGACAAACTGGGCCAATGCGGCCTCGCGGCCGGCGAAACGCATTCCCACCACCAGGCGGAGGTAAGTGACGACCAGAAAAATGGAGACGAGCGACGAAATTACGAATGCCAGGTGAATTGAGACGTGATCAACGAGGTAGGCGAGTAACAAGTGGAAAGAGAAAAACGCCGCGGCGAGGAAGAAATAGTTCATGGGGTGCAGCTCGATGCCGCGCATTGTGGTGATGATTAGCAACAAGAAGAAAAAGAAGAAGAGCGAGACCGGGGCAAAAAAACTGATCTTTCCCGCCAATGGACCTGGCTGAAGCTTCTCGGGCATGACCATGGCAATTTGATACCCGGAGAGGAGATTCTTATATGACCAGGTCAAGTCCCAGCCGGTTGCCGTTTCAGTTTTCTCCGACGGTGAGATCGTATTGTCGGGAAAGTCGATGTCCTTAAAGTTGGTCTTCATCTTCAAAGTGAAGTCACGCACTTGAGTAACATCCGGGCTGCCGAAACTGTAACGCCACTCATTCAATCCCTGCGACCGGTAACCGACCGCAAGTTGGGCCGTCTTACCCGCTGCAATCTTGACGGCGGCAGTGGCTGCCTTGTCGTGGTTAGTCGTAGGAACGGCAACGCCGTCAACGAGAAAAGTAAGGTCATCGTAGATGGCCTGACTCGTAGGGAAGTTCAGGGTGAAGTCCACCGTTTCTTCTTTGTCGCTGAGGTTTCGAAATCCGTAACTTCCGGAAAAGTCCACTTTGTAGGTGCTGTACCAAAGCAAGCCTTTCTGGCGGTGCTCCAGATCCAATGCCACCTGAATTGCGCTGCTCTCCAAAGGTAGCGGCGTCGTAACTTCGTCCTGGATCGTCTTGACGATCTTCTTGCCATTCTCTGTAGTTTCTTCTTTTCTGGGTACGAGGTGAGTAAAGGACGCTCTCGGCGGCGACTGATCCTGAGGCGCACCCCAGGTTGAGACAACACGATTTTCTGCGACAGCATCCTGTGAGTAAGTACGTGTGAAGATGGTGCCACCCAGAATGGCCCAGGCTATCGATGTGCACACGAAGATGAACGCAATGGCAATGATCCGCTTAGTCATGTCAAAAACTCCTTACCCTAATCGTTATGTATTAGTCGGCACTCCCCGTCTTCACATTTAAATATCGAGAAAGTTTTGAGCAGACAATGTGGCCTGCCACAGTCGACTTTCCGGCTTCGACGGTTAAGCCAGAGTCGAGAAGGCGACCTTCGTTTCAAGGGATGTTGGAACTCCAAAGCCGATCCGCTTCCACGTGCGCTAACCTGAGATCTGGTTTCTCTACGTCAGGAAAGGAGCCTCGTCCAAAAAAGACGTGACTGGCAAAATAATTAAGTAGTGGAAGTCGCAGCGTCAGACAGGCGAGCTCCAGCGATGGTTGATTGAGACCTTTAATCATCCGTCGCATCCAGAGGCGGGAAGTAAAGCGCGAGCGAAAAAGCTCGCCAGAGTATTCAGACAAGGTTGCCGGATCGTTTGTCGCCAAATAGTTCGCGATGACCCTGGCCGCCAACGTCGAAAGGCGTAGGCAGGGATCAAG
>Ga0070690_100001300_pt1 | contig 12979 bp, 6 predicted proteins | sample KBSS33HmetaG_FD_64671 | JGI IMG/M metagenome (GOLD analysis project Ga0070690, IMG submission 64671) | Switchgrass rhizosphere microbial communities from Kellogg Biological Station, Michigan, USA - KBS S3-3H metaG | ecosystem: Host-associated > Plants > Roots > Rhizosphere ... | reverse complement strand
CGAGAATGTAATCGCCTTCGGAGATATTGATGCCCGGTGAACTGAGGGGAGCCCTTAATTCAGGATTCCAGTTCTCGCCGTTGTAGATCCGGCTGATGCGGTAATTGCCATTTTCAACCTTTATATCAGCACCCAACAAACCGACAGAGACCGGATCGTCGCTCGGGACGTCGCCCTGACCTGTCAGGTACGAGTGCCCAACCGTCAGTTCACCGCCGGTCTGGGCGATAAGGTATGCAAGATCGGCCCGGTGGCCCACATGTGCAAGAAGAGGAAGGTATTTTTTATATACCGCGTCCCAATCGGCACCTTGCATTTTGGGGTCATAAAAGTACTCACGCTGTATCCGCCAGGTCTCGCGAAAAATATTCGCCCATTCAGCACGTGGATCCACCTTCATTTCAAGCTGAGCCACATTAAGCGTCCCATCGCCGACTTTTGCGGGAGCATCGGTACCGACAATACCCCAACGTCCGGGACCGGCTCCGTACATGAGTTTTTTCTTATCAGCCGAGATCGTATAACGTGTGACCCCTTCAATAAATGGAGCCGCTGCGCCGGCCTTTATCTGGTAACGGTTCAGTCGGAGCGTGGGGACGCCGGTGGTTGCTTCCGTGTAGAAGATCGTTCCTGCCGGACCTGCAGTCAAATTACCAAAATCCGCGGGTCGGACGCTAACCGGAAGAATTCTTTGGCTGAGCCCGTCGAAATCGATCTTCGTCGCCACATCGGCGGCTGGGGTTTTTGGTTTTGCTGCATCACCGCCGGCAGGCGCGGCCGGAGGCTCGTCGCCCGTTTCCGGCAGGAAGGGAGAAGGTTCTCCCGAACTCAGGACCACAAGGTAGATGGCCCTGCGTGTCGGTTTATCCAGTGAGCTCATGTCGAGCCAGCTGGTATGCGGACCATAATCCGTACTTGCGAGAAAATAGAGATATTTGCCGCCGGTATCGAAGGCAGGAGACACAGCATCTGCTAAACCATCAGTTATCTGATGAGCTTTCTGCTCCGCGATTGAGTAGACAAAGACTGCCCGAATACGGCTCTTGAGATTTTTGGTATACGTGATCCACTTCGAATCGGCTGACCACGATGCATCGAAGGAACGCGTTGGATCGCCGTTATCATCCGTGTCGATCTTTACCGCGGATCCCGTCTTAACATCCATCGTCCAGATATTGTTGTGGTTGTCCTCAAGAAGGAATTGTTGGCCGTTTGGAGACCATTCCAGATTCGAAAAATAGGCGTTGGATGGTAGCGTGATCGCTCGTGGTTCAGAAAGGCCAGTCGGCTCGCCCACCATTATTTGGTATTCTCCGCTCACATCCGAGAACCAGGCTATTTGAGTTCCATCCGGCGACCATGCGGGGTCGCGATCATGTGCACCCGAACTATTTGTAAGATTCCGGTAATCACCCTTTGCGGAGGGTACTGTAAAGATCTCACCACGCGCTTCAAAAGCGGCGCGAATTCCACCCGGAGAAAGTACCGCACCCCTTATCGAATCGCCCACCTTCTTGAACTGTGGCTGCGCCCAAGGCAGATCACCGTTTACTTGAATGTCGAGCTGCTTTGATTTACCGGTTTTTGTATCCAGGATATGGATGTAGCCGGCCTGCTCGTAAACGACCGCATCCGGACCCGCGGACGCCGACATAATATCAAAGTCGTCATGATTGGTTAGTTGGGTGACTTGCTTGGAGCCGACCTTATAGGAGAAAAGATTCGCAGTATAATTACGGTCAGAGACGAAATATATCGTATCTCCGATCCACATCGGACTACTATCATTACTGTTGACCCATGGGAGTTCTTCGACGACGTTGTCAGCTAGATTCACAACCGAGATCGGATGTGTGCGTCCGCCCCTGTAGTGGCGCCAGTAACTGCCCTCAAGCCATTGAGGGACAAACTGCATTGATATCTCCTCAAAAGCTAGATGGCTGCCATCGGGTGAATAGGCTCCGGTATATCCACGCGGCATTGGCAAGGGCTCAGGCATGCCTCCTTCGGCGTCGACCGTCCAAAGACGATTGTATGCCTCCTGCGGTTCACTAATACGAGCCGAGGAAAAAAGTATTCGTCGTCCGTCCGGGCTCCATCCGCGCGCTCGATCGACACCCGGATGATACGTCAACCTCTTGGGATCACCTCCGACCGTTGGCATCACATAGACATCGGTGTTTCCCGCGACGGTGGATGAGAACGCAATCTTCGAACCGTCGGGCGAAAAGTAGGGGTCATATTCAACTCCCGGCGTTGAGGTTAGGCGTCGGGCCTCTCCACCGTTTCGCGAAACGGCCCAAAGATCCCCAGCATACTCGAAAGCGATAAGATCACGACTTACCGTAGGATGTCGGAGCAACCTCGTGCCCTGAGCTGTCAGAGCAGCGGAACAGATGAGGCTTAACAGTAAGACCAGAACCAAATGTCTTGTCGTCATGTGGACAACTCTCCTATGAAAAAAACTGTGGACGCTCTTGGTTGCGGAGCCATCGAACACGACGGCTTCGAACAGATGTTACGAAACTTTAGGACCAGATTCTCAAAGACAAACGGCTTCGGTTCTGGTGGTCAGCTGGTCCAGATCTTTTTCCGCGACCTCATATCCAATACCGGGACCGGACGGGACATTGATCGTGCCACGCGGACTCACTTCAACTGGGGGGTCGATTATGTCCTTTGCCCAATAGCGAGCAGAAGCCGAAACGTCGCCCGGCAGCGTGAACCCGGCGAGGGTTGACATTGCAATATTGTGAGCCCGTCCGACCCCGGTTTCGAGCATTCCACCGCACCACACTGGAACACCTTTTTCTACCGCAAGTTCCTGGATCTCCCGCGCCGACCGGTGACCGCCAACGCGTCCAAGCTTAATATTTATGATCCGACAGGCATTCAATTCCAAGGCCTGTCGCGCATCCCGCAGACAGGTGATCGACTCGTCGAGACAAATTGCGGTTTTTAGTTCGCGCTGCAGTCTCGAGTGGTCAAGCAGGTCGCCGGCAACTAACGGCTGTTCGATCATCAACAGATCAAACTCGTCGAGTTCCTTAAATACATCGAGGTGGTCGTCTAACCGGTATGCGGAATTTGCATCGACCGACAGAACAATTTCCGGGAATGCCCGGCGAACCGCCGAAACAAACTCGATGTCTTGGCCCGGCTTGATCTTGAGTTTGATCCGCTGGTATCCGCTCTCTAGTTCGGCTGCAACCTTATCGACAAGGGCTTCCGGCGTTCTTTGGAGCCCAATTGATACTCCGCAATCGATCTCCGACAAAGTCCCACCGAGATGCTGCCACAGCGGCCGGCCCGACAACTTCGCCTCCAGATCCCACACCGCAGACTCCACCGCTCCTATTGCCATACGGTTTCCGTGAATCGGAGATAAGGTACTCGCGATCCCGTCGGCTGCGGAAACCGGTGCTGCGGCAAGTATCGGTGCAAGGCATTGAACAATAACCGACCACGCGGTATCAACCGTTTCGGCATTGTAGAAGGGACGCTCCATTGCGGTGCATTCTCCAAAACCGCAGGCACCGCTCTTATCAAAGACCTTCACGAGGATGACCCGTCGCTTTGTCGTGACGCCGAAACTAGTTTCAAACGCGTTTTTCAGCGGGAGTTCAATTTCCCGTAATTCTATCTTTTCGAGTTTTAGATTAGACACAGAAATGGTTTGAGTTCATTCAAGGGTGCGGTTTCGCTGGCCACATGGCTAGAGCCATCGCCGCCAGTTAGCCGCTGATAGAGTCTGGTTCGCGATACCAGCGCGAACTCAATGCGTATTCTTCCTCAAATTCCCGCAGATGTTCCAACGACCGTTCCGATTGACTGTGAGCACACGCAACGAGGATCGCATTAATTGCAGCGGTCGGAGCGACGTATGAATCTATGAACGAGGTCCGCGCAATTGTCGCCACGAGGAAGCTGTCGCAATACTTTGCAATAGGTGTCCCATCGCCATTCGTGATCCCGAAACTTGGCACATTGCGTCGCCGCGCTCCTTTTACGGCTTCCACTGTTTCACGCAATCCTCGTCCAAAGCTGATAGCGATCAGGAGATCCTTTGGCGTCATTATTTTCATCCTGTTATGGACAACGCCGCTGCTTCCAACCGGCGCATCCGCGTCGTACCCCAGCCGAACGAGCGCGTACGCAAGCGAGCCCGCCAGGGACGCGGCATAATCGACGCCAATGACCACGATGCGTCTGGCAAGATTTATACGATTAGCCAGATCGACGATCTTATCTGCATCCAAACTCGCTCTGAATTCACTAACGTTCTCAAGGTCTTTGTCGATGCTTTGTCGAATGCGATCGGCGATACTCAACTCCGTCTGCTCCGCCGCTTTCATAGCGGAATACGGTGTGATCTGAGTGACGAAATGCTCGCGGAGATCGTTGGCAAAGTCAGCAAATTTCTCGTAGCCTAACGCTTGAATGGTCCGAATGATCGTTGCAGGGTTAACGCCGTATCGCCGGCCCATTTCGCGAGAAGAAAGGAAGAAAGTCTCGTTCGACTCGGCAAGAATTTGTCTAAGCAACCTCTGACGGCTGGAGCTCAAATCGCTTTTGGCTTCGTGAAAACGAGCTCCCAGAGAATTGCTGCCGATGACACCGGTGTTCCCATTAGCTTCCGGGTCAGCAATCGGCTGGAGGGCCGTTTCTCGTATGGCGGCGAAGTTTTGCTTGCCGTTTGACGCCCTCGAAGGTCGTTGGAGTCCTTTCTTCTTCATTGTTGGCGATTCCCTTATTTGATCCAGAGTTCTCCTACTCTAAGGACAAGCTCCACTGAAATTCCCAAAACCAACTTTTCCTTTTTGCCCCCCGCGATTATGTCAAACCGTGGAGACGCGCATATCCTAGAGCAGTCTGCGACAAATAGCAATGTTCGTTGCAAATCATTCATCACATGGCGGCATTCTAGACACATTTGCACTCTTTTTGCAATATGTGGTGCGTTTCGTTGACATTCTGCATCGATTGGTGTAGAAAGATGTTGCTTTTCACCGCTAAGCTTTCAGATAACAAAGGCTTGGTTTGACACCGCCTCGAAAGGTTTTCGCTTCCTTAGGAAGCGAGCTACGATCATCGGAAGCTAGTTGGTTGATCATGGCGGGAATTCGCCAACTCATGTGCGCCGATCCTATTCAATTAAATCCGACCGGAGACTAAAGATATGAAAACGAAAATTACCTTCCCGAAATCAATTAAGAGCCCCGAGAGTCCAGCAGACAACGGGCCTCAAAAACGACACCGTTCAAGTCTGCTGATCACTCTAGTCTCCCTGCTAGTGCTTCATATCTTTACTTCAAGCCTAACCGCACAAACCACTACCTCGACAATAGAAGGAACAGTTAAAGACGCGAACGGAGCGTTGGTCGCGGGCGCAAAAGTAAACATGAGTGGCTCTACGCTCGCTACCGGGCGCAATGCGGTCACTGATGCTTCCGGCTTCTACCGGATCGTTTCACTCCCAGCCGGGATGTATACACTGACCGTGTCCCAGACGGGCTTTGCCGCCACGACTTCAACGATCGAATTGACGCTTAATCGTACAACCACCGTCGATTTTCAACTGGTGGTAGGAGAGGTCTCCGGCACTCAGGTGGTATCGGCGTCAGAGCAGCCGATCTTGGATACCGAAACGCCGGCGACCGGAGCGACCATCACTCCGCGCAAAATTCGGGACCTACCCACTAATGGTCGGGATTATCTTGATCTAATGCAGCTGGTACCCGGAGTCGGCGTAAATCGTCAGGCGGACGCTAACAGCGACAACGCAACACCAGTATTGGGTGAGCGGGGCGGCAATAACAACTTTCTTATCGACGGCCAACCTAACAAGGACACCGTCGAGGGAGGGGCAGGTTCGCAGTTCAATCAGGAAACGATCGCTGAGTTTCAAGTGTTGACGACTGGCTACAAGGCCGAGTTTGGCCAGGCATCAGGCGCGGTTGTAAATGTGATCACCAAAAGCGGCAGCAATGGTTTTCACGGAGTCTTTTCATTCTTTCACCGCAACGACCTATTTGACTCAGTCAATTCACTAGTCGCGAGCAAAACCAAGCCTTCAGATCTTAGGCGCTTCGATTTTAGCCTCGCGGGGGGCGGTCCGATAATTAAGGACAAGTTCTTCTTCTTTGGTTCGTCTGAACATATATCAGAGACTCGGCAACTGGATTTTAAATTTCCTGACACACAAAATGCCGTTGTCAACCAACTCATACATGACAAAGAGAGTGCCTTCGATAATCCGTCCCGGACAGAAGAAACACGTAATTTCCTGAAGTTTGATCAGACCCTCGGTCGCCATCAACTGACCGAACAGATGAACTATACGAACCAATTGGTGAGAGAATTTCTTCCCCTTTCAGCCTCTGGCAGTCTGCCATCGAGGCGTAATGATACAGGTGCTCGTAGGCTGCTTCTGGCGGGTTCCGATACGATGATGCTGGGCGAAGCCGGTAATCCATGGATCGTCACGCTTCGGGGGGCGTACCGTGACGAGCCATCTGATATCCGGCCCTCCCATCCCGAAGCGGGTGCCGCAACGACATTATTTCCCTTTACCTCAAATACAACCGGTGCATTTTTTGGCGATTTACCTAGTGTGGGATTTGGCAACCCGAACTCTGCGTCGAATAACCATCAAAAGTACGCATCGTTCTCGGCGTACGGGGACAAGCGATTCGGTGACCATGACATAAAGTTCGGGTGGAATTTTTTGCGAACAAAGGTCGATGGCTTGTCGCCACGCATCCTTAGTACACAGCTTTTTGCTACAACCAGTGATTTTGCGACATTCACTCCGGTAGAAGCTGGGTTTTTTACGGTAACGACGGCTGGTGGATTGACGCCCCAGGCTGATGAGATCCACCTTAGAAACGACTATCATGGGCTGTTCGTGCAGGACGATTGGAAGATCCTTAGAAACCTCACATTAAACTTGGGCATTCGTTGGGATTACGACTCGGAGTTCAACGTAAAGAACAATTTCTCACCTCGGTTAGGCGTTGTTTGGGCGATCACGCCAAAAACGATCGTGCGTGCGCACTACGGCGTTTTTTATGATCAGTTCAGATTAGGACTGGCGAGCCAGGTACCGGCTTTCGGCGGTGCTGACAGGCGGATCGTTCAACCATTCTCATATCCACGCGGATTTTATGGCGTTCCCACCTTTATTGCAGCTCTCGTGAACGGATCACTTTTCCCTCCCACTGGTTTGTGTATTTCGACCTCTCAGACTGATGCGCAGATAGCATCTACAGGCGCGACGTGTCCCTTTGGAGCCTCGCAGCCATTTGTTGGGATCGATAGGCTGAACAAAGTAGTAGCGACCGGCCACGCACTAATTCCGGCAAACGTTCCGATCAACATCAACAATGTCCAGTCACTTTCAGGCTTGACACCGGATCAGTTCGCCTCACAGGCGAGCGTGGCAGTGGGTCAGCCGGCCGGTTTCTTTTTTTGGGGCCCATTCGGAGCACTTTCGCACCCGGCTGTTCCGGCTCAGCTTTTCCCTACGAGCGTCGATCCGTCTTTCGCCACACCCCATACGCTCAGCTTCAGTGTCGGCATAGCGCGCGAGCTCGGACGCGATTACCTTATCGAGGCCGATTACTTTCATCGCGATATGCGGAACCTACTAGGTATCCGTGAATCCAATATTGGTTTTCGCGCACGCGTCACGGGCCGTACCGGAGGTTTCGACCCTCCATTCACAGCCGGGGCGATCAACACCTACGGACCCTTCTATAAAGGTAAATACGACGCGCTAATCATTAACTTCACCAAGCGGCTCAGCAATCGTTACTTGCTGGGCGCCAGCTATACATTTGCGAACGAGACCGACAACTCATTGGGCATTTTTACGCTTCCGTCGGATAGCTTCGTGGGCATAGTTCCTACCGTCACCGAACCGTCTACGGGCAAGACAAACGCAAACGCTCCCTTTACAGCTGCTAATGGCCATTTTGTCGCACAAGCCGGAACGTTTTTGAACGGGCCCGATCTGGACAAGGGACCGTCAGACCTCTCGCTGAAACACGTGTTTCAGCTACATGGGCTGGTGGACCTTCCATGGCAGTTTCAGATCAGCGGCGTGTTCCGGGCGCAGAGCGGTTTTCACTTCAGCAGTCAGGCTAGCCCTACGGAGGATCCGGATGGCGATGGCACGTTCAACACGATCGACCACACCCCTGGGCGAAACGCCTTTACTGCGCCGGCATATATAAACCTCGACATGCGATTCTCGAAACGTTTCAACCTTGGGGAGCGAATAAAGTTTGACGTTCTGTTCGAGTTCTTCAATTTATTAAATCGCCAAAATGCGGCCGCAATTGAGCAAAACCCAAAGTCGACCGTTAACCCGTTTGGTAAGGCAACACAGGTGCTGCCGGGCCGGGAAGGACAGATTGGTGCCAGGATTGAATTTTAGGTTTTAAAAGTGGCAGCACCGAGCGTTCGTGTGGCCACTTTTTCCGAATGAACGAAAAGAAAAAAATATCGCGGCGTGAAATGCTGCGATCGGCCGCGATCGCCTGCGCCGGCATCATTGCGGCCCCGATGATCAATCTCGAACGGTTCCAATTATTTGCCAATTCACGGGCCGAGTATTCGGCCCGTGCTATCGAGCTTGTAGGACGCTCAACAGTGATAGACATGTTGAGCGTCCTCACGCTCGATTTCGGCAAGCAAGGAAGGTGGATGGCCGATCCTGATCTGTTCACGGCGGCCGATTTTCAGCCGTACAAGGACTCAGGCATTAACATCATTCATCCCGCGGTCGGACTTGGGGGACCGAATTCGTATAACGATGCGTTTACTTTCTTCGCGCAGTGGAATTCATTTATAGCAAACAATGACGAGTTTCTGATGCGGATCGACAGCCCAGCCGATCTTGAACGCGTAAAGAAGTCGGGAAAGCTGGGCATCATACTCGGACTGCAGAATTCGGAACAATTTCGCACTCCGAACGATGTAGATTTCTTCCGTTCGCTCGGACAGCGGGTGTCGCAGCTGACCTATAATGCCCGCAACATGATCGGCAACGGATCGACCGAGCGGCGCGATGACGGCATTTCTGATTTCGGCGCCGCGATAATTGAGCGGATGAACAAAGTTGGCATGGCCGTTGACGTTTCACACTGCGGTGATCGTACAACGCTCGATGCCTTTGATATCTCGAAGAAACCCGTTTTGATCACTCATTCGAACTGCCGGGTTCTGGCGAAGGGCCATCCGCGCGACAAGACCGACGAAGCGATCAAGAAAGTCGGGGTCGCCGGAAGTGTGATGGGAATTACAGGAGTTCGGATGTTCGTCAAGGCGGACGAACCGACCACGATCGAAAATGTCTTGGATCATTTCGATCACGTGAGGGACCTGATCGGGCCAGAGCACCTAGGCGTCGGCAGCGACATCGACCTTTACGGTTATGACGCGATGCCGCCCGAAGACAACAAGCGTCTGCGTGCCGGGTACAAAGGCAGCTATGGTTTTCGTGAAAAGATCGATGTCGAAGGCCTGAATCATCCAAAGCGGATGTTCGATCTGACCGAAGGCTTGATCCGGCGAAAATACACCGATCGAGACATCGAAGGCATCCTCGGCGGTAATTTTAAGCGCGTGCTGCCACAGATCTGGGCCGTCGAAAAAGCACCGGAGCCCGAAAAGAAATCATAAAAGCGTTTGACGCTCTAACTTAAGGGATCTTTGATTGGGGGAGCCGGGACGTGACCAGCGTATCGCGTCTCATTGCCCGAATACTATTCATAGATCAGGAATTAAAATGAAATCACAAAAAAATATCGCTTTTCTCTTCGTTCTTTTCTTTTCATTCGCATTTACAACACATCTAGCCGCGCAGCCCGCACCCCTTACCGGCTTTGAAGAATACGCAGAAAAGGCACGACAAGACTGGAATGTCCCCGGAATGGCGATCGCTGTTGTTAAGGACGACAAGATCGTTTGGGCCAAGGGCTTCGGCGTGAAGAAGCTGGGCGAAACGGCTCCGGTCGACGAGCGAACAGTTTTTGCGATTGGCTCCTCTTCAAAGGCATTCACGGCTGCCGCAATCTCAATGCTCGTGGACGAAGGCAAGATAAAATGGGACGACCCGGTAACGAAATACCTTCCCGATTTTGAAACCTACGATCCGTATGTTACACGCGAATTGACGATACGCGATCTTTTGTCGCATCGAAGCGGCCTCGAGCGAGGCGATCTGCTTTGGTACGGGACTGACCTTAGCCGTGACGAGATCGTGCACCAGATAAGATTCATTAAACCTTCGTGGAGCCTGCGAAGCACTTTCGGTTATCAAAACCTGATGTTCCTGACAGCCGGCCAGGTCGTCGCAAAGGTAACAGGGATGAGCTGGGACGATTTTGTCACTCAGAGGATCTTTACTCCGCTCGGAATGTCCTCAACCAATACGACGATCAGGTCATTCAAAAATGGAGATGATCTCTCGACCCCTCATACGGACGTCGACGGCAAAGCAACCCCAATACCGTGGCGGAAAATTGACAACATAGGCCCCGCCGGCTCGATCAACTCAAATGTCATCGACATGGCTCAATGGCTCCGGCTGCAGCTGGGGCAAGGAACATACGAGGGCAAAAAGCTTTTTAGTCCGTCCGTATCCAAGGAGATGCATACGTCGCAAACAGTGATCCGTATCGAGGGAGCTTATCCCTTACTGTATCCGGAAGCACATTTTTTCAGTTACGGCATGGGCTGGTTTCTCTCCGACTACAAAGGACGAAAGCTGGTGGAGCATGGTGGTGCGATCGACGGCATGCGGGCAGAGGTCGCGATGGTCCCAGAGGAAAAACTTGGGATTGTAATATTGACGAATATGAACGGCTCGGTGGTCTCGATGCCGCTTATGTATCGGATAATTGATGCTTATTTAGGAGCACCTCAAAAAGATTGGAGTGCTGACTTGTTAAAAGGTTACAAGCCGATGCTTGATCAGGCCCAAGCGGCAGAAAAGAGGGCTGAAGCTGCCAGGGTTACAGGCACAAAACCCTCGCTCGACATCGCCGCTTATGCGGGAACCTATAGAAACGATCTCTATGGCGATGTTAAGGTGACCAACGAGAACGGCAAACTAAAAGTTCAGTTCGGCCCCGCTTTCGCCGGTGACCTCGAGCATTGGAATTACGATACCTTTCAGGCGAAGTTTGCTAACGGTGCGGTGGTATCAAAGGCCCTGCTCTCATTTCCCTTGAATACACAAGGCAAAGCCGACACGGTGGTATTGAATATGCCCGGCGTTACACCGTATCCGTTCAAGCGTCTGCCCGATGCGCCGAAGACCGTAGCAACCGGCACAAAACCATGACACCTTCGTTCTACCGCAGAAAAAAGATAGTTTCTATGTTTATTAAAAATACTGGTATTTATCGCTCGGCGATCCTCTTCGTTCTTTCACTTTTGATGGTGTCCGTCGTCGGGGCTCAGACCTCGACCGCCCCGACATCGGAGCAGATAGTCTCAAAGGTCAATGAGTACATGGACGCCGCTCAGCGTATTGACCGCTTTAGCGGGTCCATTCTCGTCGCCCGCGACGGCAAACCGATAGTCAGTAAAGGCTACGGTATGGCGAATTACGAATGGGACATTCCTAATAGCCCTCAGACTGAATTTCGACTCGGTTCCGTAACCAAGCAATTTACCGCCGCGGCCATTATGCTTTTGCAGGAACGCGGCCGACTGAGTGTCAACGATCCGGTTTGCCGGTATTTCACAGACTGTCCCGCAGCGTGGGAATCGATGACGATCAGGCATCTTCTTACACATACGTCCGGCATTCCCGATTACACTTCCTTTCCCGGTTGGATGGAAAAAAAAGGAACTCTTCCAATAACGCCAGCGGAACTCTTAGCGGAATATAAAAGCAAACCGCTGGATTTTGCACCCGGCGAGAAATTCAGCTACAGCAATTCCGGTTATCACCTGCTTGGCCTGATCATCGAGAACGCCGCCGGCAAATCGTATGCAGATTTCCTGCAAGAGAATATTTTTACTCCGCTCGGCCTAAAACATACCGGCTATGACAACTCGCGGAGCCTAATAAAACAGCGTGCCGCCGGATACATCCGTGATGGAGACGGATTTGTAAATGCCGCGTACCTGGACATGCTGATACCGTACGCCGCGGGATCGCTCTACTCTTCGACCGAAGATCTGTTGGCCTGGGACCAGGCTCTCTACACCAACAAACTCCTGACGCAGAAATCTAAAGAGGAGATGTTTACTCCTTTTAAAAGCGGGTATGCGTATGGCTGGGGCATAGGTAAACAGTTCGAGCACGCATCAATATCGCATGGGGGCGCGATCTACGGCTTTTCATCCCAGATAGCACGGTTTCCCGATGACCGCGTTACTGTCGTCGTTTTAAGCAATATTCAGGGAGCTGCTACCGGGAAAGTAGCAGGCAGTTTGGCGGCGATGGTCTTTGGCGCAAAATATGATATGCCTATCGAGCACAAGGCGATAAATGTCGCGTCGTCGGTTCTTGATCAATATGTAGGCGAATATCTGGTCCAAACGTCGACTACACTTACGATCACGAAAGAAGGCGACAAACTCATGCTAAGCATTCCGGCCCAGCCCAAGATGCAGCTCTTTCCCGAGAGCGAGACGGACTTCTTTCTTAAGGTAGTCGATGCTCAGGTAACGTTTGTAAAAGATGCGAACGGAAAAGTCACACAGCTTCTTTTTCGTCAGGGCCGTGGACAAGGAATACCGGCGCCAAAGGTAAAGTAGTTTCGCGATCACAAATGAACAAATTCCTATACTGGACTTCAGCATTGCTTCTCTGTCTTCTGCTTCTGGCGCTACGACCGTCGTTTGCCGCAGCGCAAACCCCGGTCGCAGAGTACGACATCGTTATCCGAAATGGCCGAGTGCTGGACGGGGCTGGTAATCCTTGGATCCTCGCAGACGTCGCGATCAAGGACGGAAA
>Ga0070690_100001299_pt1 | contig 12982 bp, 10 predicted proteins | sample KBSS33HmetaG_FD_64671 | JGI IMG/M metagenome (GOLD analysis project Ga0070690, IMG submission 64671) | Switchgrass rhizosphere microbial communities from Kellogg Biological Station, Michigan, USA - KBS S3-3H metaG | ecosystem: Host-associated > Plants > Roots > Rhizosphere ... | reverse complement strand
AGCGTGCTACTAGGCGGCTTGTGCGGCGCGCAGCGTCTTTTCCATTCGACGCAGTGCTTCCTCGAGCGTCTGCATGCTGCATGCGAATGACAGACGCATGTGTCCGGGTGCACCGAATCCGCTGCCGGGAACGACTGCGACGCCGCCGTGCGTCAGCAAGTGCTCGGCGAACGCGTTGTCATCCTTCACGCCGACGATGTTCATCGCCTTCTCGACGTTCGCGAACGCGTAGAACGTGCCGGCGCCTTTCAGGCACGACACGCCCGGGAGTTTGTTGAGACCCGCGACGATGAAGTCGTGACGCTGTTTGAAGTGCTTGTTCATCTCGCGCACGCACGACTGATCGGCGTTGAGCGCGGTGGCCGCTGCCTTCTGCGAAATCGATGACGGATTCGAGGTGCTCTGACCCTGGATCGTCGCCATCGCGGTCACGATTTCGACGGGCCCGCCGCAGTAGCCGAGACGCCAGCCAGTCATCGCGTATGACTTAGCCACGCCGTTCGTCGTCACGACGCGGTCGTACAGTTCCGGGCAGACGTTCGCGAAGCTGACGAACGGCTCATCGGCCCAGTAGATGTGCTCGTACATGTCGTCGGTGCAGATGACGATCTTCGGATGCTTCATCAGCACTTCGCCCAGCGCACGCAACTCGGCCCGCGTGTAGGCGGCGCCGGTCGGGTTGCTGGGACTATTTAATATGAATAGCCGCGTTTTCGGCGTGATGGCCGCTTCGAGCTGCGCCGGCGTGATCTTGTAACCCTGATCCGCACCCGCATATGGAGTAACCGGCACGCCGTCCGCTAGCAGCACCATGTCCGGATACGAGACCCAGTACGGCGCGGGGATCACCGCCTCGTCGCCCGGATCGATCACGGCCAGGATCAAATTGAAGATCGTCTGCTTCGCGCCGCTCGACGCGAGGATCTGCTTGCGCGCGTAGTCGAGGCCGTTCTCGCGTTTGAACTTCGCGATGATTGCGTCCTTGAGCTCGGCAGTGCCTTCGACCGGCGTGTAGCGCGTCTGGCCAGTGCGAATCGCATCGACGCCGGCGTCCGCGATGTGCGCAGGCGTGTCGAAATCCGGCTCGCCGGCGCCGAGGCCGATGATGTCTTTGCCTTCCGCTTTGAGCTGCGCGACGCGGCCGGTGAGCGCGACAGTGGGGGAGGGCTTGACGCGCTGGACGCGTTTTGAAACTGGTAGACTCACAGGACACCGCTTCCGAAGATTTTCGACGACGCGGGAATTGTTTCTCATGACCGATACCACCGCAACCGGATTCGCTCTGACCGGCGATTACAATCCGGCCGGCGATCAGCCGCAGGCGATCGCAGGCCTGGTGGATGGCCTGCGCTCGGGCCTCACGCACCAGACGCTGCTGGGCGTAACGGGATCCGGCAAAACCTTCAGCATCGCGAACGTAATCCAGGAAGTGCAGCGCCCCACGCTCGTGCTCGCACACAACAAGACGCTGGCGGCGCAGCTCTACGGCGAATTCAAGGAATTCTTCCCGCACAACGCGGTGGAGTACTTCGTCTCCTACTACGACTACTATCAGCCGGAAGCCTACGTTCCTTCCTCCGACACCTACATCGAGAAGGATTCCTCGATCAACGAGCACATCGAGCAGATGCGCTTGTCCGCGACCAAGGCGCTGCTCGAGCGGTCGGACGCGATCATCGTCGCGACGGTTTCGGCGATCTACGGCCTCGGCGATCCGGAAGCGTACTTGTCGATGGTGCTGCACCTGTCGCGCGGCGATCGGATGGATCAGCGCAAGATGCTGCGGCGTCTTGCGGACATGCAGTACAAGCGCAACGAACTCGATCTCACGCAAGGCACGTATCGGGTTCGCGGTGATGTGATCGACATCTTCCCCGCCGAGTCCGAGCGCGAAGCGCTGCGTGTCGAGCTGTTCGATGACGAAGTCGATTCGCTGCTGCTGTTCGATCCGCTCACGGGCGAGATCAAGCGCAAGGTGCCGCGGTTCACAGTGTTTCCTTCGACGCACTATGTGACGCCGCGCGAGCGACTGGTCACGGCTGTCGATCAGATTCGCGACGAGCTGCACGAGCGACTGAACGAGCTCAAGAACGGTGGCAAGTTGCTCGAAGCGCAGCGACTGGAGCAGCGCACGCGGTTCGATATCGAGATGATTCGCGAAGTCGGGTACTGCAACGGCATCGAGAATTACTCGCGGTATCTGTCGGGCCGCGCGTCTGGCGAGCCGCCGCCGTGCTTGTTCGACTACTTGCCGGACAACTCGCTGCTGGTCGTCGACGAGAGTCACCAGACGATCCCGCAGCTCGGTGCGATGTATCGCGGCGATCGCTCGCGCAAAGAGACGCTGGTCGAGTACGGGTTTCGGTTGCCGTCGGCGCTCGATAATCGGCCGCTGCGGTTCGACGAGTGGGAGAAGCTTGCGCCGCAGATCATCTTCGTCTCGGCGACGCCTGGACCCTACGAGCTGCAGCGATCCGGACAAGTGGTCGAGCAGCTCGTGCGACCGACCGGCCTGGTCGATCCGGAGGTCGAGTTGCGACCCGTGCGGACGCAGGTCGACGACGTGCTGTCCGAGATCAAGATCTGCGTGGAGCGCGGCGAGCGAGTGCTGATCACGACGCTCACCAAGCGCATGGCGGAAGATCTCACCGAATATCTCGACGAGCACGGCGTGAAGGTGCGCTACCTGCACTCCGACATCGACACCGTCGAGCGCATGGAGATCATTCGCGACTTGCGCCTGGGCAAGTTCGACGTGCTCGTCGGCATCAACCTGCTGCGCGAAGGTCTCGACATGCCCGAGGTGTCGCTGGTGGCAATTCTCGACGCGGACAAAGAAGGCTTCCTGCGCTCGGAGAATTCGCTGATTCAGACGATCGGTCGCGCGGCGCGTCACATCAACGGGCGGGCGATTCTGTACGCCGATCGCGAGACCGGCTCGATTCAGCGCGCGATCGAAGAGACCAACCGGCGTCGCCGCAAACAGCTGGAGTTCAACGAGCAGCACGGCATCACGCCGCGTGGCATCAAGAAAGGCGTCGCAGACATCCTCGAGGGCGCGTACTCGGACAGTCCGCGCGGTCCGCTGCGCAAGATCGCAGAGCCGGCCGAAGATTATTCGTCGCTGACGCCGGATCAGGTCATCCGACGCATCAAGAAGCTCGAACAGGAGATGTTCAAGCACGCGCGGAATCTGGAGTTCGAGCAAGCGGCGCGCTTACGCGACCAAGTGCACAAGCTGCGCAACGCGGCGTTCGGGTTGCCCGACGAAAAAGCAGGGTAGAGAGTGCGTATGAGAATAATTGCAGCGGTCGCGCTGGCCGCCCTGGTGCTGTTCGATCAGTCGCAGGCTGCAACGAGTGAGCAGCAGTTCATGGAGTTTCCGCTCGCGACGCAAACCGTCGCGGCGCAGAACGGTGCGGCCTTCGCGTGGCTGATTCGGCAAGGCGGTCGGACGCAACTTCGCTATGCCCAGGCGCCGAAGTTCGCGCCGCAGACGCTGCTTTCCGTCGAAGATGGCGACAGCCAGCCGCCGACAGATGTCGTGCTGTCGCCGGATGGGAAATTCGTCGCGTACACGACGGGCAACGCGTTCGGCGGTGAGCAGCCGTACAACCCGACGAATCTGCTTGCACCGGTTGGGCCGGCAGTGTGGGTGATATCGACTGCTGGCGGCGCTGCTGCGCGTCGGCTCGGACCGGGCTTTAATCCAATCTTCTCGCCCGATGGCACGCGACTGCTGTATCGGCACGAGAAGGATCTATTCATCGCCAACACCGGCGAATCAGCCGCGCCAGCGAGCATTACAGGCGGCGCGAAGTTCGCTGACATCCAATGGTCGCCCGATAGCAGCGCCATCGCCTTCGTGCAGGATCGTGGCGGTTATGCATTCGTCGGTCTCTATCGACCAGGCGACGATCGCGTCCAGTGGATCGTCACAGGTCCTGACCGAGCGGCATCGCCGATGTGGTCGCCCGATGGGAAGCAGCTTGCGTATCTCCAACTTCCGGGGCGTGAGCACACGCGCAAGTACAACAAGACGGCGAGCGAGCCGCTCGCGGTCAAAGTCGTCGATGCACACAGCGGCGTGTCCAAGATGCTGTGGCAGACGTCGAGCCCCGCTTCGGGAAGCCTGGAAGATCCAGACTCGGCGTTGCGTTGGGTTGGAAACGATCGCGTCGTTTTCTATTCCGAGCACGATGGATGGGGCCGGCTGTATGCGGTCGCGACCGCGGGCGCAGAGGCGGTAGCGCTCACTCCTGCGAACTGCGAAGTCGCCGAAAGCGAGGCGGTTGGTGCGACAGAGCTGTTCGTCATCCACAACTGTTCCGACCTGCACACACGGCAAGCGTCGATCGTCGATGTCAAAACGCACGCGTCGCGGCCTATCGCGACGAAAGACGTCGTCATTGCGAATGCTGCCGCCGCGCAGGAGAAGCTCGTTCTATTCACGGGCGGCGATGCCGATGCAGCTCCATTGCCGCGTGTTCTGGATCTGAAAACCGGCAAGGTCTTGCTGCGTGAAGTGCCGTCGGCGTACGGGTACGCGGAGCCGTTTCAGGCGGCAGCTCCGCAGGTCGTGACGCTGCAAGCGGAGGACGGCATCTCGGTGCCCGCGCAGCTCTTTCTGCCTCGCACCAAGGGCGCGAATGCGGCGCTGATTTTCGTGCACGGCGGGCCGCCGCGGCAGATGTTCCCGGCCTTCCACTTCTCGGAGTATTACGCGCGCACCTACGCGATGAACCGTCGCTTGGCGGATCTCGGCTACGTCGTGCTGAGCATCAACTATCGATCCGGCGTCGGCTATGGCCGCAGCTTCCGCGAAGCTGAAAACAGAGGCTGGGACGGCGCGTCCGAGTACCGCGATGTAGTCGCGGCAGGGCGCTGGCTCGCGAAGCGACCCGACGTCGACCCAGGCCGAATCGGCATCTGGGGCGGATCCTATGGCGGACTGCTCACGGCGCAGGCCTTGGCCCGCAACTCGGACCTGTTCGCCGCTGGCGTCGCCGTCCACGGCGTTTTTGACTGGAGCTGGCCCTCGCCGCGGGCGTACCACCTGAACCCCTCCGATTTTTTCGGCGTTTCCGAGCAGACGCGGGCGCGGGCGTTTGCCTCGTCGCCGCTCGCGGCCGTCGATCAGTGGCGCTCGCCCGTGCTGCTGTTCAGCGGCGACATGGACGCGAACGTGGACGTGGCAGAAACCGTGGATCTGACGCAGAAGCTGCGGGCGCGGTCCGTCGACGTGCGGACGATCCTCGTGCCGGGAGAGGCACATGGCTTCGTCCTGCACAGCACGTGGCTGAAGCTTTGGCAGGAAATGACCGGTTTCTTCGGCGAGACACTCGGGGAACGGAAGAAGATTCCGCAGCAGCCGAGCAGTGCAGCCAGCCGTCGCTAACCCAAAGTGAAACTCGGCCTCACAGGTTGACAGCAATGCGTCATGCAGCGATCGGTCTCGCGTGCGTTCTCCTTCACTTGAGTTTCGTCGCTGCGGCAGCTGAGCCTCAGGCCAAGCACGCGTATCGCTACTACCTCACGGGTAACGCGGCGGATGTGCAGCGGCCCTCCAAAGGTCTGCTGGTCCTGCAAGGCGGCGGCGACGACGTCGACTATAACTATGAGCACATGGGCAAGAGCGGCGGCGGTGGTGATTTCGTCGTGCTGCGGGCGAGCGGCGACGACGAGTACAACGAATACATCTACAAGCTGTGTCACTGCGATTCGGTGGAAACGCTGGTCGTGGACACGCGTGCACAGCTGGCAGCAAGGATGAGCAATGCGGACGCAGCGACGTAGCGCAGGCTTCGATGGAAGAGGATCATAGGGCGCAGGCATAACAAACATCGAACGAACTGTCGAGGACGCCTCATGATCAGATCCTTGCTGAGCGGCGCCTGTGTGCTGCTGGCGTTGCTGTCCGGATGCAGCAGGCAGCCGGCGCAAGACGCGGCTGATCTCGTCATCCTGGAAGGGGATATTCAGACCATGGATGCCGCTGCCGCGCACGCGACTGCGCTGGCGGTGCGGGACGGCAAGATCGTCTACGTCGGCGATGATGCCGGTGCCAAGCCGCGCATCGGCCCGAAGACCCAGGTCGTCCATGCCGAGGGGATGACGGTGCTGCCGGGGCTGATCGACAGCCACATTCATGCGGCAGAGGGCGCATTGGGCCTCGGCGGTTGCAGCCTCGAGGACAAGCAGCTCACGGTTGAAGTCGCAGGCAAGGTGATCCGCCAGTGCGTAGCGAAGGAGCCGGGTACGGGCTGGCTCGTCGTCAGCGAAGTAAACAGCGCGGGATTCAGCGCGGACCGCAAAGGGCTGGACGCGATCGTGTCGGACCGGCCGCTGTTTCTATACGGTGCAGACGGGCACACGGGCTGGGTGAACAGCAAGGGGCTGGCGATCGCCGGCATCACGCGCGACACGATGGATCCGCCGGACGGCCGCATCGAGCGTGACAAGTCGGGCGAGCCGACGGGCTTTCTGGTCGACGGGGCGCTTGGCCCGGTAACGTCGTCGCTGGACAAGCCGACACCCGAGAAACGATTGCAGGCTTTGCGCGAAGTCCTGCCGCTGCTGCACGCCGCGGGCATCACGAGTTATCTGGAAGCGAATACCAGCGCGGAGACCGTGGCCACATACCTTGAGTTGGCACATCAGCAAGCGCTGACCGCGCGTGTCTCCATCGCGCTTGGCAGCGACGGCGATGCGACCGACGCGGAGTTCGCGCGACTCGATGGACTGCGACGCAGTGTCGCTGGCGAACAGCTGTTGCGCGCCGACTTCATCAAGTTGTTCGCGGACGGAGTGATGGAGTATCCGACGCAGACCGCCGCAATGCTCGAGCCCTACAACAAGGCCGATGGCAAGCCCGGCACGTCGCACGGCCGGCTGTACATCGAAGATCGCGCGATGAAACAGTTCTTCCAGCGTGCTGCGACGGCAGGTTTCAACGTTCACGTGCACGCGATCGGAGATGCGGCCGTGCGCGAGACGCTCGATGCAGTCGAAGCTGCGCGTGCCGCCGGCAGCAAGCAGCTCTACAGCATTGCTCACTTGCAGTCGATCGATCCCGCGGACTTGCCGCGCTTCGCGCAACTCGGCGTGATCGCATCGTTCCAATTGTTCTGGGCGCTGCCCGACAACTACAGCGTCGACGCATTGCTGCCGTATATAGGTGCGGATCGTCAACAACGCATCTATCCGGCGCACTCCGTGCTGGCGGCAGGCGGGACCGTCGCCGGTGGCAGCGACTGGGACGTGACCAGCTTCAATCCGTTTGAGGCGATGGCGACCGGAATGTCGCGCACCAATCCCGAGGAGCCGGTGCGCGGAGTTCTGAATGAGAAGGAGAGACTGACGCTGGACGAGCTGTTGCACGCCTACACCATCAACGCCGCGCGCCTGCTCGGACGGGAGGCCGAGATCGGCTCGCTCGCGCCGGGCAAGGCCGCGGACCTGATCGTGCTGGACCGTCGGCTGACACCAGAGTCGACGTCCGAGGCCGTTCGGGGCACGAAAGTGACGCAGGCATTCTTCGCTGGACGCCGCGTAACCCCCTGACTTGCCGGGTTTCCCTTGCCTCTCCGAGAGCCCACCGCTATCCTTCCCCGCCTTTTCGGGGCGCTTAGCTCAGCGGTAGAGCACTTGCTCGACAAGCAAGGGGTCACAGGTTCAATCCCTGTAGCGCCCACCACTTCGTATCCCTATGCCAGTCATCACCCTGCCTGATGGTAGTCAACGCACGTATTCCGAACCCGTCTCGATCGAGAAGGTAGCGGCCGATATCGGCCCGGGTTTGGCCAAAGCGGCGCTGGCGGGGAAGGTCGACGGCAAGCTGGTCGATACCTCGTACCTAATCGATCGCGACGCGCGGCTGGCCATCGTCACGGACCGGGACCCCGAAGGCCTCGAAGTCATCCGGCATTCCACCGCGCACCTGCTGGCGCAGGCCGTGAAGCAGCTGTATCCGGACGCGCAGGTGACGATCGGCCCGGTGATCGAAGACGGCTTCTACTACGATTTCGCCTACAAGCGCCCGTTCACGCCGGACGATCTGGTTGCGATCGAAGAGCGGATGCGCGAGCTGTCGAAGGCCGACCACAAGGTCACGCGGCGGGTCATGCCCCGCGACGAGGCCGTGAAGTTCTTCCGCGACCAGGGCGAGATCTACAAGGCCGAGATCATCGCCAGCATTCCCGCCAACGAGCAGATCAGCCTTTACGGCCAGTCCGATTGGGTCGACCTGTGCCGCGGCCCGCACGTGCCGAGCACCGGCAAGCTGCGCGCCTTCAAGTTGATGAAGATCGCGGGCGCGTATTGGCGCGGCGACTCTCGCAACGAGATGCTCCAGCGCATCTACGGCACCGCCTGGCCGGACGACAAGCAGCTCAAGGCCTACCTGACGCGTCTGGAAGAGGCCGAGAAGCGGGATCACCGCAAGCTCGGCAAGGAACAGGACCTGTTCCACTTCCAGGAAGAGGCGCCGGGTGCCGTTTTCTGGCATCCGAAGGGCTGGACGATGTTCCAGGCGCTGATCGCATACATGCGCGACAAGCAGCGCGACGCCGGCTACCAGGAAGTGAATGCGCCGGAAATCATGGACGCCGAGTTGTGGCGCCGCTCCGGTCACCTCGAGAAGTTCGGCGAGAACATGTTCCTGACGAAGACGCCGGACGAGCGCGTCTACGCGATCAAGCCGATGAACTGCCCGGGGCACGTGCAGATCTTCAATCAGGGTCTGCGCAGTTATCGGGACTTGCCGCTGCGGTTCGCGGAGTTCGGCAAGGTCCACCGCTATGAGCCGTCGGGTGCGCTGCACGGACTGATGCGGGTGCGGGCTTTCACGCAGGACGACGCCCACGTATTCGTCACCGAAGACCAGCTGGTCGAGGAGAGCGTGCGCGGCATCCACCTGCTGCTCTCGATCTATCGCGATTTCGGCTTCGACGACGTGCGGGTGAAGTTCTCGGATCGCCCGGAAAAGCGCGTCGGCAGCGATGACGTGTGGGATCGCGCCGAGCAGGCGCTGCAGGACGCGACCCGTGCCGCCGGTGTCGAATTCACGCTGAACAAGGGCGAGGGCGCCTTCTACGGGCCGAAGCTGGAGTTCGTACTGAAGGACGCGATCGGCCGCGACTGGCAGTGCGGCACCTGGCAGGTCGACCTGAACATGCCCGGGCGGCTCGGCGCCCACTACATCGACGACCACAGCGACAAGCGCACGCCGATCATGCTTCACCGGGCCATCTTCGGTTCGCTGGAGCGTTTCATCGGCATCCTGATCGAGCACCACGCCGGCAAGCTCCCGGCCTGGCTCGCGCCGGTGCAGGCTGTGGTCCTCAACATCACGGACAATCAAGCCGAATACGCACTAAAAGTGACCGAAAGCCTGAAAAATCAGGGGCTTCGAGTCGCCGCCGACTTGCGCAATGAGAAGGTGGGCTTTAAGATCCGCGAGCACACACTGCAGCGCGTCCCGTACCTTCTGGTCGCTGGCGATCGCGAAGCAGGTTCAAATTCCCTGGCCGTGCGCACGCGCAGTGGCAAAGACCTTGGAGCGATGTCGGTGGACACCATCGCTCAGAGGCTTGCCCAGGAAGTCGCGAGCCGCGGCCGGATTGTTTTGGAGGTATGACGTATCGCTGCTCCTATTGCTAAGCGCGTTCGGCGTAACGAAGAGATCAGTTCGCCGAAGTTGCGTGTGATCGATGCCCAGGGCCATCAGGTCGGCGTGATCACTCGTTTCGAAGCACTGCAGATGGCACAGACTGCCGAACTGGATCTGGTCGAGGTGTCGCCCACCGCCGATCCGCCGGTCTGTCGCATCATGGACTTCGGCAAATTCCTGTTCGAGCAGAACAAGAAGGCGCACGCAGCGAAGCGCAAGCAGAAGCAGATTCAGATCAAGGAAGTGAAGTTTCGCCCGGGTACGGAAGAGGGCGACTATCAGGTGAAGTTGCGTAACCTGATCCGCTTCCTGCAGGAAGGCGACAAGGCCAAGGTAACCATGCGGTTCCGCGGCCGTGAAATGGCACATCAGGAAGTCGGCCGCGAGCTCCTGCAGCGGGTCTCGGCAGATCTGGCGCCGTATGCGCAGATCGAGCAGAACCCGCTGATGGAAGGGCGGCAGATGGTGATGATGTTCGGGCCGAAGAAGAAGTAGGCCCGAGCAGTCGGGCTTCGGCCCGACACAAAAAGTGAGCAGCGCTCGCAAGAGCGTTGTCCCGCCCCAAGGTGCTTGCACCCCACGGGCTAAATCAAGAGAGAGCCCTAATCCGGCTCGGAGTTGTTATGCCCAAGTTGAAGACCAACAGGGCAGCGGCGAAGCGTTTTCGCAAGACTGCCAAAGGGTTCAAACGAGCCCAATCCCATCGTCGTCACATCCTCACCAAGAAGCCGAGCAAGCGTAAGCGTCAGCTGCGCGCGCCGAGCATGGTGGCGAAACAGGATCTGGTGCGGCTCGATCAGCTGCTTCCGAATCATTGAGGAGATGACAGATGGCACGCGTTAAGAGAGGCGTCATTGCTGGCGCCCGTCACAAGAAGATCCTCAAGAAAGCGAAGGGCTACTACAACGCCCGTCGCAAGGTTTTCCGCGCGGCGAAGCAGGCGGTCATCAAGGCCGGCCAGTACGCTTACCGCGATCGCAAGACCAACAAGCGCACGATGCGCTCGCTGTGGATCACGCGCATCAACGCTGAAGCGCGCGTTCACGGCTTGTCGTACAGCAAGCTGATCGCCGGGCTCAACCTGGCGGGACTCGAGATCGACCGCAAGGTGCTGGCCGACATCGCGATGAACGATCCGGCGGCATTCGGCGTGATCGCGCAGAAGGCAAAAGACAGCCTGTTGAAGCAGGCTGCCTAAATGCAATCGCTCGTTGAGGCCGCGCGCGCGGAGATCGCGCGCGCGGCCAACATCGAGGAATTGGAGCAGATTCGCGTTCGCCTTCTGGGCAAGAAGGGCGAGATCACCGCGCAGCTCAAGTCGCTCGGGTCGATGGACCACGAGGCACGCAAGGCTGCGGGCGCGAAGATCAACGAAGCCAAGGAAGCGCTGACCACGGCGCTGGACGCGCGCCGCGCTGAGCTCGAAAACGAGCAGCTCGCGGCGCAGCTCGCCAGCGACACCGTGGATGTCACGTTGCCAGGTCGCGGCCAGACCGTCGGCGGATTGCATCCCGTCACGCGTTCGCGCCGCCGCATCGAACAAATCTTTCGCGGTGGCGGCTTCACGGTCGCCGACGGTCCGGAGATCGAAGACGACTGGCACAACTTCGAAGCGCTGAACATTCCCGCGGATCATCCGGCGCGGGCGATGCATGACACGTTTTATTTCGGCGACGGACGTCTGCTGCGGACGCATACGTCGCCGGTGCAGGTGCGCTATCTGCAGGCGCACAAGCCGCCAGTGCGCATCATCGCGCCCGGCCGCGTCTATCGCTGCGATTCCGATATGACGCACACGCCGATGTTTCATCAGCTCGAAGGGCTGGTGGTCGACGAGGGCATCAGCTTCGCGAACCTGAAGGCCGTGCTGCACGGCTTCATGCAAGAGTTTTTCGAGAAGGACGTCGGCATGCGGCTGCGTCCGTCCTATTTTCCGTTCACCGAGCCGTCTGCCGAGGTCGATATTTCGTGCGTCGCGTGCGGCGGCACTGGCTGTCGTGTGTGCAAGCAGACTGGCTGGCTCGAAGTTGCGGGCTGCGGCGTCGTGCATCCCAACGTGCTGCGAGCAGTGGGCGTCGATTCCGAACGCTACACCGGCTACGCATTCGGCTTCGGCATCGACCGACTCACGATGCTGCGCTATGACGTCAACGATCTGCGCTTGTTCTTCGAGAACGATTTGCGCTTTCTCAGGCAGTTCTCCTGATGAAGATCAGCCTGCAATGGTTGGCCGAGTGGGCGGACACGGGCAGCGATGTGCGCGGGCTGGCGCACGCGCTCACGATGGTCGGACTCGAAATCGAAGCGATACAGCCGGCGGCGCCGCCGCTCGCGAATGTCGTAGTCGGCGAAGTGAAGTCGGTGACGCGTCATCCCGATGCTGAAAAGCTCAACGTCTGCAGCGTGTGGAATGGCCGCGAAGAGTTGCAGATCGTCTGCGGCGCGCCGAACGTTCGCGTCGGCATGAAGGCGCCGCTCGCGCTCATTGGCGCGAAGTTGCCGAACGGGATGGAGATCAAGCAGGCGAAGCTGCGCGGCGTCGAGTCTTCCGGAATGCTGTGCTCGGCGCGTGAGCTGGGCTTGAGCGAGGACGCGTCCGGATTGTTCGATCTGCCGAGCGTGCTGCAACCCGGCCAGGATCTGATCGCGGCACTGGGCCTGAACGATACGATTTTCGAAGTGAATCTCACACCCAATCGCGGCGACTGCATGAGCGTCGCCGGCGTTGCGCGCGAAGTCGCCGCGTTGCGTAAGCGGGCGCTGCATCCGCTTGCGATGAAGCCTGTCGACGCGCAATCGAACGAACGCTTCCCGGTGCGGCTCGAGGGCGGCGCCGCGTGCCCGAAGTTTGGCAGCCGCGTCGTCCGTGGCCTTCGTGCGGGCGCGAAATCGCCGTTCTGGATGCAGGAGCGACTGCGTCGTGCCGGACTCCGTCCGATCAGCGCCGTCGTCGACATCACCAACTACGTGATGCTCGAGCTCGGTCAGCCGCTACACGCATACGACCTCAACAAGTTGAACGGGTCGATCATCGTGCGCTACGCGCGCGCGGGCGAGACGCTGAAGATGCTCGATGGCCGCGTCGTCGAACTGACGCCGGACACACTGATGATTGCCGACGAGCGCACGCTGCTGGGCATGGGCGGAGTAATGGGCGGTGAGGATTCCGGTATCAGCGACGAGACGAAGGACGTGTTGCTGGAAGGCGCGTTCTTCCATCCGTCTGTGGTCGCGCGCGGTCGTCGTTACGGCTTGATTACGGATGCCTCGCAGCGATTCGAGCGCGGCGTGGATCCTGAATTGCAGGAGCGC
>Ga0070690_100001297_pt1 | contig 12987 bp, 8 predicted proteins | sample KBSS33HmetaG_FD_64671 | JGI IMG/M metagenome (GOLD analysis project Ga0070690, IMG submission 64671) | Switchgrass rhizosphere microbial communities from Kellogg Biological Station, Michigan, USA - KBS S3-3H metaG | ecosystem: Host-associated > Plants > Roots > Rhizosphere ... | reverse complement strand
ATTCTCCCAAGCTTTCGTGTATCAAAATACGGAGCACAAAAGTCTGTAGATCCGTTTCTCCAGGATGCCGGAAACGGTGTTAAGCCCGACGGCACCAACGTTACCGGCAATGATCCGAACGATGCAAACGTTCCTAACAGCACCACGCTTCAGCAAGGCTGGGTCCAGCATCTGCTAGGCCGTTGGGGAAATGCGTCCGGCAGCGGGCTGAAATACTACATCCTCGACAACGAGCATTCGATCTGGTTCTCGACACATCGCGACGTCACGCCGACCGGCATGACGATGGACCAGCATTGGACGCGAATGCGCGACTATGCCGCGATGATCAAAGCCCAAGACCCGAATGCGACCATCTGGGGGCCTGAGGAATGGGGTTGGGGCGGGTATCTTTATTCAGGCTACGACCAGCAATTCGCGACTCCGGCAAACGGCTTTAGCCATCCCGATCGTGCGGCTCACGGCAATATGGATTACATGCCGTGGCTGCTGCAGCAATTCAAGAATTACGAAACGGCAAACGGCAAACGGATACTGGACGTCTTTACGCTTCACTACTACCCGCAAGCGAATGAATTCGGCGATGATGTTTCGGCCCCGATGCAGGCCTTACGGAATCGTGGTACGCGTTCGCTATGGGATCCCAACTATGTCGACCAAAGCTGGATCGGTACGCAGGTAAAACTCATCCCGAGGATGAAGAACTGGGTCGCTCAGAATTATCCCGGCACCAAGATCGGCGTAACCGAATATAACTGGGGAGCCGAGGGCAACATCAACGGCGCGACGACACAGGCAGATATCTTCGGCATCTTTGGGCGCGAGGGCATCGATCTCGCGACCCGCTGGACGACGCCCGCGACCGGTTCCCCCGTTTACAACGCGATGAAGATCTATCGCAATTACGACGGCAACAAGAGCGGCTTTGGCGATACTAGCGTTTCGGCAAGCGTGGCTAACCCGGATAACCTCTCAGCCTTTGCCGCGATCCGTTCGAGCGACGGAGCGATGACGATCATGATCGTCAATAAGATCGCTCCCGGATACGTAACGACCATAAACCTATCGAGCTTTGCCGCCGGCCCGACTGCCCAGGTTTGGCAGATGACGTCCGCAAACTCGATAACGCACCTCGCGAACACCGCTGTCACGAACAACACCGTAAACATCACCGTTCCGGACCAAAGCATCACGCTTCTCGTTATTCCGGCTCGTGTTCTCGCCTCGCCTTCAAATCTGACCGGGATGCAGATCGCCAGTGCGGTCTATCTCTCATGGATCGATAATACGACCGACGAGGACGGCTTCGTCATCGAGCGTGCCCCGGCTTCGACCGGTGTGTTCACCGAACTTTTCCGAGCAGCACCCAATCAGACGCGCTACACGGCCCCCGTAAAACGCGGCAGTTACAGCTATCGCGTTAGGACTCTGAGAGGAGGCTTCTTATCCGATCCGTCGAACGCTGTTCAATTGGGAAGGTAGAATTTCAAAGAGTTCCGCCTTCAGGCCAGTTTTTCCAATGCGTATTCGGTTCCATGGTCGGGTTGTACAAAGAGGTATCATTACTTGCTATAACCTGAGCCAATTGTTGAAAGGTTTCGTTGTTACTGGGGAGCTCGCTGCTGCACACATCCGGGTGGTGCCAGTCCTCTAGTTGCAGGATCTGTTTCATTTCAGGCAAGACGTTGACTCGTCGCTCCGTTGACTTCGCCAGGATTTCCTCCCTGTGCGTGCTTGCTAAGTATCTGCACATTTCAAAAACCCGCACCCTCGGAAAGTCTTCCAGCATAATTCCAACCGTTTGATATTCGCCAACTTCGGGAAGTCGAACCATGTGACCTCTCAACGAAATGTCGCAGGCGAAATCCGATAGAAACTCGTCATTTTCCTCATCCTGCAAAAGACTGGCAATTGGGTAAAAAAATTGTGATTCATTGTGTGGATTGTTGGCCAGATACGTCCGGTAAGCATTTTCATTCCCAAATCGGTGTTCCGGCTCCCGGTTGCGAAATGTACTTGCGAATGTGTGAACATTAATGTCGGGCACACCGCCTCGCGGTGAGTACTCAAAGATCTCAATCACTAGTGCCCAATCGGATGCCGAGCGGTGGACCGTCAACCTAGATGCTGCCAGATACAAGTAGCCATTATCGAGCATCGGAAATGTAAACGTTTCGCAGCACCGATCGAGTATCGATAAAATCTCATCCGGGCGATGCGGCATAGCGTTACGCACTAAAATAGAACTTTGCAAAGTAATACAGAATCGGAGCGTTAAAAAGAAGGCTGTCGAGTCTATCCAGCAGGCCGCCGTGGCCCGGCAAAATAGTCGCCGCGTCTTTGGCTCCGGAGCCGCGTTTGATGGCGCTTTCGGCGAGATCGCCGAGGACACCGACGACTGCCATGACGACCGCGAGCGGGATCGAGAATTGATACGGCAATTCTGGGAAGAACCAAACGGTCGAAAGAGCGCCGAAACCGGCCGCTGCAACAATTCCGCCGATCAAGCCCTCGACAGTTTTGCCGGGCGAGACTGAAGGTATTAGCTTGTGCTTGCCTAATGCTTTGCCGGCGAAGTACGCACCCGCGTCGGAACCAAAGATCACAAGAAAGAAAAACGACAGAAGGTGTGTTGAAAGATTCGGGTGATTCTCAAATCCCGTGCGCGTCGCTACGAGATACCCGCCCAGGAAAGTTATATAGAAGACCCCAAGCAGCGTGACCCCGACGCCGGCCAGCATCTTCGAAAAATCCTTTTGAAAGCGAAATGTCTGGGAGATCAGTGTTCCAACGATCGTCAGGGCCAGGGCGGCAAGGACCAGGTCCGCCCCGTTTGCAGGAGCATCGACAACAAACAAGAAAAACAGTGCAGCCGATGCCATATAACCTACCGCCGCGTCAGCTTTAAGTTCCAGCTTCTTGGTAAGGGAGAAAAACTCAAAAAGTCCGGCCGCCAACCCGAATGCCGCGATGATCACAAAAAGCCAGACCGCAGCGGGGAAATAGGCGGGCAGCACGATCGACGCGATCAGTATCGGCAAAGCTACCGCCGCCGTAAGTATCCTGGTCTTCATAAACTTGAAGCACTATACACAGAATACAGCCGGCCGTTCAACCGATGGGACCGCTAACTCTTTAATTTGATCACTTCGGAACCGGCGAGCAAGTAGGCACCCGTACCGTAAACTTCCCAGCTTTCTGCGCTGAAGTTTCGCCGAGGGTCGAACCCGATCGGCTGCGTCCAGCCAACCATGCCGTCCAGGTGAACAAGGGCGTTCAGGCCGGTCCAGGCCTTTTTGACGATGGGAAGGTATTTGTTGCGATCGAGGACCTTGTTGTTGATCCCCCAAGCCATCGCGTAAATGTAGAAGCCGCTGCCGCTGCTTTCACCGCCCGGATACGCTCCCGGATCAAGAAGACTCGAGCGCCATAGCCCATCTGCCTGCTGTAAGTCGGCAACTCGAGCGATGATATGCTTGTATTGGGTCAGGTAAAATTCGCGTTTTGGATAGTCCTTTGGCAGTTCTTTTAGCAGACGGACCAAGCCTCCAACAACCCATCCATTTCCCCGGCTCCAGAAAACTTTCTTGCCGTTGGATTCTCGCTTACCCTCGCCTTTCTCATTGATCAGATACGATGCATCGCGGGCGTAAAGCTGCTCTTGCTTGTTGTAAAGACGATCGTAAGTTTCCTGGAACAATTTATCGTTGAGGTCCAGGTATGATCTGTCACCAGTCTCTTTAGCGAGCTTTGCGAGCGTTGGAGGTGCCATAAACAGAGCATCGCACCACCACCACATGATGCCGTTCTTATCTACTTGTTCGCTTTTGTCCTTTCCGATCTTTGCCACCGAGTCGATCGTCGGCTGGATCATTTTTCGATCTTTCTTTAATCGGTAAAGATCGATGTACGTCTGACTTATCGCGATATCGTCGGCATGATCAAATCGCGGTCCGGGCTTCCACTGATTCTTCTGGCCCATGTCCATGAGGGCATTCAACAACGCCTGCGATCTTGTCGTTTCGTATGCAGCAAAGAGGCCGGCGTAAAACGCGCCGTTGGTCCAATCGTAAGATTCGTGTTTCGGATGAGCGATCTGCCATTCCGCGGCAGCTTCCATTCGTGCCTTTATCGTTTTCGGAGCGAAAAAGTCCGGGTCGGATTGAGCAAAAACGGCGGCCGTGGAGATCAGGATTAATAAGGCAGCAGCGATTCGTGTCATTTGCAAAAAAATTATCTGAGCTGGCAAATGTCCAGCACATTCATATCCGTATAGTCGAGATTCTCACCGCCCATGGCCCAAATGAATGCATAGTTGGTTGTGCCCGTTCCCATATGTATCGACCACGGCGGAGACACAACCGATTGGTTGTTCGCCATGACAAGATGCCGCATGCTATCAGGCTGGCCCATAAAATGCATTACCCGCTGATTCTCCGGGAGATCAAAATAGAAATACACTTCTGAGCGGCGGTCATGCAGGTGCGGCGGGCAGGTGTTCCAGACACTGCCTGTTTTTAGAACTGTCAGACCCAGAAGAAGCTGGGATGACTTGCAGGTCGCCGGAACGATGTATTGATATACGGTCCGCTCATTGGAGGTTTCGGTAGAACCCAACTCAAGCGGCACCGCCTGATCGATCGAAATATGCTTAACTTCGAAACGAGCATGGGCAGGTGTCGAGGCAAGATAGAATCGCGTCGGCTCGGACGTGTCAACAGAGCTGAAACTTACCTCGCTACTGCCCATCGGAATGTACAATCCATCTTTGGGCTGCAGGTGGAATTCCTCACCGTCAACGGTAACCGTGCCGGCTATTCCCCCGACATTCACGACGCCCAGCTCGCGGCGTTCGAGAAACGGCTTGTCTTTTGCTGAAGCGGGTTCCTGCTGTTTTGGCAGCGAAATGGCCTCGCCGGCCGGCGCCACGCCCCCTATAACAAAACGCTCGTAGTGAAGATAGTTAAGCCGGATCTCGCCGCTCTTAAAGAGATCGTCGATCAGATATCGTTCGGCAATTATCTCGTTTGTCGCACCCTCGAGAGAGCGAGGATCGGTCGCATAATATGTTTTGCTGTACATCGGCTCTTAAAATACAAATTTCGGATCGGAAATAAAATTATCGCCGCAATATTTCGCGGCGAGCAAATTCGAAATGAATTATTCAGGCTAACTATTCAACGACCGGAGGCTTGTGGCCATTTAAGAAATCTTCCCGGATCGGCGAAAAGACGTCGATCAGAACCACTTCTTCGTCGAGCATCGTTGCACCATGTAGATTATGCGAGGGAAAATGCAAGACGTCGCCCGCCTTGACGATTCGTTCCTCGCCGCTGATGGTAAATTTGACCCTCCCTTTTATCACCATGGTCACCTGTTCGTGCGGATGCGTGTGTTCGGGAGTTACGACGAACGGATCAAACGTAAATCGGCAGACCATGATCTTTTGGCCGATAACCATTTGACGCTTGATGCCTTTTCCGACGACCTGCGACTCGACCTTGTCCCAATCCGTCACCAGTGCCGTGAATGTTTTTTCTTGTGTGATCATATAAAAAGGTTTACTTCAGCAGCTCCAAGGTAAGCTCCCACTTGAGCTGTTTGCCTTTTGCCAATTCAATATTTTTATCTCGTGCGATCAAATGGATCGGAATTGGTCCGAGTACGCCCTTGCCAAGTTTTGAATCGCCGGTGGCATCGATCGATACCTTTGCTCCGTCCGGAACGTTCATCGTCACCGAGAGCGTGCCCTCGCGGCCGTTCAAAATATAACTTCCGTTTTCAATTTGAGAGCCCGACGCGGTCGACGGGATCGCGACTCGCCACTCAGATATCTTTGTATCACGGTCCGCGGTGACGGTTTCGCCGCGTACCAAGCGGTTTCCCACGACCTTCCATTCCACCGTGCTCGTCAATCCGGTATCAAAACGTTCGCCCGGCTTGCTCCCGATCTTTGCCCAGTGGCTCGTTACGATCTTCAGCGATTGCCCGTCCGCACCGGGTATAATTTCATCTGCCCCATCACAAGCAGCATATTCCGCATCTCCGATCTTCAGAAACGGAACCGTTGACGGATAAACTTCCTCAACCGGAGCTGCAAATCCGGGCAATCCGTAAGGTGCGGGAAGGTAATCTGCAATGGCAGGCTTGGTACCGACCGTGATCGGCAAAGCGAAATGAAATTTGCCCTTTCGATATAACCAAACGCCTTCCTGCTTACCTTCGTTTTTTGCAAAGAACTCAAAACGCGAAACGCCCGCTAAGTTAGGTGCCGGAGGAAACTCATTGACGCCCTCCTTTTTAAGGGCCTTCATAAAGCCGTGGTTAGCGACTATCAGCTTACCTAAACCAACACCGGTCTGCTGCCACTCACGGCTCGGGTTTATGTATGAATAGTTTCCCCGGCCAAACCCGAACACATTGAACATGTGCCGATCCTTCAAATAGTCGGCCTTAAGCCAAAGCCAGGCTTCGTTATACAAAGCAGCGATCTCGGTGATCGGTGCCGGACGAAACTCAGGATTCTCGGCAAGGAAGGACCCTATCTCGACCGTATCCAAATAGCTTACAAGCCCCTGGCTGCGCCCCCAGTTATACCCATAACCAGCCGGCGAAACCAGATCCCACCAAAGCTCCATCTGCCGCTTCAATGATGGCCGGAGTTTTGCCTTTATGTCATCGCGGCCGGCGATCGATGCGGCATCCCAACAGAACCGAGCATATTCATTTGAATACCGATCATAACGGCCCGTTGGCGGGGCGTCGTCCGAATAGATCGCGCCGTCAGTAAACTGCTTCGCAGCTCGTTCGACCAAGTTGTCGAGAAAGTCTCGATCTTTTAGTACTCCCAGCTCATAACTCATCGCTGCGACCCGGGCCGCCACGCCGAGATAGTTCTCCGGCAGATTGATCGGCGCGCGTTTTACAGGATCGTAAAAACGGGTCGGGTCGAGGAGCGATCTCCATTCGTTTCGCTCGCTCTCCGTCATCGATTGCCAAACGGCGTTCTTGCTTAGATCTTTGCCGTATGCACGAAGCGCGGAAGTTGAATAAAGCTGAGCGAACGATTTGCCGCCATTGCGTGCTTCGATCAAACCGATCTCGGCCACCCATCGTGCAGAATCTTTGCCGGCAATATTTTGAGCGCCACTGTACTCCGATTGTGCAGCAAGGGTCCTGGCAAAACTGCCCCATGAAAAATCGCCGACAGTCAAAGCGCCTAACACTCGGTCGGGCGGCGGATTCAACGTTTTGATATCCGCAAAATGAGCAGTGATCTCGCGAGTAGTAAAATCGGTAATTTCGGAATCTAACTTCCGCGTCGAAACTAGGTCGGTTCTCGACGCGGAAGTCTGAGCCGCAACGCTGCCTGCCAAACAGGCTAGCATCACCGCAATACGCATGTTCTGTAAGTAAGTTTTCAACGCTACTGATACCTTCCCTTATTCGTTCAAATACTCTTTGGCTGTCTAGAAACCAAATTTAATTCCCAGCTGAATACTGCGTCCTGGTCCGGCTGGGCCAACGAATTTGCCAAAATCGGCATTCGAGCGATTAGTTTGAATATTGCTGAAGTTATTTCGATTAAAGGCGTTAAAGATATCCGCTTCTAGACGCAGATTCTTCGTCTCCGTGAATCTAAATAATTTTCTAAGTGAAAAGTCTGTGCTCGCGTACCAAGGACCGGTTACGAGCGAAACCCCGCTCGTGCCGAATCGGCTTGTTGGCGGAATACCGAAGGCGGCGGGATTCAGCCACTGACGATCGTCGTCCGGATTGTTAACATACAGATCGACACCGTCGATAACATCGGCCCGACGTGTGGCTCCCTGATTTCCAATGTTCGATGTTGCCGTGATCGTGTAGGGCCTGCCCGCCTGGATCCTTGTAATGCCACTCACTTCGTACCCGTACAAAAGGGCCTTAACCAAACCGTTCGATTGTCTAAAAAACGGTAGCGAATATGTGTATGAGCCTACGAAAACATGGCGGCGATCGAATGTAGCGGGGCCGTAGTCATAGTGACGATCGAATACGCCATTTTCCGCTGCCTCGGTCAGAACGTTGGCATCCGTCATCACCTTACCGAAGGTATAACTGAGAGCGAAAAGAAGATCGCCCTTACGTTTGGCTGCATAGAACTGGCCCGCGTAGTAGTACGAGTTTGAATCGGCCGTTCGCTGGTTAATGTTCGTAAATCCCTTGTAGGGACGTAGGGCGTTAATACCGAGAGGCGTCGGCAATGCCGCATTCGCGACCTGAACGTCGAACGGAACCGAGTTGATGTCGCGCTGTCTGGTTAAATGACGGCCAAGATTTCCCACAAAGGTCGTTTCAATAAACAATCCCCATGGAAGCTCATGCTGGACGCCAAGGCTGAAGTTCATCGAGCTCGACGTTTGCATGTTCGGATCGATAGTAGTCAGAGCTGCAAACGGCCCGAGCGTCGCAGCGGTGCCGCCCCGAATATTTGAAAGATTGCCGTTGTTAAAACTCGCTGAATCAACAAACGGCGGATTATTCTCAAGCGGGAAAATAATGTTTCCCTCGATGCGATCGTAATAGATCCCGAATCCGCCCCGAATCGAAGTTTTGCCGTTACTGAACGGAGCATATGCAAATCCTACACGCGGCATAAAGTAGTTCTTCGCCTTAAAGAAACCTCGCGGAGCGCCAGCCGGAGTTGCAAGATAGTTCGGGGTGTTGAAATTCGGAACCGAATCCTGCCATTCGAGTGGGACTCCGTCTCCAGCCCTCACAAGTCCGTTGAAACGATTCGCATTCGGCCCCAATGTAACGGTGTTACCATCGTTGCTGATCGTCACCGCGTGTGCCGGGTCGTAAAATGCGGGATCGAAATTAGAAACGCTGTTTTCCGCCGTATAGAAAGGTGAACCGTACTGCCAGCGAAGGCCTAACTCAACGCTCAATTTGCGGCTCACTTTCCAGCTGTCCATGGCAAACGCCTCGTATTGCTTGAAACGGAAATGTGACGTGGGGTCCGCCGATGCTTCGTTATAATTCGCGAAGTTGCTCAGCAGAGCGTCGCCCAAGCCTTGACCGGTTGAGCCCGCCCGGGTGCTGCCGGTGAAAGTGACAGATCCCGCGTACAGTGATCTGCCGTTCTGGAAGGTTTGGTTAAAATTCCACAAACCGCCGAACTTGAATGTGTGATTGCCCTTTACCCACGTGATGTTATCAGCCAACACATAGTCACGTGTCAGAGCGGTCAATGTGGCGGCAACTCCGGAAAAGCTGGCGAAGGTAGTTCCACCATTGATCGTGGTATTGGGGATCGAATTCTCGTACTGTCCTCCGCCAACAAAAAGTTGTGGATAAGCGAATGTGTATTGCTCACGAAATGAATAAGGCGTGCTCGGAGAGACAACCTGATCGCTCCAAGCGGCGTTGTATTTCAATTCGTTGATCAGGTTTGCCTTGATATTCCACAGATGTCCGAATTGCAATCCGTTACCGGGTCGGTTTCTGATCTCGGTTGAGGTCGGAAGCGGCGAGTTGATAAACGTTCCGAATGGATCAACCACGGAATTGGTATCGTGGATATATCGTCCATAGATGCTTTGTTTGTCATTGATGATGTAGTCGACACGCCCGAAGTCCTGGCGAAAATCGCTGGTGATCGGAGGCTGGAAAGTAGCATTCGAACCCACTGGAGAATCGACATATCTCGAGGCCTGAGCGATCATTGCGCGATAGACATTAGCAAATGCCAACCCGTCCGTCGTGATCCTCGTAGTCGGAATTTTGTTTCCGCTAAAACACGCAGTTCGATTAGCGGGAGTCGTCACAACTCCCGATGAATTAACTACGGGAGCCGTACATCCGCCAGAGAGAGTCGGGTCCTTCAAAACGCCGTCATCAGGCGTTCCGACCACCCCGTCAAATCCGCGAAGTCTGAATGAAAAATCACCGTTCAATTCCGCGGTCGTCGGCAAAGTCTGATTTGATGAGGCCGCAAATCGATGGATCCTTTTCCATTCTTGTCCGCCGAAAAAGAAGAGCTTATTCTTGCCAGACTTGAACAGTGGCCCGTTATTCTCGCCGAGGTTTGGATACGGAAGCGGCCCCCCGAGTGTCCATCCGAAATTGTGATAACGGAGAAACGGGCGCGTCGCCGCAAACGGATCGCGAGCGTCCATCGCGTCATTTCGAAGAAATTCAAAGGCCGATCCGTGATAGCCATTTGTTCCGCGCTTGGTGATGACGTTGACCGAGGCTCCTGCGTTACGGCCATATTCGGCCGAGAAATTCGATGTCTGAAGCTTTACTTCCTGAATAAAGTCGATCCCGACATTGTTGATCTGACTCGCATTGCTTCCGGCATTGTTATTATTTCCGCCGTCGACCGTAAGGTTATTGGCGACGCCGCGGTTGCCGTTTATGTTTATGGTGTTTGTCGCCAGATTCGTATCGAGCGCATCGTCGGCCGTGGCAACCGCTCCAGGGATTATCGAAAGAAGCTGATAGTAATTTCGGCCGTTCAAAGCCAGGTTATTTATCTGCTGATTGTCGATGACCTTTGCAACCTCGCCGGATGTGGTATTCACTGTCTCACCGCTCGAGGGCGTGACATCTACAACTACCTCCGACATCTGGCCCGTCTCCAGCGACACATCAACAGTCACACGTGCGTCGGCATTGACCACATTGTCCTGCCGCACCGCCTTCTTGAAATTTTGCATTTCGACGGTCACGGTGTACTTTCCGACCGGAATATTAGTGATCGTGTAAAACCCTGAACTGTCGGTCGACGCGGTTCTGGAGAAATTTGTGGCGGCGTTGCTGACCGTTACCGTAGCGTTGGGAACGGCAGCTCCGTTCGCATCGGTAACCGTGCCTGATATGCGGCCAAATGTGGTTTGACCGATGACGGATAAGGAGCTGATCAAAATAATCAATGAGATCAGAAAAATTACAGCCGTAAGGGTCCGCTGATAACTAAAGAGTCGATTGCAATTCATTTTTAGAATTCCTCCAGAATTTATACCGGGTGCCGCCGGCGAGTTTATTTTTAATGTTCAGCCGGGACAATATCTGCGGCTCAACCAAGAATTTTTTTACGCGACCTTAGGCGCGGCAAACGCGGGAGCCGTGACCAGCGCGACTGCACCGCGAAGCCTCGGATACTCGACGGCCGGCACGATCCGGATCGGGGCCTCACCGAGCACGCTTGTTAATGTCCGTTCTCTCACCGCATCGCGAACCTGAGCTTCGATCAGATCCCATGCCTCCGTAATTTCACCGCCGATATAGATCATCGACGGATCAAGAGCGTTCACTATCGACGCCAAGCCCAACCCGAGGTAACGCGCCGTCGACTGAAGCGTCGTAATCGCTTTGCTATCGTTATTCCGCGAGCGGGCGATCAGGTCTTCGATCGTAAATTCCGCAATGTCGATCGACTGCGGACGTCGCTCGGCCATATTCCTGCCAAAATAGCGTGACAGCGTTGCCGGATTTGATATGTAAGCTTCCCAGCAGCCGTTCGCACCGCATGAGCACAGTGGCCCGTCGATGCTCAAAGGCACGTGGCCGAATTCGCCTGCCGTGTTATGTCGTCCGCGAATCAACTCGCCGTTCATGACCACGCCGACGCCGACGCCGTCTGATACGCTGACGAAAACGATATCGTTGAGAGTCGTGCCCTCGCCGCGAACCGACCAGATCTGCGAGAGAGCGCAAGCCTTACCCGAATTTTCAAGATGGATCTCTATTCCCTCAAACTCCTTCTGGAGCGGTTCGAGCAGGTTCACATTTCGCCAATGTAGCGTCGGTGCGTGAAGCACCCTGCCCGATCGGCGATCGAGTACGCCCGGGATCACAATGCCGATGCCCTGACAGACTGCGGCATCCGCGTAACTCTTGAGCGTGCTTTTTATCTGTGACGCAAGAGAAGGTACAAACTCCTCAGGGCTTATACGAGTAGGAAAACTGCGAATATCTCCGATCTGCTTGCCGAGCGAATCGGTAAGCATGATAAAGACGCGTGATGCTCGAACATCCACAGCGACTGCGACACTGTTTTGAGCGTTTACATACAGAAAAGTCGGTTTGCGGCCGCGAACCTTTTGATTTCCCTGCGCACCTTCGCGGACCAACCCGTCCTCCAGCAGCTCGTTAACGAGCAGCGTGACATTCGCGCGATTGGTCTCCATCAAACGCGAAAGGTCAGCGCGCGAGACCGGCTGATGAGTCCTGATCAGCGTCAGAGCGATCTGGCGATTTATCTCACGCGATGTGCCGCGAGTCGCCATGGTGAAATCATTCGGATTGATCTTTCGCATTTGTTAAACGAATTAACAAAAGAAAGGTTCGTAACCTAATATTTACAAGAAATATCCGCAATTTGCGTGTGGAATGGATCTTCCCGAATCGGAAAACCTTGAGATCACTTTGTTCTTGCGGAATTTGTTAGAACTTTTGACATAATACACGCTTTTTTTATCACGTCAAGCGATTTTTCAAATTAATTTTGCTTATTACGCCGATATTTAATATAACTAATTGGTAAGACCAATTCAGGCTTACAAGCAATTTGCGGTACCTCATTGCAAAATCAAGCACTTTCGTGACAAAACTGTATACGAGCGAGAATATCGAAGGGATCAGATGGACAAGAAATCGGAAACGGGTTTTAAAATGGTCGGAGTCAATGATATCCGCGATATCAACCAGACCATTTTTCTCCATTTGATCCGCGAGCAACAGCCTATTTCCCGTGCCGATATCGCAAAGCACACCGGTTTGCGAGCCGGCACCGTGTCGGCAATTGTTAATCGGCTTATCAGAAGCGGGCTGGTTTACGAGGGCACTGAAGGCCGATCAAGCGGAGGCCGCCCGCCTAAAAACCTTTACATTAACGCCGAGAGCTTTTACGTATTGGCTGTTGACATTGGGGTTTCGGACACAGTCTTTGCCGTAAGCGATTTTAACGGCAGGATACTCCAGCAAAAATCGATCGTTACT
>Ga0070690_100001296_pt1 | contig 12993 bp, 9 predicted proteins | sample KBSS33HmetaG_FD_64671 | JGI IMG/M metagenome (GOLD analysis project Ga0070690, IMG submission 64671) | Switchgrass rhizosphere microbial communities from Kellogg Biological Station, Michigan, USA - KBS S3-3H metaG | ecosystem: Host-associated > Plants > Roots > Rhizosphere ... | reverse complement strand
TGCCGGAGAACCGCCCCGAAGACACGAAGAAGTGTCCGCCCGGCGCGAAATCGTAAACAGCGATCATGCCTTTCGAACTCTTTCTAGCCTTTCGTTATTTGCGATCACGCCGCAAGCGGCGTCTCGCGCGCGTCACCGCGTTGGTTGCGATAGTGGGAATTGCTGTTGGGGTCGGGGCGCTGATTGTTGCACTCGCGCTAGCCAACGGGTTTCGCGACGAGATGCGCGAAAAGATCCTGGGAGGCACGGCACACATCAACGTAATGCGGTCTGATGGGAGGTCGCTGGACGACCACCGCGACATTGCGACTCGTATCGCGACTTTGCCAGGCGTGATCGGGGCAACAGGTACAACCTACGACGGTGCCGTAATAATCGGACCGCAAGCGGCGGCTTACGCCGTCTTACGGGCGGTCGACACGAAATCAAGTCAGGCGCTGAATGATCTGAAACGTTCGCTCATCGATGGAGCGGTTGATCCACTGGTCATAGAGCTACCGGAACCTGGCGGTAAACGTGAGAACCCATCCCCCGTGAATTTCCCTGTGGTCCTGGGCGAAGAATTAGCCCGGCGTACAGGACTTCGTCTCGGAGATGTTGCTGAGATTATTTCGGCAAGTGGCAACCTCAATTCTGAGAAGTTGACGGCCGGACAAGTCAGATCAAACACGAGACGGGTACGCGTAATAGGAATCACTCGCTCGGGACTCTTCGAATACGACTCGACCTGGATTTACTTATCTCTCAATGACGCTTCAGAAATCTCTGGGACATCTCAGGGAGCTTCTGTGATCAGCGTGCAGATCGCCGATATTTACGACGCCGGAAGAGTCGCGGAAAACATAAAGTCAACATTGGGGAACGAGTACAAGACAGTTGACTGGCAGGAAGCCAATCGTCCGCTCTTTGCCGCGCTAGCGCTCGAACGCCGCATGGGATTGGTCGTCATCGCCTTGATCATTCTGATAGCTGCTCTAAACATCACGTCCACTTTAATTCTGGTGGTTGTCGAACGCGCTAGCGATATTGGAATCCTCGGAGCGATGGGCGCTACGAGTAAAAGCATCATGGGAATTTTCATGATTGAAGGCGCGATCATCGGAGCGCTGGGCGGCCTAACCGGAATAGTTCTGGGCATCATTGTTTGCGTGATCGGTAATCGTTATCGGCTCGTGAGCCTGCCCGCCGATGTGTATTCCATTAGTAACGTTCCGTTTCACGCACAACCTCGGGACGTATTGCTTGCAGCACTCGTCGCTTTTCTTCTCAGTTTTCTGGCTACGATCTATCCGGCGCGCGCAGCCGCACGGGTGCGACCGGTCGCGATGTTGCGCGATTCACAATGAGTCCAATGTCCGAATGAGTCCAATGTCCAATGTCCAAAGCCCAAAGTCCGCTAGCAAGACGGTCGCAGAGATTGGTGAGGGCCAGCTTGCTGACGGCGAAAAAGTTCGAGTCGGAAAAGCGGACCTTGGACTTGGGACTTGGGACCTTGGACTACTTCGGGTTACCGATCTTCGAAAGAGTTTTACATCGCCGGCAGGTGAGAACATCGACGTCCTCCGCGGAGTTTCCTTTTCAGCTGACCTCGGACAGGCATTGGCGATCACCGGCGCTTCTGGCGCGGGTAAATCAACTCTGCTGCATTTGCTCGGCGGATTGGAGGCACCCGATCACGGATCGATCGCAGTCGGAGAATTTGAAGTTGACCGCGCTAGCCCTAGCGCACTGGCAAGTTTTCGCAGCGCTCGAGTTGGCTTTGTTTTTCAGTTTCATCATCTCCTTGCCGATCTCAGCGCCGAAGAGAATGTTGCCCTGCCGTTGTTGATCACGAGGACAAACCGGGACGAAGCGATGCGCCAGGCCCGCGAGGCTCTCGAGGACATTGGTTTAGGCTCGCGTTGCTCGCATCCGGTTAATCACCTGTCAGGTGGCGAACAGCAACGGGTTGCGACTTGTCGCGCCCTAATCACCAAGCCGTCTCTTGTCCTGGCTGACGAACCTACCGGCAACCTCGATACCTCCTTTGCTACCGAACTCGGCGAGCGTCTGGTCAATTATTCCCGCCTGCGGCACGCCATCGTGCTGGTGGCCACGCACAATGAACAATTGGCGGAACTCTGCGATCGCAGACTGGTCATCAAAAATGGCCGAGTCTCAGAGGGCTAACTTTCCTCTCAGCTCTGAAATAAACGACTGGTTAAGTCTTTTAATAGTGAGAATCGGACAATTACTTTTTGCCCTTTCGTTATTGGGTTATAATCCCATCAGTGCCGGGCAGTAGTTCGCCCGGCATGATGATCCCCAGGGACCGTAATCATTAGTAACTAGCGAATACCATCAATGTTTGAACGCTATACAGAAAAAGCGCGGCGGGTAATTTTCTTCGCCCGGTATGAAGCGTCGCAATTCGGGGCTCCTGCAATCGAACCGGAGCACCTTCTCCTCGGACTGATGCGCGAGGACAAAACGCTCACCGGTCGCTTCTTTCCTCGTGCTCAGGTCTCCATTGAGTCGATTCGAAAGGAAATTGAGGGCCGCACGCTCCTGCGGGAAAAGATTTCCACCTCGGTCGAATTACCTCTGGCGCCGGAAACAAAGCGCGTGCTCGCTTACGCTCATGAAGAGAGCGACAGGCTGCAGCACCGTCATATCGGCACCGAACATCTGCTCCTTGGGCTTCTGCGCGAAGAGCGCTCGATGGCAGCCGAGATTCTTTATGAACGTGGACTGCGCCTGAACGCTGTCCGTGATGAAATTGCCCGGCAGTCCGGAGCTGACGCTCGCGGCTCACAGAAGAAAGACACGCCTCACCTAGTTGAGTTCTCTCGGGATCTTACTGACGACGCTGCTAACGACAAACTCGATCCCCTGATCGGGCGAGAAGCTGAAATTGAACGACTGGTGCAAATTCTTTGTCGGCGCACCAAAAACAATCCCGTGCTCATCGGCGAGCCGGGTGTCGGCAAGACCGCTATCGTCGAAGGGCTTGCACAACGCATCGTGCGCGGTGACGTTCCTTCGTTCCTCGAGCACAAACGAATTCTTTCACTCGACCTGTCGTTAATAGTTGCGGGGACAAAATACCGCGGTCAGTTTGAAGAACGCTTGAAGCAGATCATGCGCGAGCTGATCGAGAATCCGCAGTACATAGTCTTCATTGACGAACTGCATACACTCGTGGGCGCTGGCTCAGCCGAAGGGTCGCTCGATGCAGCAAACATCCTGAAGCCGGCACTCTCGCGCGGCGAGATTCAATGCATCGGCGCAACAACGCCGGGCGAGTTTCGGAAGTCGATCGAAAAGGATCGTTCGCTTGAACGTCGTTTCCAGGCAGTAAAAGTGCCGCCTCCTTCCGAAGCTGAGGCTGTCGAGATACTCAATGGCGTTCGCGAACGTTACGAGAGTTTCCATCAAGTGCGCTACACGGATGAGTCGCTGGTGGCCGCAGTAACGCAGTCGCACCGTTACATTCCTGATCGGTTTCTGCCCGACAAAGCAATTGATGTGATCGATGAAGCCGGGGCGCGCGTGAAGCTACGGGTGCGTCGCGAGCAGGGTAACCTGGCTGATTGGAACCAGCTCAATGAGTGGTCGCGCTCTTACGATGAAAACCAAAGCGTACGCGAGTCGAGTGAGGATTCCCTGGTCTCAGCTGAAGTCACCCGCGATGACGTCGAAGAAGTAATCGCTCGCTGGACCGGAATTCCTGTAACCTCGTTGAAGGAAGAAGAGACCCGCAAGCTTCTACGCATCGAGAGTGAGTTGCACACGCGCGTAGTTTCTCAGCGACCGGCCATCTCGGCACTTGCCCGCGCTATTCGCCGCTCCCGCGCGGGTTTGAAGAACCCTTTGCGACCCGTAGGTTCGTTCCTGTTTCTGGGTCCCACCGGAGTCGGCAAGACGGAAGTCGCGCGCTCGTTGGCCCAGTTTCTTTTTGGCAGTGAGCGAGCAATGATTCGCTTCGATATGTCGGAGTTCATGGAAAAGCACTCCGTTTCGAAGTTGATTGGGTCGCCGCCGGGATATGTCGGGCACGAGGAAGGCGGTCAGCTCACGGAGCGCATCAAACGCGCGCCCTATTCGGTGCTCCTGTTTGACGAAATTGAAAAGGCCCATCCTGATATTTTCAACATTCTCCTCCAGGTTTTTGAGGATGGACTACTCACCGACGCGCTTGGCAATGCCATCGATTTCAAAAACGCCATTATCATCATGACTTCCAACATCGGCGCTCGCTTCATTCAAAAGAGGGGCACGATGGGTTTCCAGGGGTCTTCTGAAGCTTCTCGCGACAAGCTCGAAGAGATGGTTATGTCTCAGGTCCGCCAGACGTTCAATCCAGAGTTCATAAACCGTCTCGACGAGATCATTATCTTCGACCAGCTAGCGGACGATGAGTTGTTGGAGGTTGTCCAGCTCCAGGTAGAGCAGATGAACCGGACGATGCTTTCGCACGGGCTGGAAGTGCGCCTGACCGACGAAGCAAAGCGCTGGATTGTTGATAAAACATGCGCTGACCGCTCTTATGGAGCCCGCCCCCTGCGCAGGGCACTCCAGAAATACGTGGAAGATCCCCTCTCTGAGGCGATGATTCAGGGCCAACTGGGTGGCGCCAACCTGATAGAGATCATCCTGGAGGGCGATGAACTTACTCATCGGACCGTGGATATAGAGACGGCGGACGACGTGCTGGCAATCCACTAATCACCGTCACTGGTCTCCGGACAACAAGGCAGAAGAAAAGGGTAAAAGGCCTGGCCTAAGTGCTTGCGCCTCCTACCCTTTTTGTTTTGCCTTTTTACTTTTAGCGTATTCGTTCGGTATAATGCGCGACTTTGCTGGACAAGTATTATTCGTAGTGGCAACGTCTCGGTGACGCTTCGGAATCCAACAGTTCTCCATGTCCAGGGTTGTCCGGCAAGGCGCCGTTAGTTGGTTTTACCTTAATTTTTCTCGAAAAGTTTAATTATCACTCATACGGCTCCCCTAAGTATCTGAGATCCAGAAGAACCACTGAGGGAATTGGCTTCCATGCACTCATATCGCGCTGCTTTGCTCATCCTGATGAGCGCATTGTTATTTTCCGCCTCCCGGTTCATTGCGCCAGGTCACGCGCAGACCCCGCAGAACCAACGTCTCGTCGAATCAGTGGACATCACCGGCAATCGCCGCCTTCGCAAGGACGACGTGCTCTATTACGTTCAAACGCGCGCGGGAGACCCTTTCAACGAACAGCAAGTACAACGAGATCTGCAAGCAATCCTCGCACTCGGCTTCTTCGATAAGACATCGACTCGTGTCCTCACCGAAGAAGGGGCACGGGGTGGCGTCAACGTGATTTTCGAGGTGAAGGAACTTCCGATCATTCGCGACCTACAGTTCGACGGTCTCAAGAGTGTGCCGGAATCCGATGTGCTGAAGGCGTTTCGCGAGCGACGCGTGGGCGTGTCTAAAGAGAGCATCTACGATCCAGTGAAGGTGCGAAACGCGATTCGTGTTTTGAAAGAACTGCTTGCCCAGCATGGTCATCCGAACGCAACGATTGAGGAACGGAAAGACGAAGTTTCCGCGACTTCAACTGCAGTAACCTTTGTGATTAATGAAGGCGACCGTGTGCGCGTCGTTGAAATTCAGTTTGAAGGCAACACAATTTTCAGCGACAAGAGCCTGCGCAACTCGATGAAGTATGTGAAGGAAGCAGGCTTGATTACCCGCTTCAAGGGTCAGGACATACTCGATCGTGAAAAACTTGAATTTGACTTGCGCAATGTCGACAACTACATGCGCTCCAAAGGTTACCTTCAGGCCCGTCACGGCGAGCCGCGCGTTGAAAGCGTCGGACGGAGGCGTACAGGCTTCCCGATTTTGCCCCTTCCGTTTCTATCGTCAGTAGACGAAGGGTTGCGCGTTACGGTGCCCGTCGTCGAAGGTAAGATCTACCGCATTGGAGAGATGAAGATCGAAGGAAATTCAATCTACTCCGAGGAGCAAATTCGAGGTGTAATCGGCTTGAACAAAGGCGACGTAGCGAATGCTGAGAGAATCTCCAAAGCCTTGTTCGAGAACCTGAAGAAGATTTACGGCTCGCAGGGATTCATCGAATACACGGCAGACCTCGGACCAACCTTCAAAGACAATCCGCAAACCCCTAACGAAGGCACCGTCGATTTCACAATAACGATCGAGGAAGGGAAGCAGTTTACTCTCCGGCGCCTCGAGTTTAGCGGCAACACGTTCACGCGAGACAGTGTGCTGCGTCGCGAAGTCCTCATTAACGAAGGCGATATTTACAACCAGGGATACTGGGACTATTCCGTTATCAAACTGAATCAGTCGGGTTACTTCGAACCGATCGACAAAGACAAGGATGCTGATTTCCGTACCAACGAAGAAGAGGCGACAGTTGACATCAATTTGAAGGTTCAGGAGCGAGGACGCCAACAGATTTCCTTCAACGGTGGCCTGTCAGGTGTTGGTGGATCCTTCTTCGGTTTGGAGTATTCAACCAACAACCTGCTCGGTCGGGGCGAAGTTCTTTCTCTCAATCTCGCCGCCGGAAATCGTCAGCGTTCGTTCCAGTTTTCATTCACCGAACCCTACATCAGGAATCGGCCAATCACCGCGGGTTTCTCCGTGTTCGCTTTTACGCAGAAATTCTTCGGTGAGGGCACGTTCCTCTCGCAAAACCAAGCTGCTCAACAGGGGGCCTCAGGTTCGGCTCTTGATTTTCTGACGGTCAGCGACGAAAACCTCTTTACGCGTAACTCGTACGGCGGATCACTTTTTGCCAGTGCCCCACTTTCCGAGTTCTACCGGAAGCGGCGCTTTACTCAGTTTTCCCGCGTCGGTGCGTCCTATCAGTTTTCCACTTCCAGCGTAAAGGATCCCGAAGTAAATACTGAGGGCACTCCGGAGCAGTTCATTCCCGTGGTCTATGAGCAAGCCAACATCATCACCAGCCGCGCGACATTAACCTTCACTTACGACACACGTGATGCCAGTGTTGACCCGACCAGAGGAAGGGAGATTTCAGCTGGCCTTGCACTCGCCGGACTTGGAGGCGATGTTCGCACTTATCAGCCGACGATTTCTTACACGCAGTTCAGGCCCGTGCGCCGCAAAAAATCGGAACGGCCGGAGGTTTTTGGATTTCGTATCCTGGCCGGCACTGTAGGCAGTTTCGCCATATCCGAGAAGGTGCGAAATTCCCAATCGCTGGCGTTCGTTGATGGCGTGCCAATTTTTGAACGATTCTTTCTTGGCGACGAGTTTACGATTCGCGGTTACAACGTGCGATCGATCAGCCCAATCTCGCCGCTTGATACATTCATAACCTCGCAGAATGTGAAGGTGGCGCAAAACGCCTTTGGAACGCCGGTGGCTATTCCGGGCGTGCCTTCCTCTCTCAGCGCGATCGGAACCTTTACTGGTATCGGCGGAAACAACACGGCCCAACTGCCGCGGTCATTTACCCCGATTGGCGGCGACACACAGATCCTGGGAAATTTCGAATACCGCATTCCGGTTATTGGAAACACAGTGGGGCTTGCTGCTTTTGCTGACATTGGCACGGCCTTTAACCTACGCAGCAAAAGCGATCAGTTCTTTTCGAGCGAGTTCCTGTCCGACGACCCTTTCCTGCAAACAGTTGGTTTCATACCCTGTACGCGTGTGAGCTCGGGGTTCGCGCCAGTAAGCCTTTCAACGCTCGCCGCATGTAACGCGAATACGCAACTTGCGATGACCGGTAATTTTGGTTTGGTGATGCGCGATAATCGAATGGTCACAACTCAGGAACTGGACAACGCACGAAATATCGGCCCCTTCGATCCGAGCACGGGTCTTCCTTATGGCTTTCAGCAGGTCTTCCTGCGTGGTGACACTCAGACGAACACTGCAGTGAGACTGTCACAGAGCCTTTTCGCCAAGCTGGGCGACTACCGTACGAGCATAGGCATGGAGGTTCGGGTCCAGGTTCCCATCCTGAACGTACCGTTTCGCCTAATCTTTGCGTATAATCCCAACGCCCGGGAAAACCAGGTTATCCAGGGATTTCCCTTCGCCTTCAATGAGAAAAAGAAAGTCATTCGTTTCAGCGTAGGGCGCACTTTTTAACCTTTCGAGGCCAACCATGGCAGTCGTCTGAACAACTAAGACTGATGACCGACCGCCTTTAGAATGTAAGGAGCATTACAACAAGTTATGAAAATCGATCGCTTAATTCTGGCTTTTGCGTTTATCGCGGCCATTTCAGTTTCTCCCGTTTTGGCTCAGCGCCCCGCAGCCGGCCAGCCAGGCACAGCACCACCGCAGACTTCGGCAAATGTCCCGGATACCAAGATTGCGCTGATCTACTCGGATCTGTTCCTGGATGACAAAACAGGCATCGCCAGATTCACGACCCTGCTGAACACCCTGAACCGTGAATTCCAACCACGCCAGACCGAGTTGCAGCAGATCCAGCAAAAGGCGACCGCTCTCAACGACGAGATTGAGAAGACCAGGAACGTCGCTGATCCCAAGACCATCCAACAGAAACTGGATCAGCTCGAAACATACAAGGTCGACCTAAAGCGCAAGAGTGAGGACGCGCAGCAGGCCTACGACAAACGGCGCAAGGAGATCTTCAGCCCGCTTCAGGACGCTATCGGGAAAGCTCTGGAAGCTTTCGCCAAACAGCGTGGCATTACGGTCTTGATCGACGGCAGCCAGGTGCCGGTGGTGTACGCTTCCGACAGCATCGACGTCACCCGCGCGTTCATTAACGAGTTTAACGGCAAGAATCCAGCGACTGCGTCAGTGACGCCGCCTAAATAGGCTCGTTACCTATCAACGTCTGGTGTTCAGACGTGGAGATGCGGTAACTGTTCCGCGTCTCCACGTCTTTTTGTTTCCGCATCACTTCCGGCTATATTGCCTATATGGAAACCGTCCTCGACTCCCTGGCGATTCAGAAACTTCTGCCTCATCGTTATCCTTTTCTGCTTGTCGATCGAATCATCGAGCTGGTGCCGCGAGAAAGAATCGTTGGACTGAAGCAAGTCAGTATCAACGAGCCATTCTTTCAGGGACACTTTCCCGGTGCGCCGGTAATGCCGGGCGTGCTCGTGGTTGAGGCGCTGGCCCAGGTTGGCGCGGTCCTGGCACTTCGCGAGATCGAGGATCGTGACGAGAAGCTAGTGCTATTTACGGGAATCAAGGAGGCTCGCTTTCGGCGGCCAGTGGTGCCGGGCGACACTCTGATCCTGGAAGTTACCGCCATGAGGATTGGCTCGCGCGTTCAACGTATGCGCGGCGAAGCAAAGGTGGACGGTCAACTTGCTGCTGACGCTGAAATCATGAGCATCGTTGCCGATCGCAACGCCACCCGGTGAATCGATTGTGGATTGCGGATTGGCGATGGAAGGTCAACCACGTTGACTCGTCGTCATGAGAACTGGATGTAATAGGTTCGCTGAATTGATTTCCAATTTGGCAACATCCGCAATCGATAATCGGCAATCGAAAATCACCATCGTTTATGTCTATCGCAACACATCCGGCTAGCATTCATCCTTCAGCGGTTGTGAGCCCAAGCGCCCACATCGGTCACGACTGCCACATCGGGCCTTATTCCATCATTGGTGACGATGTGGTGCTGGGAGACCGCGTCCGTCTCGAATCGCACTGCGTCGTCGACGGGAATACACATATCGGCGACGAGTCGCACGTCTTTCCTTTCGTCTCCATCGGACTCGCCCCACAGGATCTCAAGTATCAGGGCGAGCCTTCGAAAACGCGCATCGGCAAACGTAACCAGATTCGCGAATTCGTCACTATCCACCGCGGAACTTCCGGTGGGGGGATGTTGACTCAGATTGGCGACGACTGCCTGATCATGGCGCAGGCCCACATCGCGCACGACTGTCTTCTCGGCGACCACGTCATCATGGCTAACGCAGCAACGCTCGCTGGTCATGTGATCATCGAGAATCGAGCAAACATCGGCGCCTATTCCGGAGTTCATCAGTTTTGCCGAGTCGGCCAGGAAGCATATATCGGTGGTTATTCCGTGGTGGTCAAAGATGCGCTGCCCTTTGCGCTTACCGTCGGAAACCACGCGCGCTGTTACGGATTGAATACCACGGGAATGAAGCGTCGCGGTTATTCCCGCGAGGCGATCAAGTCGTTACATCATGCCTTCCATCTTTTGTTGTCCGCAAAACTCAATACCACGCAGGCGTTGGAACAGATCCGCAGCGAACTCGCAAACTCCCCTGAAGTAGATGCGTTGGTACAGTTCATCGAAGGTTCACAGCGCGGCGTCATCAAGTGACGACCGAGTAGGTGTAGGGGGCGGCACTCCGTGGCCGCCCCGAATTGCCACGAAACATCCCGAGTTCAATCTGTAACACCGCACCTTTTCCTTATTGACCCAATGCGCTACGGACTCATTGCAGGTAACGGAAAGTTCCCCCTCCTGGTGGCAGAAGGCGCGCGGCGCGCGGGCGACTCGCTCGCGGTGGCGGCCATTCATGAGGAGACAGATCCGCAAATCGAACGACTCGCTGATCGTGTTGAATGGGTGGGAATCGGCCAGCTGGGAAAGATGATCCGGTTTTTCAAAGATGAAGGCGTGGAAAAAGCCATCATGGCCGGGCAGGTCAGACACGTACAGATTTTTAGTCGAGCCGTTCCCGATGCACGCATGTTGAAATTGCTGCTGAAACTCCCGCGCCGCAACACAGATTCGCTCATCGGCGCGGTTGCTGCGGAACTGGATAGCGAAGGAATCCAGTTGATTGATTCCACCTATTTTCTTCAGGACTATTTGCCGCGCGCCGGCACTCTCACTGACCGCAAGCCGGATGCACGCGAACAGGCTGACATCGACTATGCGCTCGAGATTGCACACGAGATCGCGCAATTGGATTTGGGTCAAACGATTGTTGTACGTAGCAAAGCTTGTGTGGCAATTGAGGCGATGGAAGGAACTGACGCGACGATTCGCCGTGCGGGGCAGCTTACGCGGGAGGGAACCGAGGCGCCGCCGCTTAGTGATGATGCACCTGATTCCGAAGACGCTTTGGCAACCTCCAAGGCCCAACGCGATAAGGAAGGCGGTTTCGTTCGGGGCCTTTCGAATATGTTGCGCGGGAAGCGGACGAACCTTGCGGCAGGACGGCTGACTGTTGTGAAACTGGCCAAGCCTGGCCAGGACATGCGCTTTGACGTTCCTGTGATTGGCGTGCCGACCATCGAAACAATGCTTGAAGCGGGCGCCACCTGTCTCTGCATCTCGGCCGGAAAGACCCTGATGTTTGATCGCGACGAAATGCTATCGCTCGCGAATCAAAACAACATGACCATCGTCGCGGTTTGATCTGCAAGTACAAGGTCCAAAGTCCAATGTCCAAAGTCCGCTGACCTTAGTCGAAGCACTTTAAGACCGAATTGCTCAACACAACATTGGACTTTGGACCTTAGACTTTGGACGTTGGACTTTTTTATGACCACCTTCAACAAAACCGATCGCACAACTCTTAAGCGCCTGCCTGCCCGGGGCTTTTATGATCATGAACTCGTCTTCAAAATTCTCGACGAAGGGTTCATCTGCCACATCGGATTCAACGTCGACGGCCGGCCAGTTGTGATACCCACCGGCTACGCTCGGGTTGACGAGAAGCTTTATGTTCATGGTTCACAGGCGAGCAGAATGTGGCGCACTTTGAAGACCGGAGTTGACGCGTGTGTCACGGTAACGCTGGTTGACGGCCTTGTGCTCGCTCGTTCTGCTTTTCATCATTCGATCAACTATCGATCGGTAGTGATCTTTGGTCAGGCGAAGCTGGTCGATGACGCCCAGGAAAAGGTTGCAGCGCTCGTGGCTTTTTCGGAACACGTAATTCGGGGACGTTGGGACGATGTGCGCGAACCTACCGAGCAGGAGTTGAAGGCGACGACAGTACTGTCCCTGGAACTTGCTGAGGTCTCGGCGAAAGTGCGAACCGGTCCGCCGCTCGATGACGAAGAGGATTATGAGTTGCCGATTTGGGCTGGAGTCGTGCCGCTGCGTGTCGTCGCGGGGGAACCCATTCCCGATCCCCGCCTGCCTAACAATATTCCCGCGCCTGATTATGCGTTGAAGTATGAACGTGGTTCACGCTGAAGGGGCTTGGGCGGGTCGGTCCAGCAAGAAAACACATAGCGAAAATAAAGCCACAGATTCCCACGGATACCACAGATCAGAATCTCTAGATCTAATCCGTGTCCATCCGTGTAAATCCGTGGCCGATTTCTAAACGATCATTCCGAACCGGGCAAGTTCACGCCTGCCGTTTGATTCGCCTTTGGATCGTAAGGTGTCGCGAGATACTTCTTCGCAGTCGCCTGGGCGTTGTCATAAGTAATTCCCGACTGCACCGCCTTGTTGTATTCACTCACCGCACGAATTCGTTCACCCTGGGCATCGTAGGCGTTCCCGCGTTTGATGCGTGCCCAGACTTCAATCCACGACGGTTTCAATGTTCCGTTCAGTGCCGCGTCAAAATTGTCGAGCGCCTGCGCCCAGTTGCGTTGTTCGAGGAACAAGAGACCCAGGTTGTAATAGACCCAGGAATTGGAACGATCCAACTTCAACGCTGCTTCAAACTGCTGCTGCGCCTCTGCATAGAGTCCTTCCTTCATCTGCTCAATGGCGCGCCGCGCGATGATCGATACGCGAAGCTCGTCAGACATTCGCAATATCCGGTAATTCGGATCGACCACAACCTCTATCGGCTGGCCGTTTGATTCGAAGTCGAAATCCTCACTCTGACCCTCAATATTGGTCGTCGTTACCTGGCTATCCCCTTCCGAACGTAACATCAGCTGAACAGGCATGCGCAGGGTCTGCAGCGTCTGTCTCACCGTTCCGCGCGTACGAAACTTTCCTCCCCGCGTGCGAATGATTTGGTAGTCAACGCTAAACTCGGGAACGCCTGTGCCTTCAACCCACTGAGCGAAGAAGTA
>Ga0070690_100001293_pt1 | contig 13001 bp, 11 predicted proteins | sample KBSS33HmetaG_FD_64671 | JGI IMG/M metagenome (GOLD analysis project Ga0070690, IMG submission 64671) | Switchgrass rhizosphere microbial communities from Kellogg Biological Station, Michigan, USA - KBS S3-3H metaG | ecosystem: Host-associated > Plants > Roots > Rhizosphere ... | reverse complement strand
CGACCAATCGTTCGATCGCGAATGGGCGCTGGCCCTGCTCGAGACCGTGATCCGCCGCCTGGAATGCGAGCACGTGGCCGAAGGCAAAAGCAAACTCTTCGACCAGTTAAAAGTGTTCCTGACGGCCGGCACCGGCGAATTGTCCCACGCCGATGCAGCCCGGAACCTTGGCCTCGACGAAACCGCCGTCCGGGTCGCCGTTCATCGCCTCCGGAAACGGTATCGCGCCCTGCTTCGCGATGAGATCGCCCAGACGCTTGCCGACCCGGCGATGGTGGACGACGAGATGCAGGCGTTGTTCGGGGCGTTCAGTTCGTAAAGGTAACGCCTCGATCTGGTAGGGCGGTGCTGCCGCACCGCCGCCGCCATGCGCTGCCAGACCAAGGCCCTACCTTCGTAAACTCAACTTTGCCAAACGCCGGTTTTTCTGTTAGAACCAAGGAGTGAATTTTTTCATCCAACGGAGCGGTTTACGCGATGTCTACGACAAGGTCGTGGCCGGCGAGCGCATCTCCGAGGCCGACGCGTTGCGGTTGTTCGAGTCGAAGGACTTGAACGCCATCGGCGCCATCGCCGACCTGGCGCGCCAGAAAAAAGCCGGTAGTCGCGCCAGTTATATCATCAATCGCTACGTCAATTATTCCAATTACTGCATCCTGTCCTGCCAGTTCTGCTCCTTCGCGCGCAAAAAACGCGATGCCGACGGCTTCCAGTTCTCCATCGAGGAGATCGTTGAGAAGGCGCGCGAAGCCTTGAAGATCGGGATCACGGAATTGCACATCGTCGGCGGCCTGCATCCCTCCCTGCCGTTCAGCTATTACACGGATATGTTGAAGGCGCTCAAAGCGCTCGACCCGCGCCTGCAGTTGAAATGTTTCACCGCGATCGAGATCCTGCACCTGGCCTGGCTGGCGAAAAAATCCGTCGAACAGACGCTCGTCGAATTGAAAGCCGCCGGCCTCGCCTCGCTTACCGGCGGCGGCGCGGAGATCTTCCGTAAAGAGGTCCGGTCGCAGATCGCCAAAGGCAAGGAATCGGCCGAGGAATATCTCGACGTCCATCGCGTGTGGCATCGCCTCGGCGGCCGCAGCACCTGCACCATGCTCTATGGCCATGTCGAGAGCCTGGCCGATCGTGTGGATCATCTCCGCCAGTTGCGCGCCCTGCAGGATGAGACCAAAGGGTTCGTCGGGTTTGTCCCCCTGGCCTATCAGCCGGAGGACAATGACATCCCCGTCGACAAGGCGCCGACCGGATTCGATTCCCTCCGCACCATCGCGATCAGCCGGATCTATCTCGATAACTTCGACCACATCACGGCGTATTGGGTCGGGCTGGGGATGAAGCTGGCCCAGGTGGCGTTGAGCTATGGCGCCGACGACCTGCACGGCACCATCATCGAAGAACATATCTTCCACATGGCCGGCGCCACGTCGCCGCAATTGCAGACCGAGGCCGAGATGATCAAGGCCATCCGCGAAGCCGGCCGCATACCCGTCCAACGCAACACGTTTTACGAACCGATCAAGGTCCTCGAAAATCCTACGGCCCTGGAAGTGGAGGAAAAGGCGACCGGATCGCGGGTGTTGGCCGACAATCTTGCGACGGCATGATCACCCTGCGCGCCAAGGCCGTTGCCCTCGCCGGCGGAGTGCTCGCCGTGATGCTCTCCGGATGCACCTCTGCCATCTACAAAAGCAATGCCAAGGCGCCGCCCGCCAAACCGCTGGATTATCCGATCCCCATCTACACGCCGGAGATGAAGGTGCCCCGACCCGGTGAATTGATCGGCACGGTCACGATCCATGGCGGAAAGTTCACGATGTTCGGTGGCGACGCCGAACACGAATACGTCAAATTGATGCGCGAGGCCCATAAAAGAGGGGCCGACGTTGTCAAAGTGACCACGGTCGATAAACCCGGCTTCACCAATCCGAATTATAACATCACCGCCCAATTGTTGTCTTATGCGGACCACTGGGAAACCATTCCCGTGACCAAGTTCAAGTTCCAGGCGTATCTCGACGCCCATGGCCGGGACCTGGACCCGATCGAAGGGATATGGTTCGTCGACAAACCGTTCCCGTATTCCATCGCCATCATGCGGAACGGAGCGAAGCCGGGCCGGGAATTTGTCGGGTTCATCCTCCATCATTACAGCCCGGTCTGGCCGCCCGGCACCAAACGCCTGGACATCCGCCGCGGCCTCGAGCCCGGCAGCTATATCCTCACCTGTTACCTCGACGACTTCGCTTCCCGCGAAATCCCGCTTATCCTCGGGCAGAAAACGGCGTTCCGGATCAATATCCCCAAAGAGGACGAGGATAATTTCATCACCTACACGAAATTTTGATGTCTGCGCCTGAAAAAAGATTCCGCATCGGCTCGGTGAAATACCTGAACGCCGCGCCGTTGACCCGGGGCTTCGAAAGCGAACTGGTCCTCGCCACGCCGGCCAAACTCGCCCAGATGCTCCAAAAAGATGAACTCGACGCTGCGCTCGTCAGCATCACGGAAGTCCTGTTCAACGACCGATATGACATCCTCGAGGCCATCGCCATCGCATCGCTCGGCGAGGTCTATAGCGTCATCCTCGCGCACCGGAAACCGATCGAACAAGTCAAAGAAGTCTTTTGTGACACCGCGTCGCTGACCAGCGTCAACCTGCTGAAAGTCCTGCTGGCCGAACGCGGTCTTAAACCGGAATTCAAGCCGCTCGAGAACTATGGCATCGCCTGGGAAAAAGACTTTGTCCTGCTCATCGGCGACCCCGCGATCGATTTCCAGCGCGCCAAACACAAGCACGAAATCTTTGACCTCGGTGCCGCCTGGATGGAGATGACCCATCTGCCGTTCGTCTACGCGGTCTGGGCCTTGCGGCGCGGCCTGGAGAATAAAGCGTTGCGCCGCGAATTGAAGGAGGCCAAAAAATTCGGCCTGGAAACGATGGATTACCTGATCGAGACGCTGGAGGAATACGACGAGGATTTCCGGCGCGATTACTTCGAGTGGCACATCAACTACAACCTGGGCGAGGACGCCAAGCGCGGCATCTCCCGCTTCTGTGAACTGCTCCGCAAACACGGCCTCGGCCCCGTTCACGAACCGACGTTCGTCGCTTGACGAGACCCTCCGCTTTTAACGTCGCAACATCCCCGGCAGTCCGCCCCCCATCCGCGACATCATCTTCTGCATCTTGCCCATCTTCTTCATCATCTGCTGCATCTGGAAGAATTTGTTCAGCATGGTGTTCAATTCCGTCACGCTCACCCCGCTGCCTTTGGCGATGCGGACGCGGCGTTTGGCGTTGAGGATCACCGGGTTCTTGCGCTCCTTGGGCGTCATCGCGCAGACCATGCCTTCCATCCGTTTGAACTCCTTTTCCTGCTTGCCGATGTCCACCTGCTTCAATGCTTCCGCGCCGCCCGGCAACATCTTCATCACGCTCTCAAGCGAGCCGAGCTTCTTCATCGCGCGCAATTGCTCCAGGAAATCCTCGAGCGTGAACTCGCCCTTGCGCATCTTTTCTTCCAGCTTCTTCGCGTCCTCTTCACTGACGGCTTCCGCCGCCTTTTCGACGAGGCTCACGACGTCGCCCATCCCCAGGATGCGTGAGGCCATGCGTTCGGGATGGAACGGTTCGAAATCCTCGAGCTTTTCGCCCACGCCGGCGAACTTGATCGGCTTGCCGGTGACAGATTTCAAACTCAACGCCGCGCCGCCGCGGGCGTCACCATCCAGTTTGGTCAGGATGGACCCCGTGATCTGCAGCGCCTGGTCGAAGTGCGTGGCGACGTTGACGGCTTCCTGGCCGGTCGCAGCGTCCAGCACGAGCAGGATTTCCAACCCGGTAGGGACGGTGCGCTGCGCCGTCCGGTCGTCGCCGCGCGACGACCCTGCCAAGAGATCACGCAACCGGACGAGTTCCTGCACGAGCGGTTCGTCGATCTGCAGGCGCCCGGCGGTGTCGAAGATCAGGACGTTGCGGTTGTTCTTGTTCGCGAAATCGAGCGCTTCCCGCGCGATCTTGAGGACATCCGTTTCGCCGCGTTTAACGAAGACCGGGATGTCGATCTGTTTGCCGAGCGTTTCCAACTGGTCCATGGCTGCGGGACGATAGACATCGGCCGCCACGAGCAACGGCTGGCGGCCCTGCTTCTGGAGCAGACGCGCGAGCTTGCCGCTGGAGGTCGTTTTGCCGGAGCCATGGAGACCGACCATCAGGATGGAACTCGGGCTGGCATTGAGATTCAGGCCGGAATTCTGGGAACCGAGCAGGTCGACGAGTTCGTCGTGGATGATCTTGACGATCTGCTGGCCGGGCTGGACGCTGGCGACGACTTCGGCGCCGAGCGATTTGGTTTTGACGCGTTCGATGAAATCGCGGGCGACCTTGAAATTGACGTCGGCTTCGAGCAGCGCCATGCGCACTTCGCGGAGGGAATCCGCGACGTTGCTCTCGGAGATCTTCCCGAGGCCGCGCAGGTTGCGGAAGGCGTTCTGCAGCTTGCTGCTGAGCGAATCGAACATCCAACCAATTTAACGCAGAGACGCAAAGACGCAGAGGAAAAAATGCCGTTAATCCGGCCGAAACAATCCCGCCCCGATTTTAAACTTGAGCGAAGCGAATCCGTATGGCTTATTGTGCGGCCTTGTATTTGGTAGGGCGGCGCTGCTGCGCCGCCGAAAAGCAGGCCGCGCGGCAGCACGGCCCTACCTTCGGTTGGTAGGTTACCCAAGTGGCCAACGGGGGCAGACTGTAAATCTGCTGACTCACGTCTTCGATGGTTCGAATCCATCACCTACCACCACCTCTTTTCCGCCCGGAAAACGTGTATAATACTCAATAGAATCAATAGTTTTACGCTTCGTCAAAATTTCATTCATCGCCGTTTTTGGGATTGGGAATGAACCCAGAACTGCGCCCCAACGTTGTTTTCCCCGGTTCCATTATGCCCGTTAAATTTCCATCCAAATCCTCTGGACAGGCCAAATAAAAGGGATTAGAACCGTTTTTGATGAAACGGGATAAACCACAAAACTGTGGCATACTGTCAAGTTAGGCCGCTCGACGCATGAGACTACTTCTCCCTTTTTTGACCGTCTGTAGCCTGCTTTACGTTGGGAGTTTCGCAGTGGTTCACATCGTGCCGGGGTTGCGACGGCCATCATTGGACGGGGATTGGTATTACAGCGACATTGAGTTGCTGGAGTCGGCAGAGTTCTATGCGTTTTGGCCACTTCGGCAGGTTGACTACGCTGTTACCGGAGCACGCAGCCGGCATATTTCAGAATTGCTGCCGCCTGGTATGCCAGACGGTTTACCGACCACAGAATGAGAAAGCCATGGCGTAACAAATCGCTGGAGCCAACGCGGGCTATGCCTTTCTGTTTGGTTTTCAGTCACACATTTTCCACATCGCTGGCCGCGTGGCTCAGCTCCAGTCGTTAGACCACACACAATGCCACGTTTTGACATCTCTAAAGTCGAGGCGGCGATCCGCGAGAAGAATTTTTGGGAGGAGTCTTATGAGTGGCGGATTTTCACCGAGACGCATTTTCATATTGCTCGTGTCGAGCAATTAGACGCCAAGAATCACACCAAGAGCGTAGTTTATACAGTGAGAGTTCATTGCGACTATGACCTGCGTTGTGAGTGCAAGACACTGGAGCGGGCGTTGCATTTTTGCGATGTCTTTCAAGATTGGATCGTGGCAGGTTGGAAGAAGGAAGGCTGGCCCGGATGGACTACCGCGACCAAACCTTGAGTTATGACGATGTGGTCTAACAAATCGCTGCAGGCAACTCCGATAAATCGCGAGCGGGCGCGGGATGGCGTGGCAGCCTGCCCCGAAAGCTTTCGGGGTTCCGCTGCGCGGTTCACGCTGGCTGGTCCCGCGTGCCTGAGCTCTGGACGTTAGGTATCGTTCACGCCATGAGACATGTTAAAATTTTGTTGGCGGTGATTGGCGGAAGTTGCGCTTTGTATTTAGCTGCATTCTTTGGTTATCGCCATTGGGCATATAGCACCGAAGGCGACAGGCCGAATTACGGTTGCCCGGCATGGTATTTTGTTTATCCCACGCTCACCGCGGGAGAACGTGCAGTCTATTGGTTTTTCTATCCGTGCATACGCATTGATTGGAAGATAAAAGATGCGCACGATTTAGGTTGAGTATGTTTATGACCACGATGCCTAACACAGCGCTGGAACCAACGCGATTGGCGTTTTCGGTTTTGCGCTTCGGACTTCCGCCATTCGGAAGTCACCGGTCGCGTGGCTCAGCTTTTGGACGTTAGCCCCCGAATGCCATGAGTATCATTCGATTCATCGGATTGGTCATGTTTTGCGGTTCTGCATGTGGACTGCTGGCTTCTCCGAAGTCAGACCTTTATTCTACGAATCAAGAGACCCGCGCTGTCGCCGCAAAAATCCTTCGTGAGACTTACGTCCCTCCGCCGCGCACGAATTGGGATTCGCTGGTCGCGTCCCTGAAGGTCGGCACGTCGAAAAGCAACATCCTTGAGTTATTGAAGCCCGTTGTTGTTCGCCCGGAAGGTGGAGGCGGAAGCGGCACTTTCGAGGCTCAGCAGTTTAGACTCGATGATTGGTGGATGTTGGAGTGCCACTTCGACCACGATTTCCTCGGATGCAAGCTTTTTGCCCAAGCACTTGATGTTTGGATTGAGCCACCATCGAATTTCACTGGTCTGTGGACGACCTACTGGATTAACGGACAGAAAAGTTACGAGATTGGGTACAAGGATGGGAAGCGCGATGGAGAGATGAGGTCATTCTATTTCGACGATGGTTCAAAGGCCGTTGTTACCCACTTCCATCAGGGCGTTCAAGAGGGAGACGAGACAGGCTATTTTCATTCAGGAAAAGTTAGTTACCGAGGGGTTTACAAGACGAACGAAATGATCGGCACGTGGACTTGGTTTAATGGAGATGGAACGGTTCAGAGCACACAGCAGCGTCCGATTAGATGAAGACGAGGGCTAACAAGAGCGCTGCAGCGAACCGCCGCCCCGCCGGGCAGTCGGACGGTTCGCTGAGCTTTTTTCGTTAGGCTGCATACGTATGACACCACCTCCAATACCACCAGTGATTAGCGAGCAGACCAGCAGGACAGTCAGGTATTCGCTGACCCGCGGAGATATTTTGCGTTGGCAGTTTTATCTTTTTTGCCGCCATCGCGTGCTCATCGGTTTCATCGTTATTGTCAGCCTCGGTTTAGCTTGGAATGATTGCCGCACTCCAGAGTTTGCGGCATATCCGATTGCAGCCAAGATTTTGTATGCCATTTTTCTCGTCGTGCTCATGCTATGCTTCGTTGGGTGTACGACGATGGCAACGATGGCACTCACCGTTATGTTTAAGAAGTATCGAGGAGTTTTAGGTGAGCATGAGCTTGAGATTCGAGAGGATGGCTTGGTCGAGCGCACAGATGTCAACGAGTCAGTGCATCGTTGGGCTGGTTTCCACAAGATTATTACCAAGCGTTGGTATCTTTACATTTATGTCACCGACGCCAACGCTTATATTGTTCCTCGACGTTTTTTTGGATCAGTGCAGGCAGAACAAGCATTTCGAGATGAGCTTGAGAGACACATCAATGCAGCCTAACAAGTCGCTGGAGCCAACTCCGAAAGCGTTCGCGAGCAAGGCGCGGGATGGCGTCCCGCACATGCGGGATTTCGCTTCGCGGTTCACGCTGGTTGACCCCGCGTGCCTGAGCTTTGGTCGTTAGGCGACTTCGCGCACATGAAACCGATGGCCCAGCTTTTGAGTTTTCGACAGCATTGGTTCGGAGTTCTTTTTCTGCTTCCATATTTTCCAATTGATTCACTTTATTATGCATGCCGTTTCGCCGAGCGCAGTCCGCGCCCTGGCACTGATCCTACCAACCCCGTCTACCAGTATCATTTGACACCATTTACACATTTTCTCGGCGCTTCATTGGTGTGGGTGTTCTGGGCCGGCATTCTTGGCTTTGTGATTCATTCCATTTTTCTTAGGAAGCTGGGCATGCAATGGTTTTGCGTCAAGATGCTGTTGCTGCCGTTTTATTTTGTTGCAGCCTTTTTTTGGGAGTTTCATCCTGAGTGGTAAAATGATGTCGCCTAACAAATCGCTGCAGGCAACTCCGATAAATCGCGAGCGGGCGCGGGATGGCGTGGCAGCCTGCCCTGAAAACTTTCGGGGTTCCGCTTCGCGGTTCACGCTGGTTGGTCCCGCGTGCCTGAGCCCTGGACGTTAGGTATCATTACACGTGAAGACCATCCATCGCATTTTCGCTTTGTGCGCGCTCTTCGCGTTCGTTGGCTGTGCCAGTAAGAAGTCCGTTGCGGTGGTGGATGATTCAGGCGCACCAGTGCCTGGAGCTCGTGTTGTTGTTCAGGCGATGTCTATGGAAGGGGCTCCGACATTCACAGCAGGTGATGGCACTGCGGAGGTGGATACGATTACGGGAGCGCGTTGGCTTGCTATTACCAAACAGGGATACGAGAGGGCACAGGTTGATATGCCGACTAATTGGCCACTGAAGGTGGTTTTGAAGAAGGAGACACAGAAGCCATGACACCTAACCATTCGCTGCAGTCAACGCGGATTACGCCTTTGGTTTTGCGCTCCCGCCTACGCCAAGGCTTCGACGGACAGGTCGGAATTCTGTTCTGCCACGTCGCAGTCCCCGCATGGCTGAGTTTGGGTCGTTAGGCCACTTCGCCCGTATGGACTTGTTCGCAGTCGCACCGTATCCGAAATCGGATTTTCAAAATGATCCGAAGACCCAGGCTGTCATCACGTCGGCGATGAGGCGGCAGTGCAAGCGCTCGAAGATATTATTTATCACGATGGCGGTTGTCTTTTTCACCGCCATCGGCTGCGGTCTTCTCGGTTTTCCGTTGGTGACGATCGTTGGTTTAGGTGTGATGGCTCTCATCTTTTTCCCCTTCGCTTTCATGCTCCTCTATGCTCCGACGCGAGCCTGTCCTCGCTGCGGCACGCGGATGAAGAAGGACTGGGTAATTTTGGAGAGCGGACGCTCTGGCGAGTTCTTGATTTGTCCGACATGTCACATCTACCTTTATACGCATAGGACTTTGAGATGAAGACGTGGCCTAACACCGCTCTCAAGCCAACGGCGGCTACTCCTACATTTCACATTTTGTCCCGTTTTCACGCTTGCGGTCATTCGCGCCGTGGCTCAGCTTTGGATCGTTAGACCACATCGTATGCCTTGGCGCATTTCCATCGAGATTTGGGGTGAGGATTTCCGACCCAGTCGAGTCCCGTTCACTTTTACCGAGCAGCACGACCCTAATGTTGTCGGAGCAGTTTCGCGCTACACCGGCAAGCCCATTGATTACGGTTCGGCCAGTTATGAAGCGCCGCCAGAAATTCGAACCGGAGATAGGATTCGACATATTGTTGAGACCATTGAGCCGCTGTTGCCGGCCATTCGCGCTGCTGGCGCTACCGAGTGGCATATCAGCATCGATCGTTTTTACTACGCACAGTGTAATGAGGAGTATTCACTTGAGCAGTTGCAGATGATTGCTCGGCTTGGTTGCGGATTTACCTACTCTGCATATAGCGTTTCCGAAGATGAGGAGCGAGAGTTGCAGCAGAAGTATGAGAAGTTTAATCCTGTGGCCTAACACCGCGCTGGAGCCAACTCCGATAAACTCCGATGAATCGCGAGTAGATCGCGAGCAGGCTTTGAGTGCGCCGTCGGCCCAGGCATCGTCACAATTCCACGCTTGCGGTCATTCGCGCCGTGGCTCAGCTTTGGTTCGTTAGGCGATTTATGCGCGTGTGGAGATACATCTATCTTGTTTGGGCTGTCTTATGGCTCGTTAGCGGATACCGCATGATCGCACCTGGACATACTGACGACTACGCTATGAGATGGCCGGTTATTGTTGAGGGCTTTGCCTTTTTCTGCGCCGCTCCGCTACTTATTATAGCGCTCAGGCACCTTTTTGGCATTGAGACCATTTTTCGGCGGCCATCATTAGACCGGACTCCATTTAGTGGGCGAGACATACTTCAGGCATTTCGTTTGTTTTGGATTACAGGCGCGCTGGCGTCGCTTGGCGCGTGTTTTGCACTCCCAAACGCGGACCACAATGGAGTGATGATGTTTTGGGCTACAGCTGCCGGAAGTACTGGTTTATTTATTGGCGAGAGGATCGTATATTTGGTTTATGCGAAGAGAATCGCCTAACCAATCGCTGCAGCCAACGCGGATTACGCCCTCCCCCTACGCCAAGGCTACGGAGGACAGGTTGGTTTTGCGCTCCCGCCTGCGCCAAGGCTTCGACGGACAGGTCGGAATTCTGTTCTGCCACGTCGCAGTCCCCGCGTGGCTGAGCTCTGGACGTTAGGCGCACTGCATTTATGAAGATTTCGCACCTTATTTTTTTGAGCCTTCTATCGCTGCTATTGACAAGCTGCTCCACGAATAATCCGGTGGCTGCTGGTCTTGGTTTAAAGCCCACGGCTGCCAAGAGCGAGTATCTTAAGACGAAAGGTGGCGGTTTTGTTTTTAAGAAAGCCAACGGTGGAGGCATTGAGTCTTGCAGATACGCCGTAGTTCTTGTGCCTGTGAGTCAGTTTCCAAAGCCCTTATACCTTCGGACACGATTCGAGAATCCGGCAGATTCGTCGCATCCATTTGTTGTGGATTCTGAAAGGCCACGCGATAGCAGCACGTTTACGCTGGAGTCACCACCCGTCAGAGGTTTACAGCCTTATATTAGCTACAAGGTGGAGATTCAAATATATGACGATCCTGAGAGAGCACATCAGATCGGCCAACATGTGCAGTATGTGCAGTCGATTGTGGCTTTTTGAGTATGAGACGTGCGCCTAACAAATCGCTGCAGGCCGGGATTCTGTTCTGCCACGTCGCAGTCTCCGCGTGGCTGAGCTCTGGACGTTAGACGTCATTACGCGCATCTGCTATGTCACAAGAATTTTTCGATTTGTTTGATCAGCTTGTTCCTGAGTCCGGCCAAGCTGCCACCGTGCAGGGTGAGGTAGTTCGCGCGGTCATGAAGTTGTCCAATGATTTTGTCTCGAATGGTTATGCCAATTGGGATGCTGGCTACGAGCGTCTCGCCGCATTCGCACTGCGTCATCTCGCAGACGGCACATTCGGACCGCAGACTTGTGCGGGCATTCGCTCGGACGTTGAACACGCTCAGGCATACGGGCGCGGCGAGGATACTGGTGGTTATGATTTGGAAGCAGCCTTTGACCGACTGATGCAGGTGACGGTTGGATGGTGTCAGAAACATCCAGTCCCGATTCCTCACAGTCCAGACCCGGAGTTGAAACGATGACGGCTAACCATGCGCTGCCGCCAACGCCGGGGAGCGGTTTCAGTTCCGCTGCGCGGTTCACCATCACTGACCCGGCGTGGCTGAGCTTGAGTCGTTAGACCACGCTATGAACGTCTTCGAGTTAACCATTATCGCTACTCCACTCGCCGGAGCGATTGCTGGTGGGGTTTCCGTCAAGGCGTCAGGCACAGTTCCGTCTGTCGCCGGCATTATTTTAGGTTTGGTAGTTGGTCTTGTTCTCTATTTCGCCGCGATCGGTTTCACCGCCTTGATGTTCCGAGTGCCGGGTGTCATCAAGACCGAGAGATTGAGTCCCTTTGCTTGGTTGGCGTCTTTGGCTGGTGTTTTGGTGCCGATGATTTCACCGTTTGCGGCGTGGGGATTATCTGCTTTTATTGTCGGGAGATTATTGCATTTATGACGACGCGATGGCCTAACCAGTCGCCGGAGCCAACCGCCATTGGCGCTCTCAGTTCCGCTGTCGCGGTTCACGTCGCGAGTCGGCGGTGGCTCAGCTTTCTACGTTAGGCAAAAGACATGCTCTCCGACGCGATCAGGTTTGAGGAAGAGGCAAACCGGCTTCGAATATCGTGGGACAATCGAAGGGTTCGCAAGGACAGGTTTACCTTCTGGTTTCTTCTGTTGTTCTGGATGGTATGGGCGCCGGTTACCTGCGTTGCCACGGTGATGATTTTCACGTCGGGCTCGCCGGCATTCTTCGCGATTTGGTGCGTGTTTGGATGGTTGGGGACGATAGCTATCCCCGCGACGTTTGTGCGGAGGTTTTGGAGTGAGTGGATCGAGGTCGACGCGGAATCAGTTTCCTGGGGAGCAAATGGCCTATTGGCTCGCAAGCCGAAGGCGGTCCCGATGTCGCGCATCGCGGAGTTCAGTTTGGGTCACTATTCGGATCGTCACGAGCACGAATCGGCAGTCACTTTGAATGTTTATGAGCAGCCCAAGGCGCTTGGCCATAGGCCGCGTCACATCCTTGCTTACTGGCTATCCAAGGAACACAAGGAAGTCATTTTTGAGCGGATTCAGGAGTTCGCTGCGAAACGATCGATTACTCTAAAAACCACAATTTATGAAGCCTAACCAGGCGCCAGAGCCAACGACCATGGCTGTCCCGCCTCGTGCTCCGAGCAGCACGAGCCGCGCCAGCCACGGTCGTGGCTCATCTTGAACGTTAGGCGTGGTATGAACCTCACAGCCATCATTCTAGTTTCTGGTTTGCTTTTGTTGGCAGGATGTCACGGTTCTCACGAGACCATTTCGTCGTCGAAGCGCGATTCCGCCACAGAGCGTTGCGCCGCAATCAATGCTCAGTTTACGAATGGCACGCCGATGAGTCAGATTGAGGCCAAGCTAGGCCGGCCAGATACGATGATTATCACTACCACGTTGAGTTGGCCGCCAGAGACGCAAAACCAGAGGATTTGGGTTTATCATTTTGGCCGCGAAGACATTTTGGTTTCAAGCACTGGTGAGCCGAGTACACCACTTGACCAGCGGGGATTTGCTGGAGCGAGAGTAGTCAGAAAGACGCAGTGACCACGCCTATTGTCATTTTATTTATGAGAGCTGTGTGGCCTAACACCGCGCTGGAGCCAACTCCGATAAACTCCGATGAATCGCGAGTAGAT
>Ga0070690_100001289_pt1 | contig 13007 bp, 13 predicted proteins | sample KBSS33HmetaG_FD_64671 | JGI IMG/M metagenome (GOLD analysis project Ga0070690, IMG submission 64671) | Switchgrass rhizosphere microbial communities from Kellogg Biological Station, Michigan, USA - KBS S3-3H metaG | ecosystem: Host-associated > Plants > Roots > Rhizosphere ... | reverse complement strand
TCAGGGCAAAATAGTGGCTTCGCAAGACAACGGAGCCGTGATCCTCATCCGCCATCTCCTGAGCTTCCCAGTCGAGTCCTTTTCCCGTCTGCTTCGACACCACTTGTTTGAACTGGTGAAAAGCATCCTCGATTGGGCCCGGCTCGCTGCCTAGTGAGAAGTAGAGAGTTATTGGCTTCGCGTCTTTCCGTGTTTTGAAAAAATCCTCAGCGCGTTTGACGGTCACCTGGTTGTCCCATTGCAGGGCCGGGCTGACCGCAATGATTGCATTGAACAACTCCGGGCGGCTTACCATCGCATGAACAGCAAACAACCCTCCTAACGAATGGCCTGCAAAAATTCGGTACGGGTGCGTGCGATAGCGTTTCTCAATTTCCGGAATCAATTCCGTTTCTATGAACTTCAGAAATTTATCGCCGCCTCCGCTAGTGGGAAACTGCGGCCCACCTGTCGCTCCAGCCGTTGTTACATGCGTGGGACTCAGATCTCGTGTGCGGTCTGTATTCATTATCCCGACGACGATCAGTTCCGACATCCTGCCGTTACGAGCCAAAAAGTCGACCGTTGATGACGTGTGTAAGATGTGCTGATCGCCATCTGACATGTAGAGCACCGGATAATGCTGGTTGCCGTTTTCGTAGCCCTGCGGCGTGCGAACAAGAATCACTCGTTCCTCGCCGAGCACCTCAGACTTCAAGTGCAACGTAGTCACGCCCGGAATCGTAGGCACCTGCGCCGCCGGCGCTTGTGCGAACACAGGCGAAGCTGCCGCTGCCAGAAGAAAGATCAACCCACCGAGCAGGTTTGCGACTCGCGCGCAACTACGAATTTTTGGAAAGGGAGACGTGGCTTCGTTGTGATTCCCGAGGGAGGGAACAAATGCATGTTTTCGCATTGTCAGGACTCCTGTATTTGGAAGGGTTGAAATGATCCGAATCGAGCCACTCTGAGATGCTTCGCACCGAACCGCGGGTTGCGCCGTGAACGTTTACTTGAACTCGAACGACTTGAGGTACGAAGCAAAGGACTTGTCCCAGCGGGCAACAGTTTTGGTCGGTCCGACGAACTTGATGTAGTACGCGCCTTTGGGAGTTTCGATCACTGCGGCTCTGAGACGATACGCCGGCTTGTTGTATTTTGTTCCACTGCCGGGTGCCGTTTCGGCGACGTAAGTTCCTGAGAGATCGATCGTGGTGATTTTCAGTTCGTTGACATTGAGAGTTTCGGTCTTTGCTTTACCTGCAGAAGAACTCCCGTCGGGTTGCTCAATTTGACTGATCCACCGATCGAGGTTTGCCTGGATCGAGCCGCCACTATTGGTTCCGAAAAAATAGAGAACGAGCGACGCGTCTTCACCCTCGCCAGTGTTGGCCGGCAACTTGTATTGAGCGACACGCATTTTTGAGGAAGGCACCTCGACTACCCATTCGGTCGGCGCTTTGAAGCGCAGTTCACCTGGACTTTCGTTCTGCTTATCCTGGAACCCAAGCACGGCGGTGCCAGATAGTAGGGTTATTAGTAGAGCCGACACGACTATCGACTTAGTAAGGTTTGAACTTTTCATATGATTTCTCATTTCTTTGATGGACAGAAGCATTACTGCACTGAAGAGCGTGGCTTATTGTTGGTCGTCGGCTGCCCCGACTTGCGCGGATCACGCGTCGCTGGTTTTCATCGCTCCTCTAATGTTCAGGATTGCAAGTGCGACCTGCAGCAGAATCAAGGCGTATGCGTGATCATGCAGGCCCCAGATTATCCATAACACATTGCTCAACAGGAAGAGCCAGAACGCCCAGTTGCGTTTGAACTTTCGCCGAGAGGCAATCATCCACGCCGCGACTACAGTAACCAACATCGCCGGCCATTGTATCCAATCCAACCATTCCAGATTCATGTCAATTCGCAGTGCTTCTCCCCTGAGATGCGGGGTCGATCAGTGCCTTTAGAACCGAACCCGATGCGACGGCGGCGAGTGCTTCGTTTGCGTGAGCCAGATCGTATCGTGAAAGGTTCAGGTTTGCCCAACGCTTCGAATGAACCGGATCATTCATGAGTTGAGCTCCGCGATAGAAATGGGAAAAGTCTGAACCCCAGCAGCCTCGGACGTCGAGATGTTTACGGTTAAGATCCAGATGTGGATTGAATGCCGCTTGCTCGGGAACAGGGCCATGATCGGTGTACTGGCCTACGATCACTACGCGTCCGGCGTCGCGAGTGAAGCGCATTGCCTGAACCACTGCCACGGGAGCTCCAGTTGCCTCAATCGTCACATCAGCGCCGCGTCCTTGAGTTTGTTCCAGAACCCATTCAAGCCTCTCTTGCTCGTTTGTTGTTTCAATATTCAATACGCTTGAAGCCCCCGCTGCGCGCGCGGCTTGAAGTCGCTGCTCGGGGGCGCCGACGCATAGCACGCGCAAAGCACCGCGCATTGAAGCCAGGATGATCGCATTGAGACCGACGGGACCCGAGCCAAGTACAAGGACAGTGTCGCCGATGTTTACCTCGCCTCGTTCAATCGCGTGCATGGCGGTTGGCAGAGCACAGCCGCCAGCCATGAACGTTTCCGGCTCAGCTTCGAGACCGATACAGAGCGTGCCGGGTTTGAGGTAAATCTCTTCCGCCCAGCCGCCGCACAATCCGTCATCAAGTCCGTATGTGATTCCATAGACTTTTCGTTGCGGGCAGCGAGTCGAAGCTTTCGCGACAAGGCAGTGCCAGCAGGCATTGCATGTCCGATGTACATCGAGAAAAGTAATTCGATCACCCTCACGAAAGGGGTTGCCGTGGACGTCGAGCAGTTGTCCGCGGATATTGCTGAGACGACCGACTGAAACGTGTCCGGGAATCAACGGGTAGGGAACGCCTTGCAGTAAACCGCGCTGCAGGTAGACGTCGGTTCCACACACTTCCGAGAGCTCCACTGTCAGTAGCGCAGAATTCGGTTCGAGCTCTGGTTGCGGAACCTCACGAAGTTCAACCGGAGCGTTTGGTTTGGGAATGATTGCTACAAGCGACATAGACACGTTACACGTTACCAGTTTCGAGTTTCGAGTTTCGAGTTTCGAGTTTCAGGTTTCAAAGCGTAACTCGAACCAAGAGGGGAAACGGAACTACTCATCTCGACGCTCGAACCCCGAAAGTCGAACTGGGAACCCGAAACCCGAACCCCGAACCCCGAAACTCGAACTGGGAACTCGAAACCCGAAACTCGGAACACGAAACCTTTTGGCGTTTGAACGAACTGCCGAAACAGGTTATAAGACTAAGCACCGATTACACCACACAGGGAGAGTCAAAAACTTGCCGCAGAGCCGTCATCGCAAAATCAATAAGGCCAAAAAACGTCCGAAGGGCACGTATCCCGCCGCCAGCTCGGGCGCGCCAACCGGCAAGAACCGCAACATGAGAATCATCGCGATCGTCGTGGTGATTGTCCTCGCGGCTTCCGCGGTTGCTTATGTCCTTTCCAAACGTGGTGGCAGTACCGGCACTGAGATTACCACTGCTTCGGGTCTTAAGTACGTTGACCTGGTTGAAGGCACTGGTGCGACGCCACGTCCTGGTCAGACAGTGTCGGTTAACTATACGGGCACCCTCACGAACGGAACGAAGTTTGACGGCTCGCGCGGCACTCCAGCCGAGTTTATCCTCGGAGTGGGAAGAGTGATCAAGGGCTGGGACGAAGGTCTCATGACGATGAAGGTTGGAGGAAAAAGGAAGCTAACCATTCCTCCCGATCTTGGTTACGGGCCGATGGGCCGACCACCTAACATCCCCGGAAACTCGACATTGATTTTCGATGTCGAGCTGGTTGGCGTGAAGTAGCGAGCCGGATTTGCCCGCTGACGGTTGCAATATCCTTGCAATTTCAAACTCTGCTCATCCTCGGGCGCCATTAGTCTATAATCGCATCCTCTCCTCTTCGCCCCGACTCACTGAAGTACTCCATTTATGAAAAGAAGGCAGGAGGCTGTAATGAATCACCAAAAACATGCACGAGTGCTTTTGTTGACAGGTATATCTTTGCTTGTGTTGGGCCTGGCGACATCGGCTCTAGGACAGGGTCGCGGGCGCGGCGGAGGTGTCGGCGGCGGCCAGGGATCAGGAGGCGGCGCCGGAGTCGGAAGTCATGGTGGGCCACCCTCAGGAGTTGGCGTTGACCGCGGGATCAGCACTTCTTCCGGGAGTTCAGGTGGGCGTTCAGACACCGGCCACGCAAACGCGTCAGAGAAATCAAAGGGGCGTTCAGACTCCGGTCTGGAACGAGCGCGGATGGCCGAGAACAATCGCCATGAAGCGGACAAAGACCTAAGAGCCAATCCTGGTATGACCCGCACATTGCACACTAATGCGAACGACTTGAGAGCCGGGTACCAGACGGCGCTGCTGACGAATCCTAACTTGAAGTTTGGGAACTATGTGGCTGCCACTCGACTGTCTCAAAACCTTGGTTCGCGACATCCGAGGATCACTCGTAGCGCGATTCTTAATGGTCTAGCGTCGGGAAGAAGTCTCGGACAGACTTTGCAGGATCTTGGTCTGAGCGAGCGCGAGTCTAGTGATGCCAGGAAATTAGTCGACCGCGAAATAAAAAGCACCAAACTGTAAGCCTGCAACAACAGCTTCAGTCGATTGAGTGGCCCTGCTCGCGAGGGCCACTCTTATTAGCGGTCAGCAGTTCTTGACGCGATTAAGACTCACGGTCGATACAGTGCGGCTGTAATCACTCCCAGCAAAATCTTATCAACTCCTTCGAACAGCACCTGTTTGACCATCAGCATGGTTGGAACTGGCTGAACGGCGTAGGCGATCAGGAAAGATGGAATCGTCAGTATCAGCCAAATCAGCAACCCGAACCTCAGGCCCTGGCCCATCCAGGGTTTGTTCTCAACGCCCTTTGCGTAAGCCAACACTGAACCAACCGCGAAAGCCAGATACGCCAGACTAATGAAAAGCATCTTCTCCGAACCTGGGGGCCGGTAGTGCTCCTTGATGCTCATATAATCCGGACCCAGTAGCACCGCGTGAATGAGGAATCCGGTCAGGTTTGCGACGATGAAGACGACAACGATCGTCAACACCAGTTTTTTGATATTCATGGGGGTCTCCTAAGTCTTAAATCGTGAATCGTGACTGATAGGAAATGCTGGCGCATTCTAACGTCGGGGGGTCGCAGGCCCAAAGGGTTTTGGCCCAGATCTTTTACTCAAGATCAACGTCAGCGGGTGTATCCTTAAGAATCGAAACTCGGACTCGGAACTCGAAACTCGAAACTCGGAACTCGAAACCTGACTAGAGGTAGCCGATGAACCTGTTAAGCACTTTGGCGATTGCAATGGGCGCTGGTTGGGTTTCGGGGATCAATCTCTACGCAGCCGTGGCCACGCTGGGCCTGCTCGGGCGCTTTGCTCATTTAAAGTTACCGGGCGAACTCGACGTGCTTACTCACTGGTGGATTATTGGTCTGGCGATCGCCCTCTACCTGATCGAGTTTGTTGCTGACAAGGTTCCTTACGTCGATAACATCTGGGACGCAATTCACACTTTCATTCGGGTTCCTGCAGGAGCAGTCCTTGCCGCGACTGCGTTTGGCGATTTCGATCGCGGCGTGCAAGTGGCGGCATTTCTCCTGGGCGGTGGACTTGCGCTCAGTGCTCATGGAACAAAAGCCGGCGCGCGTGCCGCAATCAACCTCAGTCCCGAACCGGCGTCAAATATCGTGGTCAGTCTTGCTGAGGACGTGATCGCAGTAGGGTCCGTATTGCTTTCAATCTTCGCTCCCGTAGTTCTAATCGTCCTCATCGTTATCTTCTTGACGATTTCTTTTTTCATGCTTCGCAGGATCGTGAACGCGATGCGAGCGATGATGTTGCGCTTGCGGCAAATGTTTAGTTGAGTGCCGATTGCCACTTGGCGATTGGTCCTTGAGGAATGGCTTTACCAGGAAGCCCAGGTAAACAGTGGCAATGCATTGCGGTAAGCATTCAGTCAGGAGTTATCACTAATCGGCAATTGGCAATTGGCACTCGGAAATCGAGGATCGACAATCGGCAATCGAACGAGTTAATCTTCCTTTTACCGATCATTCCCAAGCTTGACGACGTTTTCAGGAGAAGACTGCAATGAGTGGCGAAACCCTGACCATCACCGACAACCGGACCGGCAAACAATATGAATTGCCCATTGAAAACGGCACCATCAAAGCGATGGACTTGCGTCAGATCAAGACTACTGACGAAGACTTTGGCCTGATGACGTACGATCCGGCGTTTATGAATACCGCGTCTTGCAAGAGTCGCATTACATTCATCGATGGCGATCGAGGCATTCTGGAATACCGCGGTTATCCCATTGACCAGCTTGCCGAGCGGAGCACCTATCTCGAAGTCGCCTACCTGTTGCTGCATGGTGAATTGCCAACCGAAGCCGAGTTGAAGGATTGGACCTGGAACATCACGTACCACACCTTTATCAATGAGAACATCAAAAAGGTCATCGACGGTTTTCATTACAATGCTCACCCGATGGGAATGTTTGAGGCGACTCTCGGCGCGCTCTCGACGTTTTACCCTGACGCAAAAGATATTTTTAACGTTGAGTGTCGTCGCAAGCAGATCTACAGGCTTATTGCGAAAGTGCCGACCATCGCGGCTTTCGCCTTTCGTCATCGCATCGGGATGCAGTACTCCTACCCTGATAACGACCTGACCTACGAAGGCAATTTCCTCAACATGATGTTCAAGACCACGGAGTTGAAGTATCAACCGAACCCGGTCCTCGAACGCGCGTTAACCGTTCTCTTTATCCTGCATGCCGATCACGAACAGAATTGCAGCACGAACGCGATGCGCAGCATTGGCAGTGCGCAGACTGATCCGTTTTCAGCGCTCGGGGGCGCGGCCGCCGCGCTTTATGGCCCGCTACATGGCGGGGCGAACGAGATGGTCCTGCGGATGCTGAAAGAGATCGGTTCAGTAGATAAGGTTCCCGAATACGTGAAGCGAGTGAAGGCCGGAGAATTTCGTCTGATGGGATTTGGCCACCGCGTGTACAAAAACTATGACCCGCGAGCGCGCATCATCAAACAGGTTGCTTACGAAGTCTTTGAAGTTACCGGAAAGGATCCGCTCCTCGACATTGCGCTCGAGCTCGAGCGGATTGCGCTTGAAGACGAGTACTTCGTCAAACGCCGGCTCTATCCCAACGTAGATTTCTATTCGGGGATCATTTACCAGGCGATGCGTTTTCCCCTCGACATGTTTCCCGTCTTGTTCGCGATACCTCGCACTTCAGGATGGCTGTCGCAATGGGTCGAGTTGCTCGAAGATGCCGATCAGAAAATCGCCCGGCCGCGCCAGGTGTATCTCGGTCATCGAACACGAGAGTACGTGGCAATCGATCAACGCAAGGATGCGGAGACTCAGAGCGCCGGGGCCTAACTTACTTGTATTGTTTGGAAGAAGTTCGGCTAGACCTGCGTTCAGCAATTGACGTGAGCTCGGCGCGGTACAATTCGAAGGCCAGACGATTTTGAGCGTCACCCCACTCCTGTTCAGTCTCCTCACCATCTGGAAAGAAATCACAAACCACATCGACGAGCACTGCGCGCAACTTCACCTGCGCCAGCAGCGTCTCGACGTAGCATTCGAAAGAATGTAGTGGTGAGCCGGGTTCTATGCTCTCGGGAACAGAGCTCAAAAGGGTCGCACTAAGAACTTCAAATTCCTGCCAGTCGCGGTACATCAGGTAGAGCATCGACTCGCGACGGAATCTCTCAACGCGTTCAACCACTCTTGGAAAGTATTGCCCGAGGTTCTTTTTGCACGCGCGAATCGACTGGAGCATTTCCGCCAGGTCGCGACAGAGAATTAAAGACTCACGAAGCCTTGCCTGAAAATTATCAAACAATCTAGCCCCGTCGAGATCGAGATCAAAAACTTGGGCTAGCGTGATGATGGATTGTTGCAGGCAGTTCGTCAGCAGTTCTCTGACGTAGGCAACTTTTTCCTTGCCAGGATTCTCGCCCGCAGTCGAAGTCAGTACTTTGAGCTCGGACTCGAAAGACTTCTTTACGTCATGGCTCAGTGCGAACGAAATTCCGTCAAGCGTTTGGGCCAACACCTCTCCCACGTCTTTAGTCTTCGTGGCAGTTGCGAGCATGAAATCGACGAGGCTGTCGGCGTCACAGCGAAAGTGATGCAAAGCTAATTTGGTATCGTCGGTCAACGGCCCTTCTTTCAGCTTTTCAAGCACCGACAAGTTATCAAGGAGCCGCAGAAGCGACGAGAAAATGCTACACACGGAGGCGCGCACCACTTCCGATTCAATCTGTTCGAGCAGGTGGGCGATGTCCAGGCGTGGATCGCAAGCCCGCCGTGACCGAATCGGGAAAGACAGTCCGCCGGGCCGCGAGAGGGCCACGTCCGCATCGTATTCAGGTCGGAATGTAGTCTTCGGATCCATTTACAACGAGTCGAGAGATGCAGGGTTATGACTTAGACCGGGCGTCTAAAGCGAAAACCGCTAAGGATTTGGGTGATTCTGAGCCCGGCGGTTGTGAGTGGGGCTCAGTTCGGGCGACAGCGTCAGAAGCTGTCAAAGGAACTGTACAACGCTGGCTGGAGGTTGTCGAGACTTTTCAGTGGTTGGGAGGCTGGTAAGAGGTGTGGAGGGGCGTCTCTCCGCGTCGCCCCTTCATTGTATTTTTGAAGACCCGCCAGTAAGCGCCAACTAGGATCGTATCGATTTCATCAAATGCAGGGGGAGGCTTTGTTGAGCGCTGAGAGCTGACGCTACTATGTCCGTGTTTCGAAAACTCCTTGGGCTGAGAACTATGATGTGTCGAGCACTTTCTGTATTGCTGTTAGTTCTGCTGATTTCGGTTGTCCTTCCTTTCGTCGTCACTCCGTCACGCGCTTTCGGGGTCGCCGCCATCGCCAACGTGATGTCCGAGGGACAGACAGGGATTCACACCGAAGCAAGAGAAACGGACGGCACGAGCCTTCCTCAGTCCGGAGGACGGGTAATTTACGCTGACCGGTATTCAAATTTCGCGACCGCTCTTGCCGCTGCGACCGGTAATATTCTCGTCGTCCGCACTCCGATGGCCGTGTCGACAGGGACTGTCGTTACGTCGACAACTAATCTGAGGTTTGAAGGCGGAGGGCTGCTGCAGAAGTCCGCTTCAGGAACGATAACTTTTCAGGGGCCTGGTTTGGTTGATGCCAGGTCGCAGCATCCTGCGTTCTCTGGATTTGCGGCAGGAGACATTACCTGGACAGGAACTGACTACCCGAAGGAGATATCACTCGAGCTGTGGGACACGAATAACACTTCGCTTTCAGACAGGCTGGAACGTGCGGCGTCGGCTTTCAAAGATGGGAGCAAGGTCGTGAAGTTCATTGCTTTCCCAAGAGTGATTACAAAGTCGGTTGAACTTTTTGATGCGCAGAGCATTCACTTTACGCGTGGAGAGTATCCCAACACAGCGACCGGATTCCCCGCAACCTATCCTCCTTTTCTCCTCAATAATCATTGCAAAATGTCAGCTGATCCAGGGGCAGTTCTCTACGAATCAAATTCTCCGACAAATGCCCACCTGATTTCAGCGAAGATGATGTTCGTGCCTGGCTCAGATGGCACGGTTGAGGACATTCAAATCAGCAATCTTTACATCAAGGGTCATCCATCGCAGGTACACAATGGCCAATCGTCGACAATAATCCTGGGCAATGCGAGAAACTCCAGCGTTAGAAATGTTGTGTTGGATGGCACTCACGCTTATGGCATCACCGTGGGCGGTTATTCGACCAAGGGGAACTATGCAGACGGCGTAGAGGTTACAGACATCAAGATCCTCAACACGGGGACTCAGTTGGTGAATGTAATCAACGGAAAGAACATAACCTTTCGCGATATCCAGATCGACCTAACGCATCACAACAGTGTCGCAACCTTTGCGGCCATCGACATTGAACCCAACACGACTGACAACAAGGTCGAGAACATCACCGTTGAGAACGTAGTGGTCGATGCGCGCTCGAATGTGCCGGGAGCTTACATAACTGCCGTGGCACTGCAGGCGGCAGGAGCCGCACAGTTGATTAATCCCACCGTGAGAAACATCAGAGTGCTGGGGCGTGACGTATCAACCGATGGGTCGCAGGGAGGCGTCCTCCTTTCAGCGGTGGTTGTGTATGGAGCGGTTGGCGGCGTTATCGAAAAAGTCTACGTCCAGGGAACAGTACAACCGGCCTTGATGGTACAAGCTTCCCGGAATCTAAAGCTACGAGACATCGAATCCATTCAAAACAATTCTGCGAGCGGATATGCGGTGGAGATTCAGGCGTGCGCTGGCTGTGAGCTTGATGGCGTGTCGCTAAAGAAGTCTTCCACGCCTTTCCCGCAATATACCAACATCAGAGAGTCTGAGCTCGAGTACACGGTTACATCTGCTGGTTCCAAAATTACCGAAACCAATCCTGGTGGTTATCCTCGATTCTATAATCACTTTGCCGGATTAAAGGTTCTTCTTAACAACACGCAGTACACCGTTAGTACAGTCAACAATGTCGCTTTCTCCATCACGACGACGGCGCCCGTAGCCACGCTGGCCGTTAAGACCTTTGCGTCAGAAGCAAATGTCGACACCCGAACCGACGTACTTATGATTCCGAGCCACGGGCACAAGACCGGATCGAGGGTTAGGTACACAGCGGGAAGCGCTGCAGTCGGAGGGCTCAAGAATGGATCGACTTATTTCGTGATCGCTTCAAACGCAAACTCGATAAAGCTGGCAACGACCCTGGATAACGCAATGGCAAGCAACGCGATTGACCTCACATCCAAAGGTTCAGGGACTCAAACGTTGACCCCGGTGCTTGTCACCATGTTTTCATCCAACCGTTATCGAAACACAAAAGCTGACGACGGCATCTTACTGGAGCCTACCGGTAAGTCAGTTGTAGAGGCAGTTCGTTAGAAACTGGAGTTGACGTTTCTCGCGTTGATCAAAAGATAGAGGGCACGGTAGGAGCGCTGATTGTGGAGTCTTCGATTGTAGCTTTCAATCTGTAATTTTTGGTGCACCCAGCAGGGCTCGAACCTGCGACCTTTTGATTCGAAGTCAAACGCTCTATCCAACTGAGCTATGGGTGCCCGTACGATTGCAGATTGCCGATTGCAGATTGCCGATTTCGTTCTCCGGGAGTTGAGTCCCAAAGACCAAAGGCCCCGGGGCCAGAGATCAAAGACCAAAGACCAAAGACCAAAGACCAAAGACCTATTTCCCCTGAAATTCTTTCCTGATGAACTTCACCAGATCCTGAATCTCCGCCTGACTGAGTTTATCCTTAAAGGCAGGCATCTCCTCATCGCCTTCTGTAATTTGCCCGATGAATTTGTCGTCAGTGTGCTGTAGCGCGTGTCCTTCGCGGAGACTGGGGACCTTGAACCGTTTGCCATCAACTTCTTTCATTCCGCCCTCAGCTTGCTCGCCATGACAAGTTACACAATTTTTCTGAAAGTTGATGCGTGCCGAAGCGAGTTCATCCGGGGTTGCTGCCGCTCGCGAAACGGCGGGTGAAGCTGGCGGCTGACTGTTGTTCGTAGTTTGTGTTGCTGTGTTACAGCCGGCTGCGAAAAGGCCGATGGCAGAGAAGATAAGCGCGATAATTACAGACCGCATGAGATGGTCGCCCCCCCCCGGTTTCGATTTCGTGTTGGGTTGAAAAAACGGACGGAGTATAACACGCTCACCGTGTTACATGGATTGTCCGCCAGCACCAATCGTTGAGTTGCAATCACGGTTGAGAGTGGGCAGAATATCTTCCACTCCTGCTTCCGGGAGCTCTCCGAGATCGAATTCTCGATTTGTCTCAGTAGAGGTGAATACCAAATGAGTACCGACAAGGACACAGCAAATGCACTGCGCGGTTCTCTGCGCCTCGCGCCAACTTGTGACGAGGTGGAGGAGCAAAAGTCGAAGCTGCCACGGCAGTTTGTAAACTTCACTTTCTACGGCGCGCAGCCGGCGTGGCGTCAGTTGTCAGCTGCGGAGAAGAAAGAGTGTAAGGAAGAATTTCTGCACACTGTCGAAGACTATCGAACACGACTGTTGCTCAATAGTTACTCCACTGTCGGACTGCGCACGAATGTTGATTTCATGATCTGGCGTATCGGGTATGAGCTTGAGCCGTTCCAGGAAATGACGGCGCGCATTAACGCAACTGAGTTTGCGAAATATGTCGTGCCCGCTCAGTCGTTCCTCTCAATGACGAAGCGTTCGATGTACATCGACAAGGACAATCCCGAACATGTGGAAGATCGCCTGCACATCATTCCCGGGAAATCGGATTACCTGTTTGTCTATCCTTTCGTGAAGACCCGCGAGTGGTATGCGCGGACTCCGGATCAGCGGCAGGAGATGATGGACGAGCATATTCGCATTGGCACGAAGTATCGCTCGGTCAAACTTCACACCACCTATTCATTTGGTCTTGATGATCAGGAGTTTGTGGTGGCGTTTGAAACGAACCATCCGGCCGACTTTCTAGATCTTGTGCAAGAGCTGAGGGAGACCAAAGCCAGTTCTTACACGCTGCGCGACACGCCGATGTTCACTTGCCGCCGCCGAACGCTGCCTGAGTGTCTTGATGCTTTGGGGTAGTCTTCGCTGACGGCATAAACGCCAAGACGCCAAGGCGCAGAGACGCCAAGACCTTCCCGATTCATCAGGTCTTCTCGACTGCCTTATTATCCTAAGATTTCTTTGCGGCTTTGCGCCTTGGCGTCTTGGCGGTTAGATTTGATTGCGTGAGAGCACAACAGTCGATCAAACTCTTCCTCCTACTCCTGCTTATATCTTCCACGGGCTTGCCACAGACGAGAGGCAACAACGAATACCTCTGGTTTGAGGCTGAGAACATGCGCGGTTTTGCCACCGACATGCGTGGTGAACCCATTCTGAATCCTTCCTGGCTCAACCTTCCTAAAGCAAAAGCTCACGG
>Ga0070690_100001286_pt1 | contig 13045 bp, 10 predicted proteins | sample KBSS33HmetaG_FD_64671 | JGI IMG/M metagenome (GOLD analysis project Ga0070690, IMG submission 64671) | Switchgrass rhizosphere microbial communities from Kellogg Biological Station, Michigan, USA - KBS S3-3H metaG | ecosystem: Host-associated > Plants > Roots > Rhizosphere ... | reverse complement strand
TCGCGTAACTGTGTCGCAATTTGTGCGGCGTCAAGGACGGGTCCAGGCCGGCGGTCACGAGGTAAAGTTTCAACCGGCGCGACAATTGCACCGGATGCAATGGCGACCGCTTTTTGGTCTCCGAAAAAAACACCGGCGCCGCGCCGGCCGGCGCCTGCCGCATCGTATCCCAATAGGTCTGGATCGCCTTCAACGCCGGTTCGCCGATCGGCACCAGGCGCTCTTTTTTTCCTTTGCCCCGGACACGGACGATCTGTTCGCTCCCGTCGATGTCCTCCACCCGCAACCCGCACAGTTCGCTGATACGCAGGCCGCAGGAGTAGATCGTTTCCAGCACCGCGATATCCCGCAGTGCGACGGTGAACGACAACGGCCGCCCTGCTTTTTTGCCTTTCTGCTGGTCGAATAATTTTTTTGGCGCATCCAGCAGGTCTTTCATCTGTTGAACGGTCAAAAATTTTGGCAGGCGCCGCTCCCGTTTCGGCAACGACAGGTTCTTGATCGGCGAAACGTCGACCGCGCCGTGTCGGATCAAAAATTTATAGAACGTCCTTAACGCCGAGAACCGGAGCTGGATCGCGGCACGGCTCAGGTTTTGCCGTCCCAGGGATCGCAGGTAGTTCCGGAAATCATCGCGCTGCAGTTTTTCCCAGGCGATCACCTGCATGAGCTGGGGGATCCGGACCCCCGACTCGGGTCCCTGGCTGTACCATCCTTCGAACTCCCGCAACGCCTGCTTGTAATTCCGTTGGGTGTAGGCCGATGCGCCGCGATCGGTCGCCAGGTGAGACAAAAATTTCTGGATCCATTTATCCTGGATCGATGATTTCGACGGCGCGGGTTCCATCCAGCTCAGTTTACCCTAAAAACCCCAAAATGACCCGCATAAATTGTTCCGGCGCTTCTGAATGGACCCAATGTCCCGCGGATCCAATGGTCTCGATCTTCGCCGATGGGAACAATCGCCGGATCAGTGCTTCGTCCTCGCCCCGGACATAATCCGATCTTCCACCGCGAACGAACAGCGAGGGGCCCGTGAACGGCGCGGATGAGGCGATCGGCTCCCGTAACCGCGCCGCGTTGTCCGCCAGCCCGCGAAGATTGATCTTCCAGAAAAATTTGCCCTCCGGATCGCGTCCCACGTTCTTCAACAGGAACCGGCGCAACGTCAGATCCGGGATATCCGATGCCAGCGCTTCTTCCATCTGCTGGCGTGTCTCGTACTGCCGCAGGTCCAACGCCAGCAGGATCTCCATATAGTTTTCGTAAACGGATGGATACGCCCGCGGCGCCATGTCTTCGATGATCAGCTGTTCCACGCGCGATGGGAACTGCAGCGCGAATTGCATCGCCGTCTTCCCGCCCAGGGAATGTCCGATCAACGTCGCGGTTTGGAGCCCGCGCGACGCCATCAGTTCCTCCACATCCTGCGCCATCACCGGATAATTCATCTCGTCGCTGTGCGGGGATTGGCCGTGATTGCGCTGGTCGAGGACGAACACGTGGAATCGCTCGGAAAGTTGCATCGCGATGTAATGCCAGTTGTCCGAAGAACCGAACAATCCGTGCAACAGGATGATCGCCCTGCCCTGCCCGTATTCTTTGAAAAACAGTTGCATTTTTAACCGCTGATCTTCGCTTATCTGCTCTTATCTTTTTTAAGCGACGATTAGCGCGGATTAGCGGTTCCTACTCGCGGGGCGGGAATTCGAACGTGATCTTCCCCTTCTCATCCATCACCAGGTACGCCGGGAACGGTTTGCCGGCTTTCGAGATGAATTTATCGAGGAGATCCGATTTGTTGTTCGCGAGGATCTTTTGCGCCTGCGCCGGCTCGATGGGCTGCTGCAGGATCTCTTTGCTGATCTTGAATTTGCACGATTTCTTGTCCGATTGCGATTTTTCGCAAAGATAACCCTCATCCGTGGCGAACACGGTCCCGCCGCATTTCGGGCATTTGCCGACCGGTTCTTTCCCCGTGAAATCGATCTTCGGCATCGGCTCTTTCGGCGCCGCCGTTTTCCCCGCTCCCTTGCCCTTTTTCTCGCGGGGCGCGAATTCGAACGCGGTCCCGCCGTCTTTCACGACCAGGAACGCCTCGAATTTCCGGTTCGTCTTTTTCGAAACGAATCCTTTCAACAGGTCGGTCTTGCCGTCGTTGAGCAATTTTTTCACCTGCTCCGGCGGGATCTCCTGTTGCAGGATGATCTTGCCGGTCTTGAACGTGCAGGTCTTGTCCGGCCCGGTCGCTTTCTCGCAGAGATAATTCATGCCCGCATCGAACACACGCGAACCGCACTTCGGACATTTGCCCAGCGGCTCTTTCCCGGTGAAATCGATGGGCGCCGCATCCGCGCCGTCTTCCTTCTTGTCCGCCCCGAAGTCGAACTCCGGCTTGAACTCCGGCCCCGGCCCCATCTTGATGATCGCCGCGAACGGAAATCCCTGCTTGCTGCGGAATCCCTGCAACGGACCGACCTGCCCTTTCTCGAGCAGTTCTTCCATCTCCGGGATCTCCAATTGCCGCCCCGCCACGATCTTCCACAGCGCGTAATCGCATTTCTGGCACTGGAACTTTTTGTAATTCTCGTGGATCTCGCCGCCGCACTTCGGGCACGGCGTCCGGAGCGTGCCGAAATCGCCCGGCACCGTGTCGCTCTCGTAGCTCTTGGCCTTGCCCACGATCTGTCGCGTCGCGTCGGCGATCTCTTTCATGAACTGGTCGCGACGCAATTTGCCGCGCGACATCTGGTTCAACTTGAATTCCCATTCGCCGGTCAGTTCCGGCGACGTCAATTCCGGGATCCCCAACCCGTTCAACAACGCCATCAACGAAAATGCCTTCGCCATCGGCTGCAATTCGCGGCCGTTGCGGATGACGTACTTCTCCCAGATCAATCCTTCGATGATCTGCGCCCGCGTCGCCGGCGTCCCCAAACCCTTCTCGCTCATCGCCTCGCGCAATTCCTCGTCCTCGACCAGCTTGCCCGCGCCCTCCATGGCCGACAACAGCGTCGCTTCCGAATAGCGCGGCGGCGGTTTCGTCACGTTCGCCTGCACTTCGATGTTGGTCGTCTGCACTTTTTCATCCGGCTGCACCGGCGCCAGCACCGGTGTCGAATCCTCCGCCTGCGCTTCCTTGCCGTAAACCTCCATCCAGCCGGCCTTCACCATCACCTTGCCCTCGCTCTTGAACGGCTCGCCTTCGACCCGCGTGATGCGCGTGGTCACCAAAAATTCCGCCGCCGGATAAAAGATCGCCAAAAACCGCTTCGTCACCAGGTCGTACAGCTTCTGTTCCGGCTCGCTCAGGTGCTTGGGCGCCACCAGGGTCGGGATGATGGCGAAATGGTCCGAGATCTTCGCATTATTAAATATGCGTTTGTTCGGCCTGACCCAGTCGTTCTTCAGGATCTGGTCCGCCAGCGGCTTGTAATTCGTCTCGCCCAACATCGCCAGCGTGCTTTTGACCGTCCCGATATAATCCTCCGGCAACGCGCGCGCATCGGTTCTCGGATAGGTCAATACCTTGTGCTTCTCGTACAACGCCTGCGCCAGGCCCAGCGTGTTCTTGGCCGAAAATCCGAATCGCCCGTTCGCCTCGCGCTGCAGGCTGGTCAGGTCGTACAACAACGGCGACATCGAGGTCGTCGGCTTGCTTTCCTCGGTCACGATGCCCGGTTTGCCCAGGCATTTCGTCCGGATCGCTTCCGCCCGCGCGATGTCCCACAACCGCTCCGCGCGGGCCTGCTCATCGCCGTCTTTCTTCGTGAATTTCTCGTCGAACCAGCGCCCCGGATATTCGCCCGCTTTCGCCGCGAACGTCCCATGGATCTCCCAGTAATCGCGCGAGACGAACTTTTTGATCTTGTCCTCGCGCTCCACCAGGATCGCCAGCGTCGGCGTCTGCACCCGGCCCACCGTCGTCAGGTGAAAGCCCCCGCTCTTGGAGTTGAACGCCGTCATCGCCCGCGTGCCGTTGATGCCGATCAACCAATCGCTCTCACTGCGGCACGTCGCCGCATCCGCCAGCGGCATCATCTGTTCATCGGTGCGCAACGCCGCAAACCCGTCGCGGATCGACGCCGCCGTCATCGATTGCAGCCACAATCGCTGGATCGGTTTATCGCTTTTTGAATACTGGACGATGTAACGGAAGATCAGTTCGCCTTCCCGCCCGGCGTCGCACGCATTGATGAGGCGATCGATATCTTTGCGCTTGATGAGCCGGAGCAACACCTTGAGCCGGGCCTCGCTCTTCTCGATCGGCATCAGGTCGAAATGCGGCGGGATCACCGGCAGGTTGGCGAACGTCCATTTGCCGCGTTTCACCTCGAATTGCTCGGGGACACAGATGGTGAGCAGATGGCCGACGGCGGACGAGACGACGTAATTTTCGCTTTCGAAAAAATCGCCGCTCTTGTCCTTCGTGAAACCGCCCAGCGCCTTGGCGATGTCGCCGGCGACGGATGGCTTCTCTGCGATGACCAGTGCTTTGCCCATTGGTTGAGCGCATCTTTAAGCTGCGACATGGGGTTTGCGCAACATATTTTTTTTGGGGAAAGAACTTTTAGCCACCGATGGACACAAATCAGCACAGATAAAAGCCGCCCCGTTTTTGTCATGTTTTCGAACAAAAATCCGGGTTTCATCCGTGCCAATCTGTGGCGGAGAAAAAATTTCGGTTGTGTGCTTGCGTTCATCGCGACATGAACTAAATTTCGCCGCCCATGTTGAATTTGTCCGCGCTCAACCCCCAGCAACGCCTCGCCGCCGAGACCATTCGCGGCCCGGTCCTGATCCTGGCGGGCGCCGGCACCGGCAAAACACGCGTCATCACCTTCCGCATCGCGCACATGGTCAATAAAGGCATTTCGCCCGGAAATATTTTGGGCGTCACCTTCACCAACAAAGCCGCCCGCGAGATGCAGGAACGCGTCTCCAAATTGTTGCCCAGACCCAAAACCCGGGACGCCAGACCCCAGACCCAGGACCCCAAATCCGATCGCCCGACGATCTGCACGTTCCACTCGCTCTGCGTCCGGATCCTCCGCCAGCACATCGATAAACTCGGATATAAACGCAACTTCGTCATCTACGACGAGACCGAGCAGCTCGCCGCCGTCAAAAAGATCCTGTCCGCCATCTCCAACAAAGGCGAAAAGACCGACCCCGGCGCCGTCCTGGCCATGCTCAGCAAATTCAAGAACGGCGCTTCGGCAGGGACATCGCGCTGCGATGTCCCCGCCCCTGGAGGGCGGACGGGTGTCGCGCCGCTGGACGCGGCGCGGACGGCGCAGCGCGCCGTCCCTACCATTTTTGCCGATGATAACGTCCGCGCGTTGGCCGAACACGTCGCCAAACGTTACGACTCCGCCCTGCACGCCTGCAACGCCGTCGATTTCGACGACCTCATCCTGTTGACCCTCCGCCTGTTCCGCGAACATCCCGACGCCCTCGAAGCCTGCCGGCGCAAATATCAATATGTCATGGTCGACGAATACCAGGACACCAACGCCGCCCAGTTCGAGCTCGTCCATGCCCTGACCAAAGAACATCGCAACTTCTGCGTCGTCGGCGATGACGACCAGAGCATCTACGGCTGGCGCGGCGCCGAAGTCGCCAACCTGCTCGATCTCGAGAAACATTTTCCGGAAGTCAAAGTCGTCAAACTCGAGCAAAATTACCGCAGCACCACGACCATCCTCAACGCCGCCAACGCCATCATCAAAAACAATGTCCGGCGCCGCGGCAAAACGCTGTGGTCCGGCAACGGCGCCGGCACGAAGATCCAGCTCCAGGCCTACGACAACGACGAATCCGAAGCGCGCGAGATCGTCGCCCAGATCGAGTTCAAACGGATGGCCGATCGCGCCCCCTGGAAGGATTGCGCCATCCTGTTCCGCACCAACCAGCAGTCGCGCCCCATCGAAACCGCCCTGCGCGCCGCCGGCGTGCGTTATCACCTCATCGGCGGCCAAAGTTTCTTCGACCGGCGCGAGATCAAGGATTTCATCGCCTTCCTGAAAACGTTCGTGAACCCGGACGACGACATCAACCTGTTGCGCATCGCCAACGTCCCCGCGCGCGGCCTGAGCGACGTGACGATGGAACGGCTGCTCGCCGCCAGCCACGAACGAAAATGTTCCGTGTTCGCCGTGATGAAGAATCCGGTCGTCACCACCACGTTCCAAAGCAACACGCGCAAAAGCATCGAAGCGTTCGTCGAATTCGTGGAGCGGACGCAGGCCGCTCTTCAAGGTAGGACAGGCATCTTGCCTGACCAGCGAACGCTTCAGCGCGAGCATGAATTCGAAACAAATCCCGCCGATGCAGTCGGCGGGGGCAGGCAAGATGCCTGCCCTACTTTAGCCTCATGGGCCGACAGTTTCATCGATGAGATCGGTTATTTCCGCGAACTCGAACGGCTCGACAAAGATCCCGAAGTCGCCGAAGGCCGCATCCGCGGTCTGCGCGATCTCATCGCCACGCTCGACCAGGGCGGCGGCAAGACCCCGCAGGACAAACTGCACAGCTTTCTCGAAGACATCACCCTCGATTCCGATCGCGAGGATGAAGAAGAGAACAAAGGCGATGCCGTCACGCTCATCACGATGCATTCGTGCAAGGGCCTCGAATTCCCGCACGTGTTCATCGTGGGTTTGGAAGACGGGTTGCTGCCGCATTCCCGGTCGAAGGTCGAAGGCACGATGGATGAGGAACGCCGGCTGTTCTACGTCGCCGTCACGCGCGCGATGAAAACGCTGGCGATCAGCCATTGCGGCGGCCGCAAGAAATACGGCCAATTGCTTCCCTGCCATCCGTCACCGTTCCTGAAAGAATTGCCGGAGGACCTCGTTGAAACGCCGCAGAACAAAGCGCCGGTGACACAGGATTCCGGCAAAAACCTGTTCGCCGCCATGCGCCAGGCGATCAGCTGAAAAAAGCGGAAAGCGGAAGTCGGAAAGCGGAAACAAAATATCCCCGACACCTGAGACCCGAAATCCCAGCCCCGAACCCTAAACCCGAGACCCGAGATCCCAAACCCCAGGCCCCAGATGCGCCTCACACAAAGTCCACAAAGATCACGAAGTCTTTTCAAAAAAGGTAGGGCGATGCTGCCGCATCGCCATCCGGGAGGGTCGAGCTCCGCGAGACCGAGGATTTCATAGTCCGTTGCACGTTGTCTTCATGAAGATGGTGACGGAGCATTCTAAGAAAGGCCGATACTTCCGCCACACCCAGTTCGCGCGGATGCCGCTTGTTGTGAAAGAAAATGAACCGTCGGATCCAAAACCAATAGGATTCCTCCGTGCGAACCGAATAATGATGGAACCGCATGACCTCACGCACCTGCTCCCTCAACCGCAACTGCGGATTGGGGAGGAATTGCGCCTTCTTTGCGGTTTTTCCCGGAATCATGAATATGCCCGCACCATTGATAAATCCCCTGTTGACAAAAAAGAAACACGAAAATAGGGTCTTATCAGTGAGAAAATTAAACCCGCAACTTTGCAACCTAATACACTGTTAGGCCACTCGACTATGCTATTCATCTATCCAATGTGGGATAATGAGAGCCAGCGGATCGGCAAGCAGAAATGCACGCCACTCGGATATGGCGTCCTTCTCGAAGCGAGACTTCGCAGGATTTGATGAAAAGTGGTTCTGGGATGACTTCGACCGTTTGCGTGCCAAGCATCCCGAGTTTCAGTATTACCGCTCGCTGTTTCAGAACGCGCTCACTGAGTCTCAGACCGGACGTTGGCCGAGTGTTGAGGAGTAGAAGACGAGGGACGCCTAACCATGGCGCTGCAGCGAACGGCCTCTCCGCCGTCCGTTCGAGCGTCGCGGGAGTTCGTGAGCGCACGGTGCGCTCCGCCGCCGCCGAGGCCGTCGCTAAGCTTGATCGTTAGACCAACTCGGACGCTTTATGCACATTCCAGAAATCGTTGTGACATTTTGGGGCTTATGGTTGCTTTCCTCCTTTATTGGAATGACGGCTTGCTTTATTCCATTTTCGCGCGAGCACGGACGCAAGTGGGTTTTGCTGATAGTTTGCTCGGTTGCTATTTCCCTTGCAGGTTGGGTGGCGTGCATCGCGGTTCTGCATCCTGCTTTTCGTCCGCTTAGTTTACATACCGTAATTGCGTTTATTCCTTTGGTTGTAGCGGGCTTTTCTATTGTGCGATGGAGACTATTAAAAACATGATTTGTCGTTGGCCTAACACAGCGCTGGAGCCAACGGCGAGTGCGCCGTCGGCCCAGGCATCGTCACAATTCCACGCTTGCAGTCGTTCGCGCCGTGGCTCAGCTTTGGGTCGTTAGGCCGCTTCGCACCATCTAAAAAATTATGAAATATAAATCCAAACTGATACCGATTGCATTACTCATCTTGGTATCCACTTCCTTTGTGCGTGCCGACCTAGTCATTCACGATATGGGCAGCACCGCCGCGAATACGCTGACTACTTTAGGCACGGATTTCATCATTGGTTGCGCCATCTTGGCTGCTGGCGTTGTGGCCGCCGTATTCATTTCAAAAAAGAAGTGAGAGAGATGCACGACCAGTGGCCTAACCAGTCGCCGGAGCCAACCGCCGTTGGCGCTGGCAGTTCCGCTGTCGCGGTTCACGTCGCGAGTCGGCGGTGGCTCAGCTTATTTCGTTAGGCCACATCCACACGTATGCCTAATTCCAAAACTCAGAAGTCATGGAGCGAGGACGTTGCCGCCCTTGGCGTGGACATGCTCGTTGATCATGGATTGATTCGGAAAGAGGACTTCGAGCGCGCCACCAAGATCGTTGCTGAGGAGATACTGGTGCGCCTCAGCCTTGGAGATTATCCACCACCAGAAGAGGGACCCAATGCGGCCTAACCATGCGCTGCAGCGAACCCGGCCATCGCGCTCCGGTTGCAATCCACGCGTCCCGCGGGCCGGGTCGCTGAGCTTATGTCGTTAGCCCACATCACGCGCCATGAGCTTTGGAGTCCATCCTGTCATACTGATTGCAGCAGTTGGCGCATTGCTCGCGCTCATCGCGGTCGTCGTTGCGTGCATGGCTCACGCTGGTTGGTCCCGTGTGCCTGAGCTCTAGTCGTTAGGCGATTTGAATGATTTTATGCCATCACGAGTTAAGAATGTTCTCATTGGACCGTTCCGCCAGTTTGGGATGGTGTTATGCCATTAGGGGCAAAGCTGTTGGCTGGAGTCCTGATTGGGTGTCTTTTTTTGATTATTTGGCGCAAGTCACGACGCTATGTATCAGGGACATTGCTGGTAGTATTTTCGTTTTCACCACTTGTATTTGCCGGCGTCCAGATTATTCGCGCACATTTGGCGAAGGATTTGACAGTGTTTTCAGAGCGCTTTACGGAGGCATCCGGGGCATTATTGTTGAGCATGTTATGTTTATTGATTCCGATTATTGGCCCGCTGTTAAAGTTGGGACGGCCAGCACGAGGAACTCCACCTTCTGGTAATCATGGACCAACCGCCTAACAAATCGCCACAGGCATCCGATGAATCGCAAGCAGGCTTTGAGTGTGCCGTCGGCCCAGGTTTTGTCACAAATTCACGCTTGCAGTCGTTCGCGCCGGGGCTTCCATCTTCGCTCTTGTGGAGCTACGACGGGACAGGCAGCTTTGGATCGTCAGGCGTTCGTCGCAGACTGTGAAATCACCCGTCATACAAATAACGAAGGCCATCCAAGCACCTTGGACTGACGACACCCGCCGGAAGTTGATTTCTTTTTGGTCGGAGAGGCGCTTTCGATTTGATGACACTTCAGCTTCTTCATTGGTCGCGCAGCGAGGTCACATCCTGTGGAATCTCATCTCGTATGACATGACGCGACTTCGCGCAAACTTGAGCATCAGTCCATCACCGTCCGACCGCATAGACTTAGTCCTTACGGTGCATACGACATTTCAGCAGATCACCGAATGGAATCGGGCATTCTGGGATTTGGAGATGGCGACGTGCGAGAGTTTCCTGCTTCACGGCGACCGACGAGAGGCAGAGTGGGTTCAGTTCACGAAGGCGCACCGGAAAGCGAATCTTGTGTGGACGTTAACTTTAGGATCAGGTGGACAGCGCATACCGAAAAAGACAAATGGAAAAACAAACGCCTAACAAATCGCTGCAGCCAACACGGATTACGCGCTTGGTTTTGCGCTCCCGCCTACGCCAAGGCTTCGATGGACAGGTCGAATTTCTGTTCTGCCACGCCGCGGTTCCCGCGTGCCTGAGCTCTGGACGTTGGATGAACAAATGTGCGCCCAACTCAAATATGGAGGTACGACGATGAAACGTATTAACTTCAGAAACATGCGTTGTTGGTGGTTATTGACGTTGATCTCTATCACGTGGCCCATTGATGCCAGGGCTGGAGGTTGCGCCGTCTCAGATGGATCGGAGCTGCCCAGCGATGACGGCTGCATGTTGGCCTTTATGTATAACCAGAAGGGCGACCATCGGCTCGTCGTGGTGGATGGGAAGAACCACCGCCAATATGAGGCGCCGCTTGACAATTCCAGACTGGCTCCGTTCTGGGCGGATGGGCGTGTTTATGTCGTTGATCACGCGGGGAGCGTGCAAGGATTTAGTATTGGCACGGACAAGTTGGTGCCGGGGAAGGTAGAGACTGTATCCACAAATGTGGTGCGCACGGCTGAATACTCCCGCAGTCAGCATCGCTTATATTTGATATCCACCAGTTATGACGATCAGCGGCGGATTCTTTACGAGCTGTCAGCCATGGATTTTCCAACGAAGAAGACGCTTTGGACAAAGAAGATCGATGATCCAGGTTTGCTGACGATCTTGGATGGATACGTCTGCGTCATAGGCCTAAAGCTTGTTGAGGCATTCAATTCCGACACAGGGCAGAAGATCGGCACAATCGCGGCGGCGAAGTCAGCGACCGCTGCCGATGCAAAAGTGCAGGAATAGATTGAAAACACCCAACAAGATCACTGCAGCCGACGCCGGTTGGACGTCTGAGTTCCGCATTCGCGGTTCGCGTCATCTGATCCCGCGTGCCGCGAGCTCCAGCCGGATATGAAAACAATTCTCACCCTTACAGCCTAACAAATCGGTGCCGTCTCGGGCGCGTAAGCCATCACGGCTCGGCGCCCATAGTTGGCTTCTGCTCGCCGGACTTATGGTGTTGCCCGGCTACGCAGTCATTCGCGCCGGGACCCGGCTGGATTTGCGCCTCTTGTTACCGGTCCTGGTAGCCATGGCAGCGTTTTCATTTTTCGCATACCGAAGCGACAAGCGGCGAGCCGAGTCGGGCATGTGGCGCGTGTCTGAATCGACGTTACATTTGGCAGACCTGCTCGGCGGCTGGCCGGGCGGATTTATCGCGCAGAGGCTATTTCGTCACAAGACCAGCAAAGTCTCTTTTCAGGTTATATTTTGGTTTATTGTTTTCATGCACCAATTCCTGGCCTTAGATTCGACGCTGCATTGGAGGCTCACCATTCATGCGTATCGATTTATTCGTGTCCAGCTCGCCTAACCACCACACAAAACAATGACATCAACCCCTCTCTTCGCCGCGATGCCCGGCCCCTGGGAAGTCGTTGTTATCGCGTTTTTTCTGGCTCTGATGGCATTCTGGATCTGGATGATCGTTGATTGCGCCACCCACGAGACTGCGACCGGCACAAAGATCGGATGGCTGCTCATCATCCTGCTGGCGGGGATCGTTGGCGCCCCGCTTTACTTTTTTATCCGCAAGCTGCCCCGCAGGAACCGGACGCAGCAACTGGGACAGAATTAAAGTCGATCATGCGCCTAACAAATCGTTGCACAAACCTGGACGTTAGGCGGCTTTGCATGATGAAAATTATTTGGCAGACCTTAACACTTTGTTTGGCCCTCGGATTGTTGGCAGGATGCGCCTTTACGAGAGAGGCCCATTATTCTGTCTCAGGAGCTTGTCGGGCAGAGCAAGCCGGCCACGTTGTGGATTTGATGGCATCCAGCGAGAATTTATCCCGAATATCCGAGACTGGATATATATTACACAGAGTCACCGGCAGGGCGGCCAATTGTTTTATCCTGACGTTCAGCGGGAAAGGTATTCCGATGGCCGTCAGCTCCGTCACCGGCACAGACACGTATGATTCAAAGAGTTCCCAGCCGATGGAATTAGCTTACCTGCGCGGTTCGGTTGCGGTTCTTGTCCCCAAGCAGCGTAACGCAGCAGTTTCATCCCCGAAAAACCCGTCGCCACTGCCGGGATTCATAGGATTTGGAAGGCATGAGTTGGCCATTCAGTATCAGTTGAACGGGCAATCATATTCGTGTCGTTTTGACGTGGATTACGCCGAGGATGTCACACATGGATTCCATGGGATTTGGGAGTGGCGTGAGTTGAATTAACTAATGCGGAGCTCTGCCCCTTTTATGTCGCGGCGAACTCGCAGGTCCTAATTTCATTTATCAGGATTGCCATCGTTGCGTCCAGCGCGCTAAGTTTGAGTCGTTAGCCATCTCTATACACCCTACACTTTATGCCAGCACCAAAAGGAATGAGAACTGCGCCATTTACGATCAACGGCACAGACGCGGTTCATATCTACAGCGACACGCAGCGCATTTGGCTTCAACTCCGTCGCAACGTGCCGACCGAGCAGGATATCGCCAGACCATCGTTCAAGGTCGCATTGGGGCTTACGCCTGAACAAGCCATCGCAATAGCCGGGGAGCTTCTTACAGCTGCGACGCGCAAAAGCTCAATCTCGACTGGTTCAGTTGCCAAGCCACCAAAGCCCAAAGCGCCCACACAGATCCTTAAGTAAAACGCTGGCTAACAAATCGCCCAACCACGCGCTATCTCCCAGTAAAACCTTGAATTCGATCAACGCTCCCGGATAATCACAGGATGCCCTTGTTGCCGTTTCGTTATGCCGCCTTCCTGGTTTGCGGCATGATGCTCAGCGCCGGCAGCCTCCCGGTTTTCAGCCAGATCACCGTCAACGGTCTTGCCGATAAAACGATCTACACCGATACCGTCACCTTCACCGTTCCATCC
>Ga0070690_100001280_pt1 | contig 13070 bp, 6 predicted proteins | sample KBSS33HmetaG_FD_64671 | JGI IMG/M metagenome (GOLD analysis project Ga0070690, IMG submission 64671) | Switchgrass rhizosphere microbial communities from Kellogg Biological Station, Michigan, USA - KBS S3-3H metaG | ecosystem: Host-associated > Plants > Roots > Rhizosphere ... | reverse complement strand
GCGGAGGGGTCGCATAATGGTAGTGCAGCGGTCTTGAAAACCGCCGGCCGAAAGGCTATGCAGGTTCGAGTCCTGTCCCCTCCGCCATAAGTCTCAAGTCCAAGGTCTCAGGTCTCAAGTTAATACGCGCGTCGGAGCATACGCATTAGGCGAACCAAGAGTCTTGGATCCCGCCTAAACACACGTTATGTTCTGCCCTCGAAAAACCGGACTCCTCGCTTCGATAATATCCTCGTCCTAACCACAGGAGAATCCTCATGGTCCCACCGCTTCCCAATATCAAACGTGTAATCCTTTTAATGTTTGAGAACCGATCCTTCGATAACGTCCTTGGGGCTTTCTATCCGCCCACTAAGAACCCTGACGGTGGCGGCGTTCCGGCCGGCTGGTCTAATCCGTGGTCGGAACATCCTCCGATTCCGGCCTGGCAAGCCAAGGCGGGGAGCGCTGCTCAAAATCTGCCTTATCCTGATCCGCAGGAAAGCAATGTGAACATGTCCGATCAAATTAACACTACGCCACCAATGATGGGTTTTGTTAATGACTATGCGACTGTAAAGAACGCTAAGCCTGCCAACATCATGCAGTACTTCGTCGCGCAAAACGTGCCGGTCACTCAGGCACTGGCTAGCACGTATGCAGTAAGCGACCGCTACTTCGCGTCGGGCCCAGTACAAACCTGGCCCAACCGGTTGTTTTCTCTTTGCGGCACGCCCTGTTTCGATGCAAGGACCAAAACCGCTTACGTCGATAACGACAAGTATCCCGATTATCCGTTACTGATCGGCCAACTGGATCAGTTATCGATCTTCGAGCAGTTAGATCGAGCGGGCCATTCGTGGAAGGTTTACTACGACGACGAAGCGCCGGTCGCTGCAGTCATTAAGTATGTAGCGGATCACTGGGACCACGTCTGGGACGGTGGGAACGTTTGGCCTTTCGAGTCGCATCCCGATCTTTTCCATGGCGATTTTTTTGACGACGTAGCGAAGGGCCAGTTACCCACGTTCAGCCTCATCGAACCGCGCTATCAAATGCTCAGTTTCCGCGGTGAGATCGCGCCCAACAGCAACCACCCGGGCGATAGCCTGCCAGTCGGGGATTCAGGAATACCAATCAACGTATCTTGCGGCGAACAACTGCTGGCAAAAGTCTTTCAGGCCCTGGTTGCAAATCCGACGTTGTTTGCCACGACTCTTTTGGTTGTTACCTACGACGAGCACGGCGGCCTCTTCGACCACGTCACTCCGCCGAAAGCCAGGTCGCCGTTTCCTCCGGGAACAGTCACAGGTTTTGACTACAGTGTTTATGGGGTGCGAGTCCCAGCGTTGTTTATCAATCCCTACGTGAAACCGGGGATTTTTCGACCGCCAGCCTCCACGCCGCCTTTTGATCACACTTCCCTGCTCGCCACACTCAAAACTCAATTCAACCTTTCTGGTTCGCTCTCGCCGCGAGTCGACTCAGCGCCGACGCTGACGGGGCTCATGAACGCCATGCAGCCCGCGATCAAAGCGCCAACCATTCCCATTCCCGCGTGCAACTGGGACAGCTCAACGCTCCGGCGCGGCCACGCTCATCCAATGATCCGCACCGCGCTGTGGAACGCAGCGAGGAGAAGAGTCCGTCCCACCTAGGGTTATTAAATACTTTCCGGCGGTCCCAACCTTTGTTTCATTGGTTGATCGCCGTACCCGTCCCGCTCTTGACAGCGTTGTTGATTGGGAATAAGTTGTGCCCGTTCCCGACACCGTCGTAAACGGTCAACTCAAACTCCTCGCCCTGACACCTCGCCAAGGTCACTCGATGTGCCCTTACAACCAGAATCCATTCTCTATCTGGAGTCCTATCTCCTGGTTAACCCACCACTCTCTCTGCTCTCGCGCCTACTGCGTTGTTACCAAAACTTCACCTAAGCGAAGCAAGAGACCTTCCGAGTTTTCACCTCAAAGGAGCTCCTCAGATGCAACAGAATACAAAGTCAGTGCACTGTTCAGTCGTCTACTCCTATAGACGTTGGATCCTGCTCGTCCTGACCACTCTCGTCATCACCTGTATTGCTTCGCAATACGCCACCTGGCGTTCTCCCTCGACAGCGCAACCTGCGCCAAAGCGAGGACCACTCATCGTCCGTGGATACATAGCCGCAGACATCGGCGCGAGAGAGACGCCGGGTATTGCGGCGCTTCCCTCTCGCGACATATTCCTTCCGGGGATCAGGGTCTTTCTGAAGAACCTCTCCGGAGGCGCGGACAGCAAGCCGAACACAACTGACCTAAGCGGTCGTTTTACCCTCCTCGCCCCAAAACCAGGCAGATACACCGTCTGTTGGAAAACGAGGGGCTTTGAAGACGGTTGCGCGAAAGACATCCTTTCCGTGACTGCCCCTGTCTTCTTAAGCACAGTCCGCATCCAGCCCGATCGTCGCGACAAGGCCACCGTGATTTTTGGCAAGGTAAAGATGAAGGACGGAACACGAGCACGACGTCTGGAACCCATTGCAAACCTGAACTCGTTTGCGCGCGTTGAAGTGCTTGACGCCGGCGGCAACATCATCCAGGAAACCTTCGTCAACAACTTCGATGAGTACTTGATCCCGAACGTGCCGAACCGAAAGACATTCACGCTTCGCGCCAGGGTCGAAGGCTCCGTCAGAGAACAACGCATACTGCCCGAAGCAAACATCGGTGCCGCTGCCTTCCACCCTATCAATATTGTTTTTAACAACACTCAACCACGCCTGGATCCAATCGTTGCGACTGACAGCAGTGGAGAGCGAATAAAAGTCGCAACACCGGGCCAAAAGGTTTTTCTGAAGGAGCATAGTTCCGACAAGGACGGAGATCCGCTCAACTTCCGATGGGAAGTCGCAGATGGGTCCGGCACACTCAGTGGGAAAAACAAACCTACTGCTGAATGGAAACTGCCGGCAGCGCCTGGTCTCTACTCAGTCAAACTCATTGCCTGGGACAAGAAGGGTGGCTATGCCATATCGGACCTGTCATTGCGAACCAACACCGATGGCATTCCTTTCTCTGGACATGTGGACGGAACCGACACGCCTGCGATTGCTAACGCTGAAGTTGACGTAAATGGTAAGACGACCACAACCGACGCCCAAGGTCTATTCAGTATCAACGTTCCGGATGCGAAACGGTTTGTGCTGAATATTCGCAAGCCAGGTTACGGTCTCGTTTCCCGCGTCTTCGACGACTCTGTGACAGGCGCTCAGTACACGATGACCCGGGCCACAACAGTCCGTGTGGATCCCAAATCGAAAATCAGAGTGAATGACAAACGCGGCAAGCGCAATTGTCCGGGTCCGCAAGGGGACCTACTTGATTGGCGGCGCTACATAAAGGTGCTCGCACCGCAGTGGCAGGACGGCAAGGGAAACGTCATTACGCCTCCCAGGGAGAAACAAGAGGTGATCCTGCCTCGACCTCGTCAGGGTTACCTGGATTGCGGTCCAGGAGCGTCCATTGAAATTCCGGCAAACGGAATACAGGACAGCAGCGGCAAAGCTCCGGGAGGACCAGTTGATCTTTCGATTGCCACGATCGACCTAAGGTCGCCGCAACAGATGCCGGGTGATTACACGGTCCGCACGCCAGGCGGCTCACGGGTGATGGAAAGCTATGGAGCAGTTTCAATAGACCTCTTGAGCGGCAGTACGCGCTTCAACTTGAAACCGGGTGTGACTGCCAGGTTGACCCTGCCGGTGGATCCCGCGCAGCTCGCCGCAGGTGGTCCGCGACCACCTACCATTCCGCTTCTTTTCTACGATGAGGCGAACGGAGTCTGGTTTCAGGATGGCAACGCAACTCTTGTCGGCAACACGTACGTCGCCAACGTGAAGCACTTCTCAACCATCAACACAGACCAAATCAAAACCAACCAGTCGTGCGTGAGAATTCTGAGTCCCACCCTGCCGGCTAATTACGACCTCGAGTACACAATCCCCAGTCCGTCGGGCGGTGGCGCCGCTCCGATTGTGAGGAGGGTACCAATCAGTAACGGCTCGCCAAGCGAGCACGTAATCTATAACTTGCCGTCGGGCAAGAACATCGTCCTTGTGCCAATCCGTCAGAGCAATAACACGCCGTTTGGAACGTTCGTCGTCAACACGGGCGGGGCACAGGCGCCTACTACTCCTAACCTGCCAGTCGGACCGCCCTACAACGCCTGTTCAACCACTGTGACGCTGGAAGAACAGGTTGTACCCGAACCGGTTGCCGAGTACTTGCAGGGACTCTTTTCGTTTGAAGCTACAAACCTCGGCGAGCTGGTAGCCGGCGATCCTGCCGACGATGCACTCGCTCTCGCGCTCAATCAGGCTACGGGAAACTACTACGACCAAATCGACCCGCGTGATAAGCGTGAGACTTTGGCGGAATTCAAAACTGAAAACGGTTTTGACACCCCGGGTGAATTTCGCACTTCGTTCGCAAACGGCGGCGACCTCGGATTCGGGCGCGACATGCACTGCAAGAAGAAGACCGCGTCCGACGGCCTCTTCGACGTTGCCTGCTACGTCACCAACTACGGAAACATCCTTACCGATGACCAGGCGGACGCCGACGCTGCTCACGCTGCAGCTAGCATTCCTGTAGCGACCGTGGCGATGGAGTTTTCCCGCATCGAGAGTCCACCCGGAAACCCAACCGAGTTTGATGATCCAGAGCGCGTAGTGAAATTCTACGTCTACAACGCGGCTGGCGACACACTACTCAGATCTGCTGACCTGGACTCGGGAGTCAACTTGAGGCCCCGTCCGATCCCGCAGCTATGCATGGTGTGTCACAACGGAGTGTATCCGGCTGGCCCAACGACGGGCGCTCCTACATTCGCCACTCGCAACGACACCAAACTTGGATCACGGTTCATTCCCTTCGACATGCACTACTACGTCTTTCCCGCAGCTCGGACTAAGACGGCGCAACAGGCAGACATGAAGGAACAGAATGAACTGGTCAAGCTGACTCACACTCAAGATCCGACGTCGATTTCCGCCACGGCGGCGATTCCTGAAATGATTACAGGGATGTACACACCGCCTCCGCCACTACCGGAGCAGGACGAAAACTTTGTGGTGGCAGGGTGGAACTCACAGCCAATCCGTCAGGGCATGTACAAAGATGTCGTCGGACGCACCTGCCGGACATGTCACGTTGCCAATATTTTTGGCACGAACCCTCCATCATCGCTGCCACTCGTCTTCGATCAGTCGACGCAATTGATTAATGTGCTGGGCAAAGCCGAGTCTCGAGTTTGCACACAGCACGTGATGCCACACGCAGTTGTGCCGCATCGGCTCTTCTGGACCAGCTCGGGGCCAAGTATGCCGGCACAATTTCAGGTGTTCGGCGATACGTTCGACTCTGTTGCGAACGGCTGGAACGGAACGCTTTGCGGAGCGTTCCAGCCAGGTGGCACTACACCCATCCCGTTCTATACAAGCAACATTCAAACGATATGGGACGGTGTGGGCACTGGAGTAGCAGCATGCACCGGCTGCCATACTGGTGGACCAAGCGCGTCTGGCGGATTAGATCTCTCATCCGGCGTTTCATACGGCAATATCTTCAACGTCAATTCTGGTGAGTTGCCGAGCATGAAACGCATCAAACCGGGTGACCCCGCGAACAGCTATCTGCTGCATAAGGTCAACGGCACGCAGGGAACGGTAGGTGGTTCTGGCCAAAGGATGCCGTTCGGGTGTTCGGGTGCCTCGTGCCTTAGCGCTGCAACCCGCACTGCGATTGAAAACTGGATCACCAGTGGCGCAGTAGGGCCTTGATGAAAACGTTGTCGCACGACAACAGTAAGCAATGGGAAAGGGTGGCCACCAGCGCCACCCTTTTCCATTCATCGCAACGGATGTCGTCTTAGGTTGCTTCGATCACCGACAAAATATTGCCGGCCGGGTCTTTGAACCACGCGATCTTAGGTCCCGGACCTCGCATGATTCCCTGATTGTCTGTCTTCAGATCCGGTAGATCATAGTGCTCCCGAGGCAAGCCAAGCCTGTCCAATTCGGCAACGGCTTCTTCAATATCGTTCACAGAGAAATTCAACACTGTGAAAGACGCCGGTGTGTGGTTTGGCTTGGGATAGATGAACACCGAATTTCCCTCAAGACTTAGCTCCAGACCTTCCTTCGTTTCAGACACATCGAGTCCAAGTGTTCCGCCGTAAAAATCTCTGGCTTTCTTCAGATCATTTACGGAAAAGCTGCAAAACGTCTCCGCCTCCTTAAACATGCCGGAGGCTTTCTTCCTGCTAGCTTTTTGCGCCCCTTGTGCTGTCATCGCTGAATCTCCTTTCGATTGCCGGGTGTAACGTTAGTGATCACTTTGTCATCTTGAACGGACAATTGTCCGACAAGACTGCAGTTGTTGTTGAGTTCATGACGAACTCCGTTTATTCCCCACTTCGTGACCATTAGATGCTTTGAGACCTTGCAACCTCGTCGCGATTCTTCTGTTTCCTCATTACGATTTGGTGGCCGTGATTTACCTCGATGCGCGGTGCCACTTGTAAAAATTAGCCAATGCAGTGCCCTTACCCATCTCACCAGATGAAATAAACTGCTCCCCTTTCGCTGCGGCTAACATCGTAAAGGAGGGCTATGGCAACGGACCGAATCGCTGTCGATATTCGGTGGAATTAACAAACCCAGTGACCATGCCGCGGGGCGTGCCGCCGCCGTTCAAGTACGCGATCCAGTCCAGATAGAAAGCGTCCGGCTGGCGCCGCAGATAACCAAAGTATTCCATCACCGCGTACGCCTGGTTGAAATACTTGATCGCTACTTCATTGCTCTCCGCAATCTGCCGCAGCACCTGCGCCCGAGTCAGCGTCCTTGCATTCAATCCGTCGATCATCTGTTGCCGGCTCGCAAGCGTCACTTGCGCCGTGTTCAAAAGCGTGTCCACATACTGCGTGTTATTCAGACTGTTGTAAGCGCTGACAAACGCCGGCCGCGCCATGAACCCAGCGATGAAAGCCACCTTCGCCGCTTCCAATTGTGAGTCGTCCAGAAAGCCACTCACACTTGCCAGGTCCGGCACGAACTCGTCGTAATCAGGCTTCCGCCCAAAGCTCACCGGATAAAATCGATAAACAAAATAGCCTCGCTGCTGAAACTCAGCCGACTGGAAGAACAGTTGCGATACATGAATCCGGTCGCAGGTTGTGTCGTTCGGCGGACAATTATTGATGGTACTGATCCAGGCGGCCTCGCCCGGCGGATCGGGTTCGCGGCCGAGGAAGTCCAGGTACTGCTGTCGCACAAAGAACGCTGTGTTGTCGATCGGGTTCGGCCCACTTGCGCTGTCATTGTCCACGATCATCACCGTGGCGTTCGTCTGCGCTCCCAGCGAACCGCCCACCGGATTGCTGAGCGTGATAGTGAAGTTCTCGGTACCTTCGCCATATGAGTCGTTGATGAGGGCGATCGAGAAACTTTTGGAGGTTTCTCCGGCTGCAAACGACACGGTCCCGATTTGCACGATAAAGTCGCAGCGCGGCGAGGCGATGCCGTTGAACACGTTGCAGTTTTGCAAACCTGCGGCATCGTTGGTCGTTAACTTCGCGCTGATGCTGCTCGAGGGCTCGCCCGTACGGGTGACTGTAAGGTCAACTCTCGGGTTCCCTTCGTTAACCGAGTAACTGGCTGAACCCAACTGTAAGGAGGGTGTTCGAGTTAGTGAGGTGTTAAGCAGGACCTTTACTTCATTGTCGCCCTGACTGGTTAAAGCAAAATCAGGCTTCGCATCATTGTTAAAATCACCAGCCACGAGTGATGCTGAATACAATCCGGCCGGATAGTCGACAGCGGTTGAGAAAGTGCCATCACCTAAGCCCTTCAAAAACATGTATCCGCCAAAGTAGCCGGTGACTGCGAGATCAAGCCGCGTATCACCATCAAAATCATAACTGATGAGGTCTGCCGGATTTGTAGGCAGCGCGCTAGTGATTGCTGTCTGAAATGTGCCGTTACCGTTTCCCAAAAGAACGCTGAGCTTGTTACTTAAGCGACTAGCCACCACCACATCGAGCTTTCCGTCAGAATTCAAATCCGCCAACGTTGCCTTGACGACCTCAGCTCCAGCTACTGCCGGATAACTCACTGGGTTATCGAAGGTACCGTCGCCTCGGCCGAGCAGCACCAGAATATTGGTCAAGTAACCAAGCATTACCAGATCAGGATTGCCATCAGCATTGAAGTCGCCGGGCAAAACTGAATATGCCGCGGTGTCGACTGTTCTATTTATCGACGGTTGGAAAGTGCCATTGCCGTTTCCGAGCAAAATACTCAGAGTGCTTGGACTCCCCAAAACTGCAAGATCATTCTTTCCATCCCGGTTAAAGTCTCCTACGCTTAAATTCCCAGGCTGAGATCCAACGGCATAATTCACCCGAGTCTTAAGTGTGCCATCCCCATTCCCAATGAAGACGCTTACATTAGAACCGGAGGAATTCGCAGACGCCACATCGGCTTTTCCGTCGCCGTCAAAGTCGGCGATAACGATGCCCGCGGGATTTCCGTCCGCGGTGTAACTAACCTCGGGCCGCAACGTGCCGTCGCCATTTCCAAGTAGTACGTGGATGTTGTTTCCGGTGGTAGTTGCCACCGCAACATCGAGCTTGCTGTCTCCATTCAGATCGCCACGAGCAATGCCGAGGGGATTGAGGTTGCCGGCACTGAAGCCAAGACGCTTTGCGCTAAAGTTGGCCGTCACGTTCGATGATAAGCCAGTAAAGCTGCGACTGGCGGGTGGGAGCAGTAGGTAATTTGTGAACAGCGAGTTGGGACCCGCACTGTATGCCGTGACGGTGTAATCACCATCCACCGGAAGCCCCGAAAAGCTGTAACCCAATGAGCCCGTTATGGTGGTCACGCCGGTCCTCGTGCCCGTTAGCACCATTGTGAAATTGTCGATACTTGAAAATCCGGTGTCGACATTAGTCACGCCGCCGCTGATGGTGTAAGTGGCAACAACCCCCGTGAAGTTGCTTACTCGATTACTGGACAGATTGTTAAAGGTGGAGAATGGCGGAGAGAACATGAACTTAGGGAACGAAGGAGTTACGGTGTAGTTGCCACCAGCCGGCAAGTTCGTAAATGAATAGCGGCCGTCACTGCCGGTGACCATTGTGCCGGTCATCGATCCGGACAAAGTCATGGTCACACTCGCCATTTCGTTAGTTGAGATATCTCTCACCGTGCCGGAAATCGAATAATTGTTAAGCGTTCCCACAAAGTCTCCGCTCATGTTCGACGATAGGTTATCAAAGGTTCGATTCAGCGGCGCGAACGTGTAGTTTGTCTTAGTCGGCGTCACCGTGTAGGTTTGGCCGGCAGTCAAATCATTAAAGGCAAAGGTGCCGGTCGCGTCGGTATCGACGACGACCGGCGTTCCACCAGTGAGTCTAACTGTCACTCCGTAAAGCGGAATACTGTTACTATCTCTGACGGTGCCACTGATGTTGTATGGTCCGATTTGATTTATTAAGACGCCAACCGAATTCGCCGTTTGACCAGAGATAATGTCGGGTTTTCCATCGCCATTAAGGTCAAAGACACTCGCGAAGAAACCGCCCGCCTGAAAATTCACGGATTTCTGAAAAGTCCCATCCCCATTACCTTTTATGACGCTTAAGCCCCCGCCATTCCCCGCCACCACCAGATCGGATTTTCCATCGCTATTGAGATCTCCGATCGATAATCCATACGGAGATGAACCCGTGGTGTAATTGACGAAAGCCTGAAAGGTGCCGTCTCCGTTTCCGAGTAGGACACTGCTATTGTCGACCTGGATATTAGCGGTGGCGAGATCGATTTTGCCGTCCGAGTTGAAGTCACCTTTGACCAGAGCAAAAGGGCTAGGAGCGCAGGCGTAATTGACGGAAGGGGAAAAAGTGCCATCGCCTATTCCCAACATCACGCTGACAATCCCGTTACTACCAAATCCATAGCTGCTGACGCCTAAGTCGACTTTGCCATCACCATTGAAGTCGCCGACCGCAACTGACGTGGCAAAATTACTCGAGCCGTAATTTACCGGGGGTCTTAGCGTGCCGTCGCCATTTCCTAGAAAGACTGTGGCACCGCTCATGTTTACGACCACTACATCGGATTTACCGTCATTATTGAAATCGCTTGCGAGGATCGAATCCGGTTGGGCCAAGCCGGAAAAGGGATAGTCAACTCTGCTTTGAAAAGTGCCGTCGCCATTTCCCAAAAGAACGCTGACATTGCTACTAAGACTGAAAGTAGCAGCGGCGACGATGTCGAGTTTGCTGTCGCCATTCAAATCGGTGATTGCAACTCCATAGGCACTTAGTCCAACGTCGTAATCGGTCTTAGTCCCGAAGGTCCCATCTCCGTTACCCGCCAAGACGCTGATATTCTTACTGCTGTTATTCGCTACCGCGATATCCTGCTTGCCGTCCCCGTTAAGGTCTCCGAGGGCGCAGGAGTATGGGTGGCTGCCGACAGTGTAGTTAACAGGCAACGCGAATGATTGTGCGAAAACCGTCGCTTCAGTCGTCAGCCCAATCAGGCTTATCGCCAGGAAAGCGATTAAGAGCTTTATGGTCGTAATTGGAAAGTGCGCTTTCATATGATTCGCTGAAAGTCCCCTGGCTTTCCAGGAACACTGTCATATTCGGTTGGAGGTGCACTTGCCGAGAGCTGCCTTCAGTTTAGTCCTTCAAGGGTTGGGGATGAGTCTAGAGTGTTTAGTGAGAAAGATTCAGATTCGCACTGCTCGTTTGAGTTGGCCGCAGATCTCCGTTTTTCACACTTAAGTTAACCAAAGCCCCCTCTCCTTATCAAGCAAACCCGGTGCTGCAACGACTAGCCGCAGATATTTTGCCGAATGCTCGTCTCTTGCGGACTGAGTTGGATTTGGAAAGAAGTATCAAAACTGCAAAAGCACGGCGGCCCAGTGGAAACCGGCGCCAAATGCAGTGAGTAGGACTAAATCTCCGCGCTTAACCCTTCCGTTCTTTCGCGCTTCCCAAAGGGCTAGCCCAACCGATGCTGAACCGGTATTACCGTAGTCTTGGATGTTTACGTAAAACTTTTCCATGGGGACCTCGAGGCGTTTAGCGACCGCCTCAATGATTCGCAGATTCGCCTGGTGGGGAATCACAAGCGACACGTCTTTCATTGTGAGATTGGCTTGAGCCAGCACCTGACACGACGCTTCGCTCATCCTTCGCACAGCGCCCTTGAAGACCTCGCGCCCGTTCAGCACCACATGCTTGTGTCTGCCAGCCTGAGCCGCTTCCAGAGAGAAAGGTTGTCGCGTGCCTCCCACTTCCAACGTGAGAATGTTTGACTGACTTCCATCTGTCCCGGCAACTGCTGCGACAATTCTTGCCAGACCCGTTCCCCGCCCAACGACTGCAGCCGCAGCCCCATCTCCGAAGAGCACACACGTCTCGCGGTCCTGCCAACTCATTAGCCGCGTCAGCAGTTCTACCCCAATGACAAGGATTTTTTGCGCGCCAGAATGAGCGCGCGATCGAGCGACATCAAGCGCCAGCAGGAATCCGGCGCAACCACTACTTCCAAGATCGTAGGACGGAATCTCGCGCGCGCCGAGTCGATGCTGGACAAAGCAAGCAGTGTCGGGAAGGAAGACTTCCGGAGTGTCTGACGCCACGATAATCTCATCAATTGCTTCAGCGCTGATTGCGGCGTCGTCCAGTGCTGCCTGCGCGGCCGCGACAGCCATGTCTGCCGTGCTCTCTTCAGCAGCTGCAATCCGCCGGTTCTTGATGCCCGTCCGAGCAGTAATCCATTCGTCAGAAGTATCTACGTACTGTGTCCACTCATCATTACTCATTACTCTGTGTGGCAAGTACGAGCCTAATCCGAAGATGCTGGCAACGCTTTCTTTCATTGTGTTTCTAGAGAGATGCTTCGCTGGCGCAAGCTAACGCTCATCGCCACACTCTGCGGGCAGATGCGGTTCTGCGACGTTCTAAGTTCCTTCCTATAGTCTGAAAACCCTCCTAACGCAAATACTCTTGTACTAACGAGTCTGTGTGATCTACGGCGTCTCCAGATATACTCATGTTGCTGATGCTTAATTTCGTCAATAACAACTTCTCGGCTGCGGTGCTTTTTCTGCAGGACGTTTCAAGTGTGATTCAAGGCATCCGGGGGTTCATGACGCATCGTTTGGTCGATTCGGAGAACATGAAGATCTCACTGGCCAGGCTTGTTGCCGGCATTCTGCTGCTTGGTTTGGTGTTGTTCCTCTCAGGAAGGATCAGCTCGTTCATCGAAACCCGAATTGCGAAACGTCGACACTTCGATCCCGGATTGCGTTACACGATTGCCCGCTTGTTCCGCTACCTGCTCGTAACTTTCGGCGTGTTGTTTGTCCTTCAGCAGGCCTTTGACCTGGATTTAACGTCGATTGCGGTTGTCTTCACGGCACTCTCGGTGGGAATCGGTTTTGGCCTGCAATACATCGCTGCCGACATTGCCTCGGGATTCATCCTATTGTTCGAGCGGCCGATTCGCGTTGGCGATCGCATCACGATCGGTGAGGACGAGGGCGACGTGCAGAGCATTAACTTGCGAACGACAATCGTTTCGACCAACGATCGGATTTCGATCATCGTTCCCAATTCTCGTCTGGTGAGCCAGCGCGTAATCAACTGGTCTTATGGCGACCCGCGCGCGCGCATCGCGATCCCTGTGGGAGTTGCTCAGAACTCCGACGTTAATCTTGTCACCGACACGCTGATCCTGGCGGCCGAAGACGTTGAAAACGTGCTGGAGGATCCGCCGCCCAAGGTGCAATTCTTAAAGTTTGGTGACTACTCACTCGACTTTCGCTTACTGGTATGGACCCGTCAGCCGCGCCGCCACCCGCAGATCAAGAGCGACATCAACTACCGGATCGAAAAACTCTTTCGCGAGCGCGGGATTAAGATCCCTTATCCGGTTCAGGACCTGCGCGTAAGCGGGCTCTCGTTGTCGGGCGACCGCGATACTGATCTACTACTCGATGACCGAAAGCAGTAGACAGTAGTCGGTA
>Ga0070690_100001277_pt1 | contig 13082 bp, 12 predicted proteins | sample KBSS33HmetaG_FD_64671 | JGI IMG/M metagenome (GOLD analysis project Ga0070690, IMG submission 64671) | Switchgrass rhizosphere microbial communities from Kellogg Biological Station, Michigan, USA - KBS S3-3H metaG | ecosystem: Host-associated > Plants > Roots > Rhizosphere ... | reverse complement strand
CGAGCGAGGTCGAGCCCGCGGCCGATCCCGCCCCCCACGACAAGCCCGCGGAAGGTGTGGCACCATGACCGACGCAATGCGCAAGATCTTGGTCGTCGACGACGAGGCCCCGCTCCTGGTCACGCTGGCCGCCAACCTCGAGCTCGAGGGCTTCGAGGTGATGGAGGCCAAGTGTGCCGAGGACGCGCTCGCGCTCGTCGAACAGCACGCGTTCGACGCGGTGCTGTCGGACATCCGCATGCCCGGCATGAGCGGCGTCGATCTGTGCCGCGCGATCCACCAACACCGGCCCGAGCTGCCTGTGATCCTGATGACCGCGTTCACCGCGGAAGGCGTGATCCGCGATGCGGTCAACGAGGGCGCCCTCATGGTGATCCCCAAGCCGTTCGCCATCGAGCACGTCGTCCGGCTGCTGTTCAACGCCATGCATCGCCCGGTGGTCCTCGTGGTGGACGACGCGGTCGAGGTGGCGCAGACGCTCGTCGCGTCGCTGGAGTCGGTCGGGCTGTCCGCACGCGCGGTCTACGACGGTACCCAGGCGATCGAGGCGTTCCGCGCCGGTGACATCGGCGTGTGCGTGATCGACATGGTGCTGCCGGGCCAGAGCGGCGCGGACATCATCGAGCAGATCCACGCGATCGACCGCAGCGTCGTGGTGATCGCGGTGTCGGGGTTCGACGTCGAAGAATTGTTCCGCCGCGTCGCTGACCACACGGACACGATCCTGCGCAAGCCGTTTCCGCCCCACGAGTTGCTGCAGGCGATCGCCAGGGCGCGCCTGCAGCGGGGCCTCGCGAAACCGTCGTCCTGACCGCACATCGCTCGCTCGGTGCGGCCGGATGGATCATGCGCCGCGGCCGCCGCGCCGCTCGTCGATCATCCGGTCGAGCAACGCGCCGATCTCGCCCGGGTCGCTACCCTTCCCGAGCACCAGGTCGGCGTCGGGGGCGACCGCTTTGTCGTCGCCGGTCATGAGGACGCGCACGGTCTCGGGCCAGCGCGCACGGAGCTCTGCGAGGAGGTGCGTGCCCTGCCCGTCGGGGAGGTTGAGATCGACCAGCGCAGCGTCGAAGGCGCGATCACCGAACGCGCGCGCCTCGGCCAGCGAACCGGCGACCGCGAGCTCGTGACCGTGGTCCTCGAGCAACGCGCTCAACGTGAGCTGGATGACCTCGCTGTCGTCGACCAAGAGGATGGTGCGAGTCATGGCGTCTCACCCGCGGCGCGCAGGCGGAGCGTGGCGCGCACCCCGCGCGCCGCCGCAGCGAGCTCGACCGTGCCGCCTGCGCGGCCGGCGATCCGCCGGACGATGTTGAGCCCGAGCCCGAGGTGTCCCGGCTTGGTGGTGAACCCACCGTCGAACGCACGGGCAAGCACGTCGCTGGCCATGCCCGGCCCGTCATCGCAGACCGAGATCATGACGTGGCTCCCATCGCGATCATTGGTGATCTCGATCGTCCCGCCGGTCGGCGCGAGCGCCTCGGCCGCGTTATCGATCAAGCACACCACCGCGATCGCGATCTCGTCGGCGTCACCGAGCGCACCGAGCATGGCGGGGGGCGCTGATCGTACGACGCCGGCGGGCAGATCGACGTGCGCCGTGGCCGCGGCGACCACCGCGCCCAGATCGACGACGCGGTCAGGTCGCTCCGGAAGCTGCGGCAAGCGGTCGGCGATCAGGCCCTCCGCCGCGGCGAGCTCGCTCGCCGTCAGCTCGAAGAACTTCGGCACACGCGCGTCGCGCGCGATCAGATCCTGCGCCAGCGCCTCGACGCGGCGTTGCAGGTAGAAGGTCGCGTTCCGGACGGCCGCGAGATGGTTGCGGAGATCGTGGCGCAACACCGCGGTCGCCTCCCAGACGACGAACCGGCGGAGCAGAGCCTGCAGAGGAACGTGCGGGGCCGTCATCGTTCGGCTTGAATACCTCAACAATAGAACATCGACGCCCGAGGCACAATGAACCAGGCCGAGGACATGGTCAGGTAGCTGCAGGTGCGCACGCCGAGCATGAGCACCACCTGTGCACCCTCCTCTGCGGATGGCGATGAGGAGCCGATCTGCTCCAAAGGCGAGAACGTCGCCTTACAGCCGGTACGGATCAGCCGAGACATCACACAGCTCGCGCGCGGCATGCGGCTTGCTGAGCCCTGGGCCGGAGGAACCGCCATGACCCTCGCACCGCGAACGACCATCGCCATGCGTTACAAGATCGTCTCGCTCCTCGGCCGTGGAGGCATGGGGCACGTCTACCGCGCCGAGCACCTGCTCTTGCGCAAGGAGGTCGCGCTCAAGGTGCTCGACGCCCAGCCCGCCGGCGACCTCGGTTCGCGGTTCGAGCGCGAGGCGCTTGCGACGGCGCGACTCGATCACCCCAGCTGCGTGCGCGTGCTGGACTACGGGCGCACGCTCGATGGGCTGCAGTTCATCGCGATGGAGCTGTGCGACGGACCGACGCTCGCGGCGATGCTCGCCGGCGGCACCCGGTTGTCGGTCGCCCGTGCGGTGTGGATCGCGCGCCGCCTGCTCGCCGGGCTCGCCCACGCGCATAGGAGCGGCATCCTGCACCGCGATGTCAAGCCCGAGAACGTGATGTTCGCGCGGCGCGGCGAGGGGGTGCAGCCGGTGCTGATCGATTTCGGGCTGGCCCGGATCCGCGACGGCGGCCCCTTGACCGCGGCGGGGACGTGCGTGGGCTCGCCGTCGTACCTCGCCCCCGAGCGGCTGCTCGGTCGGTTCTACGATGCGCGCGCCGATCTGTACGCGGTGGGCGTGGTGCTCTACGAGATGCTCGCCGGGGTGCGGCCGATCGCGGGCGACGGTCCAGAGGAGATCCTGCGCGGCCACATCGATCGGCCACCACGTCCTTTGCGGGCGGTCCGCCACGACGTGCCCGCGGCGCTCGAGGCGGTTGTCGCGCGGGCCTTGGCCAAGGACCCGACGCGGCGGTTCGCCGACGCGGAGGCCATGATGTCCGCGCTGGCCGACGTCCCGCTCGCGGTCGCCGAACCCGCGGCAGCCCCCTTCAGGGCGCGCGTGGACGAAGCAACGACGATGGCGATCGCCGAGCTCGATCGGCCGTCGTGGCTGCTCCGGATCTGGAGCTGGCTCCGGTTCGGCGGCTGGCGGTGGAGCATGGCTCAGCCGCCCCCGGGCAGGTGATCGAGCGAGACGAACGCCGCGTCGAGCGAGGCGATCATCTCCTCGGCGCTGCCGAACCGCGCCTCGGCTCGCTTCATGAGCGCCCGCCCGACGAGCTCTTCGAGCGCGGGGGTGCACCACGGCCGGCCCGGCGCGACGCTGGCGAGCGTGGGCGGCGGCGTGCTGGTCTGCATGCGCATGAGCGTCAAGACGTCTGGACTGCGAAATGGCTTGCGCCCGGTGAGCATCTCGAACAGCACGATGCCGACGGCGTAGAGGTCGGCGCGGCCATCGACGATGCGGCCGAGCGCTTGCTCCGGCGCCATGTAGGCCGGCGTGCCGAACACCAGGCCGGTCTGCGTGAGCTTCTCGCCGCCGACCTCGCTGGCGGCCTCGCCGATCAGCTTCACCAGCCCGAAGTCGAGCAGCTTGACCCGCTCGTACGCGCGCCCCGGATCGCCCACCATCACGAGCATGAGGTTCTCGGGCTTGATGTCGCGATGGATCATCCCGCGCGCGTGGGCATGCGCCAGGGCCTCGAGGATCTGCCGCGCGATCACGAGCGACCGGCGCGCGGTCAGCTCGCCGGCCTCGATCAGATCGGCCACCGATCGGCCGCGGATGAGCTCCATGACCAGATACAGCGCATCGCCCTCGGAGACCAGGTCGAGCACCTCGACGATGTTGGGATGATCGAGGAGGCTCACCGCCTTGGCCTCGCGGCGAAACCGCTCGGCGACCCGCGCCGCGTCGGCGAGCCCCGGGAGCAGGACCTTGATCGCGAGGACGTCGCCCGTCGGAATATGCTCGGCCTCGTAGACGGCGCCGGCGCCGCCCCGCCCGATCAGGCCGCGTAGCCGGTATCGCCCGTCCAGCGTGTGGCCGTCGAGATCGAGCCGGGGGATCCGCAACGTGCTCGGGCGTGGATCGGCTGCGTCCGGCAAGCGCTCGAGATCATACACCGACGGTGCCGGCTCGGCGTACGGCCGCTGGCTCGGTACAATCGCCCGCGATGGCTTCCGAGCATCGCCCGGCGACCACGCTGCTCCGTGTCGGCAATCGCGCCACGGCCATCCAGGTTCGTGGGTTCTCGCTCGAGGTGCTGTCCGGGTCGGGCGCCGGCCAGGTGGTGCGTGGTGACAAGCGCAGCCTGCTGTTCGGGACGCACGACTCGGCGGACGTGCGACTCGCCGATCCACATGTGTCGCGCCTCCACGCCCGCCTCGACATCGAGGCGGGCGACTACGTGCTGTGCGATCTCGGCTCGACCAACGGAACGCGGGTCGGCGGTGCGCGGGTGCGGCAGGTCTGTCTCGACGATGGAGCGGTCATCGAGCTTGGTGCGACGCGGATCCGGTTCCGGCTCCTCGATGAACCGTTCGAGATCCCGCTCGCCGACGTCGATCGCTTCGAAGGCATGATCGGCCGCTCGGTCGCGATGCGCGAGCTGTTCGCCGTGTGCGCCCGCGTCGCTCCGACCCAGGCGCCGGTCATCGTCCAGGGCGAGACCGGCACCGGCAAGGAACTGGTCGCGCGAGCGATCCACCAGCGGTCTCGGCGCAGCGCCAAGCCGCTCGTCGTGCTCGACTGCGCCGCGATCCCGCCGGCCCTCGTCGAGAGCGAGCTGTTCGGGCACGAGCGCGGCGCGTTCACCGGCGCGGTCGCGATGCGCCCGGGAGTCTTCGAGCGCGGCGACGGCGGCACCGTGTTCCTGGACGAGCTGGGCGAGCTCCCGATCGAGCTGCAACCCAAGCTCCTGCGCTGCCTCGAGAGCGGCGAGCTCCGGCGCGTCGGCGGCACGGCACCGATCAAGGTCGATCTCCGCATCATCGCGGCCACCAACCGCGACCTCCCGCGCATGGTCGCCGAGGAGCGGTTCCGGGCGGACCTCTACTACCGGCTCGCCGTGATCCGCGTGACCGTCCCCCCGCTGCGCGAGCGCCGCGACGATATTCCGCTGCTCGCCGCCCACTTCGCCGAGGCAGCGCTCGGCAGCCACGCACGCCCCCCACTGCCGGCAGACACGCTCGAGGCCCTGTTCGGCGAGCTCACGCGCCACGACTGGCCGGGCAATGTCCGCGAGCTGAGGAACGTCGTCGAGCGCGCCGCGATCCTCGCGGATCCCAAGACGATCCACGCCGGTATCCTCGATCGCGCGGCCGAAGAGCTGGCGCGCTCGATCGAGCAGGCGGTCCACACGCAGGGGACGCTGCGCGCCGCGCGGGCCGAGCGCGAACGCGAGTACCTGACCGACCTCCTGCGCGCGACCGGCGGCGATCTCGACGAGGCCGCGCGGATCGCCCAGGTCCATCGCAAGTCGCTCGAGCGTCTGATCCGCCGCCACAAGCTGCGATCACCTCAATCGTCGTCATCGTCGTCGTCGTGACCGTGATGATGATGGTGGTGGTGATGATGATGCCGGTGCTCGTAGCGGGGGTCATCGTCGACGACGATCCATGGCGCGTAGACCTCGACCACGCGCGTCGGATGCCGGACGACCACCGGCGCGGGTGGGTGCACCGTCACCTCGACGACCGGCACGTGGTAGCCGGCCGGCGCGGAGGCGGTCACGATCGGCCGCGCGTAGGTCAGCGGCTCGTAGAGGACGTTGATCTTCTGATAACGCGGCGCGTCGTTCTGGTAGCTGCGCGACCAATCGCCGACGTACCAGTACGCGTTGCCGCGCTCGACGAACGACAGCGCCGGCGGCGGCGCGTAGATGTGGTAGTGCGGACCGTCGAGGTAGCAGTACACGGCGCCATCGTGCTCGGCGTGATCCCGCGCGACCAGCTCGTCCACGGGGATCGGATGGCGGCCGTTGTACGCGTGTTTCGGTCCGTCGTACCCGAACGGCACCGGATCCCCGATGAACAGGTAGCTGCCACCCACGACGCGATACAGCTCGTCGGCGTGCTCGGGCCGATAGATGTGCACGTGCGGCCCTTCGATATTGCAGAACCCTCCGCCGGCTTCTACCGGGATGGGATGCACGCCGACATACGCGATCTGCTTGGCAGCGGTCGAGGGCGGATTCGCGCGTGCGCTCGCTGGGCTCGCGACGACCGTTGCCGCGAGCACGATGCACAGGAGTAGTAGATGTCGTTGCATTGACGTGGCCTCCGCGCGCCGATAAAGGCAAGACCCACGCCCGGATCGATCTCCATGAAAATCGGCAGGTTAGGCGCCACAACGAGGTCGTGCCAGTGTGAACGGAGCCGAAACGCTCCGACCCGGCCTACCTGAACGGCCACGCAGGGAGCCGCGATGACTACCCGCGAAACACGTGGATCGCGTGGAGCAGCTGGATCAGCCCGACGATCGCGATCACGGTCGACGCGGTGATCGCCGACTTGCTCGATGACCGCGACCAGCAGATCCCGCCGGTCACCACGAGGACGGCCGGCAGGATCACGTCGATGCGGAGCTTCGCCGACGACAGCTGGATCACGTGAAACGCGATCAGCGCCTCGAGCGCGCACGCCACCAGCGCGATCAGCGGAACGAGCCGGCTGCCGCCGCCCATGACGAGCAGGACGGCCGCGAGCAGCGCGCAGGCAACGAGAGCGGTGTTGAAGTCGATCGTCATCGTGAACCTCCTCCTGGATAGGATCGCGCGAGTCGCGATGCAATCCAATGTGTGTCTCTACTCCGGACTACCGGACCCTGCAACACATGGATTTGTACGAACAGGGTTCCTTGGGTGGCATACAGTGAACGGTCTCGGGCTACGCTAGCCTACCCAAGCCTACTCGGATCAGTTATGCCCCGGGTAGCGATGTCAAGACGAATATTGTGCCCGACGTGAGAGGGCGCGTAGGCTGGTGCCTCATGCGCAATGTCGTCCTAGTCGTGACGGTCTTGATCCTCGGCTGCGGTGGCCATCCTGCGTCGGGACCGGATGCGCAATCCGGCGGCGTGGATGCTCCGCCGATGAATACACCGATGTGTGGCGACGGCGTGCTCCAGAGCGGCGAGCAATGCGACGATGGCAACCCCGCCTCGGGCGATGGTTGCAGCGCGAGCTGCCGGATCGAGCCCGGCTGGATCTGCCTCGCCGTGGGGACGCCGTGCCTGCGCGAGGTGTACTGCGGCGACGGCATCGTCGACCCACCGGAGACCTGCGACGATGGCAACTCGGTGCCCGGCGACGGGTGCTCCGGCACCTGTCAGACCGAGCCGAACTTCACGTGCACGACGCCGGGCCAGCCGTGCACCTCGACGATCATCTGCGGCGACGGCATCGTCGAGGGCAACGAGGCGTGCGACGACGGCACCACGACCGGCCTTGCGGGCTGCTCGGCCGACTGCTTGATGGTGATGCCCGGGTGGACCTGCCCGCCGGCGGGCGGCGCCTGCACGATGATACCCGTGCCGATGTGCGGCGACGCGCGCCTCGACCCCGGCGAACAGTGCGACGACGGCAACACCGCCGGCGGAGACGGCTGCGCGGCGACCTGCGCCGTCGAGCCCGGCTACACCTGCCCGATGCCCGGGATGCGCTGCACGCTGATCGCGTTCTGCAGCGACGGCGTTTTGAACCTCGACCTCGGCGAGCAATGCGACGACGCAAATCTCTTGAGCGGCGATGGCTGCAGCTCGCTGTGTGCGCTCGAGCCGAACTTCGTCTGCCCCGATCCCGGCAAGCCGTGCATCTCCACGGTCGTGTGCGGCAATGGCAAGGTCTCGGGCAACGAGCAGTGCGACGACGGCAACGTGACGAGCAACGACGGCTGCTCGGCGACCTGTCAGGTCGAGGCCGGCTGGTCGTGCCCGACGCCGGGTTCGCGGTGCATCGCCAAGCAGTGCGGCGACGGCATCATCGCCGCCAACGAGCAGTGCGATCTCGGCGCTCAGAACGGCCAGAACCTGGGCTGCACGGCGACGTGCACCATCCAGGCCGGCTTTGCGTGCACGGGCAACGTCTGCCACCAGACGGTCTGCGGCGACGGCATCATCGAGGGCCAGGAGCAGTGCGACGATCGCAACCAGATCCCATACGACGGATGCTCGCCGACGTGCACGATCGAGCCGAAATGCACGGGCGGCACGTGCACGGCGGTGTGCGGCGACGGGCTCAAGTTCCCGAGCGAGGAGTGCGACGACGGCAACACCAAGAACGGCGATGGCTGCTCGTCGACCTGCAAGATCGAGGCGGGCTTCACGTGCACCGCGCAAAACCAGCCCCCCCCGGCGACGCTGACGATCCCGATCTTGTATCGCGACATGCTCTATAGCGGCACGACCGTGCCCGGCACCGGCCACCCGGACTTCCAGTCGTTCAACGCGGGTCTGGTGACCGGCCTCGTGAAGTCGACGCTCGGCGCCGACAGCGAGCCGGTGTTCGCCTCGACCGGGCCGGCCGGCAAGCAGTCGCTGACCAACGCGACGAACTTCTGCTGGTGGTACCACCAGAACGGTTGCGCTGGCGCCGCGTCGACCAACCCGTTCGACAAGCTCGTGTTCCTCGACGCGAGCGGCAAGCCGACCTCGCTGGTGCTGACGCAGATCCAGACCAATGTCTATCAGCTAGATAACCAGACATTTTACCCGGTGGACCGGCTCGGCTGGAACGCCGGATCGAATCCGCAGACCGATCGCGACTCCAGCGACAACCTCTTTCACAACTTCTCGTTCACCAGCGAGCTGCACTTCCCGTTCACCTACCAGGCGAGCGCGGCACCGACCTTCAGCTTCACCGGCGACGACGACGTGTGGGTGTTCATCAACGGCCGCCTCGCGGTCGATCTCGGCGGCGTCCACGGCGCCACGCCTGGCTCGGTCACGCTCGACGCCGCGACCGCGACGAACCTCGGGCTGGTCGACGGCGGGATGTACTCGATCGACATGTTCCAGGCCGAGCGCCACACGTCCCGGTCGACGTACCGGCTGACGCTCGCCGGGTTCGTGCACACCGTGAGTCAGTGCGCGCCGATCTGCGGCGACGGGCTCGTCGAGGGCAACGAGGTCTGCGACGATGGCGTCAACAACGGCGCGTACGGCGGGTGCCTGCCCGGCTGCGGGGGCCGCGCGCCGTTCTGCGGCGACGCCGTGGTCACATCCCCCCCCGAGTCCTGCGACGACGGCACCAACCTCGCGACCTACGGCGGCACCCAGCAGGTGTGCGGCCCCGGCTGCACGTTCGCGCCGTTCTGCGGCGACGGGGTGACCAGCAACGGCGAGCAGTGCGATCAGGGCGCGATGAACGGCGCCGGCTACGGCTTCTGCTCGGGGGCGTGCACGCTCGGCCCGCGCTGCGGCGACGGCATCAAGAATGGCCCCGAGCAATGCGACGACGGCCTCCGCAACGGCGCCTCGAGCGATCCGTGCCGGGCCGACTGCACGCTCAAGTGCGGCGACGGGGTCGTCGATCCCGGCGAGCAATGCGACGACGGCGTCGCGAACAACACCGGCGGCTATGGCAAGTGCAATCCGAACTGCACGATCGGCGCGCGCTGCGGCGACGGCATCAAGAACGGCACCGAGCAGTGCGACAACGGCACGAACAACGGTTCGTACGGCACGTGCAACCCCAACTGCACGCTCGCGCCGTACTGCGGCGACGGCATCAAGAATGGCACCGAGCAGTGCGACAACGGCAGCATGAACTCGGTGACCGCCTATGGCGTCGGGCAGTGTACGGTCGCCTGTCTGACCGCACCCTACTGCGGGGACGGCATCGTCGAGCCGGCGTTCGGCGAGCAGTGCGACGGCACCGCCGACTGCAACATGTGCCACTTCGTGATCCAGTAGCGGCGGTCCTGACGGTCACGCGGCCTCGGCCGATGACCTCCGGCCGGTGATGCTGTATGAAGCGTCATGGCCCGCCGCGATCCGCACTCGTACGCCGATGACACCCAGGTCGCGACCGCCGTGCTCTCGCTCATCGCACGCGTCGACTTCGCGCACGAGATCCTGCACGGCGAGGCGACCCTGGCGTTCGAGCGGCCCGGCGCCGGCCCGCTCGACCTCGACACCCGCGATCTCGCGATCGACGCGGTCGAGGATCTCGACGGGCGCGCCTTGCCGTTCGTGCTCCACCCCGCCGAGCCAATTCTCGGGGCGCGGCTCGCGATCGAGCTCGCCCCCGGCACCCGCGGCGTCCGGATCCGCTACCGCACGTCGCCGGCCGCGTCGGCGCTGCAGTGGCTCGCCCCGGCGCAGACCGCGGGTGGCCGCGCGCCGTTCCTGTTCAGCCAGTGCCAGCCGATCCACGCGCGCTCGGTCGTGCCGCTCCAGGACACGCCGCGCCTCAGGATCCGCTACCGCGCCGAGCTGACCGTGCCGCGCGCGCTGACCGCGGTGATGGCCGCCGCGCACCGCGGCCGCCGCGAGGACGGCGAGGGCGCCAACGAGGTGGCAATCGAGAGCTTCGAGATGCCGCAGCCGATCCCGCCGTACCTGTTCGCGTTCGCGGTCGGCGAGCTGGCGTCGCGCGAGCTGTCGCCGCGGTCGCGGGTGTGGGCCGAGCCGGCGGTGCTCGAGCGCGCGGCGTACGAGTTCGCCGAGGTCGAGGCGATGATCCAGGCGGCCGAGGCGCTGTTCGGGCCCTACGACTGGGAGCGGTTCGACGTGCTGGTGATGCCGCCGTCGTTCCCGTACGGCGGGATGGAGAACCCACGCCTGACGTTCCTGACGCCGACGGTGATCGCCGGCGATCGCTCGCTGGTCAACGTGCTCGCCCACGAACTCGCCCACTCGTGGACCGGCAACCTGGTCACCAACGCGAACGCCGAGCACTTCTGGCTCAACGAGGGCTTCACGGTCTACGCCGAGCGCCGGATCCTCGAGGCCGTGTACGGCCCCGAGACCGCGGCGCTCCACGCGGCGCTCGGACGGCGCGAGCTCGACAAGGCGCTCACCCGGTTCGCCGCCCGCCCCGAGCTGACGCGGCTGCGCACGCAGCTCACCGGCGTCGATCCCGACGACGCGTTCTCGGAGGTGCCCTACGAGAAAGGCTATTCGCTGCTTCGTGCGATCGAAGACCAGGTCGGCCGCGAACCGTTCACGCGCTGGCTCCGCAGCTATATCGAGGCGTTCCGGTTCCAGTCGATCACGACCGATGACTTCACCGCGCACCTCGGCCGCGCGCTGCCCGGCGCGCTCGAAGCGGTCGGCGCGGCGCGCTGGCTCGACGGCGAGGGCGTGCCCGACACCGCGCCCCGCCCCGCCTCGCAGCGGCTCGACGCGATCGATCACCTCGCCGGCACGCTCGCCGGCACGCTCGCCGGCACGCTCGCCGGCACGCTCGCCGGCACGCTCGCCGGCACGCTCGCCGGCGCCTTGCCCGACGACGCGACGGCGAAGGCGTGGTCCGCCACCGAGTGGCAGCTCTACCTCGAGTCGGTGCCGCGCCCGGCGCCCACCGAGTACTGCCAAGCCCTCGACGAGCGGTTCGGGCTCACCCGGCGCGACAACTTCGAGGTGCTGGTGGCCTGGCTCGTGCTCGCGCTCGGCTCCGGCTACCTCGCCGTCGTGCCGCGCGCCCAGGAGGTGCTCGCCGCGGCCGGCCGGATGAAGTTCTTGCGCCCGCTCTATGCCGCGCTCGCCGCCGACGAACGCACCCGCCCGATCGCGCGCCAGGTGTTCGAGCGCCAGCGCGCCGGCTATCACCCGATCGCGCGCCAGGTCGTCGAGGCCGTGCTGCGCGCCTCGCCGTGATCCTTCCCGAAGAGCGGTACGGCGAGGGTCGCGCCCGGGTCATCCACGATCCCGGCCACGGTCCCGGACCAGCTCCGCCATCGCGTGCCGGCTCGGGCCGCCGGCCTTGACGAGCCCCGCCACCACCCCGGCGCGGTCCTCGGACGGGCGGTTCTGGCTCACCTTCCACTTGCCCTCGATCCGGGTGAGCGGAATCTCGATGCCGACGATCGCCTTGAGCAGGCCGTCGATGAAGCCCTCGGGTGCGTCGCTGACCTTCCACGGCACATCGCCCGGCGCCTGCGGAAGCTCCGCCTCGTGCCGGTCGGTCAATTGCTCCACGAAGCGGCGGAGCCACCCCGCATCCTCGATCGCTCGCAGCGGCCCATACGCATGGACGGTGGCGTAGTTCCACGTCGGCACGACCTTTCCGGTCGCGGCCTTCGTGGCGTAGTACTGCGGCGTGATGTAGTCATCGGGCCCCTGGAACACGGCCATGGCCTCGACCTCGGGCCGGTGCGATTTCCACACCGGATTGGCGCGGGCGACGTGGCCGCGCAACGTACCGAGCGCTCCCGCCTCCGCGTCGAGCTCCATCGGGATGTGATTCGCCACCAGCCCATTCGCATCCAGCGTGACGAGCACGGCCAGGGGATGCGCACGGATCAGGTCGTGTAGAACAGGTGCCCGGTGTTCTTTGAAGTGAGCAGGCAGATACATGATGCCTCGCGTACAGATCAAGCCGTAGCCTGCCAGGAAACACGCGTGCGTTGCAGCACCACCCGAGCCACACACTCGCGCCGGTTGTGGTGGGGTGTCGGCAGGTGCATCCGGGAGCGCCAGCCCGCGGACCGTGTGCCGCGCTCGCGCCACGTGGGCACCGACCGCGTTGGAGCAGCCCGCATGCCGGGGCGAATACGACGATTACGGAGGAGCCATTCATGATAACCCGCAGGGCGGACTCCTCATGGAAGCCCGTATGCCACGCAACTCAGAGCGAGTTCGCCGCCTGTTGGTGAAATCTCCGACTCGAACTACCCCCCACCTCCCGAGTACGATGCTCATCGGACCGCCCCGCAATGAAGCGACTTGCAGCGGCGTAACGCGAACGATGCTTCGCCGCCGCGCTGCGAGATCGGACGGGGCAACGTCGCCATGGGGCCCGGGCAACGCGCCACGGCCGTCGCCGCGCAGCCGCTGCCAGCTCCCGGGCCGCCAAACCACGCGACAGCGGCTTGCTTCGATTCAGAGTCGAGACGGATGCTTGTATCTTGCCTCGCTCGAGCGCGAGAGCGTTCGCTCGTTCT
>Ga0070690_100001275_pt1 | contig 13084 bp, 10 predicted proteins | sample KBSS33HmetaG_FD_64671 | JGI IMG/M metagenome (GOLD analysis project Ga0070690, IMG submission 64671) | Switchgrass rhizosphere microbial communities from Kellogg Biological Station, Michigan, USA - KBS S3-3H metaG | ecosystem: Host-associated > Plants > Roots > Rhizosphere ... | reverse complement strand
CCGTAGTAGAGTCCAAAACCGCCTCTCAGAACCGTATGTCCACCACTGAAGATTCCATCACCAGTGGGATTGGGCGACCAGGAAAGTGCCACACGTGGTCCAAAATTGTCCTTCGATGACTTAAATGCAGCCTGGCTAGGATCGCGGAGTTGTGCCGTGTCGATGTCAAACAATACCTGGAGATTTCGATCCTCACGGAGTGGCGTGTAGTACTCATAACGAAGACCATAGTTCAGTGTTAGTGCCTGATTGATCTTCCACTCGTCCTGCGCGTACGTCACATAGTATTCCTGCTTTGCGAACCGCTGTCCTGTTGCGCCGTTATTGAACGGAGACGGCGCACTGACGTCGCCAAGGAACTGAATCGATTGCGCGGTGTTAGTGAGGAACGAGTTTATGTTGGCATAGGTGTAGGTGATGCCGCCTTGTCTGTCAGTGTAGAGCCGGACGGCTCGCACTTCACCACCAAACTTGAATATGTGATTTCCCTTGGTCCAGCTCAGCGAGTCGATGAACGAGAGGGAGTAGGGCGTATAGGGTTGACCACGACCATTCGTCGCACTGTTAGCTCGCACAAGAGCACCGGGCGTTGCCACACCTGCATTTGCACCCTGCCCCGGAAGAGCGAAACCCGCGACGCTGCCGGCGATGTTGATTGAGGCGTTTGAAAGGTCAATGCCAGAGAAGGTCGGAGCAATGCCGTTGATGCGTGAATACGCGCTGTTGTAACCAAACTTTGCCTCATTCAGCAGTGTCGAACTAAGCAACGATTGCCATGCCAACACGGCATTCTGCGGAATGCTCTTGATCGAAATTCGTCGACCAGTCACGCCTTCAGGTTGGTTGTTGCTTCCCTGATCGCGGAAGAATCGAAAATACATCGAGTCCTTCGGGCTGAATCGGTAATCGAAGCGAAACGCGGCCGAGTTTTCACTCACCTCATTGTTAGCCTGCAGTTGAACTGTATCGAATAGATCTGGACCGACTCGAAGCGCGACTGCTTCCGGCGCACGAAACGCCGGAATCAAACTTATAGCTGTAGGAGTGCACACAACTGAGCCGGTGCAAATACGAGAGGCTTGTCCCGGGGCCGCTTCAATTGAATTCACGCCTGCCCGCAGACGATAGCCCTCGTAAGAAAAGAAGAAGAACGCTTTATCTGGTTTGATTGGACCACCGATGGATCCTCCAAACTGGTTCAGGCGCAGCTTGCTCTTTTGTCCGATGATGTTGTCAAAGAAGTTGGGAGCATCAAGCGCGTCGTTTCTGAAGAATTCAAAAAGTGAACCGTGGAAGCTGTTGCCACCAGATTTCGTCACGACATTAATTTGACCGCCGGTCCCAGTGCCCTGCTCAGCAGGATAGTTGTTCGAATCAACTCGGAACTCCTGCACGTTCTCTAGTGACGATTGCAGGCGGAATGGCGAGGGGACCTCGCCGTTGAGATTTCCTGGTGACGCATCAATGATTGCCGTGCCCTCGATCCCGTCGTATCTCACAATGTTTTGCTCAACGGCGCGTCCTGAGAACCTGATGTCGCCGAACGTTCCTGATCCCGTATTCACTGAGCCAGGCGCTTGAAGATAAAGTTGCGACACCTGTCTGCCGTTAATGGGAAGTCCTTGAACTTCGCGGGGATTAACATTAACGCCCATGGCCGCAGAACCCGAATCGATCGCGATGTCGTTTGCTGTCGATATGTCTACCTTCGCCTCTACACCGGTGGCTTGAAGAGCGAACCCCAGGTTCAACTCCTGACCGACGAGCAACTGAACATTAGTGACTTGGGCTTTTAGATTTGTCGCAGTCACAGTCACTGTATACGTAGAAGGTTTCAGCGGCGAGATAATGTAGTAACCGGACTCGTTGGTAGTCGTCGTGCGTTCTTCACCTGTGCGCTCGTTCTTCGCAGCGACGGTTGCACCGGGGACGATCGCGCCGGTTGAGTCAGTGACCGTGCCCACGATGCGGCCTTGATCTGTCTGTCCTTGAACGGGGTGAAAAAGGATGCCGGTGATTACTATGACGAGAATGGCTAGAGCGCAACGGCGCAGACGCTGGGCGTCAATTGAATACATTCGAGTTCTCCTGATGCGATTGTTCGGTGGTTAACGGTTCGCGCTGATCAATGCCCTGCCAAGTCTAAAATCCGCTGCGATTCCGTTCTGGTTGTGCATGGAGAACGATAAGGATCTACAGTTAAGCCCCTGTGAATTGCGCCTTAAATGTTTGTTAAAGACAGCTGGCCCGAAAAAGACTCAGCAACTACGGAGCTGTCGAGGGAGGGTCTGTTTTATTAACATGGATGTAACTCGAGCGTAACACCAAAACCTTAGGATGTGACCTCTTCAAAAATCCAAGGTCAGGATCCCCGTCCGGTTCAATCATGGCCATAACTAATGAGCTAAGCAGCGAGATTGCCGCAGCGCTTCTCTCTAAGAAGAAATCCCCGAGCGAATTGAAACAATTGCATGACGTGATGCTTCAGATCCACGCGACACTTCAGAAGATGCAGCAGTACACCTCACTGAAGCCAACAGAACCTGTGGCTAAAGCGGCAAAGCATGGAGCTGAAGATGAAGTTAGATAAGTAAAGAGTCTTAACGAAGAACTGCAGTCTGCCCCTGGACCAGGCCACCGACACTCATAGCATCCCAAACCAACCAATACCGTCGTGTCCGATTTGCAGCTGCGTCATGCTTCTCAAATGCCAGACGCACCAAACGGCTCTGGAATTCAGGGTTCACTTTGGCGGGTAACGGCGAGAAATAGTACGTGGCCCGGATGGGCAGGCCGAGCTCGAACCGCATCGTATTGATGTCGCGTTCGCAAGCTCCAACCTCTGTAATCGATTGAGCATCTTCCGAATCGTTGACCACGTGATGCACCTCATGTAGCACAGCCCAACCAACATCGAAAGCGGCGCGCGCCTGCTGGTCGCCACTAATCTGACGGAAATCATTGAAGTCGATCAATACGACAAAAGCGCGTACGCTGCGCTGCTCCTGGGCGAGCAAACGTCCTGGAATGACGCGACAAAACGCGACATCTGACCGCGAACTCGCATCCTCAAGCACGATCAGATCATTGCCCCCCGCAGCTTGAGTCAACAACGCTCTAGCGGATTTCGAACCTCCAGTGAAATCTTCAGTGGTCCAACGCAACGCTCCACGATTATCAAACCGCAAATCGGACCAACCACTGATCGCTCTCAGTCGCAGTAACAGTTCCGTTCGATGCTTTAAGGGAACATCATCTCGGATCACCACCCTTGGACTAGTTTGAGCGCGGCAGGTTACGACCGCACACACGCAGATCGCGAGTATCCAACTGACGGTGATCGCTTTTGCAGCGAATTGATGGCGCCTTCTGGGGTGCAAACGGAAAAACCTCCCAGATGTTTTGAACCGGTAACCGATTGGAGTGGATCAGTTCAGGCTATCTCGGCATCGAGCGACGATCCAACGTCGTGATGTTACCAAAATGTTAACGACATAAGTACAGAAAGTTAACGGTGTCGATCGAGAAAGTTAGTCAACTTGAGCAAGTCGTAAACTTTACCTGAATCTCATCTGAACTTCACATTACAAGGGCGATTAATGACCATTTAAGGTGGGTGCTACTCGACCGTAACCTGGCATCGGTATGTTGTGCTGAGGAGGTATTACATGAACCGAAAAGTAACTGTGGCCAAAGTTCGGTTTCGAGTTATCTGTGTTTGGTGTGGATCAGAGATTCGGGAAGACAAGCGTGAAAACGAGCAAGGGATCTGTCTGAAGTGCTTTTACCGAATGCTCACCGATCATCTCTCAGCACAGAGACGACCACATCAAGGAGAGTTTGTGAGCGATCGGTAAATTGACGTTCGGCAAACTTCACTTAGTTGGACACTAGTGTCTTGTATTGCCGGCAATCAAATCGATAGCGTGCGGCAATACGGGCTTTATAATCGCAAAGCTTTCCTTCACAGCTTTCGGCGAACCCGGCAGATTGATGATCAATGTGCCGGAACAAACACCGGAAACACCTCTCGAGATCATTGCCATAGGCGTTTGCTTCAAGGTTTCGACCCTCATCGCCTCAGAGATTCCCTGTGCTTCTCTCTCGATGACTTGTCTTGTTGCTTCGGGAGTGTTGTCTCTTGGACCAAGACCTGTGCCGCCGGTAGTGAGAATCAGATTGACGTCCGATCGTTCAGCACTGTCAACGAGAAGTTGTACGAGCGGATCAAGATCGTCAGACACGACCTGGCGTTCGACAATGGTTGCGTTCGCGTCCTGCAGCAACTCGACTAGCGCGGCACCAGATAGGTCTTCTCTTTCACCACGCGCGCATGCATCACTAACGGTGATGACTACTGCCCGTATTTCGCCCATCAGCCTTTGTCCAACCCACGGCCATGTTGAGCGTAGAAACGCATTAGATAGAAGATACTGCGTCCCGCATCGAGTGCAATTCCTGAAGCGAATGCACCGACGGCGCTTGCCTCTCACTACGCCACGCGATCGACTCAACCAGTGCTCGAGCACCTGTCATCGTTGTGACGCATGGCACGTTGTACTGCAAGGCAGCACGTCGGATCGCCTGCTCGTCGTAATGAGAGACTCGCCCAAGAGGCGTATTGATCACCAAAGAAATCTCGCCACGTTTGATGTGGTCCACGATGTTAGGCCGTCCTTCGTTCACTTTGAACACGCCCTCAATCTCCAACCCTACTTCCCTGAGCCTTTCGGCGGTTCCAAGCGTGGCGACAATCTGGAATCCGAGTCGCATCAGCTTGCGCGCTAATAACACCGCTGCTCCCTTATCCCCATCGTTCACACTGAGAAAAGCTTTACCGCTCGAAGGCAAACTCAATCCGGCGCCCATCATCGCCTTACCGTACGCTTCACCAAACGACTCGCCGATTCCCATCACTTCTCCTGTTGAGTGCATCTCTGGACTAAGAATGGGATCGACACCGGGAAACTTCACAAAGGGGAACACTGGTGACTTGATGAAGAATCGTTGCACCGTTAGCTCGCGTGGCAAGTCAAAGTCTTTCAACTTCTGACCTGCCATCACCAGCGCGGCGATGCGAGCAATCGGAACTCCCGTCGCTTTCGAAACGAACGGTACCGTTCGTGAAGCTCGCGGATTCACCTCGAGCACGTAGACTCGATCGTCTTTAATCGCAAACTGGATATTCATCAGTCCCGACACAGACAGCGCCTCCGCAAGTCGCCGCGTGTAGTGCCGCATAGTTTCCAAATGTTCCGGATCGATCCGGACCGGCGGTAGAACACACGACGAATCACCTGAATGAATTCCCGCCTCCTCGATGTGCTCTTGAATGCCGGCAATCACACACGCCGTGTCGTCTGCCAACGCGTCGACGTCGAACTCTGCTGCCTGCTCCAGGAACTTGTCGATGAGCACCGGGCGATCTGGTGTGAAGCCAACAGCATTTCTGACGTACGACTCGAGTGCGTGCTCGTCATACACGATAGCCATCGCACGACCACCCAATACATAACTCGGACGCACGAGTACCGGATATCCGATTTTCTGGGCCACTTCTCTCGCTTCATCGACCGACGCAGCCATGCCGTTTGCGGGTTGTGGGATTCCAAGATCCTTCAAGAGAGCGCCGAATCTCTTTCGATCCTCTGCGAGGTCGATAGAATCTGGTGAGGTGCCGATCACACGCACGCCAGCAGACTGCAGACGCATCGCAAGATTCAACGGAGTCTGTCCGCCAAATTGAACTATCACTCCTTCAGGTTTTTCGACATCGACAATGTTCATTACGTCTTCAAACGTCAGTGGCTCGAAGTAAAGTCGATCAGAGGTGTCGTAGTCAGTCGAAACTGTCTCAGGATTGCAGTTGACCATGATCGTTTCGAAACCTGCTTCGTGAAGCGCAAACGATGCATGGCAACAACAATAGTCAAACTCAATTCCCTGCCCGATGCGGTTCGGACCGGAACCAAGGATCATTATTTTTCGCCGGTTCGTTGGCTCAGATTCGTCTTCAGTCTCGTAGGTTGAATACAAGTAAGGTGTGTGTGATTCGAACTCCGCGCCGCACGTATCAACGCGCTTGTAGACGGGAACGATCTTCAGCTTCTTTCTGTATTCGCGAACTTCATCTTCTGAGCGTTCAGTAATGTAGGCGAGACGTCGATCTGATAACGCTACTTCTTTGAAGGCACGAAGCTCTTCACCATCGATGTCTTCCAACTTCGATCCTTCTATGTCCTTTTGGATGTCCATTACTTGCTGAAGCTGATCCAGAAACCATCGATCAATCCGCGACAGCCGATAGATTTCGTCAATAGACCAGCCGTGTTGCAAGGCGTAAGTGATGTAAGAGAAACGGTGCGAGTTAGGTCGCGCGAGTTTTCTTTGTAACTCGTCGTCCGAAATGTCTTCCAAACGGAGTGGCTTTACGGATTCCAAGGATCGGAGTCCCTTGAAGAGTGCTTCTTTGAATGTTCGGCCGATCGCCATGACCTCGCCGACCGATTTCATCTGAGTACCAAGGACGTCTTCAGCTTCGCGAAACTTTTCAAAGTCCCACTTCGGTATCTTCGCAACGACGTAATCGATCGTAGGTTCAAACGAAGCAGGCGTCTTCTTGGTAATGTCGTTAGGAATCTCATCAAGCGTGTATCCCACCGCGAGTTTTGCGGCGATCTTCGCAATCGGGAAGCCGGTTGCTTTCGATGCCAACGCGGAAGATCGCGACACGCGAGGATTCATCTCAATTACGCGAATCTCTCCATTGTCAGGGTTGACGCCAAACTGGATGTTCGATCCGCCGGTCTCAACGCCAACTTTGCGAATGACGCGAATCGCCATATCGCGCATCGTTTGATATTCACGATCTGTCAGCGTCTGCGCTGGCGCGACGGTGATCGAGTCACCGGTGTGTACGCCCATCGGATCGAAGTTTTCGATCGAACAAATGATGACGACGTTGTCAGCAAGGTCGCGCATCACCTCTAACTCAAACTCTTTCCAACCCAGGATAGATTCTTCGATGAGCACTTCGTGAATAGGTGACGCAGCTAAGCCGCCGCGAATGATGTCTTCGAACTCTTCAGGGTTGTAAGCAGTACCTCCACCGGTGCCGCCAAGAGTGAAAGAGGGGCGGATGATTGCCGGGTAACCGGTTTGTGCAACAATCGCCTCCGCTTCATCCCAGGACTTTGCAAAACCTCCCCGCGGCATCTCCAAACCAGCTTCATCCATTGCCTTCTTGAACTGGAGCCGATCCTCCGCAACGCTGATCGCTTCACGATTCGCGCCGATCATTTCGACATTGAATTCTTTCAGCACACCAGCGTCCGCAAGAGCGATCGCCAGGTTCAGAGCTGTTTGACCACCAACCGTCGGAAGCAAAGCGTCCGGTCGTTCACGACGAATGATCTCCGTTACCGTTTCAACTGTTAATGGTTCGATGTAGGTGATGTCGGCCGTCTCGGGATCCGTCATGATCGTTGCCGGATTGGAGTTAACCAGAACGATCTGATAGCCCTCCTGGCGAAGAGCCTTGCAAGCTTGTGTACCGGAATAATCGAATTCACAGGCTTGGCCGATGACAATGGGACCAGATCCTATTATCAGGATCTTGTGGATATCTGTGCGTTTTGGCATCTAGAGTGGATTCAGTTTGTTTGGACTTGAATACTGAAGCATTTTACATAAGTATGCTCAGGAGGCGAACCGGTGGTGCGTATGTCCGATTCTCGTGTGCGATATACTGCATTTTGTCGTGACTCGCAGCAGATGCACCTTACATCGTTAGCTCGCCGTACTCCGCAACTCACTACAAACTAGAGTGTATCGAACATCCAGAATCTCACGTCACAAGGAAAGTCGAATGAAACCGTGGCCCTTGCTCTTGTTGGTATTAATCCTTGTCGCGCCCGCGAACGTCAGATCTCAAACACCAACAACCGCCGGTGAATACAACAATCGCGGTCTCGATCGGCAGAATCGCGGCGACTACGATGGCGCTATTGATGATTTCACCAAGGCAATTTCTTTAAAGCCGAAGGCGTCAGAACTCGGAGATGTTTACTACAACCGCGGCAATGCATTCATTGGTAAGAATAACTTCGACGCTGCAATAAGCGATTATTCGAGTGCGATTCAACTAAAGCCAGGTGAATATGAATACTATTACAACCGCGGCGTGGCACTGCAGAACAAGAACAGTTTCGACGAAGCAATCGCTGATTTCACAAAAGCCATTGAGTTATTCCCACGGTTCGCCGTCGGCTATAACAATCGTGGAAACGCGCGAATGTCCAAGAATGATCTCGACGGGGCAATTGCCGATTACGGTAAAGCTCTCGCGATAGCTCCTCTATCAACAGACACCCTCTACAACCGCGGCATCGCATGGCAGGCCAAAGGCAACTTGGATGAGGCTATCAAAGACTTCACAGCCGTATTATCAATCAGCTCCTCCTTCTATCTCGCGAGCGTGAACAGGGCGGTTGCACTACTGGAGAAGGGTAATTTGGATGGCGCGATTGCAGACTACACGCACGCGTTGGAATTCAAAACTGACGATCCGGCGATCTATTACGGGCGGGGTAGCGCACGACAGAAGAAGAAAGACTTAAACGGTGCGTTGACTGACTACGACAAAACGATCGGGCTCGATCCGAAACATGCGCTCGCGTACGCGAATCGGGGTGTAGTGAAGTCGCTCCAAAACCTGCCGGGTGCCGATGCCGACTTCGAAATGGCCTTTCGATTGGATCCATCTTTGAAGGCAACGTACCGTGAATTTTCAGAAAAGCGTCGCCGACCGTAAAGCAGATCCGCCTTGAGGTGGATCTGCTTTACCTTGCCGCAGGTTTACCAAACTTCCTGTAGTCCTGTCCTTCGATGCGTATCTCACGACACATCTCATAGAGCCGACTGCGAAGGCGGACGCCGATCCGGTCTTCTAACGACGGTTGAATCCGATCACTTGTCTTCTTCTTACTGAAAGTTGGCCTAAGGGAATCGTTTTCTTCATGAAGAATTCGCGGCTCATCCAGATAGTTGGTGGTGAAGATTGTCAGCTTCCTGTCGTTGTAACGCTTGTTAATGATTTGATACATCGTGTCGCGAACCCAATCAGTCGGAACGGTTGCGCCAAGCTCGTCCAACACCAGGACATCAGCCTGATACACTGGAGCTAATACACGAAGCTCCGAAGAATTGGTGTTTGGATTGTAGGAATCCTGTATCTCCTTAAGTAGTGAGCCGAATTCATAGAACAGAGCCGCGAAACCTTTAGACAGCAGCCCCTTTATGATCGACACGGCCAAGTGCGTCTTGCCTACTCCTGCAGGACCCATGAAGAGAAGACCTCGATCAACCGCCGGATAGTCCAAAACCAAACGACACGCGTAGAGAAATGCTTCGTCTTGCGAGCTATTGGGAATGCGAGTGAAGTTGTCGAGCGAGCAATCAGCGTAGCGAGCGGGAATACGAGCTGCGCGAAACATTCGTCCTGTTCGATTCGATGATTGACACAAGCATGGACTCGCGCCTTTTTCCGGATCAACTCGCGTGCCTGTGCCGAAACAAATCTCGCACACAGAATCTGGTTGGCTGTTATTTGTTCGAGCTTTATCGACTGATGAAGCGGACATATAGAAAGCGAATTTATTAACCGTTACTGAGCGCGAATTATAACATCCGTCACTATGGTTTCTCAGTGCCAGAGCGTGTGTTATATTTTTTCAACTCGATATGAGTTTGTTGCACTCAGTCCTTACCAAAATTGGCCTGGTAAAGATCAAAGCCGAACGCCATCCCATCCGTGTTTTTCTCTTGGACGACGATGTTCGTCGTCATCAATGGTTTACTAAAAGATTCAAAGGCGACTTCATCGACATCGCCGACAACGTCAGTCAGGCGCAAGAGTTGTTGCGAGCGGGATCGTACGACGCGATCTTTCTCGATCACGATCTGCATCCCGAGCATTATCACGCTGCTTCAACAGATGACGAACGGACCGGCTACGCAATCGCGCTGTGGCTTGGCTCAAATCCCGAACTTCAACGCGCGTCGACCATTCTTGTGCACACAAGAAATGCGGACGGTGCAATGCGGATGGTGGAAGAGCTTCGACGTGCGGGTCGATCTGCTGAATACGTGCCGTTTCCCATGCTGGCCGAACGGATCCGCACCTATTGGCAGCGATAACAGCTCAGTTTCGCAAAGTCGAGAAGTAAGCTAGCACTTCCTCAGCTAGACGCTCATGCCCCTTCGCTTCAACTGTGGTGAGCGAAACATTCTTATAGCCATGCCCATTCGCGACGCTTATCGCCCGCTGCAGCTGCAAATAAATCGGATGCCCAACTGAGCAGAGCTCGTCTTTCGATCCAACAAAGTTTCGAATGGGGAGTTGTGTCCGTTCAGTTGCTGAAGAGATATTTTGTTCGTTCACCCATCGACCGGCATAGTTCGGGCAAACCACGGCTGCGCCTCTTACAACCTCGGGATGGTTCAACAGAATTCCCCATACCGTGTGGCCGCCTGCCTCAAATCCCGTGATGAAGTATTTCTCCTCGCCGCCATATTGCTTCACCACGTCCTGCATAATCGCGGTGATGCCATCGAAATCAAACTTAAAGGCATCGGTCTGTATTTTGTCCCAGACGTCGGTTGAATAATGGTAGGTCGGAACACTGCGATATCCAGAACCGCCGTTAGTCACGACAAGCGGCGTGACAAGAATGAACGGCCGACCTTGACGGGCTTGAGCGAAGGCATTCGCAGCCGCAACAAAATCGCGATCAGCACTTTCTATAACCACAACGACTGGCCATCGTTTCGCCTTCGTCCAACCGTCGGGCAACGAGAGGTAATACTGAATTGGGTGAGTTGTGGCGGTCCTCAGCTGCGTCGGTTCTGTTTGCGCAGCCGACAAAGGCCAGGTGCAGCACACGATTAACAGACAATAAGCAATGCGCTTGAACAACCTGGATCGTCGCATTAGGAATTTCTCCTTGGTAACGCGGCGATTGTAAGCGAGAAAAGCCTTTCGGATACCGAACTTAATATTTTATCTTCACTTTGAAGACGCCGCCGTTGTCGCTGTAGTTATCGTCATTTATCAATAAGTAAAGACGACCGTCGGCCGGCGCGGTGAATGTCAGTTGAGGTCCAACTAAGAAGACCTGACTTGGCTGCCCGCTTGGTTGACGAATGTAACCGATCAGTGCTCCTGGTCCTGAGTTTGGCAGCGGCCGGGTTCCAACTATTCCCCCGAAGCCACTCGATCTTGCTCCCTCTGGTCCAACTTCTCCGATGCGGCGCCCGGCGATAACCATTCCCGTCGCACTAAACGTCATTTGATCTCCTGCATGGACGTCAATGTTCGTGTCTGTGCCACGCGATGTTCCCGGAACATCAATGACTACTTCCAAAGGCGTGCGCGTCATCGGAGACTGACTTGTTCGCGGACGATTGCGTTGTGGTGAAGTACCAAAAGGATTGTTGTTTCGATCATCAGACTGTGCAGACAGATCGCGCTCACGCCTAATCTGCACCGTAAACGATCCACGAGCATCCGTGTAGTTACCGCGGTTCGCCGTCAGAAATAAGCGTCCATCACGTTCGACAACGAACTCTTTAGACGCACCCAACTCGAGCACTGGTGAATTTGGATCGTTACCAAGTGCGCCGATTAACATTCCCTCAGCAGCCGTCGGAAGCGGTGCATAAGGATCGGTTGTTCGCAATCCGTCGGGAGTGATTCGTGACCGACCTGCGAGAATGGTTCCCGACGCCGTTACCTGGACTCGTTCGTTGCGGCGCAGATCAATTCCTGAATCGATCCAGTTCGGACCAAGGGGCACATCAACAGTGCGGCTTTCAAACTTCAGTTCGTCTAGTGAGCGACCATCGATCTCCAGGCGTTCCACTTCGCCTGGGCGGAAAAACTTAATCTCTCCTTCGTCTCTCGCTATAGGCTCCCTCTGACTTACGGGTTGACTTGTCGTCGGCATGACAGTTCTTCGATTTGGGTCGATAACTCTGAAAGCGAAGCGACCGTTAACGAAACCGATTAGCGTGCCGTGAAATGATCGGCCGTCACGCAGGTAGAGTGTGTCGGCCAGCGCGACACCCGACAGCAGGAATGTCGCCAGGACTGTCAAGAAAGCTACGGTTAGTTTCTTCATGGTTTCCCTTTCGTCTCCGCAGTATTCGAACTAGTTCATTGCGCAAGGCCGATTGAAATGAAAATGCTATGGGGCTTGGGAGAGTTGGTCGGGAATGATGAGGATGTGAGATTCGGGATTCTCAGAACCTCACTGAGTCAGCTTATACCGCTCGGAAACAACGGGGCAAGGCTTTTTTTAGCCGGGAAAAGCCTTACTAACCCTGCGCCTTGGACGGGCTGCACCGATGATCAGAATGGCAAAAGCCTACTTTTGCTGCCTACTGCCGACTGTGTCTTTTACTCGCGACCTCCTCGCTTACCGGTCGCGGAGGGCCTAAATGAAAGGATACTGCATGTGCCGGGCGCTCTAATGGCTGACGGCGTGACCTTCAACGGGGCGAGATTGTTCTTCGTAAGCATGCTATTGAAGGCCGCCACGTCAGTGTCGAGCATCGTCTTCCACGCGTTGGCAGTTGCTGTGTATTCCTTGCAGCCGGTTTCCAACGTGTCGATCTCGGCAGGAGTCGGCGGCATGTCGATGCCGTTCTGCGCGAGTGGTCCCAGGACGGTGTTGTAGAGATTATTGATCGCGTAGAAAGTCAACACGCTACCGGGCGGGCGTACTGGCCCTCCAAACCCACCACCTCCACCGCGTCCGCCGCGAGGTAAGGTTCCCCCGATCGTCGCGAGTTTAGTATCAAGAGCGGTCGCCGCAGTCGCTACATCAGCAGGTAGCGTGCGCTGGATCGCGGCTAACTGTGAGCGCAAAGCCGCTACTTCACCATTTGCCCCGTAGCTCTCCTTCATGCCTTCGACTACCGCCATCGCGAGTCGATCCTGTGCCCGCAAAGCCGACATCACTTCGGGACTCTCGCCGACACGCGGGTCGTTATGGACCACGAGAGTCTGCGTGTACGTAGTGCT
>Ga0070690_100001274_pt1 | contig 13089 bp, 8 predicted proteins | sample KBSS33HmetaG_FD_64671 | JGI IMG/M metagenome (GOLD analysis project Ga0070690, IMG submission 64671) | Switchgrass rhizosphere microbial communities from Kellogg Biological Station, Michigan, USA - KBS S3-3H metaG | ecosystem: Host-associated > Plants > Roots > Rhizosphere ... | reverse complement strand
TTTTCTTCCGACCGTCGTCAGGCTGTAGAGAGAATGCTCACTATAAACATAGTAGATGGGAACAACATATGGTTGCGAACCTTGAACGCACGCGAGTCTGCCCAGGCGCTTCCGAGCCAGCAGGTCCAGACACTGCTTGTTGGACATTTCCTTGATAATCAAGATCGGCCTCCAGATATCTCATGAATCAATCAACGAAACGGTGAATTCCCGCGTTACATTATGGCAGTTCCTGGACTTGTTTGAAGGCCCCCGACCTGATCAACACTCAAATCGTTACGCAGCAGACGGGACCCTGCGATCCGCGAGTTGTTTCAAAGACCGCAAATGAACCATTCTGATTTCGACATCGGATTTGAAAACCCGGCGACGCGGTTATGTCGAATATGCGGCGAGACTCAGAGTCAGGCATTGGAATGAACAGAAAAATCGGACTCCTGAGCGGAAAGATCTTTTGTGACTTCCGCGGAACTCGTTTTGGGCAGGCTTCGCAGCCGCCCATTCCAGACCCAGCGGGTCAGGCCGATGGCATCGATATCGGGCCGAGTGGAAAGCTGGTAGATGGCAATCCCGGGAAGTGTCGGATAGCAGCCCCATTCGCGTTCGCTGGTCATCATGAAATCGAGATCGAACACGTGGATGAGGCCCATGCACTTTGCGCGCATGTCCGCATCAATGCCGACGAATGCCTCATCCAGAAGAATCAGCCGAGGCGCCAGCGGACCTGCTGTTCGATAAAAGCCCGCGGCTGCCGCAAAATGAGGCAACGTCAGCGCGACGGCTTTTTCGCCACCGGAACCGGTGCCATGCGTTCGGTGAGTGAGGCGTTTCCAGACGCCATCCTGAAAACGTTCCACACCGAACCAATGCCATTTCCGGTAATCCAGCGCATGTGCCAGCGATTCATGCCAACCCGCGCCTCCAATATCGGCGGATGCGGCCTCAATCTGCTGCTGAAGAAACCGGCCCAGCATCTTTCGTTCGGCCGATGACCACACATCGTTCGACTGCATCAACCGTTGTCGTGCCTCCGTCATACCTGTCGGTGCAAATTCGGCGGGTCGCCAGGTGAAGCGCAATTTCATACCGGTACTCATCGGGCGGGATTCGAGCTCAATATTCATCTGCCGCACCTGTTCTTCAGCGGAATGCAGCAATTCACGCAGATGACTGGAGACTCCACCGACGAGATGATCTTCCAGAATTTCGCTGGCACTGGCATCCAATAGAATCTGCCGAGTTGCGACGTCGTCATGCAGAATCTGTCTCAATTCCTCGATCGTATGCTCCTCACCGGCAAAGACCGCCGTTGCTACAAAAACATCATCGCAAAACGCGGCCGAGGATCTGCAGCCCTGGGCGGATAGCACCTGCATCAAGGTGGTGAAATTCGTGGGAACAGACTTTTGATGGTATTCCCAGGCGGCCTCACCGGCATCGACGAAGTCCAGTCGAGAGACCAGTTCAAAGGCCACTTCCACGGTGCGCGTGGTCGACCAGTGGTGCGCTTCCCCGACATCCGGAACATCCAGTCCGGGTACGGCAAGCTTCAGAAGTCCCGTGGATGCGAACTGCCTCAGAGATGCTGCAGCGGTTTCCCGTCTATCCGTCTCGCCGCTCAACACGGCGGTGCGGTTGCGGAGGCGTTCATCCATGCGCGTCACGGCAACTTCCGTGTCGTGATAGCGCTGCCGGTTTTCTTTCTCTTCAATCCGCAATACATCGAGTCGCTCGCGGACCCAGGCCATTCGATCCAGGATCTCTCCGATACTGGCCTCGATTGTCTGCCCAGCCGCATCGCGCGCAATTTCCGCTGCAATCGCACGCCGTTCCAGATGGGCGGCAATTCCCTTCTGCCGTGCTTCCCGGGCCGACGCTGTATCGACTTGAATGCCGGCCCATTCGCTGACACGACGTGTTTCCTTTAAGGCTTCCATCGTGGCCCAGATCGACGTCAGATCCAGGCGATACTGCAGGATTCCATCCTTAAGCGCAGCCAGGTTATCGGCCCAGCTGGAGAATCCCAGATCCATCACGGCTCGTGTCCGGTTCTCCTGAGCCCGACTCAACTCCAGTTGTTTGTGTCGGACGTAGTCTTCCGCATTGCTCATTCGGCTCCGCAAGCTGTCGACATGCAGCGCCACCGCAACCGAGTAGTCATATACCGCCCGCACACCCTCATCCGCAGGTGCGGCCTGTGCTTCGCTTCGAAGGATGTCTTCCCTTCGATTCAGCTCACTGATGGAATCGATGACGGGATCCAGACGGGACAGGGATTCCTCGATGGCGGTTTCCAGTTCCTGCATACGAATCTCAGTGGATTCTGCCGATGACAGCCTTTCCTGTTCTTCTTCAAGCTGCTTCAATTCCGATGTCAGCGTTTTTTCGATCTGCTTCAGACCGGCGCGTGTCTCCGCAAAACGTACAATCAATTCTTCGATTGCTTTCCTTGCTGCAGCCGCGAAAGGATTCGGACCTCGCGGTCGGTCGCACCAGTCCGACACCGACCGCAGAAACGACTCGTCAAACGGCAGCGGCAATTCGGTCAGATTTGCGGTCCAGTCGGAAGTGGCGCCAAGGAAGGTCGTCACGCATGCCTGGTGTTCTGCCCGCGCGGAATTTAAACGTTCTCTTGCATCATCCAACAATCCGGAGAGTTGATCTCTTGCCGCGCAGGCGCGCTGCCAGTCCACTTTTGCGGATTCCACACGCTCATTGAGCATCGATACGCGTTCAGATGTTTCCAGCTGCGTTGTGATTGCACTGGTGATCCGAGCCTGCGCATTCCTCCACAACTCGTCGTCGTGAGACTGAATATCGAGTGCGGCGAAAACACTCCGATGGATTTCTTCCAATCCCGCGGCTGACGCAGCGGGACCAGCGGATCGCAGAAGATCTTCCAATCGCCGCCGGTGCCGTTCCATTTGAGTCTTCACCCGGAGATGTTCTTCGATGCACTCTTGTCGCACACGAATCGCATCCCCGAGTTCCGAAGCAGCCACCTCCGCTTCCCGGCGTTTGTCGGCCGCGTCGCGCCGCACCTGTTCCAGATCGATCGCTCCTTTCTCCGGATTATGCTGAAACGCCACAATCTCGGATTGGAGTGCATATTCTTCGGCAGAAAGCCGCTGCATCTCCGCCTTGAGACTTGCAAGTTCGGCCAGCAGGCGGTCACACTCCGATTCCGCGGCGAGAATTTCTTTCATCGCCACTTCGTATTCATCGTGGGCGCCAAGAACGCGTCCGGCACGCCTGCGGGCCGCAACCTGCGCATAGCCACGGTATCCGGTTAGAAACTGTTCAACGGCAGCCAACGCGAATCTGGACGAATTCAATTGGGTGCGATCCGCTTCGAGATTGCGAAATGCATCGGCAACCTTCGCCACAAGGCCAGGTGAAACCGGAGGAAGGGCTTCACTGAGCGCCCGGGATAATTCGTGCTCTTCCAGTCGTCGTGTCAACTGCGGTCTCCGCAATTGAATCAGGAGGTTGATCAGGCTGGCGTAGCGATGCTCGTCAAGGCGAAACAAGGCCGCATTTACCGCGCGCCGGTAGCTCGCTGCAGACTCGAACACCTCGCCGGAAGATCCGATCCTTCCCTGCAAAAGGTCCTTGCCGGCAACCTGCTTTGAATCGGTGACGAGTTGAAGATCTTTTCCGACTCGTTGACTCGTGATGAAAAACCACTGGCGTACGCCCGCCTGGCCTTCCACCGCGCTGAGACCACAGCCCAACGTGATGAAATGTGCGTTGCCGTCTTCCGCTTCGCGTCGCCCGAACTCGATCCACGTGTAGCCGGTCCGGTCCGGATAACGTCCCATGAGAAGATTCCACTCGATCTTTTTCGACGCATCGGCGTCCGGTTCCAGACGCTCCGGATTGACTTCACCATCCAGCAGAAACGGGAGCTGCAGTGCGAGAACGCGCGATTTACCCGTCCCGTTATTGCCCCTCAAAAGAAGCCGGCCGTTATCATAATGAAACTCCTCACGATCGTACTTGTAGAGGTTCACAAAGCCGCTTCGCAGAGGTTGCCAGCGTTGAAGGCGGGGCTGTGGAAGAGGGGAGGTTGGAGACCGCATCGCTAAACCTGCTCCGCAGCCGCATACCGGCTGGATGCCGGCATTGGAACGACTCCGTCGGGCGATATCCGGATCAGGCGAAGTGCGTGAATGCGTCGCAGCGCATCTTCAGAGATTCGTTTGTCGGTGCCCACTTCGCGTACGTCCGTGTGCGATTCCGATCCATGTACACGAATGATGTTGCCAACACGCTCTTCAACTTCCGAAATGGAAATGGTCTCTCCTCCCCTGGTTCTGAAACATTCGGCGAACCACTGGACCAGCAGCAAACTCAAACGGCTCTCCGTGCCCTGGTCCGGCAATTGGATGTCCGTCAGATCGCCCGCATCGTCCACCAGTGCGATACCTTCACGTCGCACTTCTGCGAAGAGACCGGTGGCTTCACATATTTCCCGAAGAAGTGAACCGCGGTGCCTGTCGAGATAATTGCGTTCTTCATCATTCAAATCGTGAAAGTACAATACGGGATCATCCAGCAACGTCCGGACCAGGCGCGAGCGGATCCACTGGCGACGCGCTTCCTCCGATGCCGGCATGCGATCGTGGTTTAGCATTGCGGCTCGCTCTGCCAGGGTGTTTCCTCTGGATCGCTGCGTTGTGATTTCAATGGAAGACGGGCTCTGGTTCCCTTGCAGTATCTCGGCCAGGAAATTCCTGTTGATGTCATAAAGGGCATCCTCGGAGTCCCGGTCCCGAAACTGTCGTTCATCGCCGTCGATTTTGCGCAATACCCCGGAATCCACCAGAAACCGAACGGCATGCACGAGGTCGCGGCGTTGATCGTAATTCGCGGAATCGAAGAGGAGTCCGGCCGTTTGCAGGTCCCGATCGACGGCAACGAGTTCCATAATTCCTTGTGCAAGCTGCCCCAGGGTTGTTTGCCGCTCCAATTGCTCCAATACGGCCAGCGCCAGACAAAGCAAGGCATATCGCTGTTTCGTAAATGTGGCTCCGCTGCCTCGATCGACTGCGGGCCTGGTGTCATCCAGCAGGTCCGCAGGGATCTTGCGAAGCCGCGCCAGCTCTGCGCCAATATGGAGGCTCCAGTCGGGAAACTTCGCAAACCACTGCTTCAGCCACTCTGAATGACGTCGCGCGAGAACATAGTGCTCCGCCGTTTCACCTGTCGCCGACAACAAGGGTGTGCGGAGCAACGCGCGCAGTGCGACGCGACGCTCCGCTTCCACTTCCATATTGAAAATGATCCCGTCCCGCTGCGCTTCTGCTGTCATACGGCGGCTTCAGGCAGATCCTGAGTCGCAATCTGCTCGATAGTGATCCATTGATCCGGACCGGAGAAGTCCCCATCGACTGTGCGGATTCGCGCCACACGATCGTCCCCGGTTGGCTCCAGCCGCACCATCAAACATCCATCTCCCGAAAGTATCTCTACATTGTCCGCAGCGGATGCTCTTGCGGACACGACATCTCCCAGCAGGTCGAGAAACAAATCGAACTCCCCGGTCGCAAGATGCTCCAGCTGCGACAAACGAATGCGATTCCCTTTGCCGAATGGGTGTTGCGCGTTCAGAACGCGCTGCGCGTCTTCCTGGATGGCGGCAGCAAGTCGTGCCTTTTCGGTGGTACGGTCGATGATTCTGCTGAGTCCATCGGTACGCGACGCTCTACCATATTCACCGGCCACAATTCGGAGAGGTGGAGCATCCCGCCAGCTCGTGCTGGCGGGAATGTCCTGCGACTCGCGTTCACCGAGCGTGGCTTCATTGATGGTGAGATGCCGCGCCGACGATAACCCGAACGCCGCCCGCCAGAGAATATGTGCTTCGGCGTCGGAAGCAGCCTCTGCAAACCATTTGGCGAGAACCCGGAAATCACCGATTCGATCGATTCGCGCGGTTCCCTCAACGGGAATGCCCGCGGACATGCGAAGCAACGCCGGCAGAGAGGTTCTGAAGCGTTCCCGCAACAACACGGAGCCGGATGGATGATTGGGTGTCGAAACAAACCAGGTTCGAAATCGTTCCCATCGCAGACGCCATTCGCCGCAGTCCTGCGCAACCGTAGTTGTGACGTGCTTGCGTTCCACCACCAGAATCATCTTTTCCAATCCAGCGTGTTCGATGTCTTTTACCAACTGACCAATGACAGCCGCTTCCAGTTCAAGCTCTCTGAGGAACGGGCGGCAATATTCGACAAGGCCACGGATCTCGGGCGGATGCAGATCGGCCCTTCCGTCGAGTTTCCGAATCAAAGCATGCGCAGCCGCCGATAAATCTTCGAAGAGCGCAAACAGCAGAAGCAAATTGCGATAGATTTGCGCGGCATTCCGTTCCGTGTGTTGGGAGAGCTGTTTCAATTCCTGCACGACAAATCGAATGTCTGCAAGGCCGCTGCAGCGAAGCGGAGCTTCGCGTTCTGAATTCGCATCATAGAACGCCAATGCCTTTTCGAAGGCTTCACCCTGGCTTGTCAGCTGATATGTGAAGTGCGGATTGTAGAAATCTTCGACGGTACAGACACTGGAGGTATCCGGACGAGCCTGCAGATTTCCCCATTCGCACAACCGGGTAATGGCGGATTCTATTTCCTGGTCATCCCTCCGGTCGGGAATACCCTGCATGCCTTTGATGACTTCCTGCAATCGCAACTGGACCACAAAGTATTCTTTCGCATCCACGAACACGCGCATGATCCCGCGATAGAGCGGCGCCTGCTCGGACTGTATGTACTCAAAAATGGAAATCACCTGGCGTCCTAATTGGCGAGTCGAATGGTAATGGGAATGTCCGTGTCGACGCATCGGATTCCGCTTTCGGTCCGCGCCGGAAGAAACTTCCACTGGTCGACGGCGGTGCGGACTGCGTTATTCAAAATAATGTCCCCTCCCAGGATTTCGCCGCTGATGACATTCCCGTTCACGTCGATCCTGGCTTTCACGTGAAACGTCATCGGCAGGCCTTTGAGCCGCGAAATCAGCTGTGGTGGAAACTGCGGATCCATTCGACTCTTCAGTCGTGTCAATGCCGACTGGCTTTCCATCTGAATGCAGCCGACAGGCACGCAGGTCTTCATCTTTGCGAGGATATCTTCACCAAATGAGGAAAATGGAACCATGGACGCAGTCTGGAAGCGAAGTCTTTCCATCGCGGAAATGTCATCGGCCGCGCATGCGCGATTCCACGACTCCAGATTGCCGGACATTGCCCGCCGATACTCCGTCTGTATACTTTCAACTTCCTTCGCACTCTTCAGGGCCGCCAGTTCCCGATAGTCGCTGGCCGCCAGCGCAAACTCGCCCGCATCAAAATCTTTTCTCCATGCGAGCAGAGCGCGGTCCGCAGTGAATTCCAGCTTGCGCTCGGTGAGTTCAACATACTGCGCCGCCAGATCGTGGCCCGGATCGAGAGACAGAGCCGTCCGAAATTTCTGCAGGGCTTCGGGCATCAGCGACTTCTTATAGATTTCCAGTCCTTCCTTAAAGACCAGGTCCGCCGCCTTCGAAGAAAGAGCTGAAACACCGGGGCAATTCCCCTGGTTCGCACCAATGAGCTTCGCGAGACTATCGATGTTTCCGGCGGTGTACTGTGTCTGGGCATCATTCGAAATGGATTGACACCTCAATGCATGCTGTTCGGCCTTCGCCTCTTCGGCGAGCTTGACGACCTTGGGTGCGAAAGCCTGCGGATCGATACGATGATCGGAATCGAGCGCATACAACTCCACAAGATTCGTCTTCGCTCGATTGATGTCATTCAGGCCCATGTAAGCAAGAGCGAGTTGCATTTTGACATTGATCTTCTCTTCGAGATGACCCGCCTGCGGACGCAGTATCTCATCGGCACGCGTGAGAAGCTCGACGGACTTCGCAAATTCCGCTTCGTAATAGAGCGCTTCGGCGCGCGCCAGCATTTCGCTGGGATCATCGGGAGGGGCGGACCATCCTGGCCGGCTCAACAAAACGATCATCGGTAAAACAAGAATATTTCTGAACACTCTGGATATTCTCGACATGGAGCCTACCTCTAGGGAAAGACGACCTGAATCCCGGTTTCATTTCCGGTAATTCGATATCGCTTCGCCTGGAATTGTGGATTTTCAAAAATCAAAACACCACCGATTGGAACTCGAACGCCGCTCAGCGGCGTCTGCCCCAGATCCTTTCTCTCAACGCCATCCAGAAATACCTCGGACCAGGGCTTGGAATTGACCTGAACGCTGACATCAAACGCGACCATCGCTTTTGCCGTTTCATCGCGTTTGATGACGTGTGTCAGAAGTTTTCGCAGGCTGCCGTGGCGGTATTCCAGGGTGTGCGTCCCTGCAGACAGCTCGAGCGAAACGGGAACGGAGCCGAGGTATGCGCCATCTTCATAGATGTCGACGGCGCTCGGAGAGCTGACAGCGAGGGTTCCGACACCAGCAACAATCGGCATGTCCGGCAGCACAGCCGCCGGTCGTGCTTCCGGCTTCGGGACCGATGCCGCAATCTTTATTGAAACAGCCGGCGTCGCAGGCACAATATCGGCTGAAGTTTCGGTAACAGTCGGAACTATCTCCTCAGTCACGGCGGGGCCTGGCACATCGGATGAAGCCACAGCGATTGGCGGCGACTCCGCAGGGGGCGTACTGGTCTTGAATCTGAGCAAAGGCGCAAGGACGACACCTACGCCGATAACCGCGCCGGCGAGAACCACCCATCGAAGGGCCCGCAACCGCTGCGAGTGAAATAAATTCGAAAGCAACAGGACCGCTCCGTCTGGTAGCGTTCGTGTTCGCAAAGTCCCGGTATCCACAAGGACGCGCTCTTCGATTTCAGTCTCGTATGGATTTGGCGCCAGGCTTTCCTTGCTTTGAGCCTGACGGATGAATGCCCGCGCATTGTCCAGATCGCGGTGTATCTCGGATTGAACGGATAGACGCATCGACTGTGCTTCGGCGTTACCGGGATCGACGAGAAGCATCGCTCTCGTCAAATCCAGACAATCCTTCATCCGTTTTTCTTCGAACGCTTCCCGAGCACGTTCCGTCAACGCCGCCAAATTTCCGTCTTGCGATTCGCCGGTCTCAAGACGACCAACAGTAGCTGTCGTTTCTATTTGCGACATCGTCGTCACTCCTGATCTATGTGTGGCCAGACGGTAGCTTCGATTATGTCCAAATGTGGTCCACTCGCACCGAAGGAGAATATTTGCGGCCTCTGGTCCGGAGGCGCAATCTGTCGGTGGGACCATTTCTGTCCACTCTTGCGTCATCATGTGGACGATTCCTGAACAAAGGAGACTTTAATGGCAAATGAAGTGATTGCTGTTATCTCGGTCCTCGCAGCAGTTTCAATCTGCGTGCTAATTGTCTATATGAGGCACAAAGCACGCCGTGACCCGTCCCACGATGTCCCGCATGCACGGATGGTTCACCAGCCCGTTCAAACAGCGCAGAGTCGCCCCGTAAACTCGGTACCCATCGCTGCTCCGCAGCCGCTCGAAATGGAAACGGCGAGCACAATCAACGACGCAAATGTTTCCTTGCCGCCAGACGATGCGAAAGAATCGGTTGCTTTTCAGGCTCAGGCAACTCCAGAAGGCAGCAACCAGCGGATATTGGCAGGCATCTCGGAGAACCTGAGAAGAAGTGTCATTAAACCCGTACCGACGTACTCCACCGTTTCTCAACCGGAAGCGCAGCGGGATCCGGAGTATGTTCGAGTGAAGAAGAGGATCATTACCCCGCACGGTCAAGTCCGCTTTTCGATTCTGAAGGATTCCATTTCCGTAAATATGCTTGCCGTGTTTCGGCGTGCGTTCCTCGACTGGAAGACGCCATACGATCTCGTCGCCTTTCTTCCCGCTTACCTGGAGGTCGAAGCGGAAATATTTCACGACCAGCTATTGCTGATAGGCACAGCGGGGCATCACGAAAAATTGGCCATTCCCATTCGAAGTTTCAACCTCGACTCCAACGTTCTCGATTGTTTTGATTTCATCACCGACGATCGAACGGCGACGAATACTCCCGCTGTGCTGGCTATCTGCGATGATGAAATCGAAATCGTATGCAGAGGCGTCATTACTCAACCGGTATTCCTCAAACCTGAGCGAGACCCGAGCGATGTGAAATTTCTGGTGGAAAGATATCCCCAGGCTCTGCAGAACGGATAGGGATTCGAACTCTCGAAGGCATCCACACTAATGGAGGCCCGAACGGAAGAAGCCCGAACGGAGAACCCGAACGGAGAAGAAGATGCAAAGTCACTTCGCCGAGCTCGTGTCACGACGAACGTTCCTGACAACGCCGGCCTTGCTTGGCGCCGGCGCGATCACGGCATCAATCCACGGTTCGCAGCAGCCGGCCTCTGTCGGCGCCGCGGATCCCACTGTGATCGAAGACGTCGTTGCGGCGTATCGCATACTGGCCCAGCACGAAGTTCTCGATGGATTCGGTCACGTGAGCTCGAGGCACAGCCAGTCGCCGAATCGATTCGTCATGTCTCGCTCTCTGGCACCGGAATTGGTGACGCCCGAGGATCTCATGGAATTCGATCTCGACGGCAATCCGGTGGATGCCCGAGGACGGGCGCCATATTCGGAGCGATTCATTCATGCCGAAATCTATCGTGCGCGGGCTGACGTCAAAGCCGTGGTCCATGCACACACCCCGTCACTGATCCCATACGGCGTGACCGGCGTTCCGCTTCGGGCTGTCTTTCATATGGCGTCGTTCATCGGTGATGGCGTACCTGTTTTTGACATTCGGAAGACGTTCGGCATGACGGACATGCTGGTCAACAATACTGAAAAAGGCCGCGCACTTGCCCAAACGCTGGGTGGCAAAACGTGCGCGCTCATGCGTGGACATGGCGTCGTTGTTGTCGGGTCCTCGATACCGATCGCGGTCGGCCGCAGCATCTATCTGGATCTGAATGCGCGAATCCAAACTCAATCGATGGCGCTCGCCGGCGGAAGAGTCACATACCTGGATCCTCAGGAATCCCGAAAGGTTATGGAGGCGGGCGAGAATCGCGGCTACGAACGAGCATGGGAATTGTGGAAGTCTAAAGCGTCACGGCCATAGACGACGCGGCTTGAGGATAGGGCCCCCATCAAGGTTCACGATATCAACTGCAATGATGCGTTTTGCTTTTCACGTTGCAGTTGGTTGCCAGTTTAGAAGGACCGTGATGGGGAAGCCGCGGAATCTCCAGGTACGGTGTTAATCAGAGATGGGCTGTCTCGGGTGAAGTCGTATTGCAGTCGCTGAGCGTGTCGATTCCCCCACACCTCCACCAGGAGTTCGAAACAACTCCGCCGGGACCTGGCTCAATCGTCTTTTCGCGGTATGTAATGGATACAGACAGCATCTCGCTCTTCGGTCCGATGGAATAGATCTCGTTACCGCTGTAACTCCACAGTGGAACGATGCCGCCGTTTGTGGCCGCTGGCTTTCTCCTGGACGACCGCATCACCTGTTTTGCCTGCAGAGGCCGGCTCAACAAAAGGTCCGAAATAGATCTCTTCCGGATTCGTTCGACATATAGGCCACCCCACGCGTCGGGTGAAAACTCATCGAACGGACGCTTCAATGAAAAAGCCTAAACTCTCATCGAGGGGTGACATACTCCCTGCACCAGAGCGGCTTGAATGAAAAAGAAAACCAGATGGACTTGCCCCAACTGCGACATCGGGGTTCTTACTCCGTTCTGTCCCAACTGTGGTGAGCATGTGCTGCACACACGCGAACTCACCCTGCGACCGTTAATTAGCCAGGCCTTCGAGTCTTTCACGAATATCGACGGCCGTCTCCTTCGCAGCTTCAGATATCTGGTAAGTCGGCCGGGGGCACTGACGAATGCGTATCTGAAAGGGCAGAGGAAGCCCTACATGGCGCCGGTTGCCTTGTTCCTGCTCATCAATGTGCTTTTCTTTGCAATGGAATCGGTAACCGGAGGCAAGGTATTCACCACGCCCCTGGAGTCCCATCTTCACACCCAGCCGTGGAGCGACGCCGTGCAAAATCTGGTCGCACGCAATCTGGAATCAAAACACACGACGCTTTCCAGCTATGCCCCGATATTCAACCGAGCCGTCGCACTCAACGCGCGGTCGCTCATCATTTTTATGGCTGTGTTTTTTTCACTGGCGCCTGCGTTCGTGTTCCGACGAAGTCGTCGGCCGCTGGTTGTGCACGTCGTATTCGCTCTGCACTTTTATGCGTTTGTGCTTCTGCTGCTTTGTCTTGCAACAACAATTCCGGCCATTAGCGTGTGGTTTAGCGGCGCCGGACTGGAATCGGAAACGATGGACCATGCGATATTCATCGGGTTGTTGATAGTCAGCGCGGTGTATCTGTATTTATCGGCAAGTGCGGTGTACCGTGACCGTGGTGCGGTTCTGGTCCTGAAGACCGTGGTGCTCACGTTTGCCGTAGCCGCAGTACTGTTCGGCTATCGGTTCATGCTGTTGTTGATCACATTGCATAGCACCTGAACGCCGTTCGTCCAGGTTCGAGCCGGGCAATTTCCAAGGGCGCCGCTCCTGCTATACTTTTGAGCGGAGAGCCGTTCTCTGATGCAATCCACACCACCTGCCGCGGCGTTTGACATTCTCCAGACTTACCTGGGAGCAAGAGCCGTTTTCACGAACGACGAGTTCAAGTTCGTCAGAACGATGTTCGTTCCAAAGTCGCTTCCCGCCGGCGAGATACTCCAGCGCGGAGGTGAAGTGGCTCGATATGCCGTTTTCGTCGCCACAGGTTGCCTGAGAAGTTACGTCATCGATGCCAAAGGCAAAGAGCATGTTGTGTTATTTGCACCAGAGGACTGGTGGCTTGCGGACACCATAAGTTTGAATACGCAGGCTCCGTCGCAATACTTCTTTGATGCAATCGAAGATTCGAACGTCTTGTTGATTACTCCCGCCTCTCACGAAACGCTGATAAATCGCATTCCTGCGTACTCCACCGCGTTTCGCACCGGACTCCAGAAGCATGCGGCTGCGAAGGATCAGCGAATCGTCAATTCACTCAGTACAACTGCGGAAGAGCGCTACCTGGA
>Ga0070690_100001272_pt1 | contig 13102 bp, 17 predicted proteins | sample KBSS33HmetaG_FD_64671 | JGI IMG/M metagenome (GOLD analysis project Ga0070690, IMG submission 64671) | Switchgrass rhizosphere microbial communities from Kellogg Biological Station, Michigan, USA - KBS S3-3H metaG | ecosystem: Host-associated > Plants > Roots > Rhizosphere ... | reverse complement strand
AAGGACTCAATGCCTTGCCTCGGTCTCAAGTGTGAAATCTGCCTCGCTACTTTTCCGCTGGACGAGGTCATCAACGAGAACGCCGGGCTCGATCACTTCGAGGGCGTCCACGGTGAGAAGCAGTACCTGCACCGCGACTTCGTCTACTCCATCGCGCTCGACGCGCACAAGACCAACACCCAACCGAAGCGCAACGGCACGTCGTACTCCGCCTCGATGTGCGGCGGATGCCACCGTGAACACGCTCTGAAGCGGACGGTCGAGTATTGGGCGAACCCGTACCGCTGGTACGACCGCATCGAAGGCACCCTGCTCCACGAGAGCCTCTCGGTCCCGAAGCCCTGGCTCCGCGAGGTGCAGTACGAGGAGCAGCCCATCTTGGGCGGGAAGATCCTCATCTCGGGCGCCGCCGACCGGATCAACCCCGTCGAGCGGATCGTCGAAGACCTGAAGTCCCACAACTGCCCGGAGTGGACGTGGAAGTACCCGACCCCGAACGACCGCGCAGCCGGCGCGAAGCCCCGCAAGGTCATCAACGAGAAGGTCTACCCCCCTGGTGAGGGCGAACAGCTTCAGGTCAACGTCCTCGCCCGCCTCATCGAGGCCAACGACCCAGGCCCCGAGTACAGGATGCAGATCGCAGATATGTGGAAGGGCACGCCCGACAATCACCGGGCGAACCGGCTCGTCACCGTCCCGAGGTGGGACGACGACGTGATGCTGGACCGCCTGCTCCCCAACTACACCCTGATTAAGACCATCATGTCGGAGCCCTCCCCGCTGAAGCGCCTCACCATGATCGCGGAGATGGAACTGGCCGGGCGCGAGATGTTCAACGCCCGTGACGGCACCTGCAAGTGTGACAAGTACTGCGACGTGCGGGACGCCTGCGACTCCCTCCTGCCCAAGGTTGAGGGCGGGATCGACCTGACCCTCTGACCGTCGTACAGTGTGAGAGGAGGCCCTGATGCCCTACATCGAACGCTATCGGCGTGAGGATGCCGAGACCAAGCCGCGCACCCCGGGCGAGTTGAACTTCGCCATCACGAAGCTCATCACTGAATACCTGACGTACAAGGGTACCAACTACACCTACATCAACGACTGCCTCGGCGCCCTCGAAGGGGCGAAGCTGGAATTCTACCGGCGTGTCGTCGTGCCCTACGAGGAGGGCAAGATGCTCGAAAACGGCGACGTTTACCCAGGAAAAGGAGACCCCCGTTGAAGACTCTCATCGCCACCCTGCTCGTGCTGTTCGCCCTCCCGCTCATGGCCGCGACGAGCGAGCCCTGCGCCATCCGCCACTGTCCCGCCGGCACCTCGTGTCGCCCGGCACCCACGCCCTGCCCGCCGTGCCCGACGCTCGCCTCCTCCCCCTGCGCTCAGGGTGGACAGGACGAACCCGTCCCGGTCCCGCCGGCCCCGAAGGTGGAGATCCGCTACGTCCCCGTGGCGGTCAAGGTCCCGGTCCCTGGCCCCGAGCGCGTGACGCTCGTGCCGACCGACGTGGCCCGCGGTCGCTTCATGCTCCCTCTCAGCGTGTTTAAGCTGAACGATGTGAAGGGCATCGGCGCCGGCCTGGGGTACCAGTTCCGAAACCGCATGGTCCTCTCCGGTCAGGTTCTCCTGGCCGACAACGACAGGGTATCTACGCTCACCCGCACCTCGGTCCGCACGACGGTGACCGACAGCGATGGCGACGGCGAGACCCCGCTGCCCCGCCACTGTGGTGACGGACACGGTCAGGACGGCTCGCACAACCCCCACTGTCAGGGCGGCGGCGACCCGAACGATCCGCCTCCCGTCGTGACCCGGCGCTCCACCTCCTCCACTTCGCGCAACAACAACAGAGACACGGGCGTGATGCTCACGCTCACGATTCCCCTGGGGCGCTGACATGAACGGGCTCATGCACAAGCCTCTGGAACCGAAGGTTCGTGTCGAGTGCAAGCCCGTTAGCAAGAGCGAGTACTGCATGGGATGTGGGGGGCCTGAAGGCTCCCCACGTCTTCTCTGGTACTTCACCATCGGATGCTTCCTAACCGTCCGTGCCTGCCGCTCGTGCGCGGACCTCATGTTCCACAAATACACGGAGACACGCTGATGAGCGAACTGATCCTCGAACCCGAACCCTTCCTGGCGTTCCCGAAGATCCCGCGGTACTCTCGCAACATCATCATCACCGAGAAGATCGACGGCACCAACGCTCAGGTCTACATCCCCGACGGCATCCCCGACAAGATCATCGCCGGCTCCCGCACCCGGTACATCACGCCGGGCAGGCAGACCGACAACTACGGCTTCGCTGCGTGGGTCGAGGCGAACCGTGAGGAGCTTCTCAAGCTAGGCCCTGGCCGCCACTATGGTGAGTGGGCCGGCGCCGGCATCAACCGCGCCTACGGCCTGCCGGAGAAGCGATTCTTCCTGTTCAACACCGGACGATGGGGTAACTTCCCCGACTCGATGCCCCGCCCGGCGTGCTGTGAGGTCGTGCCCGTGATCTACCAGGGTCCGCATACCGAGTCAGCAATTCAGGACGCACTCGAACGGCTCCGCTCCGGCGGGTCCCTCATCAACCCGGACTTCAAGAACCCGGAGGGGATCGTCGTGTTCCACACCGCGAGTCGTACCATGTTCAAGAAGACACTGGTCGGTGACGAGAGCCCGAAGTCATTGAGCGGTGAGTAGTGCTCGCGCTTCCCTACGGGAACCCGAAGGCGCCGATCCGTCTCTGTGGTGAGGCTCCGGGTGCCGACGAAGACTTCTACGGTACCCCTTTCGTGGGGGAGTCGGGTCGCATCCTGTTCAACGGGATGAAGATCGCCGGCTTCCCCTCCGTCACCTGTAAGGAGTGCAAGGGCAAGGGTTACACGACCGACTGGACCGAAGCCTGCCTCCCCTGCCGTGGCTCAGGCCGCGACTTCTCCGCCTCGGTCTACCTGTACAACCTCACCATGCAGCGCCCGAAGGGGAACGACTTCACGCTCGTCACCCCGGAGGAGATCATCGCCCATCAGGCTCAGTACGTGGCGCCCGCCCCGCCGGGCTCCACCACCTTCCTCGTGGGCGGCAAGTCCCTCGACTGGCACTTCCCCGGATACCAGTCGGTCGAGGTGTGGGAGGGTTCCCTTCTGCTCGACGACCAGGGCCGGCGGTTCGTCCCCGCGTTCCACCCCGCCTACCTGATGCGCGTCCCCACCCTCATGGCGACCCTCGGCAACGTCCTGCACGAGGGCTTCAAGCTGCACAAGCCCTTCGTCCCGATCCCCGGGCGGGTCCCCCGTAACTCCCCGGTCATCTTCCTCGACACCGAGACCCAGGGCTTCACGGGTCCCGTGAACCTCGTCGGCGTCTCGCACGACGGCCTGCACGTCGAGCACTTCAACCCCGCCGACCCGGCCTCGATGGCGGACCTCGCCGCCCTCCTCGCCCAGGCCACAATGATCGTGGCGCACAACGCTCTCTTCGACCTGACCAAGCTGCGCGAGTACGGCTTCACCATCGAGATCGACAAGTGGTACGACTCCATGCTGCTCTGGCACTTCTACCAGCCCGACCTCCCGAAGGGCCTGGACGATATGTGCAAGTTCGTCCTGGCCGGCGAGATGTGCTACCACAAGGGCCTGGGTCGTGAAGACTCCACCCGCTGGCTGCACGCCTGCACCGAACAGTGGGAGCGCCGTGCCCCGAACAACGGGGGCTTCCCGACCCGCGAGATGTTCTACAACGCTATCGACGTGGCTGCGATGGGCAAGGCGTGGTTCCTCGTGATGGCGGACGTGAAGCGTGAGGGTCGGTGGGAGTACTTCGAGAAGGGTGTCATGCCGGCGGGCCGCACGTTTTGGGAGATCGAACAGGGCGGGATGCGGATCGACCTGAAGGCCCTGGCCGAGTGGCGCGAGAACCTCAAGGTCCGTGTCGCTGGCTGCACCGAGAAGCTCTTGGCCCACCCCCTCGTCACCGCCGCCCTGTCCCGCCGCACCGTGGTCTCGGGCGACTCGCTCGACCGTCTTCAGACCATGCACGAGGAGGAGCTTGCCTTCCTGAACAAGCCACGCCGCGAGGCGGAGGCCGCCCTCGCTGAACTGAAGCGGCTCAAGGCGCTGACCCCGAAGAAGTCAGAGGCACGCGCCACCCTCACTGCTCAGATCGAGACCTTCAAGCTCCCGCGGATCATCAAGAAGACGCAGTACACGAAGGCCCTTCAGAAGCTCCGCAAGGCGGACCCCTCTGCCGGCGTGCTGAAGTTCAGCGTGTCCAAGAAGACCGGGCTCGCCGCCTCCCTCACGACCGCCGAGAAGCTCTGGCTCTGCTACGAGGGCCTGGGCCTGCCGAAGCAGTACGAGGAACGCAAGCTGAAGTACGGGCGCAAGCGCAAGACTCTGAGCGTGAACAAGAAGGCGATGGAGCGACTCCTCGCACTCTGGTCCGTGTCCGAAGCGAAGCGCGAGGTCGTAGTCCTGATGAAGGACCTGCAACACTGGTCTCACTGGCTCTCCAACTTCGCCTCGTTGGAGGTCGAGTCGAACGGCTACATCTACCCCCGCATCCAGATCCGCACCGCCACCCTACGCGCCGCCTCGGGCGCGGACGACGACGAGAAGGGCGGCGACTCCCCCACGAACGCGCAGAACTGGCCGCACGACATGCGCAACGTGGTCATCCCCGACGTGGGGCAAGTCCTCCTTCAGTGGGACTACTCGAACCAAGAGTGGCTCGCCAACCTCTGGCTGGCCGGCGACTTCGAGGGGTACCAGCGTGCCCTGGCCGGCGAGGATCGTCACTCGAAGGGCGCCGTCGCCCTCGCACAGTGGCGCGGCAAGCAGCGCACCCTGGACAACTACTCGAAGGAGTCACAGGAGGCGAACCCCGAGTACTACGAGGAGCGCCGCGAAGCGAAGACCCTCAACTTCGGGCTCGCCTACGGGATGGGTCCCGACAAGCTGGCCCGCACCTACGGCATCGGCGTGGGCAAGAAGAAGAAGGAGGCCGTCGCCCTGGCGAAGCAGATCATCACCGTACTACAGTCTGCCTACCCCAAGGTGACGAAGTGGCAGGACGACGTGCTCCTCCCCTCCGCCCGCAAGAACAAGTACCTGATGACGCCCTTCGGTGCGAAGCGTTACTTCCACCGGATCGGCAAGGACGGCTCGCTTATCAACCGGGCCAAGGCGTACACCGCTTCCACTTCGGGCGCCGGCATGATGCACTACAGGATGCCGCCCCTTCAGCGCCTGCTCAAGGCACACGGCGGGCGCCTCATCACCTCAACGCACGACTCTTTCGCCGGCTCCGCTCCGCCTGAACTGGCTCAGATGCTGCTCGACAAGGGCCAAGCAATCCTCGAAGCCCCGTTCCCCGAGATGGGTGGCTTCGTGTGCAAGGTGAAGGGCGCCATCGGCCAGAATTGGAGAGAGGTCTAATGAAGATCGACGCTGACGTTGTCGCCCACCGCATCGCCGTCGCCCGCACGGAGGAGAAGAAGCGCATGATGGCCCCGATGTCCTGCGGCCACGCCCAGGCCAACCTCCAAGCCACCCGCCTGGGGTCCTCCTCCCGCACCCCGCGTGAGTGGTGCGAAGCCTGTCGTGTTCAGGCCCACGCTCTGAACGAGCAGTACCTTGCCATGCAGGCCAAGGTCCGCAAGGCTCTCGTCGAACTGTTCGACCTCGCCGGCATCGACCTGAGACCGCGGGAGGAAGAGTAGTGTGCCCGACTTCACGACGAACCACAAGGGCGCGGTTGACATCCGTATCCTCTTCGAGCCCGGAGACTGGACTGACTACTGCGCTGAACTGGAAGACGCAGAGCCAGGGGTCCCGCATGGTTCTTTGCCCCCTGGTTCCTGGCCCGTGGTCGTCGCTACCGCCCTCCTCGGATCAGTATGGGTTCATGAGTGGCTCTATCTCGGACACCTGCGAGACTACTTCCAGTCGCTCCTCACGATCACCTCGAAAGGCCCGTCACTCAAGGCGATAAAGACCCGTGCCAACCCTGAACCAGAACACGCGCCTGTACCTACGCCGAGCGTTCGACCGGATGATCGGATCAAGCTCGACTTTGGGGACGACTGAGCGTACTACATTCCCCGTGAAAGGAGAATCAATGAGCGAACATCAGGACAGCGGGCCGGTCATCCCCACCCCCGGACCCCGCACCCGTCTCACCGGCTCGACCCCAGGTCTCTCGTCGTTCGAGGAGAGCATCGAGCCCATGACGAACAAGATCGCACCGCCTCCCGAGCCCGAGCTTCAACCCGTATTCCCGACCACGCCAGAACAGGCTGAAGTCCTGGGCCACTTCATGCTGATGCTCAAGGCCGCGACGGGTGACGGGGGCAAGAAGCGTGCCGCCGGCCTGAAGCCGTCGTGGAAGGTGGACCCCTCGCACGAGGCCGCGATGTTCTCCCACATCAACAAGTGGAAGCACGGCGAGAAGGTGGACAAGGACAGCGGCGTCCATCCACTCGTCCACCTCGCGTGGCGTGCGCTCGCCATCGCCTTCCAAGAGTCGAACGCGCCGAAGGAACCCGAGATCGTCCGCACCTACAAGAGCATCGCTGAGGCCGTCGGTGGACCCGACCGCCCGCAACTGAGGAGGTCAGGTCTATGAAGCAAGTCTACGTCGCCGGCCCGTTCCGCGACCGCAACAGCGGTCCCGATGGACGGTACAACTTCTACCAGCAGGAGAGGTACATCCGCAGCGCCGAGGCCGTAGCGTGGCAACTGTGGAAGCAGGGCTTCAGCGTCATCTGCCCGCACCTCAACACGGCGCCCTTCCAGGGCTCGCTGCCTGACGACGTGTGGCTTCAGGGTGATCTCGAACAGGTCCGCCGCTCCGACTTCGTCGTGCTGGCCCCCGGATGGGAAGCCTCCTCCGGCACCCGCAACGAGATGGAGTTCGCCTTCCGGCACGGCATCCGCGTGTTCGTGTGGGACGCCGACCTCGACGACGCCAAGGAAATAACGGAGGACGGAACCTCCATGTGGAATTTCCTCTCTGGTGAGATCGTCCATCGTAAGAAGAAGTAATCCGTACCGCGGGGTAGCTCAGTTGGTAGAGCGCGTGGCTCTGAACCACGAGGTCGCGGGTTCGAGCCCCGCCCCCGCCGCCACTTTCTCCTTGACACCGGGGCGCATCGTCGTACATTCCCAATGTGCGGTGGCGGTACGCTAATCGGCAGGCGCGATGGTTGTGAACCATCCGGTGTGGGTTCGATCCCCACCCGCCACACCAAAAGGAGACAGCGTGATCTACTTCACTTCAGACACCCACTTCGGACACCGCAAGCTCATTGCAGGCGGAGGCGGCGACGACGGGCGCCCACCTCGCCCCTTCGCTTCCATCGACGAGATGGACGAGGCCCTCATCGCCAACTGGAACAGCGTGGTCAAGCCCAATGACACCGTGTTCCACCTCGGGGACGTGTCCTTCCGCCGCAACGCCGAGACCCGGGCGATCATCCACCGCCTCAACGGGGTGAAGACGCTCGTCGCCGGCAACCACGACAAGGGCAAGGGTCCGCTCGCGTGGCAGAAGAACGGCTTCGACATCTACCAGAAGGAGGGGATCGGGCTCGTCCTCCTCACCGCCACGCGCGACTGGTCGGGCGAGGTCACGCTCATCCACAACCCCGCCGACATCTTCCCCGAGGGGAACGTCCGCGCCGGCACGCCCATCGTGCTCTGCGGCCACGTCCACGAGAAGTGGAAGGTGAAGTTCATCCCACACCACATCATCGTCAACGTCGGGGTGGACCAGTGGAACTTCACGCCCGTCTCTCTTCAGACCATCCTCGCCATTCCGGAGGTGACCCGAGTATGACTGTCCACGACGTAGTCCTGTCCTACCTGAACCACCTCGACCGGATGGAGAAGAAGTCCGCCCGGCACTCGCGCTCCCACGCCCGGGTCCTCCTCATCCAGACCGAAGTCGTCGAGCAGTTCGACCCCGTGTCCTATCAGATGATGCGCAAGGACTTCGGTGCGAAGCCGGCGACGATCAACCGCGAGTTGGAGATCCTGAAGCAGGCCGTCCGTCACTGGAACCGGATGCGCCTCCCGCACGAGGCCGTCACCCTGCGCTACGTCCCCAGGCTCCCCGAGAACAACGTGCGTCAGGGGTTCTTTGAGGAGGCCGAGGCCGTCGAGGTGCTCGCCTACCTACCCACTTGGCTGCACGTCTTCTGCCGCTTCGCCTACGTCACGGGATGGCGCAAGTCAGAGATCGCCGGCCTGCGGTGGGAGTGGGTGAATTGGGCGAACGGCGACATCTGCCTACCCGACTCGAAGAACGGAGAAGGCCGCCGCATCCCCCTGGCCGGGCCACTCATTGGTATCATGAACCTCGCCCGAACCTACCGCATCGAAGGGTGCCCCTGGGTCTTCCACGACCCTGAGGGGAACAAGATCCGCGACTTCCGGAAGCGGTGGCTCAACGCCTGCGCGAAGGCCGGGTCGCCCAACCGACTCTTCCACGACTTCCGCCGCACCGCCGTCCGCAACATGATCGAGGCCGGCATCGACCGCGAGGTCGCCAAGAAGATCACGGGGCACAAGACCGACTCGATGTTCGCCCGGTATCAGATCGTCGATCAGCGGCAGATGATCTCCGCCTTGGAGAAGCTCTGATGGCCGCCCTCCTCCGCGGGAAGTGTGGCATCGTTCACCAGACCGCCACGGAGTACATGGGCTGCACCACCTGCAACCCGCCCTATGCACCTCCGCCCCTCTACCCGATCCCCTTCCGGATGGACGACGACATGTGGCGATCCGAGGTCACGGCCTTCGTGCGCTGGCATTGTCGCCTGTGCGGTGAGGTCCCGGGTGACTCGAAGTGGCTGCGAACGGTGGAGGTGGGCCAGAACAAGTTCAAGTACCAGCACGCCCTGTGTGGCACCTACCTGGGCGATGCGCCTGCCCCGGGGACTACCCCACCCGCCTCGCAGTCGGAGACCGATGACGTGCTCGACGCCCTCCGCTCCCACTTCCCGAAGCTGGCCGGGATCTCCCCCGCCCAGGCCCTCAAGAGTGCCGTGAAGACCTTGAACCATGCGGTCTGGCGTGGAGGTCCGATCTCCACCGGGGTCGGCGGCACCCAACCCAACCCCTCCCCCCAACCCGCAGCGACCGTACCCGTCTGCCACGTCTGCGGCCTTCAGAACCACGCCACGGACCACGAGAAGGCTTTCTGCGTCGGGTACCCGATGACCGCCCTCGGCACGACCTGTATAGGCTGTGGTGCTGGCCCTGGCGATCCCCACATCGACCATCCTGGGCTCGGCCCCTGCCCCCGCCGGCAGGCTGTCCTCCGTGCCGCCGGCATCGTCCCCTACCCCTGAAATAGCTGTGGCTCCGGAGCCTGTCTGAAACAGGGCGGAGCCAGCTATTCGCTGCGGATCGTCCGGGCTGCGGGCGGGTTAGAGGGTTACCCGGATCTCGCGCGTCAGATGCTTCGGGCGACCCGGGGACTTCTCTTCATGGGGGGTGATGGTGATGACGGGGGCTCCGAGACCGGCGGGATTCATCCCACCCTGTTCCGCGTAGCTCCCGCGGGGGACCTGACCTTGCCGGCGCCCCACCTGAATCGCCCGACTGAACCCGCCGCACCCAACGAGGTGACGGTCGAGGTGGGCGATGGTGTCGTGGTCGGCATGGTAGAGGCGGTCGGACACAGCGTGTACCAGCTTGGTCTGGTGGCCCACGAGGTAGATGTCGGCCTCGTAGGACTTCATCTGGCGTTCGAGGTAGGAGATGGGGGACGCCAGGGTCTGGCCGTTGCCGCTGCCGTGGGTGCCCCACAACTCGACCTTCGAGATCGGACCCCGGGCGCCCCGCTGGAATTCCAGGGTGACCATCGTCATGGACCCGAGGTGCCGTGTGGCGAGCGCCGCCGCCAGCCGCATGTCCGACGTGTCGCCGGCTGCGAACTCCTGAAAGTGGTGGCCTTCCAGCATCCCGAGCCAGCGTCCCTTGGTCGGCGCCAGGATCACGCCGATCTCGTCCACGAGCGTCTGGCCGGCCCGCTCGATCACGTTGCCGGAGGTGTCGTAGAGGTTGGCCCCGCGGAGCTTCTCGCGGTTGGAGGGAGACAGGAAGTCCGTGTAGTCACCCATGCCGATGTAGAAGGCGCCCATCTCCGTACCCCGGCGGATGGTCTCCTTCAGCATCTTCAGGGCGGACGACTCCTTCGAGCCGTCGTACTGGATGTCTCCCAGGGCAATCAGGTTGAACTGACCGCCAGGAAGGTCGCTCGTGTTGAAGCGGTAGGTGGCTGTTTCCAAGGGCTCTCCTTTAGATGTGGAGGTTGAGAATCAGTTCCACCGCACCTGCGAACGCGCCGTAACGGTACCTGCTGCGAAACAGGATAGCGAGTCCGAGCACGGTGACGATAGCGCCAGCAACAAAGCCTTCAACGATGTGGCACATGGTGTGCCTCCTCTCTTAGTATACGACGCCCTACTCGGGGTTGGGCGGCGAAGTTGGTGTCGGGCTCTCCGATCCCTGGCCCGATGCGATTCGGACACGGGCGTCTGCATTGTTGGCGACCGCCGTCTTCACGACGTGGGCACCCAGGACCGGGGCGGTGACCGCGCCGATGACGATCCCCAGGCCGACGAGGTCGGACCCGTGGTGGATGCCGTAAGCTGCGAGACCGGCGCCCACGAACAGCGAGGTGAGTGCCACGAAGACTGTACGATTGCCTTCGGGGATTCGCATGTTACACCCCCACGAGGAGCTTGCGGAAGACCGCAATGATGATCGGGCTCAGGAAGCCGAGGATCGCGGCGACGGTCGCAGCCGCCCCCATGATCCAGTACATCCTGTACTTGATGGCGGTGATCTCCTCGTGCAGCAGCTTGCGGTCTCGGATCGAGTCGTCGAATCCCTTGACGACCGTCGCGTTGATCTCGTTGACCTTGGCGATTGCCGCCGTGTCCTGCTCGATGCTGCGCTGAACGAACTGCGTGATCTGGCCCTGGAACTGGTTGTCCGATGCAGCGTGGGTAGCGGCGTTCTCTCTCAAGAGCTTGAGGCTCTCCGCAATCGAGATGAGCGCCTGATCGACGCGCCCCCATCTGTACTCCGGGTTCTCGGTGTATGTCACGGGTGTCTCCGTCTCGGTTGTAGTGCTTTTGATTGGGGTAGTCATTAGAACACCAACGGTGCGGCGGGATCACCCCCGAACGCCTTGAATGCCGCGGTGACCTTCTGGATGTAGTCGCCGGGAATGTTCACGTCGGTGAAGCTGCCGCTGTTCCAGGCGTCGGCAATCTTCGTGATGGTATCGGCGCCCTGCTTGAAGCGCCTGAGTAGCTCCGCCCGCACGAGGGGCTCGACGACCTGGGTTCCCCACATCTCCCACGGGGCGCCCTTGAAGCCGTGGTCCGCCGCCGTGTGGTACAGCATCTGCCACGGGCCGAAGCTGCACGCACTCGCCATGCCCCACCGGGTATAGCGATCCTTCGCAACCTGGGAGAAGTTGTGCCCGGTACACTGGATCGTTCGACCCTGCACGATCACCACGAGGCCGGCGGGCGCGAAGCTCCGCTCGAACCGCGGGTAGTTGTTACCGCCGCCAGACGACTCCACCTGTGCGATGGCCTTCAGTACTGTGTCCATGTCATTCACTCTGAGCCTCCTCGTCGCTGTTGAATACTTCCTCCGGCACAGCCTCGTCGAACAGGCCCGCCTTCTGAGCCGCTTCGTAGTAGATGCGGCCCGCCTCTTGGTTCTTGTCCATCGCCCGGAACAGCCGGGTCAGCATGGGCAGTCTCATCTTCTCTCGCTCTGCGGGCGTCGCCACGGCGAACACCTTGAAGCTGCCGGCGAGCGGGATCTTCTTGACCTTCGCCACGAAGGGGTCCTCGCCTGCGGCGTTCACAAGCTCCCCGATCTCATCGGGTTCCAGCTTGTACTTCTCCACGTACTTCTCGAAGTCCTCGGTCTGCCCGTGCCGGAGTCCCTCGACCGCCTGATACTTCGCGGTGCCCTTCTCCGCCTCGGCCCTGGTCCGCGCACCCTTCGGCACCGTCTCCTCCATCAGGTCACGCATCAGGTTCTCGGCTCGCGTCCGCTGGTACTCACGCTTCACGGGCGTCACGCCGAACGCGCCGGGCAGAGCCTTCTTGAAGCTCTCGCCCCGCTTCATCTCGCTGATGACGTTGGCGGCGCTGAACGGGATGAACTGCTTGCCCGCAAACTTGGCGATGTCCGCGGCCTGCTGCGTCCACGGGTCGTCCTCGTTCCGGATCTTCGTGTCGTAGAAGTCCCGGTTGCGGAGCATGTCGTAGATCGTCGAGAACATCGGGTGGATCTTGTGCCCAATCGTCTCGACGGGGTGGCCGCTCGCCGTGCCCCCGATGAACCGGGTGCCCGCGTAGGCGAACACGTCCTTCATGTACGAGGCCACCTCCTTCTTCACCGGCATCCCGTCCTTGTCAATCTCTCCCGTCGGGATGTGGAAGTAGTCTTCCAGCTTCTCGGGCGACTTGCCGTTGTAGAGGTAGTACATCATCCCGCCGATAGCCATCATCTGAAGGGGCAGGGCCACGGCGTATGCCATCTTGTGGGTGAACACCCGCTCGCCGCGGTTCATGCGCTCCGCCCGACCACGCGCGATGCGAGCCGGCAGAGACGCCACGTCCACACCCGCGCCGCCAAGCTCGGTGATCGTGCCGACGTTCCAACCCACGGAGCGGACCATGAGGTGCGCCATGTCCTTCACCACCTTGTTCCAGTGGTAGTTGTCGTACACGACCTGTCCCATGCGGTTGTCCACCGAGGACCACACCTTCTGCAACGCCGCCCGCTTCTGCTCGTAGGTGGCGCCCTGCGCGTTCAGCCTGTCCATCTCGGCCCGGGCGAGGTCTGCGAAGATGCCGGCCTTCTGCCTCGGGACCAGCCACTCCATGATCGGCTTCGCCGCCACGTCCAGCGCAGCGAGGCCCGCACGGATCGGGTTGATCGTGCCGCCCACCGCTCGCGCCATCTCACCCGCCGTGCGCCCCTTCGGGCTGGTCAGCGCGTGGAGAGACTCGGCGTACCGCTTCGCGGCGTTCGTCTGGTAGATCGCGTCCATGTGCTTGCGACCGCCGGCCTGC
>Ga0070690_100001271_pt1 | contig 13102 bp, 12 predicted proteins | sample KBSS33HmetaG_FD_64671 | JGI IMG/M metagenome (GOLD analysis project Ga0070690, IMG submission 64671) | Switchgrass rhizosphere microbial communities from Kellogg Biological Station, Michigan, USA - KBS S3-3H metaG | ecosystem: Host-associated > Plants > Roots > Rhizosphere ... | reverse complement strand
CTGCCGTGATCCAGCCCGGCGGCTCCATTCGTGATGGAGAAGTCGTCAAGGCAGCCGATGAACATGGATTGGCGATGATCATGACGGGCATGCGCCACTTCCGTCACTAATCGGCTTCTGAAAATGGTTCGTCGCTGCGTTCTCGGTCGTCCGTCTACCTCAGCGTACCGAACAACATACGTCTCGGTATTCAGGCCGCCTGCGGCCTTGCGACAAACCATTTTGAGCAGTCGCTTCAGCCCTCGCGCGCCAAGGCGCGCTCTATCCCAAGCAAGACCGCAAGGAGTGTTCGGATATGGGTTTAACACAGGTGGGTGAGATGGTCGGCTTTGTGAACATCCTTCTTCAATCACCTGGGAAATAATATGGTGAAGATTCTCGTCGTCGGCAGCGGAGGGCGCGAACATGCGATGGTCTGGACGCTAGCGCACAGCCCGCGGCGGCCCCAGCTGTTCTGCGCGCCCGGCAACGCGGGCATCGCTTTGCTTGCCACGTGCGTATCGATCAAGGCCGATGACCTCGCCGGCCTCATGGCGTTTGTGCAGCGGGAAGGGATCGATCTCACCGTCGTCGGACCGGAAGTGCCCCTGGCCTTGGGCATCGTCGACGAGTTTCGCAAAGCGAAGCTCAAGATCTTCGGTCCCACTAAGAACGCGGCGCGGCTGGAAGCCAGCAAAATTTTTTCCAAGGACATCATGGCCAAGGCCGGTATTCGGACGGCGCGGGCGAGGGCCTTCCATCAGCCGGCAGAAGCGCTGGCCTATGTGGAGCAGCACGAGCTACCGGTCGTGATCAAAGCCGATGGGCTGGCCCAGGGCAAGGGGGTGCTGATTGCGGGCACCCGCGAGGAAGCCCGCCACGCCATCGTCGACTCCATGGAAAAGTCGGTGTTCGGAGCTGCCGGCAAGCAAGTCTTAATCGAGCAGTATCTCCAGGGCGAGGAACTGACCGTGATGGCGTTCACTGACGGACGCACGGTGGTCCCGATGCTGCCCGCTCAAGATCATAAACGGATCGGCGACGGCGATACCGGGTTGAACACCGGTGGGATGGGTGCCTATTGCCCTGCGCCGCTGGGGACCTCCGTGTTGCGTGACGTGGTTGCTCGCGAGATCTTGCAGCCGACCGTGGACGTGATGTCGCGACTGGGATCGCCTTTCCAAGGAGTCCTGTATGCGGGATTGATGGTGGTCGAAGGAGTCCCCTACGTACTCGAGTTCAATGCCCGCATGGGGGACCCCGAAACGCAAGTCGTGCTTCCGTTGCTGAGGACCGATTTCCTCGACGTCGTCGAAGCGGTGGTGGAACACCGGTTGGACCAATTGCCGGTTGAGTGGCACGACGGTCATGCGGTCTGTGTCGTGATGACCTCCGCCGGCTATCCGGGTCCGTACGACGTCGGCGAACCGATTCGGGGATTGGACAGTCTCGATCCCCGGGGCGCGATGGTCTTTCACGCCGGAACTGCCCAGCATGGCCAGGACATCGTCACTGCTGGCGGCCGTGTGTTGGGCATCACCGGCAGGGGGAACTCATTGGCGGAGGCGCAGGCGGCAGCGTACCGCGCGGCGAAGCAGATCGCGTTCAAGGGATGTCATTATCGCCACGACATTGCGTATCGAGCGCTCGCCCCACGCGGCTAACTGTCTCCCGCCGTCCCTTATGGCTTCGATCATTCCGTACTCTGCGACAGCTCTTGATGCTCTCTCCCAACAGGTCAGGCATGTCCTTGAACGGGGAGGGCGTGTCGCGATTCCGACCGAGACGTTCTATGGACTGGGCGTGAATCCATTCGACCAGACTGCGCTCGAGCGATTGTCTGCTGTGAAAGGGCGGTCGGACGGAAAGCCGATTCTCGTATTGGTGAGTTCGCCGCGGGATCTCGCCTCGTTTGTCGAGCACGTGCCGGCTCCCGCAGCTGTGCTGATGGACGAGTTCTGGCCGGGCGCATTGACCTTGTTGTTTCCTGCCAAATCCTCGGTCCCGTTCGCACTCACCGTCGGAACCGGGCGGGTGGGTGTGAGACTGAGTTCGTGTCGGCCACTGCGCGAGCTCCTTGAGCGTGTCGGCCCGCTGACGGGCACGAGTGCCAATCGGTCGGGAGCTCCACCGGTGCAAACAGCACGTGAAGTGGAGGAGGCATTCGGCGCCGAGGTGGACGTGATCATTGACGCAGGGCCTACGCCGGGCGGACTGCCCTCCACGGTCGTCGAAGCGGGCGAAGCGCTTCGGGTTGTCCGGGAAGGGGCCGTTCCTCTGATGGCTATCGAGGCGGCGCTTCAGGCAAGAGGATTTTCCCTCAAACACCTCTAAATGTGGTATACAGCAGGGCCAGCAGTGCCTATATAAAGGAGGGATCGATGCCAATCCGTCGAAGGCGACTAGGGGGACGTGCGGTAGGGCTGGTCATTGCCATGGCAGCGATGTTGTCCGGATGCGATTACTGGCCGCCGGCGCTTCAGACCCAGATCGAGCAGCTCCGGTCCGAACTGCAGACTGTCACGATGGAGAAAGCCCAACTGCAGACGCAGATGGTGTCGCTGGCCAAGGTCAAGGACGATTTGCAGGCGCAAGTCGACGATCTCGTTCGGACGAATCGGGATAAGAGTGCGATGATTGCCAGTCTGCAGAGCAGCGTGACCGCGCTACAGGAGCGCGTGGCCAAGGCCTCCAAGCCGGCGACCGCGAAGGCCGCAAGCAGCAAGCCTGCGACCGTCAAGCCCGCGATCAAGCCGGCGGTCAAGACCGCAAGTAAAGCGCCAGTGAAAACGAAGACACTGACCAAATCGACGTCTGCGCGTTAGCGCGTTAGTCGACGGGTCGTTTAGCCGATTACGTGTTCGAGGTTTTTGTTGTCGAAGGCGTAGCGGCCGGCGTGCTGTTCGATGTGCCGCCAGCGGCCGGGGCGGGTGAACTGGCTGGCGAAGATGCCGGAGTGGATGTCGATCCGGCGGACGCTTCTTTCTTGTCTCCAGCCGGGGCCTTCTCTCCCTCTGAGGGCGGTTTCATTTTGTTGGAATAATCAGTCACGTACCAGCCGCTCCCCTTGAACATAATGCCCGGCGAAGAAATCAGCCGCCGCAGGGATTTTCCGCACCGCTCGCAGGTGGTCAGGGCCTCGTCCTTGATGCTTTGTTTCACTTCGAACTGATACCCGCAACCGTCGCATTGATATTCATAAATCGGCACAGGCGGTTCCTCCTCTGTGACCATGATCGGTCATACGGGTTTTACGTCAGCTTCTCGAGCGCGGTCCGCAGTCGTCTCAAGCCGTTCGTGATCGTGTCCATGCCGGTTGCGTACGAAAGTCGGATGTGGTGCTCGCTGCCGAACGGTTCGCCAGGTACGACCGCGATGTGCGCGTCTTTCAACAAATAGCTCGCGAGATCGGTGGGCGAATTGACGGGGCCGGTAGGGCCGCGCTTGCCGAGCACGCCACGGATGTTGGGAAATGCGTAGAACGCTCCTCCCGGCATGGGGCAGGACACGCCGGGAATGGCATTCAGTCCCTCCACGATCGCACGCCGGCGGCGATCGAACTCCGTCACCATCTGCCTGGTGAACGGCTCTCCAACACGCAACGCGGCCACAGCGGCTTTCTGAGAAATCGAGCAGGGGTTCGAAGTGCTCTGACTTTGAATGTTGCCCATCGCGGTAATGAGATCCTTGGGGCCCGCAGCGTAGCCCACCCGCCAGCCGGTCATGGCGTAGGCCTTGGATACGCCGTTGATGACCACGGTCCGAGCCGCAATCTCGGGTCCCAAGGACGCGATGCTGACATGGCTGGCGCCGTCATACAGGACCTTCTCGTAGATCTCATCCGAGATCACCACAAGATCATGGCGCAAGGCAATCGCGGCGATGCCCTCGAGCATCGCACGATCATAGGTCGCGCCGGTGGGATTGCATGGGCTATTGATGATCAGCGCTTTGGTCCTGGCGCTGATGCGCCGCTCGAGGTCGCCCGGATCGATGGCGTACCCGTCGGTTTCTTTCGTGGGCAGGAAGACGGGGGTCGCGTCGTTCAGAAGGGCTTGATCCGAATAGGAGACCCAATAGGGCGTTGGGATGATGATTTCATCTCCCTCTTCCAACAACGCCTCGGCAAGGTTGTAGAGCGAGTGTTTCGCGCCGCACGAGACCAGGATCTGCGACTTCTCGTATTGCAGACCCTGCTCGATCTTCAGTTTTTCCGCAATCGCACTTCGCAGTTCGTCGATGCCGGAGGAGGGTGTGTACTTGGTGAAGCCCGACCGGATCGCCGCTTCGGCTGCGGCCTTCACCGGTTCCGGCGTGTCGAAATCCGGTTCTCCCGTTGAAAAATCGATCACGTCGATGCCTTGTGCCGCCATGGCTTTCGCGGTCGCGGCCATGGCAAGGGTCGGCGAAGGGGCGATGCGATTGACACGAGCCGCGAGCTTCATCGTTTGACGCTCCTGATGCGGGCTTGAAGCCGCCGTGCGACTTCGGGATGAAGGAATTCCGTCAGCGAACCTCCATGATTCGCCACATCCTTAATGATCGTCGAAGACAAGTATGAGTATTCCTCACTCGGCATCAGGAACACCGTCTCGACCTGTTTCGCCAGTTTGCGGTTGATGAGCGCCATTTGAAATTCGTGCTCGAAATCCGAGATCGCGCGCAGCCCGCGAATGATGGCATGGGCACCGGATCGCTGCACGTGGTCGACCAGCAGACCGTCAAACGTCACGACTTCAACCTGACCGATGTCCTTCAGCACCAACTGCACCATCTCCAGCCGCTCGGCCAAATTGAACAGCGGGTGCTTCGTCGGGTTCGGCGCCACGGCCACCATCACCTTATCAAAGACGCGCAGGCTGCGGGTGATGATGTCGGTGTGGCCGTGCGTAATGGGATCGAATGTGCCCGGATAGATCCCGATTTTCATTCGACTGACCTATCGGGCGGTGGCCCGAACAGCAGCAGAGCCGTATCCCCATACTCGTAGCGCCGGATCAGCCGGGCTCGATCCGTGGCGGGCAGCTGGGCACGTGTGTCTTGTTCGACGACCATCACAGCTTCCGATGTCAACAACCCGAGGTCCCACGCCCCGAGCACGAGCTCGACCGCTTCCTGATCGGCATAAGGCGGATCGGCAAAGACCACATCATAGGACCCGTTCCAGGACCCCGGCTGCCGTAGAAACGTCTCGGTCGAGCCCACGCGGAGTTCGCCTCGATCCAGCATGCCGCAGGCCGTGAGATTCTTGCGCATGAGCTGCACCGCTCCCGGATCCGATTCCACGAAGGTCACGAGTCTGGCTCCGCGACTCAGCGCCTCGATTCCGACCGCCCCGGTGCCCGCATACAAATCCAGAAAGCGACAACCCGGGATACGAGTGCCGAGGATCGAAAATAGGGCCTCGCGGACCTTGTCCGAGGTGGGCCGCAGCGACATTCCCCGTGGTCCACTGAGACGCCGACCGCGGTGGGAACCGGCGATCACTCGCATACGTGTGGCGGTTGCGGGATGGCCCGTTCGAGAACCCGCCGTTTCTTTGTGTTCAACATCCTGATAGGCGAGAGGCATGTCAGAAGCGTCAAACTGTAACACAGCGTTTTTGAAGGGGTCAAGGTGATGGTGCGGTCAAATCGGCTGTCCGGCAGGCCCGGATCTGGCGCTTCAGAGAAATTTGCCAGACCCATTGCTGCCATTTTGACGCTACACGTGAGGCTGACTATAATTCAGCACGATGAATGGTGCGGATGGGCGGGAAGCTGTCAGGCAAGAAACCCACGGCGGTGTGTTCGCGACCGCCCTGCGCTCGCGCCTCCGCGCGAGCGGAGGGTTAGCGCGTGGCGGCGGAGGGTTGCTCGGATTGCACCGGCTGGGCATCACGCGCGGCCAGGCTTTTGCGCCGATTGTTGGAAATCGTCCGATCGATGATGGCGCCGCAGTTGATGCACTTCCATGCGTAGAAGATCAGAAAGAAGTCTGAGAACCGCTCGAGCATCATGAGCCCTTTGCATTTCGGACATTCCATCGAGTCCTCCCTGGTTGCGGTGCGCAGCTGGGGCGTAGCAAAGCAAGAGCCGAACCAATTTTTGTCGATACGTAATTTCAACATGTTAGACGGTACGTATTTGTTACCAAAGGGCCTGGAGAGGGCATTCCCGTAGTACAAAAACGTTCAACGTGTCATATTTTTGTTCAAGGAGAAGCATCGTGGGCCGAAAAACCGTGCGGCAGGGGATTGCCAACTGGCCGGCGACCGAACGTCCGCGCGAGCGGCTCTTGGCGCAGGGCGCCGATGCCCTGACGGACGCGCAATTGCTCGCAATCCTCCTGCGCGTCGGCCGGCAACGCTCCTCGGCGGTGCAAGTGAGTATGGAAGTGCTGGATCGTCTCGGCGGCGTCGCCGGTTTGGCCCATTGCGGCATTGAAGAGCTCTGTGCCGTTCAGGGCGTCGGAGAGGCCAAAGCGGCGCAGGTGAAAGCGGCGTTGGAACTGGGGAAGCGTTCGATGGCGTCTCCCTTGTCCAAGGGCATGCGGATTTCTTCCAGCCGAGACCTGTTCGAGCATTATCATCCTGCGCTGTGCCATCTCCGCCACGAGATTTTTAAAGTTGTGCTGCTGGACGCCAAGCACGCCATTCTACGTGATGTCACCGTGTCCGAAGGAAGCCTGACGCTCAGTATTGTGCATCCGCGCGAAGTGTTTACGATGGCCGTCAAGGAATCCGCCGCTGCGGTCATCTTTCTGCACAATCATCCGAGTGGCGATCCGACGCCGAGCCAAGAAGATCATGTGCTGACCGCGCGGCTGGTCTCGGCAGGGGAGGTGCTCGGGATTCGGGTATTAGATCATGTCGTCGTCGGTGACGGGCGCTACGTCAGTTTCGCCGACCAGGGCTGGTTGACGCATCATGCATAACACAAGGGAGCAGGCGACCATGTAATTCGTCATGACCTGCGCGAGGGCGAACGCTCTCCGCAACGACCAAGGAGGGTTCTATGAACGAGCCTGGTGCGAGGTCTCTCAGAAATGTGGCTGTCATCGCCAATCGAGGGGCGGGAAAGACGTCGTTGGTCGAAGCGATCCTCTTGACGACCGGCGTCATTCCGGTTCTGGGTTCGGTGATGCAGGGCACGACGGTCTCGGATTTTGAGCCGGAAGAAATTCACCATCGCAGCTCCGTCAGCACCAGCCTCCTTCGTTGCTCCTGGAATCACACCACCATCAATCTGGTCGATACGCCGGGGGCACTCAGTCTGCTCGGCGAAGCGATCACGGCCTTGCAGGCGGTGGACGCAGTGATCGTCGTGCTCAGTCCGGCCAGCGGCATTCGCAGCGAACTGCTCCGGCTGTGGTCTCACGTCAAGGCGCTCCACTTGCCCTGCCTCATCTTCGTGAACGAACTGGAAAAAGAAGCCGGGTCGATGGAGGAGTTGCTTGGCGCCTGTCATCGGGATTTGGAGATCATACCCCTGCTGATGTCGAGCTTGTGGAAGGACGGCTCCCAGGTTGTCGGCGTGCTGGATTTTGTGAGCCAGGCGGTCATTCATTCTCGAGCCGACAACGCCAAATGGCAGCAACAACCGCTGCCGGTCGCCTCCGAAGCCATGGTCGCTGATGCCCGCAAGCGGATTCAGGAGGCGGCTGCCGAATGCGACGACCAATTGCTGGAGCAGTATCTTTCCGGCGGCGAATTGTCTCAGACGGACCTGTTGCGGGGACTCCAAGCGGGCGTGCAGGCGGGATCCCTCGTCCCGCTGTATGACGGATCAGCGCTCAAACATCTCGGTACAGTCCCGCTGCTCAACGCCGTCGTGGACCTGCTGCCCTCGCCGGCCGACCGGGCACAAAGACGGCCGTTGACAGGGCAGGAGGCCGACAGTGGTCAGGATGTGACGCGGACGGCGACACCCGAGGCGCCATTTTCTGGCGTCATCTTTAAGACCATCATCGACCCCTTCGTCGGACGGCTGTCGTATGTCCGGATCGTATCCGGCACGCTGCAGGCCGATTCGCTCGTGTACAACGCGACACGAAAGATCAAGGAAAAGAGCGGCCATCTCTATCAATTGCTGGGCAAGAAGCACACGGCGGTTCCCGCGGCGGCGGCCGGAGACATCGTGGCGATCGGAAAACTCAAGGATGCGCAGACGGGTGATACGCTCTGCGACGAGTCTCACCCCATCGTCTATCCCTGGCCCGCCTTGCCCAAACCGGTGCTGTCATTCGCGATCGAACCCAAGTCAAGCGCGGACATCGACAAGGTGAGCCTCGGTTTGCACAAGCTGATCGAGGAGGATTCTACGCTGGGCTTCACGCGGAACGCCGACACGAAGGAGATGGTGCTCAGCGGGACCGGCCAATTGCATCTGGATCTCGCTTTGGAAAAATTGCAACGCAAGTACGGCGCGGAAGTCGTCATACATACGCCCAAGATTCCGTACCGGGAGACGATTCGCGCGACGGCGCAGGCGCAAGGCAAGTACAAGAAGCAGACCGGAGGCCATGGTCAGTACGGGGACTGCTGGCTGGAGCTGGCACCGTCCACACGCGGGGAGGGGTTTGCGTTTACGAACCGGGTCGTGGGCGGCGTCATTCCCCGCAATTTCATACCCGCCGTGGAGAAGGGGGTCGTCGAGGCCATGCAACATGGCACGTTGGCCGGATTCCCCGTGGTGGACGTGCGGGTCGCTGTGTACGATGGATCGTATCACGTCGTCGATTCCTCCGAGATGTCGTTCAAGATCGCGGCGTCGATGGCATTTAAGAAAGCAATGGAGACGGCGCATCCCGTGCTGCTCGAACCGATGATGACGGTGGAAGTCGAGGCGCCGGCGGCGCACATCGGCGCTGTGATCGGCGATCTCAACGCTCGCCGCGGACGCATTTTGCACGTGGAGGCGCGCGGGCATGCCGAAATCGTCAAGGCCCTCGTGCCGTTGAGCGAGATCATGACCTATACGACGACGCTCAATTCCCTCACGGGGGGAGGCGGGAGCTATGTGATGGAATTGGCGCGGTATGAGGAAGTGCCGCGCGACGTCGCCACGAAGATCGTGGAAGACGTCAAAACGACCAAGCAGGCCGTGGCCGCGCATTAACCACGGGGACGGCGCGCGTCTCATCGCCAGTGCTGAGGGGCGCGCCGGGCTCTCGCGCGGGTGAGCAGAGGATCATGGGTCGGTGGATTTCAACACGACATAGAAGGCCCGGCCTTCACGCAGGACGCGCAGCAGGACGGTGTCGCCCCGGCGGACTTTGCCGATCGCGCCCGTGAACTCCACGACGGACCCGACGTCCGCCCGGTTGACCTCCTTGATGAGATCGCCTTCGCGGAGACCTTCGGCCTGGGCCAGGCTGCCCGGGTCCACTTTGGTGACCAGCACGCCGCGGGTTTCGTGCAACTTGAACTTCTCTGCCAGGGCGGCCGTGAGATCCTGCACATCGAGACCGAGTTTGGCTTCGGTGCGCGATTGCGGCAGCGAGGCGACAGTCGCATGGTCACGGCGCTCCGTCAGCGCCACCTCCACAGTCATCCGTTGTTGATTGCGTACGAGCTCCACTTTGGCGGTGGCGCCCGGGACCAGCCCGGCCACGATGCGCGACAGGCGGTTGGGGCTGTCGATCACCGATCCTTCGATTCGCGTGATGACGTCCCCCGGCTTGATGCCGGCTGTGGCAGCCGGATCTTTTTCGAATACCTCGTTGACGAGGACACCTTCCTGCTCGCTCACGCCGAATTTCTTGGCCAGTTCCGGAGTGAGGGGTTGAATCCCGACGCCGAGCCAGCCCCGGACGACGCGGCCTTGCTCCACGAGCTGCTGGAGAACCTGTTTGGCCATGTTGGAGGGAATGGCGAAGCCGATGCCCTGCGCAAAGTTGATGATGGCGGTATTGATGCCGATGACTTCTCCGCGCAGGTTGAACAGCGGTCCCCCCGAGTTCCCCGGATTGATCGAGGCGTCGGTCTGAATAAAATTTTCGTAGCGAGAGAGATTGACGTTCTCGCGCCCGATGCCGCTGACCACCCCGAGGGTGACCGTTCGCTCCAGGCCGAAGGGATTGCCTACCGCAAGCACCCATTGACCCACGCGAACACCGCTCGAGTCGCCGAATCTGGCGTTCGGCAGTGGATGATCGGTGGTCACTTTCAAAACCGCCAGATCGGTATCCGGATCTTTGCCGACGACCTGGGCGATCATCTTCGATTTGTCGGAGAGGCGGACCTCAATTTCGGTTGCGTCCCCCACGACATGGTTGTTGGTAATGATGTGGCCGTCCGGTGTGATGATGACTCCCGCCCCGGAGCCCGGCGCATTGGGCGCACGCTCCTGCGGAAACTCGCGGCTTTTCCCGCCGAGGGTGATGGGAAAGAGGCTGACCACGGAGGGTTTGGCGGTCTCGGCCAGCTCAGTAATCACGGTTTGCATCTCTTCGAGAAGCCGCAAACCATTCGACGTGTTGGGCGGAAGCCCTGCGGGTTCGGCGCCGTCGGCTGCCGAGAAAGAGGCGGGAGCCACCACCGCCAGTATCATCACGAGTGAGAGAAAGATATAGAGGGGGGCACCCATCAATCTAGTTTACCTCAGGTAGTCCTGAAAACCTATAAGGCGGGAGTCCGGCTGGTCTCACCCGGGCGGTGGCTTACGCTTTCCCCGTCCTCGCCGGGGTGAACCATTCTGCGACGTGATCGAGATCGGCACGAAGCCCGATGGCGATCACGATGTCGTCGGCTCTGAAGATGAAGCCATCGGTCGGGGGTATGAGGAACGGTCCGCGGAAGACCGTCACGAGACGAACCGTCGACGGCCACGACAGGTCCGACATCAGTTTGCCGACTGCCTTGGACCCATGGAATACGGCGAAGCGTTCGATGGCGGCGGCGCGCAGGCTCAGGTCCCGCTGAAGGGTGAGCAGATCCCCCTGGATCGCTTCAAGTTTCAGTGCCCTGATCTGGGTATCGACCTGGACCAGGGTCTGTTTGAGGCGATGCACGCGGTCGGTGGCCTGGGTCAAGGTGCGTTCGAATTCGGCAGGCGACAGGCCGGGCCGCCCAAAGGCATTGCGCGACAAGGCCATAGCGAGTTGCTGGCCGAGCTCGCCTTGGACGGTTTCAATTTGAGTCAGGAGACTGGCCGCTTGGCCGTGCAGCCGCAGGACATGCACTTTGCGGTTGACACGCTCCGCCACAGCCACGACGGATTCATACACGGCGCTGCCGGTAAGCGAGAGTTCCTTTTGGAGCCGGCCGAAAAATTCCAATGACATGGCAGATGGGTAATGTCTGATAAGAGATATTATGTCAACTTAGAGCCTTCACAGCGCCACTCGATGCGGCGTTCATCTCTTACTCTCTTCACCGACCTCGGTCAACTCATCCCCTCTATGATCCGGCCGCAAGCGCCGGTTGACAGGGCCTATCAGGCAAGCTTACAGAGAAGGCGTATGACCGTTCATGCTCTAGCCGGAAAACCGGCGCCCGCGTCGGTCCTTGTCGATCTGGAAAAATTGCGACAGGCCTACGACCAAGACGTTCCAGATCCTACCATTGCCGCACAGCGCGTGGCGTTTGGGACGTCGGGGCATCGGGGTTCATCGTTCAAGCGATCCTTTAATAAGTCGCATATTCTGGCGATTTGCCAAGCCATCGCTGACTATCGCAAGAGTCAACGCACCTCCGGGCCATTGTTCCTCGGGATGGACACCCACGCCCTATCTCAACCGGCGTCGGAGACCGCGCGCGACGTGTTGGCGGCCAATGGCGTGGACATCATGATCGATCGCGACGGAGGCTACACGCCGACCCCCGTGATCTCCCACGCGATCCTGACCTACAATCGGGGCCGGTCTACCGGTTTGAGCGATGGGATCGTCATTACGCCCTCCCACAATCCGCCGGAGGACGGCGGGATCAAATACAACCCGCCGCAGGGGGGACCGGCCGATACGCAGGTCACCAAGTGGATCGAAGAGCGTGCCAACGCGCTCCTGATGGCCCGTCTCGATGGGGTCAAGCGCCTCCCCGCTCGCCAAGCGACCCAGACGGCTACGGTGCACAAGCATGACTACATGGGCACCTATGTGAAGGACCTCGAACAGGTGATCGATTTTGAGCCGATCCGTACCGCCGGCCTGAAGCTCGGCATCGATCCGCTGGGCGGGTCCTGCGTCGCCTATTGGGCTCCCATTGCCGACCGGTATGGACTGAACCTCGAGGTCGTGAATCCCGCCGTCGATGGAACCTTCCGGTTCATGCCACTCGATTGGGATGGGAAAATCCGCATGGATTGTTCTTCAGCCTATGCGATGGCGAATCTCATTGCGCTCAAGGATCGCTTTGACGTGGCGTTCGGCAACGATGCAGATAGCGACCGGCATGGCATTGTAACCCGCACCGCCGGCCTCATGAATCCCAATCACTATCTGGCCGCGGCCATCGCCTACCTGTTTTCCCACCGTCCGCGCTGGGCGACCGGCGCCGGTGTGGGTAAGACGCTGGTGAGCAGCAGTCTCATCGATCGCGTGGCTGCGAAGCTGAAACGTCGGTTGATCGAAGTCCCTGTGGGGTTCAAATGGTTCGTGGAAGGGCTGCTGGATGGTTCGCTCGGATTCGGCGGTGAAGAAAGCGCCGGCGCCTCGTTTTTGCGAACCGACGGCACAGTATGGACGACGGACAAGGATGGCATCATTATGGATCTGTTGGCGGCGGAGATGATGGCCAGAACCGGCCGCGATCCCTCGGAACTCTACCGCGAGCTGACCGTGGATTTAGGGGAACCGCGGTATGCCCGCGTCGATGCGCCGGCGACACCGGTCCAGAAGAGCAAGCTCTCCAAGCTCTCGGCCGAACAAGTCCGCGCGACCACCCTTGCGGGCGATCCCATCGTCTCGCGGCTGACCCATGCGCCGGGCAACGGCGCCGTGATCGGTGGCCTCAAGGTCGTCACCGCACAGGGGTGGTTCGCGGCCCGTCCGTCGGGGACCGAGGATGTGTACAAGCTCTATGCAGAGAGTTTTCGTGGACAGGAGCATCTGGCGCAGATTCAATCCGAAGCGCAGGCGCTCGTGGCCGAAGTGCTGGCCGGTGCCTGACCGTTATGACGCGGCGTGCTTGCCGGCGTGGTAG
>Ga0070690_100001270_pt1 | contig 13107 bp, 24 predicted proteins | sample KBSS33HmetaG_FD_64671 | JGI IMG/M metagenome (GOLD analysis project Ga0070690, IMG submission 64671) | Switchgrass rhizosphere microbial communities from Kellogg Biological Station, Michigan, USA - KBS S3-3H metaG | ecosystem: Host-associated > Plants > Roots > Rhizosphere ... | reverse complement strand
GGCGACAGTTCGATGGCAATCTCGGGAAACTGTTGCAGGAATTGCGGCCCGAGCGACTGCAACACCATCATGGCGTCGCCCTGCATGTTCACCGTGTCTGGGCCTTCGTCGATGATGATGTCGACGTCGAGTTCGCCGAGCGCGTTGACGATGATCGGCTGGCCCCACTGGTTGAGCGTCAGTTGGTTGACCTTGAAGAACTGCGCGACGTTCATGTCGTCGGTGACCCTGATCCACCGCTCCTGCTTCCAGTGCCGCTGCACGATGTTCCAGATGTCGCGATAGACCCGCATCTTCCAGTTCTTGAACGCGGTCAGGTACGGGCCGAGTTCGGCGATACCCGCCTGCTGCAACAACTGGATGGCGCGGCCCGAACTGTCCTCAAGACCTTGACCGATCAGCGCCGGGTTCGGCCCGAAATTCTCGATCTCGTTCTTGGCCTCCTGCAACAGTTCAAGCTGGCCCTTGAAATCGTTCAGCGCCGAGGTGTCAGGCTCCATCTTGAGGCCGGGATTGACCTCGACCCAGCCGTCCGACTTGGCCCACTCCTTCCGCGACCGCTCGACGTCATCGACTGCGCCCTTCTCGCTGACCACGCGGCGGCTGTTCAGCAGATGCAGCGACTTGCTACGCCGATGGTTGATCTCGTCCTGCGGCGATTTCAGATTGCGCGGGAAGCCGTAGCGGTCGCCGTCGTGATCGACCGACGCCGAGAACATCCGGTAGCGCGGGAACGTCTTGCCCTTCTCGTCGAGGAACGGGCTGACGCCCTGCATCAGCACCACGGTGCCCGCGTACAGGCACCAGCGCCATTTGCCGTTCAGGATGTACCAGTGATCGACGAGGCGAACCTTTTTCGCCGTGGTGTTGACCCAGTTTTTCTCGCGGTCCTGCTCGCTGACCGTCATGGTGTCGGAGCCGGTCTCGACGATGTCGTCGATCTCGTCGGCCTTGTCGGGCACCATCTCCTTGACTTGGTCGGCATCGCACCACTTGGCGACGCCCATGAAGCGGCAGTCAGTGAAGCCCTCGTCGTAGGAGCGTGGATCGTAGAAGAACCCGTCGCCGTAGGTGATGTGCATCTCCAGCGTCGGGTCGCCGGTCTGCGCGGTGACGAGGTCGTACTCGATGCCGGAAATTCCATCGATGCCAGCGGCTCGCGCGATCCGCGCCGACTTGCTGTTCCAGTCGTTGCTGTCCAGCACGTAGCGCAGCACGGCGGTCGCGACCTCCGCGCCTTCGTTGTGCTGCGGTGTGCGCGGGTAGGCCTTCGGGTCTTGCCGCAGCCGCTCGACGAGGCCGACCACGGCGTCGATCTTGCGGACGATGCGGTTCGAGGTGACGACCGGCTGCTTGCGGTCGCGCAGCGTTCTGATTTCTTCGGCTGTCCACTGGTCGCCGTGGTAGTAGTGCCGCGCCTCCAGCATCTCGCGGCCTTCGGCGTCCTTGGCCTTGGCGAAATCCTGAAACTGTCGGCGCAGCAGAGTGATGTCGAGATATTCGTCGTCGTCGTTGGCTGCTGGCGCTTGGACACGGCTCCGCTGCCGCCTGAGTTCTGGCGGCGGCAGATATGCGACGTTGTCCATGGATTGTTAGATTTCGGTCCGGGGCGAGCCGTCGGCGTCGCGCGTGATCGCGACATTGACCCACATCGCAGTCTCGCGGATGCGGCGCAGGATGTAGGTCTTGTCGGCACCGTCAGGCAGCATTCTTGCAACCTGATCGGCGTAGTCTCGCGCGGCCATGCGTAATTCCGTCATCGCCGCCATCTGCTGGTCGCTGGGCCTGAGATAGTCGAACGTGCTTTCGTGAAGCCGCATGTCAGCGTCCCTTACCGGGTTTGCCCTTGTACCAACCGTAGTCGCGGTTGCTGGGCGGCACTGTGCTGGTCGTCGGTGCGCTCATTGATCTGGTAAGCATGCTGCCACCTTCAAAAGGTCCTTGATCTTGAGCAGGATCACATCGCTGTGGCCACCGTCGCCGACACCCTTGCGATAGTTGCCAGCCGCGTAAGCTTCGCGGCAAATCTGTTTGAGGTGCGGCACCGGGATCATCAGGTACAACAACGTCGCGTCACCACGCGCCAGTTCATGCACCCAGAAATCTGCTGGCGTGGCCGCGATGCCGCTTGGCTTGCCATCCCACGCATACTCGATGCAGATGTTGCCGGTCTGCTCCCACTGAAAGCGTTCGGTCTTCAACTCGATGTTCGCGTTCTGAAGACGCGCCGCAAACTGATCCTGATCGTTGAGCGCACTGCCAAGCTGGATATCGAACTTGGCTCGCGGCCCGAGGTCGCCGTCGGCGTAGGTGAAACGCTGTGCCGTCATGATCAGTACGTCTTAAAGCTCTCGCCGTTGGCGACCTTCGCGGGCTTGTAGCCCTCAAACTTTGGCTGCTGCTCCTCGGGCGGCTTCGGCTTCTGGCCCGCGCTCATGATGTCGAGCAGTTGACCGATCAGGCCGATGGCATCGACGCAGTCGTCATGCTTGCCAGCCGGAAAGCTGAGAAGCTCCGAACGAAACGCCGGGTACCACGGCGCGTTGACCGGCACATAGAGGCCATCCAACGCCATGCGGCCACGGATCGATTGCGCTCTGATCGACTTGTCGCCGCGCGTCGGAAACTCTTCGCGAAACACGAACGCCTTGCGCTCGCGCTGCCGCTTCGTCAGAAACGGCCCGACGCCGGATTTGATCTGCCCCTGCTCCTCGGCCCATCCGACTGGCTTCCACAGCTTGACCAGATCGCAGAACGCCTCGACCCACTCGTCGCTCGCCGCCTGCTTGCGCCAGAGGTCGAGCAGATACATCCGGCCTTCGGGATCGATGCCGACCACGACATGCACCGTGTAGTCGCCGCCGTCGTCGGTCACCGCGTAGTCGCTGGCTCCATAGATGCGGAGCGTCTTCAAGTCCGGTACGTGAACGTAGGGTCTGAGCCACTCGACCTTGAAGTAGTCGCCCTCCTCGGGCGCAGGCCGTTGCTGATAGAGCGCCGACCACGTTCGCGCTGGCGTGTTCTTCTGAAGCTCGCGAAGCTGTTCGCCGTAGCCGTAGTCGTCGTCCCACAGCGGCTCGTCGAGCGCACGACCGAGCGGATCGTTCGCCTCGGCCATCGCCGGGAGGCTGATCACTTTCCAGTCGTCGTGTTGCAGAGCGCGGCCAGCGAGATCGTCTTCGTGCCAGCGCGTCTGGATCAGGACTTGTGCCGCATGAGGTACAAGACGAGGACGAAAATCGTTAAGATACCAATCCCAAATCCGATCCCTGATAAGATCGCTATCAGCGTCCTGTCGTGATCGGAGGGGGTCGTCAATAAGCCCAAACTTAGCCCTGAACCCAGCGATACCAGTGCCAACACCAGCAGCATAATACTCAGCGCCATTGCTGAGTGCCCATCGTCCAGCCGCCTGACTGTCATTCGCAAGATCAACACGCAGGACAAGGCGATGATCATCCACCAGATTGCGGACACGGCGTCCCCACTTTTCCGCAAGCTCGATGGTGTGGCTCGCCGCCAGAATATTCGCGACTTGGCGCTGTAACATCCAAGCCGGAAACAAGATGCTCGCGTAGGTCGATTTCGCCGAACCCGGCGGCATGAACACCGCGAGCCGTCGCGTGTCGCCGCGCTCAACAGCCTCCAGTTCGGAGATCAGCAGGCGATGATGCGGCGCAGGCTCATAGCCGCAGAACCGCGACCAGTTAGTTAAGCTGGTCCGGACCGCTCGCCTCTTCTGTATCGTCCGCGAGGCCCTGCGAGGCGATATAGGCAAGCTGCTCGTCGGTGAGACTGTCTGGGTCAACATTGCGATTGGTGTTGGTGTTCTCGGACTTTTCAATCCAGAGGCCAGCGAGCTTGGCCATCGCGGTCAGCGCACCGTTGGCCGCCGACAGTTGGCCCATCGCCAACGACAGCTTGTGAACCCGGTCGAACTTGTTGATCAGGCTTTCGATGGTGAGTTCGGTGCGCTCAGAGGCGACGCTCTGAAGCTCGATCACACGATCTAAAATGCTCTGCTTTGCTCTAAGCGTCGCAGCGTTGCCGCGATGTTTCGGATAACCCGCAAGCACATACGCCTTGTCGGCGGTGTTGCCCTTGGCCAGTTCCTGCGCAAACTTTTCGTGCTTGGTATTCTTCAGCACCGGCATGTTGCGATCTCAGGCTGACAGCATCAGCAGCAGCAGCACCATCAGCATGACCTCGATGCGCTGAACCTGAGTGTCTCTCATGACCATCACCAAAGATGTTGGCCCGGTGCATCCGGGGACGAATACACCGGGCCGGTTCAACAGCGGAGCCGAAGGAACGGGGACCGCTGCGGAATTTTGCCGACACATTTTGTGAGGATGCCTGAAAATGCCCGAGTTCATGTAAGCCGTCAAGTTCCAGCCAGCGCACCAGCCAGCGCATCCTTGGCGATCTCGCTGATGTTTTTAAGACAATGCCGCCCCATGCTGGCGCAGAAGGCATCCATCCCTATGCCGACGTTAGCTTGCCGCAACGCGGCGTGAGCGCGTCGCCACTGCTCGTCGCTAGGCTCAGGAAAGACCTTGACCGGATAGGCGTCGATCCATTTCCCGATCTCTGACAGCGCCTCCTCAAGTTTTTCGCACCGCTCGCACACGCGGCTCACCCCTTGAACTCGATCTGGCTGTGCCACTCGTCCAGCGTTTTGTTCAGCGCCGTGGCGGCGTGATACGCGCCGTTGGAGATGCTGACGTGGCGGTCGATCTCGGCATGCAGCCGCTCCTCGTTGTCGGCCAGATAGCCGTCCATCTTGGTCAGCGCCTCGAACAGCGCATGGAGCTTGGACCGGCTGTCGGTCGTGGTGCGGCTGATGATCGCCTTGGTGTGCTGAGCAATCGCGTCGGCGACCTTCTCGGGCGTGACGTCGTTGTTCACGCGGGAGACCAACTCCGTCACTGCGGTTTCGACATTCTTGATCAGTTCAGCTTCATCCATTCCCATTTGTCTCTCCCAGTTGCTCAGTGGATAGGCCGTAGACGACCGCCAGAACGTCGAGGGCTTCGCGAAACGTGTCCATCAATGCATCGACCTGTCGCCGCGCTGAAATCGAACGGGTGACCGCTATTTGCGAAATACTCATGTTGCGGGTCAGCACGTCGTAGACAATCGAGGCCTCGTAGGGTTGCAGCGCGTCGGCGGCGCGTCGCAACTGCGCCAGCGCGTGGCTGAGCGCCGTGACGTCGGGTTCTTTGTGGCGACCGCCATCGACCGGCGTCTCGGTCATGTCGATGGCGTGGCCGCCGCCGATCTCGGATCGCTCGCGGTAGAGTTGGTACAGCCGACCAGCAGCGAACTGCACGTTGTCGATCTGACAGTGGCTCACCATGCGAGCAAACGGATCGGTGCGGATCGAGCGCAGCACGTGGATGTACGCACCCGGCTCCAGCGGATCGTCAACCTTCGCCAGCGCCACCACCGAATTGATCGGCAAACTTTCCGCAATCCGATCATGCACTTTGCTCTTTTTCATCAAATTCTCTTTGACGTTTCACGTGAAAATATCAACCGCAGGATCGCTGCCTCGGTTCGCAAGTACGCGCTGTCGAACCGCGTCTCGATGGTCTCGCGAAGCCCGCGCCGCATGATCTCGACGAACTGATCGGGCTGCGCCTCGGCCAGCAGCACCATGTACGGCTCCATGATGTCCGGATAGCTGCGGCAGGCGATATCGAACGTCTCGGCCAGATGCCGCGTCGCTTCGAGCGTCGTCCACTGCGACACCGGGATGTCGTCAAGGTTTAACGGCATTCGGTTGCTCCGCGCGTCGGCGCTCGATTTGTTCATCGAGTTCGCGACGGGTGACGTCTGAAGGCCGCTTGGCGGCAATTCCGGATTGAGGCTCGCTCGCCGTCGCGAGCGAGCGAGCCGGTGAGTTCGTTGGAACTCTTTCTCGCGCGGCTCCGAGTACAGAAGAAGTAAGAGAAGTATCTTTATCTTTATCTGGTGGCGTTAATTTTGTGACCGTGGAGGACACGGCGGGACGTTGCGGGACATCGCGTGACGGAGGTCCTTGTCCCGCAATCGTTGCGTGACTTTGCGGTATGTCACGCTGTGCCGCGCCACTGTCACGCACGGTTTCGTCACGCTGTGTCCCACCAGTGTCCCGCATTGGATGCGTGACATTGCGTGACCTCTGCTCCGCTTTTCGGGCCGCCGCGTAGTCATCTTCGCGCTGCGGTTGCCGGTCGTCCCACTCTGCAAGCATGTCATCCTTGATCCAGTGGACCGCCTTCAGCACCTCCAACACCCGAACGATGTCCTCCTTGGGGACGTTGACGACGCCAGCGCAGTCGAACGCGCGGAAGCTCGCAATCGAACCGCGCGGCTGCGCTCGCGAGGCGTGGTCGAGCAGGCACACCACGATGTGAAACACCACCGAGACCGGGACGTTGGCCGTCAGCGCCACGCTGCGCCACTTGGCGTGTTGCGGCAGGCCGTGATAGGCCCGCCACCAGTCGTAGCGCCTGCGGCCTCGCATCGATGGTCGTGGATGGTATTTGTTCATTGTCGTCGCTCCACGATCTTCAACTCGTAGCCAAGCGCGTTCAGTGCGGCCTCGTAGTTTTCGAGGCTGGGCTGACAGCAGTAGCGCCAGTTGCTGATGGTCCGAGCTTGCAGACCGGAGCGTTCAGCAATCTCTTGGATCGAGGCCTTCTCGTTGTTGGCAAGCTCGATCAGTCGGCGCACCAGCGGATGTGCGTGTGGTGGGATCGGGATTTTGCCGCGCCAGCGGGTGCCGAGGCGATTGCCGCCGACCCATCGCTTGCCACCAAACAAGAGAAAGGCGCGAGGCGGTCCCTGTAGTGGAGGCAGATCGGTCATGCGTGGCTCCTGTCGTCATCGTGAGCCAACGCCGCAGTGATGTTGTTGATCACATGCACTGCGACGCCCATGACGTCCTTCGCCGAGTACTCCGGACAGTCGGCGCGGAGCATCATGCAGAGCATGGGGACGGCGACGCCGTAGAGGTCCTGTGGTTGGGCTTGCTCCTCGGCGAGCTTGGTGACGCGCTTCAGAAATTTTTCGACGACGGCGTTCTCGCGGTCGGTCAGGCCGGTCATGGTGAACGCAATGCGACGGACATTTGGCTCTGTCACGGCGCACCTCAAACAACGAACCCGCCGACAGCGGATTGCTCCAGTGTCGGCGGGTCGCGCGTTTCCGAACGCGGTACCAGTGCGGAAAACCTGAACATACGTGTCCCCGAAATTTAGAGCGTGTGAACCTCTTAAGCGGGTTGGGAGCGGACGCGCGAAGGCGTGTAGGACAGTGCGGTGTGCTTGGCGCAGTACGGCGAGTTCGGGCTGCGCGTGTCGCCGCAGAACAGCATGGTGTTGACCTCACCCGGTATCCAGCGGCAGTGCTGCCGTTCGAGATCGCCGAAATGCACCGGGCCGGTCGGCGGCTCGACCGGCGGCGACGCGACACGCGGCGATGCGGCTGGCGGTGTTGGCCGCACTCGCGACCGCGCCCGTGGTTTCTGATCGTGCTTGGTCAGCGGCGCTGGCAACTGAAGCCGATGGACCTTGCCGATCACCGAGGCGCGGGTGGTGCCAAGCTCCTCGGCGATCTCGCTGGCGAAGAAGCCCTGCGCCCAGCGCACCTTGAGCGTCAGCACCCGTGGCTTGGTCCACCAGTCCTTCGGCTTCGCCTTCATCCGGCCTGCGCCTCCATCTGGAGCTTCGTCGGACGTTGCCGCTGTCGCCAAAGCGTGGACGGTGCGCTGTGCCCCTTGGCGGCAAGCGCCTTGATCATCACGTCGTAGGTGTCGGCGGGGAATGTCTCCCACGTCGTCCAATTCCACGCGGCGTTGTAGTCGGCAGTGGTGAGTTGGGCGACCTTCTTGACGCCGCCCAGCGCGTTGATCACGGCCTTCGTGGTGGTGAGCTTTGCCATGCAGGGCACTCCTGCGAAGGCCCCATGCTATCCAAAGACGTTTGGGACTTGCAAGGCCCAAATGATCTTGGTAGCAATCAAAGGTTATTTGGGATTATGACTGAGCCATGGCCGGGGACACCAAGCGAGAACCTGTTCACGTCCGCGTGAAGCGGCTGCGTGACGCCTATGGCATGCCGAACCAGCAGGCGATGGCGGCCTACCTCGGCGTCAGCTTCAACCGCTGGAACAACGTCGAGCGCGGCCTGCCGCTGTCACACGACCTCGCGGTCCTGCTCTGCCAGCGGCTTCCGGGCCTGACGCTGGATTGGCTTTATTTCGGCGTCAGCGGTGGACTGTCGCTCGAATGCGCCCGCAGGCTGGGTGAAGCTCCCACGCCCTCTGGCGAGCCTCCCACGACAGAAAGACCACGCCGCAAGGGCGGGTGACCCTCCCCGTCGCCGGGGTTGTCCCAGTAATCCACAACGATGTCGTGGAGAACTCCCAGCACCAACATTGCCTCCGCTCGATCCGGCGGCAGTTGGCTCGCCAGTATCATCGCCAGCCTTCGGCACTCCCAGTTGGCCAGCGGTCGCCCGTCGGTTTTAGCCATGTGCGACTGTCCTTTGCTGCCCATTGAGCTTGGGCCACCTCAGTTTCCTCTGGGCCGACGATAGCCCCGTAGCGGGTACGGACAAGGCCCACGCCTACCTCCACAAGAAACTTTTATAACGAGCCTATTTTTCCGGGCATTGAGGAACCATAGGTTCGTTTTCCTATGGTTAAAACCCCAAGTTATTTGTGACGACGGCTTGCGGTCCAAAGAAACTTTGGATATGGTTCCCTGTCTGAAACACGGAGCCAATCCATGAAGTCCGCGCTTTACCTGATCACCTACAGCTACTTTGACCGCCACGTCGGTCGGCAATTCACCGGCATCCACGATCTTGAGGACCACACCCGCGAGGGCGTCGTCTACGAGATCGCCAACGACCACGTCGCTGGCGTCACTCACATCTACGAGTGCGTCCCCGGCGGCGCTTGCACCGACATCACCGCCGAAATCGCCGAGGCGGTCACGCAGTATCTCGCCAAAGAGCAGGAGACGGTCAGCTACCGGCTGTCCTGCTGGCTGCACCAGCACCATCCGCGCGGCGTGATGTCCACGCACGGCCTGTTGGCCGCCTGATCACCACCACCAACCAACAACACCGGGGAACAACTGAAATGCTAAGTCCTGACCAAATACGCCAGCGCGTCGGCAAGCTGACCGCGTCGCGCGTGGCCTGTCTGATGACCGGCGACGCCGAGAAAATTAACAACCTCTGGCGCGAACTCGTCGGCGATCCGAATTTCGTCGAGGAGGACCTGTCCGACGTGTGGGCCGTCCAGCTTGGCGCTTGCACTGAGCGCCTCAATCTCGACTGGTACGAGAAGCGCACCGGCAAGCCGCTGTCGCGGCGCGGCGACGTCGTCCTGCATCCAAGCTACCCGTGGGCGGCGGCGACGCTCGACGGCTGGGATGACGACATGGCCGCGCCGGTCGAGTGCAAGCATGTCGGTGGGTTCGAGCCGTCGGAAAAGATCATCGAACGCTACATGCCGCAGATGCAGTGGCAAATGATCGTCACCGGGGCGACCAAGTGCGTGTTCTCGGTGATCGCGGGTGCGCGTGAGCCGGTGATCGACGTCATCGAACTCGATCAGACCTACGCCCACGAACTGCTGGAGCGGGCCTGCGCGTTCATGCTCTGCGTCGAGACCATGACGCCGCCGGTCGCGCTGCCTGCGGTCGTCGCTCCGGTCAAGGCCGAGATCGCCTACGACATGCGCGAGAACAACGAGTGGGGATCGTTCGCCGCCGTGTGGCTCGCCAACAAGCAGGCGGCAAAGGATCACGCCGCCGCCGACAAGTCGCTCAAGGCTCTCGTGCCGCCCGACGCCATCAAGGCGTTCGGCAACGGCATCACCATCTCCCGCAACAAGGCTGGCTCGCTCAGCATCAAGGCAAAGGACTAGCACCGATGAACGTCACCGCACTCGCCACACGGCCACAGGCTGCTGTCTCGCACTTTGCCGACGACGAGATCAAGCTGATCAAAAGCTCGATCTGCAAGGGCGCGACCGACGACGAACTGAAGATGTTTCTGTACCAGTGCGAGCGCACGGGTCTCGATCCGTTCTCGCGGCAAATCTACTCCATCGAGCGGCGCGAGCAGCGCGATGGCCAGTGGGTCGCGGTGCGCTCGATCCAGACCAGCATCGACGGCTTCCGCGTCGTCGCTGAGCGCAGCAACAAGTATGCCGGTCAAGTCGGCCCGTACTGGTGCGGAGCCGACGGCCAGTGGCACGACGTCTGGCTTGCCAAGGAGGCACCGCAGGCCGCCAAGGTCGGCGTGTTGCGCGAGGGCTTCAAGGAGCCGTGCTGGGGCGTCGCCCGCTACGACAGCTACGTCCAGAAGGGCCGCGACGGTCCGACCAAGATGTGGAAGGGCATGCCCGACGTCATGCTGGCCAAGTGCGCCGAGGCGCTGGCGCTGCGGAAGGCCTTCCCGCAGGACTTGAGCGGCCTCTACACCGCCGACGAGATGGCGCAGGCCGTCCCCGAGATCGAGGCCCCGACCACGGTGCCGTCGATCCCGCAACAGGCGGCACCCGCCGCCGCCACGTCGGCGACGCCCGCATCGAACGGCAACTCGCCGATCAAGCCGCAGCCGGTCGCGCCGCCGATTGATCCGGAGACCGGCGAGTGCAGCCCGCATTTCATCGACGAGGTCGATGACATCAAGTGGGCCGGGTTGTTCGCCGCCGCGCTCAAGGCCTCCAAGTCCGAGGCCGAGATCAAGGCGTGGATGGACGTCAACTCAAAGACGCTCGCCGATCTCGCGCTCGACGCTCCGCGTGTCTACGACCGCGTCATGGTCATCATCGAGCTTGCCAGCGAGGCCGTGCGCCAGAAGAAATAAAACCACGATGAGGTAGTTGTGTCGCGTTACCTCTTCACCATCAACACTGTCGCCGACCGGGCGCGGGCGCTACGAACTGTAGCGGCGGCCCCGGTCGGTTCGCGTTTGGAGATCAAGGCCGCCAAGCGGAGCCTGCCGCAGAACGACAGGTTCTGGTCGATGCTCACCGACGTCGCCATGCAACTGAAATGGCACGGCCACAAGCTGCGCCCCGACGACTGGAAATATCTGTTCCTCGATGCGCTCAAGCGCGAGCGCCGCATGATGCCGAACCTCGACGGCGACGGCTTCGTCGATCTCGGTCGCTCCTCGTCCGATCTCAGCAAGGGCGAGATGTCGGACATAATGGAGTTGATCGCGGCGTTCGGCGCAAAGCACGGCGTGGTGTTTCGCGTCCACGAGGCGACCGCCGAGGAGACGGCGGTATGAAACGCAAGTCGCTCAGCCGCCTGCAACGCACCAAGATTTTCGACGCCGCCCACGGCATCTGCTGCCTCTGTGGCGTACCGATCCGCGCCGGTCGCGGCGAGGTCTGGGTCGAGCATCTCAAGCCGCTGTGGCTTGGCGGGGCCGACGACGCCAGCAACTGGGGACCGGCCCACAGGCTCTGCGCCATCGACAAGACCGCAGGGGAAGCCCCCCAGAAGGCCAAAGGCGACCGCGCCCGCGCCAACTACCTCGGCATCAGAAAACGCAGCCGAGGCCGCCCGCTGCCCGGTACGAGGGCATCCGGCATCCGCATCAGAATGAACGGCAACATCGAGAGGTGGCCCAATGGCTAAATGGAACGTCGAGGTGCTGGTCAAGCGCATGATCACCATCGTCGTGGAGGCAAACGCCGAAAACGAGGCCTACGCCGAGGCCATGCAGTGGCACGTCGTCGGCCCGGAGGTGCCGGGTGACACGCTCGACATCGAGGTCACCCGCGCCACCCGCCTCCCCACGCAACCGGATGCAGCATAGGTGGGCCGCCATGGCGAAGCCGCTCAGCCTCCGCAAGGCGATGAACCTGATCCAGCAGTCCGAGACGCGGCTGGTTCGCATGCACACCAACACCAGCCCCGAGGGCTACGCCCACTACCTGATCCCCGGCGGCTACGTCGAGCCGTGGATCGCCGAGAAGATCAAAGCGCATCCCGGCGTTGTTGCCGGTAACGACGGCCTGTTCCCCGGCCACGATCAGACGTGGCGGATGCGGACAACGAGGTAACCATACGATGTTGTGGATACCGCAGTGGCTACGCGAGCGGCTCAGAGCCGTCCTTGAGCGGTGGGGGAGGCCAAGGATCGTGCATGCGCCCGATCTTGTGCCCGATCTGCCGCCAACCACTGTCGAGGTTTCTCCCAATCGCGCGACACGGCGGCAACTGGAGCGCCGCCGCCGTCGGCACGACAAGTTTGTGACGCCGAAAGGCGAGCGACTGCCGCCGCCAGCAAAGCCGAAAGCGCCGCCGTTGAAAAAACCGGCTCGCGTCGAGGTCGTAAATCCCGACATCGAGGACGCCACCGTCTACATCAAGGGCAAGCATCACGAGGACACCCAAGAGGTCCTCTATGCCGAGACCGAGATGTACGGCGAGTTCAATTTTCGCGACACCATCCTGCAACAACTCGAACGCTATTTTGTCTATCTGGCGCGGATGCGAAAGCACGACAACAGTGCCTTTCAGTTTTACCGGCAGTACGGCGCGACGTTGTTGCCCTACATCAAAACGGGTTCGTATGACCGGGGCGGCAGTAAATCGACAGCGCATGAGCCGCCGCCGCCGTTGTCTGACTGGTTTCACCAAACCCGGCCAGCATTCGGCTGCTTCGTTTACGGCGCTGATCCGGCGACCGAGCAGTATGAGGCCCGAACCAAGCCCAAGCGCGGTTACAAACTTTTTGTGCCCAAATTTATGTATTTCACCAAGTTCAAAAAGCCGCCAGCAAATCTACAGCCCATCGATGGCGGCGACATCTACACCATGACGATCTGGTGGGACCGGCCATTCGATCCGAAATACAAAAGCAAATACGGTGTGCCAGAGGAGTTTGGAATTTGGGTCAGCGCCGACGGCAAGCAGTTGGTGGCGCTGCGCTCGCTCGACACCGAGATGATCCCGATCTGGTCGCGGCGGCGTCACGAGTTTTTTCACATACCGCAACGCGCGTGGCGCATCCCCGGCGATTTCGAGCAATGGGCCAAGCGCGAAGGCGTTGACGTCCAGACGTTCCTGACCGGCATCTTTTT
>Ga0070690_100001267_pt1 | contig 13115 bp, 8 predicted proteins | sample KBSS33HmetaG_FD_64671 | JGI IMG/M metagenome (GOLD analysis project Ga0070690, IMG submission 64671) | Switchgrass rhizosphere microbial communities from Kellogg Biological Station, Michigan, USA - KBS S3-3H metaG | ecosystem: Host-associated > Plants > Roots > Rhizosphere ... | reverse complement strand
GAAGAAGAAGCCGTCGACCTCCGAGCTGCTCGACTGGCTCAAGCTGCTGCTGGCCGAGGACATCCCCGTCGCCGCGTTGCATTCGAAGGACGACAAGGTGTCGATCCCGCCGCTGATCGGCGCGCTGCTGAAGAACGAGCAGGACGTGACGCTGTTCGAGAAGCTGATCTTCATGCAGAAGAACAACCGCTGAGGCCGACGATGATCGACGTCCGACCCGTCGCCCTCACCGACGGCCGCATCCGGCTGGAGCCGATGTCGCTCGACCACGTCGACGCGCTCAAGGCCGCCGCAGCCGATGGCCAGCTGTGGAACCTGCGCGTCACCTCCGTGCCGGTGCCCGAGGACACGCAGGGCTACGTCGAGCGCGCGCTCGCGATGAAGGATCGCCTGCCCTTCGTGGTGGTCGACCTCGAGAACGGGAACCGCATCGTCGGCTCCACGAGCTACCACGACATCGTGCCCGCGATCGACCGCGTCGAGATCGGCTGGACGTGGTACGCCAGGAGCACGCAACGCAGCCACGTCAACACCTGCGCCAAGCTGCTGCTGCTGGTGCATGCGTTCGAGACGCTCGGCGCGAAGGTGGTGGGCTGGCGCACCGACAACTACAACTTCGCGAGTCAGCAGGCCATCGAGCGCCTGGGCGCGAAGAAGGACGGCGTGATCCGCCACCACGCGCTGCGCCGCGACGGCACGGTGCGCGACACCGTGATGTACAGCGTCACGGCCGGCGAGTGGCCCGAGGTCAAGGCGCACCTGCTCTACCAGCAGGACAAGCCGCGCTGAGATGCGGGTCGTGCGCCGCATCGCCGCCTTGATGCTCCTCGGCGCGGCGGCGTCGGCCGCCTCCGCGCACCGGGATCGCACGTTCACACTGGCGCCAGAACGAACGTCACGCTGGTGTTCAGCCTGAGCGATGCGAGCCTGATCGAGGCGCGCCGGAACGTGCCTGTCGGCGATGACCGCGTGGACCAGAAGATCGGGATCACGCCGATGGTCGCCGAGAACGGCGATACCTATCATGGTATGGCGGGCGACGTCGAGGTGCTGTTCCACAACGACGTCAAGGATCGCCCCGTCACGCTGTTCCCCGAACCGCCGATGACGGTGCGCCAGATCCGGTCCGCAGGCCAGTGCGTGGTCGACGACGGCGGCGTCCGGGGCCGCGACGGCGTCTGGCTCAGCGCCGACGGACGCACGCTGGCCACCAGCGAATCCAGCGGCTCGTCGCAGGACCTCGTGTTCCGCGACACCCGCACCTGCGCGAAGGTGGCCACGATCGACGTCGCCGGCATGCAGTGGCGCGTCGCGGGTCGAGCGCTGCTGCTGCGCGCCGACGGCGCGAAGGCCGATCGGCGCGTGCCGCTGGACGCCGCCTGCCGTCCCGCCACGCCGGCCAAGCCCAGGCACTGACCTCCCCTTGCGGGGGCCGTTCCGCTCAGGTGCGGAATTGCTCCACGGTGCGCGCCAGCTTGCTCGCCTGGTCGCGCATCGATTCGGCCGCGGCCGCTGACTGCTCGACGAGCGCGGCGTTCTGCTGCGTCATCTGGTCGACGGAGTTGACGGCCTCGTTCACCGACTGGATGCCGCCGGCCTGCTCGTTGGTGGCGGTGGTGATCTCGCCCAGCACCTCGCTGACGCGGCGCACCGCGCTGACGATCTCGCCCATCGTGGAGCCGGCGTCCTGCACCAGCTTCGAGCCGGTCTCGACCTTGTCGACGCTGGTGCCGATCAGGCTCTTGATCTCCTTGGCCGCTTCGGCCGAACGCTGCGCGAGGCTGCGCACCTCGCCGGCGACGACCGCGAAGCCGCGGCCCTGTTCGCCGGCGCGCGCCGCCTCGACGGCCGCGTTCAGCGCCAGGATGTTGGTCTGGAACGCGATGCCGTCGATGACGCCGATGATGTCGGCGATCTTCTTGGAGCTGCTGTTGATCTCGTCCATCGTGGCGACGACGCGCGACACCACCTGGCCGCCGCGCGAGGCGATCTCGGAGGCCGAGTTCGCGAGGCCGTGCGCCTGGTTGGCGGCGTCGGCGCTGTGGCGCATGGTGCTGCTGAGCTCGTCCATCGAGCTGGCGGCCTGCTGCAGGCTGCCGGCGGTCTGCTCGGTGCGCGCGCTGAGATCCTGGTTGCCGCTGGCGACCTCGGTGCTCGCGACCTGGATCTGCTCGGTGGAGCTGCGGATCTCGCGGACGATGCGGATCAGCGATTCCTGCATGCGCGCCAGCGAATGCACCAGTTGCGCGGATTCGTCGCTGCCGACGGCGCGGCAGTCGGCGGTCAGGTCGCCCGACGCGATGCGGTCGGCGGCCTTCTGCGCGGCCTTGACCGGGCCCACGATGCTGCGCGTCAGCAGCACGCCCAGGCCGATCGAGAACACGACGCTGACCAGTGCGCACACCCCGCACACCACGCTCGTGGCGTTGACGGCGGCCACGATGTCGGCCCCCTCGCTTTCGGCGCGCTTCTGCTCGTAGGCGACCAGCGCGTCGCCGGCCGCCAGGTATTCCTCGATGATCGCGTTGAACGCGTTGTTGGCCTGGCCCTTGGCGATGGCCGCGCCGATCGAACCGCTGGCGTCGGCCGCGGCCTTGTCCAGCGCCTCGCGCGCCGGGAGGTAGCGGCCGCGGATCTCGCTCAGCCTGGCCTGCAGCGCGAGGCCCGCGGGCGTCTTCTCCAGCTCGCCGAAGCGCTTCTGGATCGTCGACGTCTCGGCGCTGGTGGCCTTGACCTTGGCCTTCAGCGGCTCGGCCAGCGTCGTGTCGGTGATCATCGCCAGCATCGCCGCGCGGCTGCCGTTGATGGCCACGTTCTGGCGCCAGCGGAAGGCCAGCGACGAGCGCTCGGCCTGGACGCTGGTCAGTTCGACCGCGGACGACCGGACGTCGACGAGGCGCCACAGGCTGAACAGCGCGGACACGGCCGTCAACGCCACCACGATGGCGAACGCGACGGTGAGGCGGCGCCCGATGCGCATGCTGCTGAAGAAGTTCATCGATTTGTCTCCGGGAATCGGACCGGACGCACGCCCCCGGGCGCCCGTGCCCATTGGAAATTCTCGGGGCGCGGCGCCGGCCCGTTGACGCGATCAGCCGCCCCGCATGGGTGCATTTCTGCGTCATCGGCCGATTGCGGCCGTGCTTGAGCCCTGCGTCCGACGCGGCACTGCAACGGTGATACGCTTCACAGTCCAGCCGACGTCCGCTCGCCCATGCTGATCCCCTTCTTCTACACCCTGCGCGAGGCACGGCTGCCGGTCTCCGTCAAGGAATACCTCACGCTGCTGGAAGCGCTCAAGGCCGGCGTCATCGGCCCGTCGATCGACGATTTCTATTTCCTGTCGCGCGCCACGCTGGTCAAGGACGAGGCCCACTTCGACCGCTTCGACAAGGCCTTCGGCGCGTTCTTCAACGGCGTGGCCAAGCTGACCGAGTCCAAGGAGATTCCGGAGGATTGGTTGCGCCAGCTGATCGAGCGCGAGCTCACGCCCGAGCAGAAGGCCGCGATCGCGGCCATGGGCTGGGACGAGCTGATGGAGACGCTGCGCAAGCGGCTCGAGGAACAGAAGGGCCGCCACGAGGGCGGCAACAAGTGGATCGGCACCGGCGGCACCTCGCCGTTCGGCCACGGCGGCTACAACCCCCAGGGCGTGCGCATCGGCGGCGCCGGCAAGAACCGCAGCGCCGTCAAGGTCTGGGAGCAGCGCGCCTACCGCGACTACGACGACTCGCTGGAGCTCGGCACGCGCAACATCAAGGTCGCGCTGCGCCGCCTGCGCCGCTTCGCGCGCGAGGGCGCCGACCTGGAGCTGGCACTCGACGACACCATCCACGCCACCGCCGCCGCGGCCGGGATGCTCGACATCAGGATGCAGCCCGAGCGCCACAACAAGGTCAAGGTGCTGCTGCTGATGGACGTTGGGGGCACGATGGACGAGCACATCCACCGCGTCGAGGAGATGTTCTCGGCGGCCAAGAGCGAGTTCAAGCACCTCGAGTTCTACTACTTCCACAACTGCGTCTACGACTTCGTGTGGAAGAACAACCGCCGCCGCTTCTCCGAGAAGCACGCCACCTGGGACGTCATCCGCAAGTACAACAAGGACTACCGGCTCATCTTCATCGGCGACGCCACGATGAGCCCGTACGAGATCCTGCAGCCCGGCGGCAGCGTCGAGTACAACAACGCCGAGCCCGGCGCCGAATGGATCCAGCGCCTCACCCACGCGTTCCCCAAGCACTGCTGGATCAACCCGGAGCCCCAGGGCGTGTGGCAGTACCGGCAAAGCATCTCGCTGATCGAGCAGCTCGTCGGCCACCGCATGTTCCCGCTGACCCTGCACGGGCTGGAAGGGGCAATGCGTCTCCTGACGAAATGACGGCAGCGGACGTCGCGCGCGAGCACCTCCTGCGACTGTCGGCCCGGGGCCCACGCGCGCGCCTGCTCGCGCGCGGGCTCGCATGCGCGACCGTGCTCGCGTGCGCGACGCCCGCGCAGGCGGCCACGCGCGAGCTGGTGGTGGACGCGCCCTCGCCGTTCAAGGCGCTGCTGGAGAAGAACCTCGACATCGAGCGCGCCGCGCGGCTGGCCGAGGCCGACAGCCTCGACGACACCGAGTGGGCGCGCCTGGTCGCGGCCGCGCCGGCGCAGGGCCGCGCGCTGGCGCAGACCGAGGGTTACTTCCGCGCCGAGGTCACGGTGGCCGCCGACCCGGCCGACCCGCACCGCATCCTCATCAAGCTCGTGCCGGGCGAGCCCGCGACCGTCGGCCGCTTCACGCTGGAGTTCGACGGCGAGCTCGCGCGCGCGGCCGAGAGCGGCGACCAGAAGGCGCTGGACCTCCAAGCCGCCCTGCGCTCCGAATGGGAGCTGCAGCCCGGACAGGTCTTTCGCAACGGCAACTGGGACGGTGCCAAGGCGCAGACCTTGTCCGCGCTGCGCGCCGAGGGCTACGCGTCGGCGCTGTGGACGGCCACCGCCGCGCAGGTCGATCCGGCCACCAACAAGGCACGCATCTTCATCGTGGTCGACACCGGGCCGCGCTTCCTGGCGGGCGACTTCGTCGTCGAGGGCATCGAGCGCCAGGCCGAGTCCAACGTGCGCCTGCTGGCGGGCTTCGGCCCCGGCACGCCGCTGACGCAGAAGCGCCTGATCGACTACCAGGACCGGCTGCAGAAGACGGGCCTGTTCGACCAGGTCGCCGTCATCTACGACCCCGACCCCGCGCAGGCCGCGCACGCGACGGTGACGGTGCGCGTGCACGAGCAGTCGCTGCACCAGGCCACGGTCTCGCTCGGCTGGAATTCGCTGACCAAGTCGCGCATCACGCTGGAGCACATCGACCGCAAGGTCTTCGGCCTGCCCGCCACGCTCGGCAACAAGCTGCAGTGGGGCACGGACGTCCAGGCCTGGGACCTGTCGCTGGCCACGCACCCGGCGGAGAGCTTCCACAGCTGGATCGCGGGGACCAGCGTGAGCAGCATCAAGTCCACCGGCGACCTGGTGCGCGCCGCCTCGGTGCGCTTCGGGCGCACGCAGACGAGCAACGCCCTCGACCGCACGACCTATGCGCAGGTGGAGCGCTCGCTGCAGTGCACGCAGAAGGCAGAGGGCTCGACGGACGGGTTCCAGTACGACTGCGTCGACGCGCGCGCCGTCTCGCTGAACCAGGCCAACATCTGGCGCAACGTCGACAGCGTGATCCTGCCCACCGAGGGCTATTCGCTGTCCGGCCAGGTGGGCGTGGGCTACGCGGGCGGACCGAACTCCTTCAACGACGACCACGCGACCTACGGCCCCTACACGCGCCTGTACGGCCGCGTCATCCGCTACTGGCCGCTGCAGCACTCGTTCTACCTGCAGGGCCGGCTCGAGCTGGGGCAGATCGTCGTGCGCTCGCACGTCGCGATGTCGGACGCCCAGCAGTGGCGCGCCGGCGGCGAGGACTCGGTGCGCGGCTACGACTGGCGCTCGCTGGCCCCGCACGACAGCCACGGGAACATCGTCGGCGGCAACTCGCTGGTCACCGCCGGCCTGGAGATCGCGCACCCGGTCGCCGAATCGCTGCCGTCGGTGTGGTGGGCGACCTTCGTCGACGTCGGCAGCGCCGCCTCGCACTTCAGCGACTTGCGATGGCACAAGTCGTCCAGGTCCGGAACCGCCGAGATCGGCCGCGGCGTCGGCGTGGGCGTGCGCTGGCGCAGCCCGGTCGGGCCGCTGAAGATCGACTTGTCCAAAGGGCACGGCATCCACCACCTGCACCTCGACCTGAGCATCGGCGTGGTCTTCTGAGGACGCGATGACCGAGCCCGACGACCGCCCCGCCCCGCCTGCCGCCGCGCCGCGCCGGCCGGCCTGGCAGCGCGCTGCGCGCGTCGCGTCGTATGCCGCGGCGACCGTGGCCGTCCTCGCGGGCGCCTGCGCCGCGGTGGTCGGCACGCTGTGGCGCAGCGAGGACGGCACGCGCTGGCTGCTGGGCCGCGTGCCGGGCCTGACCGTCGTCGACGTGCACGGCGCATTCGGCGGCAAGGAGCTGCGCATCGGCTCGCTGCGCGCGGTCGAGGGCGAGGTGCAGGTGGACGTCGCCAACCTGCGCGTCAGCGGCCTCGACCTGCGCTGGCATCCGCACGCCGGCGCGTGGGTGGGCGTGTCGCTCACCGCCGCGCTCGCCGACGCCGTGCGCATCACGCCCCTGCCGTCGACGACGCCGGCAAAGCCGCCCGCTGCGCCGAGCTCGCTGCGCAGCCCGGTCGCGATCGATGTCGCGAGCCTGCGCGTCGAAACGCTGGCCATTGCCGACAACGCGCCGCTGCGCGACGTGCGCGCCGCGCTGTCCATCGGCGCCGAGGGCGGCAGGCTGCACCGCGTGCAGGGCCTGAAGTTCGGCTGGGAACGCGTGCGGGCCGAGGGCGACCTGGTGGCGCAGACCGACGCGCCGTTCGCGCTCGACGTCACGCTCGCCGCGCGCGACGCGCCGCAGGCTGCCGAGCCGGCGGCCTCGGTCGCGTCGTCGCCCGCCCTGCCGCACTGGGCCGCCAAGGCCACGCTGCGCGGGCCGCTGGCCGGCTTCGATGCGGCCGTCAGCCTGCAGGGCGAGGCGCGCGGCGAGCGCGCGGCGCCGCAGGCCACTGCCAGCGCGCACGTCACGCCGTTCGCCGGGCTGCCGGTCAGCGAGGTGCTGCTCAAGACGACCGAGCTGGACCTGCGCGCGCTGTCCGAGCGCGCGCCGGCCACGCGGCTGCAGGGCACGCTGCGCATCGCCACGGCGCGGCCCGCGGCGCTCGACGTCGACCTGCGCAACCTGGCGCCCGCGGCGTGGTCGGCGGGCGGCCTGCCGTTCTCGTCGCTCGTCACGCACCTCGAGGCGCCGTGGGACGGCAAGTTCATCGCGATCCCGTCGCTGCGCCTCGTGCTTGCCGACGACAAGGGCCCAGGCGGCGAGCTGCGCGGCCAGGGCCGCTGGGAAGGCGCGAAGGCGCAGCTGCAGCTCGACCTCGACCAGGTGCAGCCGGCGCGGCTGGACACGCACATCGGGGCGTGGCGCATCGCGGGCCCGCTGCGCGCGGAGCTCGAACACCTGCCGCCGCCGGACTCGCTGTGGCGCGGCAGCGCGGGCGCGGCGCCGGCCTCCGCAGCGTCGGCGGCCTCGCCCGTCGCGTCGGCGTCCGCGCCGGCCGGCGCGTTCGATGCGGTGATCGCGCACGTGACGGGACGCCTGTCCGGCACCGCGCCGCCGCTGTCGGCCGCGAAGAACGCGGTGGCCCCGCCGCCGATGACCTTGCAGCTGGACGCCCTGCTGCGCGCCGACGCACTGCAGCTCAAGCAGTTGGACCTCAAGGCCGGCGCCGCCAGCCTGTCGGCCACCGGCGCCGTCGACCGCGGACGCGACGACGCGTGGCAGGGCGAGCTCAAGGCCCAGTGGGCGCAGCTCGATCCGGGCGCGTGGTGGCGGCTGGCCGACGCCGGGCCGCTGCGCGATGGCCCCAACGCGCTCAACGGCTCGCTCGCGCTGCACCTGGCCAACGCGCCCGCGGCCTGGCAGGGCCTGGCCGGCGTCCACGCCAAGGCGGAGCTCGTGCTCGCCGACAGCCTGGTCGCCGGCCTGCACTTCGACGGGACGGCGAGCATCGACGCGCTGCGCGCGCCCTGGGCCGTCGCGGCCGAGGTGCACAGCGGCGGCAACCAGGCCCATGTCGATGGCGCGATCAGCCCCGGCAACGCCGGCGCCGACGCGCTGGCCGTCGTCGACCAGCTGCACCTGGTCGTCGATGCGCCGCAGTTGCAGATGCTGGCGCCGCCCGGCAAGGTGCGCACGGCGTCGCCGGCCGTCGCGGCGGCCTCGGCCGTCAACGCGATGGGCGAGTCCAAGACCATTCCCGGCGAACTGCTCGCCAAGGCCGCCACGACGGTCGCCACCGGCGGCAGGACGGACGACTCGCGCGCGCTGGTGCCGGCGGTCGCTGCATCGGCGGCCTCGGCCGCGCGCGCGGCCGATCCGGTGGCAGGCCGCGGCAACTGGCCCACGCACGGCTCGGCGAAGCTGGACGTGCAGGTCACCGGCGGCCGGCTCGCGATCGCCGAGGGCGCGCGCGGCCGTCGTGGCGCCGCGCCGCTGCGCATCGTCACGCAGGGCGAGTTCGCCGACTGGGTCGGCCCGCAGTTCAAGCTCGCCAGGCTGCAATGGAACGGCCGCGGCAGCAGCGACCCGCAGGCGCCGCTGGAGGCCAGCGTCACGCTCGTCGAGGGCCAGATGGGCGTGGCGCGCGTCACGCACGCGCAGGCGACGCTCAGCGGCACGCTGGCGCAGCACCAGCTGCAGATGGACGGCGAGGCGCCGGTCAGCCCGCCGCCGTGGCTCGCGCACCTGGCCAACATCGGCAACGCCAACGCCACGCGCCTGGCCGCGGTCCTGCAGGGCCGCTGGCAACCCGAGGCGACGAACGCGCCGGCATGGCTGGGCCACGTCGCGCAGTTCGACCTGCGCGCGGCCAACGACCCGAAGGCCGCGCTGCCGGAGAGCGCGGCCTCGGCCGCCGCGGCCGCGTCGGCGGCGGCCGCGCCCACGGTGGTCAACCCGACCTGGGTGCACGTCAAGCCGTTCGACCTCAGCCTGTCGCGCAATGCCGCGGGCGACTGGCAGACGCTGCGCGTGGCGGCCGGCGGGGCGGAGTTCGCAGGCCTCGCGCTGAACTGGCAGCCCTCGTTCTGGAGCGCACCCGCCTCGCCGGGCGCCGGCGCGCACTGGGCGGTCGACGCGGCGCTGGCGCCGTTCTCGGTGGCGCAGCTGATGGCGCGCGCGCAGCCCGACCTCGGCTGGCACGGCGACCTGCAGATGGCCACCACGCTGCACGCCGCCTTCGACGGCCAGTGGCACGTGGCGGCGCAGCTGGCACGCACCAGCGGCGACCTCAGCGTGACGGAGCTCGTGCAGGATCCCACCGCCGCCAAGCAGGCCCTGGGGCTCACGCGCGCGACCGCCAGCGTCAAGGCCGAAGGCGCGCATTGGATCGCCGACGCCGACATCGCCGGCACGCGGCTCGGCGAGCTGACGGGCCACTGGACGGCCGACGCGCCCTCGCCCGCCGCGCTGCCGACGCCGCAGTCGCCGCTGCGCGGCAACGTGAAGGCGCACGTCGAGGACCTCAACGTCTGGGGCGCCTGGCTGCCGCCGGGCTGGCGCCTGGGCGGCGAGATGCGCACCGACCTCGCGCTGTCGGGCCGCTGGGGCGACCCCAAGCTCACCGGCGAGCTGGTGGCCACGAAGCTGGCGATCCGCAACGCGCTCGAGGGCATCTACGGGCGCGACGGCGAGGCCGCGATCCGCCTCACCGGCGACCAGGCGCAGATCGAGCGCTTCCGCCTGCAGGGCGGCAACGGCGAACTCACGGTCACGGGCAACGCGAGCCTGGGCGCGGTGCCGGTGGCCAGGCTGCAGCTGCAGGCCCGGCAGTTCCAGCTGCTGGGACGCATCGACCGCAAGATCGTCGCCAGCGGCAACCTGGCGCTGCAGCTGGGCCAGGACGCGATCAAGGCGGACGGCAAGCTGGCCGTCGACGAAGGCCTGTTCGACCTCAGCAAGGGCGGCGCGCCGACGCTCGACAACGACGTCGAGGTGCTGGACGGCAGCACACCTCCCGACACGAGTGACCCCAACGCCGCCGCCGCCGCCGTGCCCAAGCCCAGCCGCAGCACCCAGATCAACCTCGCGGTCGACCTCGGCGACAACCTGCGGCTGCGTGGCCGCGGCATCGACACCACGCTCAAGGGCGCGCTGCAGATCACCTCGCCCAACGGCCTGCTGACGGTGCGCGGCACCGTGCGCACGGCGGGCGGCCAGTACGTCGCGTACGGGCAGAAGCTGGACATCTCGCGCGGCGAGATCGCCTTCACGGGCCCGGTGGCCGATCCGCGGCTGGACATCCTCGCGCTGCGGCCCAACCTCGACATCGTCGTCGGCGTGGCGATCACCGGCACGGCGCTCGCGCCGCACGTGCGGCTCTACAGCGAGCCCGAGATGAACGACACCGACAAGCTGTCCTGGCTGATGCTGGGCCGCGCGCCCGAGAGCGTGGGGGGCGCGGACACCGCGCTGCTGCAGCAGGCCGCGATGGCGCTGCTGGCCGGCGAAGGCGAGGCGCCGAGCGACCAGGTGCTCAAGCGCCTGGGCCTGACCAACTTCGGCGTCGGCCAGCAGACCGACGCCAACAACGTCAAGCAGACCGTCGTGACGCTGGGACGCCAGGTGTCCAAGCGCGTCTACGTCGGCTACGAGCGCAGCGTCACCAACGCCGCCTACAACTGGCAGCTGATCTACCGCATCGCGCAGCGCCTGACCCTGCGCGCCCAGGCAGGGGTCGAGGCGGCGGCGACATCGACCAGCTCGGGCGCCAACCAGACCTCGATGTCGCTGGACGCGATCTACACGTGGCGCTGGAACTGACGCCGCCGGGAAAAGATCGCGACACCGCCTGGCCGACCGGATCGGCCGCTGATCGGGTCCGCGCGCCGATGGCGCCGGTTTCGTGCAACAAGTCACGCTCGGGCCGTGCACGGCGGCGGCCCGTGCGCGACGATTGAACCCTTCCCTCACTCGACGGCATGCACGGTGGACGAATCCCTCGCCAGCCATGAACACCGCCCCGACACCCCAGCCCTCCTCCCGGCCCGCCACGGCCGCGGCCGGCTTGCACGACGACGCCGAGGACCGCCGCCTGGTCGCCTGCGTCTGCGCGCACGAGCTGGCCGCCTTCGAGTCGCTCTACCGCCGCTACCACCCGCGCCTGTGCCGCTTCCTGCACCGCATGCTGCGGCCGGAACACCTCGTCGAGGAGGTGCTCGACGACACCATGTACGTCGTCTGGAACCAGGCCGAGCGCTTCAACGGCACCAGCAAGGTCTCGACCTGGATCTTCGCGATCGCCTACCGCAAGGCGCTGAAGGCGCTGTCACGCCACGACGATCCGGTGGCCGACTCCGCCGAGGACGATGCCGAGCACCCGGTGGCCGACCCGGCCGAGCGGCCCGACGCGCGCATGAGCCTTGCCCAGGCGCGGGCGGCGATCGACGCGGCGCTGCGGGCGCTGTCGGCCGACCAGCGCGCCGCGGTCGAGCTGACCTACTTCCACGGCTTCAGCTACCCCGAGATCGCGCAGATCGTCGACTGCCCCACCGACACGGTCAAGACGCGCATGTTCCACGCCCGCAAGCGCCTGAAGACGGCGTTCGGCGGCCAACTGGACGACTGGCTATGAGCGCCGCCCGGCCACCAGCAGGCGCTCGCGCCGCAATGCGCAGAACGCAGGCTTGCACAATGACCCACGGCGCACCGAAATCGCCGATGATCACGTCCGGGGCCCGGCCCCATCGTTCCTGGAGACTGGCATGAGCGGTCAGATCCTTCGCCTCGAACCCGATCCGCACGTCGTCGTGCAGCGGCTGCTGCCGTGGTACCTCACGGGCCGCCTCGAGACCGCGGAGCACGATATCGTCGAAACCCACCTGGCGCAGTGCCCCGAGTGCCGCGCCGAGCTCGAGACCGAGCGCCAATGGCAGCTGCTGCACCCGGGCCATGGCGCCCAGGTGGACGTCGAGGAAGGCTGGGCCCGCATGCGCGCACGCCTGTCCGGCGAGGTGCCGGTGACGGCGCCCGCACCGCTGGTCATGCCCCTGCGCGAGACGGCCCCGCGCCGCCGCGGCTGGCTGCCGCCGGCCTGGCGCACTCCCACGCGCACGCCCCCGCGCACGCCGACGCGCGTGCCGTCGCGCGCCTGGGTCGCGCCGGCGATGCTGTCGGTGGCACTGCTGGCGGCCATCGGCTTCACGCTGCGCCCGGTCGCGCCGGTGGCCGAGTACCACGCGCTGTCCGCGCCCGCCGAGGCTGGCGCCACCGCGGTCGTGCGCTTCAAGCCGGACGCCACCGAGGCGCAGATCCGCCACGGCCTCAAGGACAGCGGCGCGCGCCTGGTCGACGGGCCCACCGTGAGCGACGCCTACGTCGTGCGGCTGCCGCGCGAGCACTACGCCGCGGCGCTCGACAAGCTGCGCAAGGAGCCGGGCGTGGCGCTGGTGGAGGCGCTGGAGAGCGCGTCGCCATGAGCCTGCGCCTCGCCTGCCGCCGCGCCGCGCTGGCCCTCGCGCTGGGACTGGCATCGCTGGCCGCGTTCGCGGTCGACGACGCCGCATCGGCGCCGGCACCGGCACCGCCGGCGCTGGCGGCCTCGGCACCGCGCGAGCTGCTGGTGATGCTGCGCGCGCCGACCGCGCATGCCCGCATCGACGGCATCTACGGCGGCACCGGCTACGGCGACGCCGCGCGCGCGCAGTCGCAGGCGCGCGTGGGCGCGCGCCTGGCGGCAGCGCATGGGCTCACGGTCGTCACGCTGTGGGCGCTGCCCGCGCTCGGCATGGACTGCGTCGTGCTCGCGTTGCCGCCCGGGGCCGACGTGCAGGGCAGCATCGCCGCGCTGCAATCGCATCCCGAGGTGGAGTGGGCGCAGGCGATGAACGAGTTCCAGGCCCAGGGCCACGTGGACCCGCTGTACGCGCTGCAGCCGGCGGCCGCGCAGTGGCACCTCGACGAGTTGCACGCGCTGTCCACCGGCCGCAAGGTGCAC
>Ga0070690_100001265_pt1 | contig 13116 bp, 14 predicted proteins | sample KBSS33HmetaG_FD_64671 | JGI IMG/M metagenome (GOLD analysis project Ga0070690, IMG submission 64671) | Switchgrass rhizosphere microbial communities from Kellogg Biological Station, Michigan, USA - KBS S3-3H metaG | ecosystem: Host-associated > Plants > Roots > Rhizosphere ... | reverse complement strand
ACGTTCTTGTCATGTCCCGTGTCCTCACCCGACAGGATCGGGGGATGGCAATTGGATCGCGTGCTGATCGCCGATCTTGACCATGCGGCAACGTACGAAGAGCAGCTCGTTCGCTCCGGTGTGCCGCGTGACAAGGTCTTGAAGCTCGGATTGCGGCAATAGGTGGGGAGTGTGACGAATCTCCCCTCCCGATAAGGGAACCTTCGGCGCGCTGTAAGTGAGAGGGCGGAGCTGTGTCTATAGGATTACCACCGAGCCACTCAAGCGGAGTTCATTGGTATGCCTTACGGACGAGGTCACGGCATGAAAAGATCGTCCGCGATCAGCTGCTGCATCAAGGCATTGAGCCGCTCTTGCCGACCGTCAAGCGGCTGAGCCAATGGAAGGACCGGAAAAAAGAGGTCGAAGTGCCCCTGTTCTCGGGTTATTGCTTCGTCCGGTTCAATGCCGATCAGAAACTGCCGGTACTCAAGACCGTGGGCGTCGTGGATATCGTCGGCGGGGGCCAGCGTCCTGAGCCGATTCCTGACGAGGAGATCACGGCCATTCAAACCTTGATGACGAGTGTGTTGCCCTATGATCCGCATCCGTATCTCCAGGAAGGAATGAAGGTGGAAGTGATCAGGGGGCCGCTTCAAGGCGTTCAGGGGATTCTTCTCCGCAAGGACAAGCGTCATCGGCTGATCCTCGGTGTGCGCATCATTCAACAGGCGGCGGCCGTGGAAATCAACGTCGGGGATGTCGTTCCTGTGTAGTGTCGCACAAGGACACGTGACACGTAGACTGGTGCACGAGCATGTCTCTTCTTGAGACCCCGGCTCAACCGGGTGAGCCATCCGTCCTGGCGCAGAAAGACTCGCGTCGAATGGCGGCCCTCCGCGACCGATTCAACCAGCTCGCAAGTACGCGCGCAGCCTGGCAGGTCAAGGCCGGCTATTATTACACAGACCAGCGCCGCTACCTTCAATTCCTGGTGCCTGAAGGCCTGAACGTTCTTGAGATCGGTTGCGGACTTGGCGATCAGTTGGCGGCGCTGAAGCCGTCCCGTGGAGTCGGGATCGATATCAGTAGTGCCATGGTCGCCGAGGCCTCCCGGCGTCACCCGGCACTCGAATTCCGCGTCGGTGGGCTCGATGTCTTGCGGGACAATGAGGTGTTCGACGTCATCCTGCTCGTGGACGTCATCGGGCACATGCTCGACGTCGAGGCAGTGCTGAGGGAGATGCGCCGTTGCTGTACTCCGTCCACCCGGATCGTCATTGCCTATTACAACTTTCTCTGGGAGCCGATCCTCTGGTTGGCGGAGCGACTGGGATTGAAGATGCCCCAGCAACAGCAGAACTGGCTCTCTCCGGCTGATATCAGGAATCTTTTGCGGCTCGCGGACTATGAAGTCGTGAAATCCGAGAGTCGCCTCTTGCTCCCGAAGAAGGTGCCTCTGGTCGCCTCCATCGTCAACCGGTACCTGGCCTACCTGCCTCTGGTCAATCGACTGTGTCTGACCCAATACGTCGTGGCCAGAACCCGAGGTATCGAGGCACAGCGGGATTTTACGGTGAGCATCGTGATTCCCTGCCGCAACGAAAAGGGGAATATTGAAGCGGCAATCACCCGGTTGCCCAGGTTTGGTCTGCGCCAGGAGATTATTTTCGTCGACGGGCATTCGACCGACGGGACGGTTGAGGAAATTCAACGGGTGATGAGGCAGTCCCCGCAGTGCGACATCAAGTTGTTCATCCAAGACGGCAGGGGGAAGGGCGATGCGGTGCGCAAGGGATTCGCCCATGCCACCGGAGACATTCTGATGATCCTCGACGCCGATCTCACCATGCCTCCCGAGGATCTCCCTAAATTCTATGACGCGATCGCCAGCGGAAAGGGAGAATTCATCAACGGAAGCCGCTTGGTCTATCCGATGGAGGAAGAAGCCATGCGGTTTCTAAATCTCATCGGCAACAAGTTCTTCAGCATGGCCTTTTCATGGCTGCTCGGGGAACGGATCAAAGATACCTTGTGCGGCACCAAAGTCCTGTTTCGAAAGGACTACGAGCGGATCGTGGCGAATCGCGCCTACTTTGGCGAGTTTGATCCATTCGGGGATTTCGATCTCCTCTTCGGCGCCTCGAAGCTCAACCTCAAGATTCTTGAAGTGCCGATCCGTTACCAGGAGCGTACCTATGGCACCACGAACATCAACCGGTTCCAGCACGGCTGGCTGTTGCTCAAGATGACCGTGTACGGATTCTTTCGGCTGAAAGCCGTCTGATGGCCGAAGACATTTTGCGACGTCATCAGGTGGTCTGGACACAGAAGCCCGTGCTGCGACGGCTGTATGCCTCATGGTATCGGGAGATTGCGCAGTGGCTCCAACCCGGCCTGACGGTCGAGGTGGGCGGAGGCACGGGGAACCTCAAGGAGTTTTCGCCGCATGTCGTCTGCACCGACCTTGTGAGACTGCCTTGGCTGGACGCCATGGTCGATGCCCAGCACCTTCCGTTTCGCAGCAAGAGCGTCTCGAACATCGTGTTGTTCGACGTTCTGCACCACTTGGAAAACGTCCGGTACTTTTTCGACGAGGCGCTTCGTGTCCTCGTTCCAAGCGGTCGCATTGTCATCATGGACCCCTACGTGTCCGCGCTGTCTTGGCCGATCTACCGGTTCCTGCATCCGGAGCCGATGGATTTCGGACGCGATCCGCTGGCCATCGTCCCGCCGGTGCCCCAACGACAGCCGTTCGATGCCAATCAAGCGGTCGCGCGCATCGTGTTTGAGCGCTCGTACGAGCAGTTTCGCCACCTGTACCCGCACTTCGCGAAAATCGCTCACGAACGTCTGGCATTTTTCGCCTATCCGCTCAGCGGCGGATTCGACCGGCCCTCCCTTGTGCCGCTCTGGTCCATCAATGCGCTCCTGAAGGTCGAGCGCTGGTGCCGCCTGTTCGGTCGCCTGCTCGCGTTCCGTGTGCTGGTGGTGCTGGAGAAAACGGCATGACAGCGACGACCTGTGACTTCCTCGTGGTCGGGGCGGGCGTCATCGGCGTGTCCATCGCGAGGGAATTACGCCGGCGTCACGGCGCCAGCGTGTTGTTGATTGAAAAGGAGCCAAGTCCCGGACAGCATGCCAGCGGCAGGAATAGCGGCGTGCTCCATGCCGGCGTCTACTACAAGGCAGGGACCCTGAAAGCCCGGCTCTGTGTCGAAGGCAACCGGCGCATGCGCGAGTATTGTCTGGCCAAGCACATTCCCCTCAACGACAACGGCAAGGTGATCGTCGCCAGACGCGAGGAGGAGTTGCCGGCGCTGAGGGAGCTCTATGCGCGCTCGCAAGGCAACGGCGTGCGGTCCGAATTGATCGATAGTCACGCGCTCAAGGAGATCGAACCCTGTGCCAGGACGGTGCATCAGGCCCTGTATGTCAAGGATACCGCAGTCGTGAACCCGCAGCAGGTCATGGAGGAACTGATCAGCGACGCGCGCCGTGAAGGCGTCATGATGCAGTTGGGCTGTGCGTGGCGAAGTCGCGAGGGCACAGACGTCGCGTGCACCTCGGGAGGTCGAATCCGGTATGGGCATCTGGTCAACTGCGCGGGCTTGTTCGCTGACCGGGTCGCGTGGGCGCATGGAATCGGGCTCGAGTATCGGATCCTTCCGTTTCGCGGGCAGTTCTACCGGCTGAGAGCCGGGTCGAGCGTTCAGGTGCGGGGGAATATTTACCCGGTGCCGGATCTCAGAAATCCCTTCCTGGGTGTCCATTTTACCCGTCGTCCGGATGGAGAGGTGACCGTGGGACCGTCTGCGCTCCCCTTATTGGGCCGGGAACAGTATCGGGGGCTTACCGGAGTTAATATGCAGGACGCAACGGCGATGGCGTCCTATTTGGTCCGGCTATGTACGCGCAACCGGGATCATTTTCGCTCCATTGCCTGGCGGGAAATGGTAAAAGTGTCCCGATCAGGGTTTTTCCGAGAGGCGCGAGGACTGGCAATCGGTTTGGAAGCGGCCGATCTCCAACCGGGCAAAGAGCCTGGAATCCGCGCGCAGCTGGTTCACAAGAGAACCGCTGAATTGCTGAACGATTTCGTCATTGAGTCAGGCACCAAGTCCACCCATGTCCTCAATGCGGTTTCTCCAGCATTCACCTCCTCATTCCCATTTGCTGAACACGTGGCCGACCTGATGAAGGTCGAGTGAAAGAAACGTTATGACAGGTGACTACATGCAAGAAGCACGGATCGGGCGGGAAACGAGAGAAAAGCAGAACGGACATCGAAGCGTCATCCTGTGGTTTACCGGTCTCTCGGGCGCCGGTAAAACCACGCTGGCCTATGCAGTGGAAGAGCGACTTCACAAGATGGGATGTCGTTCCTATGTGATCGACGGAGATATCATGCGGACGGGTTTGTGCCGGGACCTCGATTTCAGCATCGAGGGTAGAAACGAAAACATTCGGCGGGTGGGTGAAGTGGCAAAGGTGATGGTCGATGCGGGCATCATCGCGGTCACGGCGTTTATCTCGCCGTTGCGGAATCAACGGCGCGGCGTTCGTGCGCTCGTGGGGCCCGGCGACTTTATCGAAGTGTTCTGCCGATGCCCCTTGCCCGTGTGCGAAAAGCGAGATCCGAAGGGATTGTATCGGCGCGCCCGGGCAGGGCAGATCCCGGATTTCACGGGGATTTCTTCTCCCTATGAAGACCCGGAACATCCCGAACTCGCCCTGGATACGGCAACGCTCGAGGTCAAGGAGTGCGTGAACATGATCGTGACGTTGCTCGTGGAAAGAGGCGTCATTCCCGTGCCGAATGCGCCCGCGTTGTAACCGTGAAGACGATGGTGACCGACCTGCAGGGTGTGCTCGTGATTGAACCCCGTTGCTTCCAGGACGAGCGCGGTTTCTTCATCGAAAGTTATCAAGCAAGCCGGTACCGCAACGCAGGTATTGCCGATCAATTCGTCCAGGACAATCAATCACGCTCGGTCAAAGGTGTCCTGCGGGGACTGCATTTCCAAGTCAAGAGGCCGCAAGCACAGCTGGTTACCGTCATGCGAGGCAAAATCTTCGATGTCGTGATCGATTTGCGTCACACGTCCTCGACATTTGGCCGGTGGTATGGAGTGGAGTTGAGCGATACCGGACCGCGGCAACTCTATATGCCGCCAGGGTTTGCCCATGGGTTTTGCGTGCTGAGCGACTGGGCGGACCTTCACTATAAGGTCAGTCGTGAGTACGATCCGTCGGATGAGGGGGGTCTGCTTTGGCGCGATCCGGATCTCAAGATTCGCTGGCCCATCGAGTCACCCAGCCTCAGCCCGCGTGATGCGGCCTATCCGCTGTTCAAACAGTTGACTGCTGACCGGTTGCCCCATGACCCATCGTCCCCGTAATGCCTACAGAACGGCCAGCTGAGTGAGGGCCTAGAGGTGATGCGAAGTCAACGGACGCATGTGTGGGCGGGAGTGTATCGGACGATTCAAGAGGCCGCGTTGGACGCCAGACGGGCATCAGGAGCCTCGCGAAGTTCGTCGGGCCGCCGATCGAGTTCCTTTGAACAGCAGCGATGGGTGCAACATCAGATTGAGGAAGCGAGAGAACTGCGTGAAGACGGCAATCGCCCGGGGGCGAGCCGAGGAATCTTGAAGGAAGTCCTTGCAGGATATCTCGTGGGCCACTTTGCGCCGATTTCCATTATGGATTTCGGCGGCGGACTGGCGCTGGAATTCCTTCGACTCCAGGCCGCGAGACTCCCGATGAAGAACATACGGTTTTGCGTGATCGAAACTCCGACGATCTGCAGAGTCGGAAAGGCCTTTTTCAGATTCGAGGACCGGGTCAGTTTCAGATCAACCCTTCCACGTGCCGGCCGGCGCATCAACATCTTTCATGCCGCCAATAGTCTCCACTATGTGCTGAATTGGAAAACATTCCTCGCTCGGGCACTGAGCTTGAGGCCGGAGCTTCTGGTCTTGCCGGGAGTCATGGCTGGTCCCATCCCCACCTTCGGATCCTTGCAGTCGTACTACGGCAATCGGCTGCCAGTATGGTTTTGGAACGAAGATGAATTCATTAGTGTTGTCGAGGGATTGGGATACGACTGTGTATTTCGCAATCAGGCGGAAGCGAGGTATTTTGGCCGTGTGCGGGACTTGCCCATGTCGAATTTCCCACGCAGCCATCGCTTGCGGCGAAAATGTGACTTGGTGTTCAGACGCAAGACCGTGAGATACGCATGAATCAAGTCATCCATATCGGAGGCAACAAGACTGCCAGCACGTTGTTTCAGCGGGAGTTGTTCGCCGTGCACCCGGCCATTTCCTACCTGGGTGAGGATTGCGCAGACTACAAGCAGGTCAAAGACGACATCCATGCCCTGGTACATGAAGACGATTCCTTCTATGATGAGCCCCGCATGCAGGACATCTTTCATCGCTATCTGCGGAGTGAGAAGGCAGTGATGGTCTTTTCCAACGAAGACATCATGACGACACGCCATCCGAGCGTATGCGCAGCACGATTGAAGAAGTTGATGCCTGACGCGAACGTCGTCATGGTGATCCGGAACCAATTGACGACATGGCCCTCGTGGTATGTGAACCATGGCGCATACCTAAAATTGGTGCCAAGTCGATATTGGAAACGATATGTGGCCTTTAGCGAGTGGCTCGAATATTGCTTTCGTTTTCCGAATCTCACACCAGTTGAAGCCATGAACTACGAGCGGTACTTTCGAGTCTTCTCCCGGTTCTTCGGGGCTGCCAATGTCCATGTGCTGCTCTACGAGGACTTGCAGGCCAATCCTCAGGAATTCTTTGCCCGATGGGGAGCGGTGCTCGGTGTGCCTGCGCGAGACATTGAAAGCCGTGTCGTCGGAAAGCGGCAGCGCCCTCGGAACTCCCACCGGAGGATGTTGTTCCACCGGTGGGCATCCTACGTGCCGATCGTGTACAGACCGATGGAATCCCTCATTGGTTCCTGGTTGGACGAAGGGAGGGCTGCAAGCATCGACATTCCCGCTGAGTGGATAGAGCGCATCCACAATTATTATGCTGACGGAAATCGCAGGCTCGCGTCGGCCCTGAAGTTGAATCTTCAGGCCTACGGATACCCTGTCTAATCGAGGATACGCCATGAGCAAAGTCAATCTGACGCGCGAAGAATTTGAAGATCTTCGGCTGAGAGCCGCAGCGGACATGGCCAAGGATGTCACGCTGAGAAAACAGGCGCTGGACGTGAAGGTGAAAGCCGGCCATGAGTATTACTGGGTTCATCAGACCAATTGGATGGGCGAGCCGTGCCTGCAGCTGCCGCAAGATATGTTTGCCCTGCAGGATGCCATCTACCGCGCGAAGCCTCAATTTATCATTGAGTCCGGCGTCGCCTGGGGCGGCACCACGCTGTTTTACGCCGCACTGCTCCATCTCTTGGGGGGAAAGCAGGTGATCGGCGTCGATATTTTCATCCCGCAGGATTTGCGGGAGCGTATTGCGGCCAAACTGCCGCGACCGGGGATGGTGCATCTCTTGGAAGCGTCGTCGACGTCGGAGGAGACGGTGCAAACAATCAAAGATCTGATTGGTCACGAGCCGACGATGGTCATCCTGGATTCCAATCATACGCATGACCACGTGCTCCAAGAGTTGCGTCTGTACGCGCCCTTGGTGACGCCTGGCTCCTATCTCATTTGCGGCGACACGATCATCGAAGAGCAGCCTCCTGCGGCCAAGCGTCCGCGTCCCTGGGGAGTCGGGAATAGTCCTGCCACAGCGCTTCGAGAGTTTCTGAAGGACTGCAATGACTTTGAGGTCGACCGCACGATTGAAAATAAGCTCCTGCTCAGCAACATGCCGGGCGGCTATTTAAGGAAGCGTGGATGAAGAACGGTAATACCGTCAGCCGGCTGGCTCTTGCGGGCGACTCCAGGTTCGAACGATGAAAGATCTTCCGGACATTCATATGGCCGGCCCGTGGATTACGGAGCTGGAGGAGAAAATCGTCGCCGACGCTGTACGCAACGGCTGGTACGGAAAGCAGGCGTACCATTATGTGGAGACGTTTGAATCTGAGTTCGCCAAATACCACGACCGGGCCTTCGCGCTGATGACGCCGAATTGCACGACCGCCCTGCATTTGTTGCTTGCGGGACTGGGCATCCGCGACGGCGACGAAGTCATCGCGCCGGACTGTACCTGGGTCGGGTCTGTCGCCTGTATCACCTATCAGCGCGCGACGACCGTGTTGGCCGACATCGATCCGATCCACTGGTGTTTGACGCCGGAAAGCATCGAGCGACGTATCACGCCCCGCACCAAGGCGGTGATCGTGGTGGATCTCTTCGGCAACATGCCGGACTGGGACGGCATCACGGAAGTGTGCGACAGACACGGGGTGGCGCTGGTCGAAGATGCCGCGGAAGCGCTGGGATCTGTCTACAAAGGCGTCCGAGCCGGGAAGTTCGGTGTCGGATCCACCTTCAGTTTTCACAGAACAAAGACGATTACGACGGGCGAAGGTGGAATGCTCTTGCTCGATGATGAATCCCTCTTCCGGCGGTGCAAATTCCTGCGCGATCACGGTCGAGCGCCGGGAAGCTATTTCAACACCGAAGTCACCTTTAAATACATGCCTGCCAATCTCCAGGCTGCTCTTGGGTACGCCCAACTGCAACGCATTGAAGAGCTGGTGGCGAAGAAACGCTGGATGCTTCGCGCCTTTCGCGAGCGTCTGGCGGACATTCCGGACATTCTTTTGAACCCCGAACCCGCTCATGTGACGAATGGGGCCTGGGCGACGGCATTGGTGTTTGGCAAGAGTCACCGCATGACAAGGGATCGAGCGCTCGAGGAGCTTCCGAAACTAGGACTTCCGGTGCGCCCGTTTTTCTATCCTCTGTCATTTCTCCCGGCGTTCAACCGGGAGGCGGAGGGAAGGCGGAATAATCCCACGGCCTACGACGTCTCCGAGCGAGGGATCAATCTTCCCTGCGCGTTCACTCTGACGGACGCTCAGGTCGAGCGATACAGTCAGGGGATTTACCACTTGTTGCAACGAAGATCATGAACGTGAGTTCCACAGGTCTCCACTCCATCAAGTCCGTGCTCATGATCGAGTTGCCTCGAAACTTTGCCGCCAATGGAGACTTGGTGGTCATGGAACGGGGCCCCCAGATCCCATTCATGATCGTCCGCGTCTTTATGGTGCTCGCGCCGGCCGGATCCGTTCGCGGCCAGCATGCCCATAAGCAATGTGCACAATTTCTCACCTGCCCCGCCGGCCGCGTCGACGTGGTCTGTGACGATGGGCTCGAGAAGGCGACGTACGTCCTGGATCAGCCGGGGACGGGACTGCTGGTCCCGCCGTCCATCTGGGCGCAACAGACCTATCAAGCGCCCGGGTCTCTGCTGACGGTCCTCTGTGATCGGCCGTACGAAGCCGAAGACTACATTCGGGATTATCGTGCATTCCTGGACTACCGTATGAATTCCGGACCATTGGACATGGAGCAGCGTTGAAGATCGTCGTCACCGGCGCGCTCGGCCATATTGGTTCCTACGTGACTCGTGACCTGGCGCATCAGTTTCCCCGGATGCCCGTCACGATGATCGACAATATGATGACCCAACGCTACTCGTCGTTGTTCAATCTCCCGTCGACGGGCAGATACCGGTTTATCGAAGGGGACGTGCGGTCGTTGGATTTGCGCGGCCTGTTTAAGGATGCCCATACGGTCATCCATTTGGCCGCCATTACCGATGCCGCCGGGAGTTTCGATAAGGCTGCGCAGGTAGAGGCCAATAATTACGAAGGGACGGAGAAAGTGGCGGACGCCTGTGTGGAAACCGGTGCGCGACTGATCAGCCTGTCTTCGACGAGCGTGTACGGGACCCAGAAGCAAGAGGTGTCTGAGGACTGTTCGCCGGAAGAGCTCAAGCCGCAAAGCCCCTATGCGCAAACAAAATTGAAAGAAGAGTCTCTGGTCGTCCGTCTCCACAAGGACAAATCTCTCAAAGCGGTGTGCTGTCGGTTTGGCACGATTGTGGGGGCATCGCCGGGGATGCGCTTTCACACGGCGGTGAATAAATTCTGCTGGCAAGCGGCGATGGGACAGTCGATTACCGTGTGGAAGACTGCTTATGATCAGCAGCGCCCGTACCTCGACCTGGTCGATGCCGCACGGGCCATCGCATTCTTGATCAGAAACGATCTGTTCGACGGTCGCATTTATAATGTCCTGACTCAAAATGCGACGGTTCGGCAAATCGTGGATATGATCCGCGAGTTCGTGCCCGATCTCCAAGTGACATTCGTCGAGAGTCAGATCATGAACCAGCTTTCGTACGTCGTTTCGTGCGATCGATTTGTGCGGCAGGGATTCGCCTTCACGGGAGATTTGCGGAGAGGAATCGGGGAAACCATCGCCCGTCTTCGTCAGGCCAATTCCGGGCCGTCGTAACGGCAGATGATGAGTCAACGATGATGACACCCAATATCGCAGAGAGTCACGGCAGGCTATGCCGCGTGTGCGGGGCCAAGATTCTGCCGTTCATGTCGTTTGGAAAAATGCCCATTGCGAATGGCTTTCTCCCTCCCGATCGCACCGCTTCGGAATATATGTTTGAGCTGGCACCGGCGTTCTGCCGGGAATGCAGTACCGTGCAGCTCATGGAGCAGCCCGCAAGAGAGAAGATGTTTCACGAGAACTATGCCTTCTATTCGAGTACGTCGCACCACATGCAGACGCACTTCAAGGCCTTCTCCCAAATGGCGGTCACCAAGGCATGCACGGGGAGAAGAGACCCTTTCATCGTTGAATTGGGCAGCAATGACGGGATCATGCTGCAGCATTTTCAGAGCGCGGGCATACGTCATCTGGGAATCGAGCCCTCGCAGAACGTTGCCGATGTGGCACGCGCCAAAGGCATCAATACGTTAAGTGAATTTTTCACCATCGAGCTTGCCGATCGGCTGGTCGGGGAGTATGGGCAGGCCGACGCCGTACTTTCTGCGAATGTGATCTGCCATATCCCGGATATTCACTCCGTGGGGGCTGGTGTGGCGCGTCTGCTCAAGCCCGATGGGGTGTTCATGTTCGAGGACCCTTACCTCGGCGACATGATTGCCAAGACGTCTTACGATCAGATTTATGATGAGCACGTGTTTATGTTTTCCGCGCTCTCGGTGAGTGCCGCGTTTGGCCACCACGGATTGGAGCTCGTGGATGTGGCTCCTCAAGTGACTCACGGCGGCTCGATGCGTTATGTCCTTGCTCCGAAAGGCAGCCGATCGGTCTCACCGCAGGTACAGGTCCTGTACGAGAAGGAACGTGCTCAGGGACTCAACCGTGAGGAGACGTTTGCCCAATTCCGAAACAATTGCGAATCTTCCCGCGAGGCGCTGAGAAATCTCTTGCTCTCGCTGAAAGGTGACGGGAAACGCGTGGCCGGGTATGGGGCGACATCGAAGAGCACCACCGTGCTCAACTACTGCAGGATCACCAAGGAGTTGATTCCGTATATCTGTGATACCACTCCCATCAAACAGGGCAAGGTGTCGCCGGGAATGCACATCCCGATCAAGCCGTATGAAGCCTTCACGGCAGATTATCCTGACTACGCCGTCCTCTTCGCGTGGAACCATAAGAACGAAATCCTCGCCAAGGAACAGCTGTATGCGGCGCAAGGGGGAAGATGGGTGGTGTTCGTCCCCAAGGTGGCCGTGGAGTAGGTAGGAGGCTTTTCCGCCGCCGGACCGGCCCATCCATGACTGTTCCCCTGCATTTTGCAAATCCCAAGGCACAGTTGGAATCGCAGAGAGCTGAAATTGAAGCGGCGATTCAACAAGTGTTTCAAGCTGGAACGTATATTCAGGGACCGGCGCATGACGACTTTGAGCGGGCCTTTGCCGAGTACGTCGGGGTGCCACACGCCGTCGCGGTTGCGAATGGTACGGATGCACTCGCGATCGCCATGCAGGCCCTCGGCATCGGCGACGGTGACCGGGTGCTCGTTCCTTCGCACACCGCAAGCCCCACCATTTCCGCGATCCGACAGGTGAGAGCGCTTCCGGTGTTTCTTGACGTGGATGAGCGGAGCTACGTCATCACAGTAGAGAGCGTGCACGCCGCACTTTCGAAGGACATCAAAGCGGTGCTGGCCGTCCATTTATACGGACGACCGGCGGATAGCGTCGAGCTTCGAAGAACGGCAGAGGAGGCAGGCGTCGTCCTTGTCGAGGATTGTGCCCAGGCGGCGGGCGCACGGATCGGGAGTCGGCGGGTCGGATCGATCGGTCACGCGGGGTGCTTCAGCTTTTTCCCCACGAAGAACCTGGGAGCCATCGGAGACGGCGGCATGATTACAGTGCACGATGCGGAAGTTGCCTCTCGGATGCGTCGTCTTCGGACCTTTGGATGGTCGAAAGATCGAGTGTGTGAGGAGGACGGCTTCAACAGCCGCCTCGACGAGCTGCAGGCCGCCATCCTTGCAGTGAAGTTGCCGGGGCTGGACCGCGCCAACGAGCGCCGCCGCGACATTGCCCGCCGATATCACACCGGTCTTCAGGATCTTCCTGTGGATCTGCCCGAGCATCCCTCGGAACTCCAGCATGTGTATCATCTGTTCGTCATCGCGGTGGACGACCGACCCGCGCTGATGGCACGGCTCAAGTCCCACGGGATTCTGGCAGGGGTTCACTATCCGATCCCCAATCATCTTCATCCCGCGCACAGAGCGTTCTGCAGTTCCTCTCTCGACCGGACCGAGCGCGTGGCGCGTCGCGTGCTCTCTCTTCCCATGTATCCAGAACTTTCCGATTCGGATGTGGATCGCGTCATCGCGGCAATCCGGGCGCATTACGAACCGAAGCCATGACGCTTCGTCGGGTGCGGGCGTCATGGCCGCAAGGACGAGTTATATGCCCATCAATGATTTGACCGTTGTTTTAACGCTGAAAGATCGTAGTGCATTCACGTATCGGTGGATGCAATGGATGGAGGCACAACGGTTCCCCTATAAGATTCTCATCGCCGATGGGGGGTCGGACCGCGCCATCGAGCAGCACCTGCTCGACCGAAGGCATTATCCCAGCCTGGACTACGAATACATCAGATATCCGTTCGACAGCGAT
>Ga0070690_100001262_pt1 | contig 13132 bp, 9 predicted proteins | sample KBSS33HmetaG_FD_64671 | JGI IMG/M metagenome (GOLD analysis project Ga0070690, IMG submission 64671) | Switchgrass rhizosphere microbial communities from Kellogg Biological Station, Michigan, USA - KBS S3-3H metaG | ecosystem: Host-associated > Plants > Roots > Rhizosphere ... | reverse complement strand
GACGGCCAGCAACGTGACGGCCGCCAGTCCGCCGACGGCGATCACCGATTTGGGAAACGGTTGCCGGCACGTTTGATTGACGTGGCGCCAGACGCGGCGAAATAAAAGGATGTCGACCGTGATGCTGACCAGGATGGAAGCGAGCAGAACCCCGGTGTAAAACGCCGCTCGATGTTCGATTGCGTGGGGTATTGCCTGCGCCACCAGCGCGCAAACAAACCAGATCGCCGTGTCCAGCAGTAACAACGGAAACAGCAAACCATCCAGGACCGCCAGCCATAGCCCGTGAATGCGCCCATCGGATCGTCGGATCCTTAAGACGGCGATCCAGCCCAGCGCGGTCGGGATGATCGTTGCCGCGAGCACGGACGGCAGGAAAAGGACCATTTTCCAAGGACTGCTGAACGCCAGCAGTAAAGGCAACAGGGAAAACGGAAAGCAACAGGCGCCGACGACCGCCGGCCGGGACAACCGCGGCGCCGGGCCTGACAGCCGACCAGCGGACGCAGGCGTCTGAGCAATCGTCTCCACCAGCGTCTTGACGTCGCCCGCCTGTTGAAACCGCAATTCCGGCTTTTTCTCCAGGGCGCGCAGGACGACTTCGTCTAGGCGCACGTCGATCTGGACTTTTTTCGACGGCGCATCGAGGCGTTTGTCCGGCAGTTCGCCGGTCAACATCTGGTAGAAGACGACGCCGAGGGAATAAATGTCGGCGCGATGATCGACGTCGAGCGGATGCGCCACCTGTTCGGGCGCCATGTATTGGGGCGTGCCCAGGACGCTGCCGGCTTCGGTGAGTTCGGACGTCTGGCCCGAGGCAGCGGGGTCGGCCGAGGTCTCCCGGAAACCTTCCGCGACGATTTTGGCGATGCCAAAGTCGGCGATCTTCACCCGGCCTTTTTTGTCGAGCAGGATGTTTTCCGGCTTGATGTCGCGGTGGACGATGCCTTCGTCATGGGCGAACTGGAGCGCTTCACAGATCTGCGGCACGATCGCCAGCGCTTCGTTGGGTGCGATCCGGCCGGTGCTGAGCAATTGTCGCAGCGTGACGCCGTCGACGAATTCCATCAGGAAATAGAACAAGCCATCCGCCTGGCCGAACTCGTAAAGGGTGACGATGTGGGGGTGGTTCAATTTGGCGAGCGCGCGGGCTTCGCGGGTGAACCGTTCGGCGAACCCGGACCCGGCGGCGGCCTGCGGAGGCAGGATCTTGAGCGCGACGATGCGATCCAATTGTTTCTGCCGCACTTTATAGACAGCGCCCATGCCGCCCTGGCCGATGAATCCAAGGATCTCCAGTTGCGGAAATTTCACGGCCAGTTCCTCTGCGGAGGGCGGAACGAAGGGGGTTCGGCCCACGGGTTCGGGGCCGGTCGGGAATGCGCCGCGCATCAGGCATTCGGGACAAAGGCCGCGGAGTGCATTGGAGTCCAAGGGCTTGCCGCAACCGGGACATGATGGGTTGGTGTTCATTTGTGCTAACCCAGTACTACAAAAAACAAAACCAAAGGTTACAGGCGTTCGGTCAATTTCCCGCCAGGACGGCAAGCAGGTGCCGCATCTCGGTATCGATCTCACCGGCGGACGCGACGGTGTCGGCGATCTCGGCGCGGATCAGTTCGCGATAGCGCTTTCGTAAACGATGGACAGCCACTTTGACCGCGCCTTCATTTATGCCGAATTCCGAGGCCAATTTGTCATAGGGTTGGGATTCGCGGCTGCCGACGAGCGTTTGTTTGAGCGCGGCAAACAGCGGGGCGCGATGGTCACGACCATATTCTTCTTCGAGCGCGCGCAGGGCGCGATCCAACAAGGTTATCGCCCATTGTTTTTCATAGGCTTTGTCGGGGGATGAAGGGTCGGCTGGTTCCAGGTCGTATCGTTTTTCGGCGGCAGCCCAGTCGAGTGACACGTTTTGTAACCCGCCTCCGCGTTTCTTTGCGCCGGCCTTTTTCCATTCGTTCGTGAGAAAATGATTCATCGAAGCCAGCAGGAACGATCGGAAGCGGCCCAGTGCCGGATCGACTTTCTCAAGCGATTGCCGTTCCAACAGTTGGGCAAAGAACGCCTGCGTCAGGTCCTGCGCGTCGTGCGACGAATAGCCGCGTCGCCGCACGTAGGCGTAAAGCGGGTACCAATAAGACGAACATAATTTCGCAAGCGCATCGTGGGCACGCGTGGTGTCGGCCTGGCCGGCGGCGAGCACGACCGACCAATGGGTCGTCGCGAAGACTCCATCGCGGGCGACCGGACGGGCTGTCCCGGCTTCTGAATCCGTGTTCGTGCTCACCCGTCCAGCCTACCTGCGCCTCGTCCAAGCGCAAGCGCGGCGCCGTCAGGCATTCGCCGTCTTTTTGTTTTTGCGGGCGATGAGGCGTTGTTGCACGACCAGCGGTACGATCCAGAGCAGGTTCAGGAACATCGAATAGCGTCCGGCCGTCTCGCCGGCGCGGAAGAACCAGCCGGTCTGCATAAATTGTTTGGCGGCTTCGGTGTTCGCCTGGGCGGCGGAAACGGTCCCGCCCGCGGCGAATTCCCGCGCAATGGCCACGATCCCCGCCGCCGCTTTCCAGGCGATGGCAAAGCAACCCAGGGATTCCCAACCGATGGCCAGCGCGCCGAACGCCCAGCCGCCGATGGCGATCCCGCCCATGGGAGCCAGGCCGATGGCGATGGCGGCAAAGGGAAGGAGACCCAGGACGAGGAATCCGATCCCGAACGGGGCGATCACCATGCCGCCAAAAGCGAACAGCCCGCCGATGGCATAGTTGCCGACGGCGAACCATGCTTTGACCGGTCCGCGTAACAGGTCGAAACGATCGCCTACCCGGATGTGGACCAGCGGCAAGCCGAGAACGGTCGCGCGACTGCGATATTCGAACGCCGGTTCTGGAAAAACCCCGCCATGGTCGCGCTCGAGGACTTGGCGATAATACTCTTTGCGCTTTTTATTCGACAGCACGATGTACCCGGTCATGGCGATGATATATCCGAGCACCAGACCGAGGAAAGCGAGGTTGAGGGCAGGCAGCAGGGAGATGCCGGGGCGTTGCCAGAGGACCCAGGCCAGGAATGCCGCCGCCATCCCGACAGCCCACCACAGCACTTTTTTGTGGGATTGTTTGATCATCTGCCGTTCTTCGTCGGAACGCGCTTCCTCCATGCCGATGCGATAACCGACGTAATTGCCGAAGAGGACCATCAATGGACTGACGATGGCGCCGATGATCCCCATGGTCCCGGCGGCTTTGGCCGTGGCGCTGCCTTTGGCGGCGGCCGCACCGAGGGCGGCGGCTTTTGTGGACACGGTCACGGATGGCAGCGCCGCCAGCACACTCATCGTGAACGTACGGTCCGGCGTGGTGCGGGTCAAAGCCCCTTCGACGAACGCGATGACCTGTTCCTGTAACAGCTTCCGTCCGCGCGACAATCGCTGTTTCACGTTGTCTTCGGTCAGGTCAAGGTTGGCGGCGACGGTCTCGATCGATTGATGTTCGCGATAGAACAGGACCAGCGGTTCGCGATAGATCTCGGGGATGCGCTCCAGGGAACGCCACAGGATGTCGGCTTCTTCGTTGCTGATCGTCCGATCGGCCGGCAACGGTTCGCCGGAGGGCGATTCAGCGATCTCATCCAGCGATTCGGCGCGATGGCTGGGTTCGCGGCCGTGGCGCCGCAAGGAATTGTTGATCAGGTTGCGCGCGATGCCGCACAACCAGGCGCGCAATTTTTCGGGTTCGCGCAGGTTGCGCAACGTTTTCCAGGCGGCGATGAACGTGTCCTGGGCGATGTCTTCGCTCTGGCTCAGGCTGCCGGTGGCGCTGTAGGCGAGCGAACAGACGAGCGATTGATAGCGGGAAACGATCTGGCCGAAGGCGTCGCGGTTGCCGGACAGGCTGTCCGCCACCAATTCAGCATCGTTCGCGGCCGCCAGGGGAGTCATGTTGGATGTCATCATATCGTCGTATCCGTGGCCGGAAAGCGCGAAAAGGTGACAGACGATTTACGATATTTGATTTACGATTTACGATTTGGCGAAACGGCTGCCGACACGGCCTCGGCGTTGAAACCGTGCAATTTGATCACTTTATGGCGAGATTTGTGGCCGCGAATGAGCTCGATCCGGTTGCGGGGGCAATCCAATGTTTCGGCCAGGAATTCGAGGAGGGCCTCATTGGCCGCGGCATCGACCGGCGGCGCAGTCACTTTGATCTTCAACTCGTTCCCGACCGGTTCCCCGATCTCGTTTTTCGAGGCGCGCGGCTGGACTTTGACGGATAACAGGACGCCGTCCGGTTGTTCGGAAAGGAAGGTATGCGCCGGCATCGTGAAGGGTTAAAACGTTGAGCCGTTGCCGTGTCGTGGATCGGACCGCTTTAACGTTTCAACGGATCACGTTTCGACGCATTTACTTGTCTTCCGGATGGATGAGCTTGAACGTCAGGGCGGCGATGGCGCCCGCGGCGACGTTCGCGACCAGGTAGATCCAGATGTTCGCGGCGCTTTCCAGGTGCATGAGGGTCGCGCCGACCGCGACGGCCGGGTTGAACACGCCGCCGGAGATGCCGCCGAACACGAACGCCATCGCCGTCACGGTCAAGCCGATGGCCAGGCCATAGAACGAATTTCCGGCAGTGGCTTTGGCGGTGGCGACATTGAGGATGACGTAGACGAGGCAGAAGGTGCCGATCAATTCCGCAGCCAGCGCGTTGACGGTGTTCAGTTCCTGGGGAGTCCCACCGTGGCCCTTGAAATGCAGGACGGCGAACGACGCCGCGGCGCTGCCGAGCAGTTGGCAGACGATATACGGCGCGACGTCGGCTGCGGCGCAACGTCCGCGCAGCCAGACGGCGATTGTCACCGCGGGATTGTAATGCGCGCCGGAAACATGGCCCCCGGCGTAGACCATGACCATCAGGGCCAGCCCGATGGCGACCGGCGCCAGGTTGCCGGCGCCCGGGTCGATGACATTCATCCCGATGGCCAGGACGAGAAAGAACGTGCCGATGAATTCGACGAGATATTTTTTCATGGAATAAATTTAATGTGATGCGGATGGTTGATCCACCGCGCCGGTCCGATCGCCGCTGAAAATAACGTCCGGGTACATCGGACGCAATCACATTGACATTGGCGGAAGCACACTCCAACAATCTGCCGCCCGACAAAATTATGAAATCGATCCTCTCTTTCTGCATCGTCGTATCGGCCCAGGCGGCGTTGTTCATGGCGCGTGCCGATGATTTCAAGCCGGAACCGGGTTACATCAGCCTGTTCAACGGCACCGACCTCACCGGTTGGGGTGACCTCACCAATAATTTCGATGGCCGGGCCGCGAGCGATGACGGCCGTTATTCGGCCACCAATGGCATCCTCACGGTGAACCCGCGGGTGCCGCGGCTGGTCCAGAAATTGTGGACGACGCGTGAATTCTCCAATGATTTCAATCTCAAGCTGGAATTCCGCGCCGGCACGAACGCGGACAGCGGCATCTTCATCCGCAAACCCCAGTTGCAGTGCCGTGATTATCTCGTGGCCGGGCCATACAAGGAGCTCAAGCGATATAAACCGCAGGATTGGAACGAGATCGAGATCACGGTGACGAATGATGTCGCGTATTGCACCTGCAACGGCGAGGTGTTGACGAATGCGTTGCCGGTCCCGGCCACCGGCCCGATCGGTCTCGAGGGCGACCGCGGTCAGATGGAATATCGCCGCATCCGGCTCAAAGAATTGCCGTGAACGAAAAAAGCGCGGGCCGAAGCCTGCGCTTGAATTTTATTCGGCAGGGACGCCGCGCTGCGGCGTCCGGTCGGCGCAGCGCGCCGACCCTACCTTACACATTATACGTGCTGCTTGAAGTCGTTCCGCCGCGCCCGGTCCAGTTGGTGTGGAAAAATTCGCCGCGCGGTTTGTCGATCCGCTCATACGTATGCGCGCCGAAGTAATCGCGCTGGGCCTGCAACAGGTTCGCCGGCAACACTGCGCTGCGATACTGGTCGTAGAAGGCGAGAGCGGTGCTGAATGCGGGGACCGGGATGCCTTTCTTGGCGGCGGCGGCCACGACATTGCGCCAGCCTTTCTGGCAGCGTTTGATCTCGCCGCGGAAATAATCGTCGAGCAGCAGGTTCACCAGTTTCGGGTTCTTGTCGTAGGCTTCCTTGATCTTGCCGAGGAAACGGGAGCGGATGATGCAACCGCCGCGCCACATGAGGGCGATGCCGCCGTAGTTGAGGTTCCACTTGTATTCTGCCGCGGCCGAGCGCATGAGCATATAACCTTGCGCGTAGCTGATGATCTTGGAGGCGTAAAGCGCGTCGCGGATGTCGGCGATGAACTGTTTTTTCTTCGCGGCGTTTTTGGCGACCGACATGATGGGGCGCGGACCTTTCAACTTGCGGGCGGCTTTGACGCGTTCGTCCTTGAGCGCCGAGACGCAGCGGGAATAGACGGCTTCGGCGATGAGCGTGATCGGGATGCCCAGGTCCTGGGAATTGACGACGGTCCATTTGCCGGTGCCTTTCTGGCCGGCCGTATCGAGGATCTTGTCCACCATCGGCTGGCCGTCGGTGTCCTTGAACGCCAGGATGTCGCGGGAGATCTCGACCAGGTAGGAATCCAGTTCGCCCGTGTTCCATTCGGCGAAGACTTCATGCATCTCCTGGGCGGACATGCCCAGGCCGTTCTTCAGGATGTTGTAGGCTTCGCAGATGAGCTGCATGTCGCCGTATTCGATGCCGTTGTGGACCATCTTGACGTAATGGCCGGCGCCGCCTTCACCGACCCAATCGCAGCACGGAGCGCCGCCGTCCACCTTGGCCGAGACGCCCTGGAAGATGTTTTTGACGTGCGGCCATGCGGCGGGGGAACCGCCGGGCATGATGCTCGGGCCTTTGCGCGCGCCTTCTTCACCGCCGCTGACACCGGTGCCGATATAAAGCAGGCCTTTGCTCTCGCAATATTTGACGCGACGGTTGGTGTCGTCGAAGAGGGAATTGCCGCCGTCGATGATGATGTCGCCCTTTTCGAGGTGCGGGATGATCTGCTCGATGAATTCGTCGACCGGTTTGCCGGCTTTGACGAGCATCATGACGCGGCGCGGTTTCTTCAGCTTGGCCACCATTTCCTGGATGGAGTGGGCGCCGACGACCTTCGTGCCTTTGGCTTCGTTGGCGAGGAATTGGTCGACCTTTTCCACCGTCCGGTTGTAGGCGACGACGGTGAAACCGTGGTCGTTCATGTTCAAAATGAGGTTCTGGCCCATGACGGCCAATCCGATCAGTGCGATATCAGCTTGTGGTTCCATGTTTTAAAATGATGAAAAATCAAATATCGAAGGGTATACGATACAAAAATGCGGCGCTGCAGCCAGCAGTTTTTTGGCTGAAACCGCCCGTCCATTGCGGTCCCCATCCCCCGGGCAGACGATGGACTTTTTTCGTGTCGCATATGCGACATTATTTTATGCCGGGAAGAAACCGTTTAATTTGCCGGGGTGACAACGCTGTTACCGTCGCCGGGTTTGTTCGACAATGCCTGGAGGCAGGTTTTGGCCCGGGCGGTCAGGCGCTCGCGGTCGGACGGTGACAGGCCCTGGGGATCGAAGCGATACCGGTAATGAAGCTGCAACAGGTCGTGCAGGGGAGCGCGCAGGGCGGTGAGCGCGGGATCGGACAGCGCGCGTTCCAGCCAGTCCGACAGCGGTTCACCCGGGCGGCGGGGAACCCCTTGCTGCGATAGTTTCTGTTCGAGCCGATAGAATTCCGAATCCAATCCCGGCCACGAAAAAACTTCGCGCTTCCCGGCTGATTGGGTGCGCCGGCGTTTGCGGCCGTGACGGAAGATGATCTGGTACAACAGCAGGATGAGGACGGGGATGAGCGCCCAGAGGATGTATTCGCGCAGATGGCTTTGGCCCCACCGGAGTTTGGCGATCTGGAACCCGAGCCACGATTTGAGATCGGAGAGTTTTTCCCAGAACGACGCCCGTTGGCCTTCGACATCGACCCAACTGCCAGGGGTCGTGTCGAAATCCTTCCAGGCCTTCGCCGATCCGTCCCAGACCAGGCACCAGGCGTGGGCATCGCGCTGGCGGACGACGTATCCGCTTCCGGACGGTTCATGGACGGCGTAACCGACGGCATAACGCGCGGGGATCCTGAGTTCGCGCAGCAACAGCACGGTGGCGGTGGCGAAGTATTCGCAATGACCGCTGCGGCTGGTCGAGAGGAAGCGTCCCATCGGCGTCTGGTTGGTGGTGGCAAGCTTGTCAGCGCCCTGCCAGGTGCTATACGTGAAATTTTTGGCGAAGAACGAGGCGACGTTCTCGAGCGTCTGGCGTTCCGTGTCGCCGCGGAGATGATTTTCGGCGATGACCTGGTCCAGGGCCGGCATCTCGTTGGTCGGAACGGCATAATCGAGGTTGTTGGTGATCGCTTGCGGCGGGGCGTCGATGGTGGCGCCGGGGCCATAGGCCGCATCGAAGATCACCAGGCCCGGACCTTCGGCGACGAGCACGGCGCCTTCGGGATTTTTCTGAAGGATATAGGCGTTGAGATTGTCCAGGCGGCTGCATCCCGGGGGCAGGGGAAGCAATCCGGAAGAATTCCCGTTGCGCGAACCGTGGAGGTAACTGGCGATATTGACCGAAGCGGTGTTGGTCTTGCCGGGCAGCAGGATGAAGGTGGTTTGGTTGGTCTCCGGGTAGACCGGTCCGTTTTCGAACGCCTGGGGTGAACTGCCGGCGAACCAGCGTTGTCGCCGCGGGTCATAGGTCCGGTAGCTCGCCTCCCGCAGGTATGACGGAGCCATTTGGCCGGCGGCGGGACGCAGACGGATGACGATGCGGCCGGAGAGCTTTAACTGGCCGAGTTCACCGATCGCAGTGATGCTTTGCAACGGATCGGTCCGGGGCCGGAAAAAATAACTCAACCACCGCATATTATAGTTCTGCATCCGCTGTTGGAGGATCCGGATGCCGAATTGCGTCTCGAACCCGAACCCCACCACGACCAGGAAGACGAACGTCCAGATGAGCAGTTTGTACCGTTGCGACCGGAACGGCCAAAGCGCCCAGGCCAGCAGCATGGTCTGGCCCCAGAAAAAGGAGTCGGTGCCTTCATTGATATGCACGCCGGCTGAAAAGATGCAGATGATGAAATAGGGATAGGTCAGGTTCACGTGTCGCATCGGCGGCACGGGCCGTCCGGCCTTGGCTTCGCGCTGCCGGTATCGGCGCAGGAACGGCGAGATGGAGGTGAGCGGGATCGTCTCGGTGACGCTGTACATCTGGGCGGCGACGGCGAGGAAAAAGATCAGGGGCAACCAGCGGAAGAACATCGTCGCGGTCTGGGCCGCGGTGACGGAAGCGTTGTGCAGCGCGGACGGTCCGCGCAACATGCCGCCGATGCCGCTCGGTCCTTCATTCTGGCTGAAGGCATACAGCGCCACGGCCAATCCCAGCAATTCACAAAAATAAGCGATGCGCTTGAAATCGTTTTCCGGCAGGTCCCAGCGCACCCGGACCAGGCGCGCGCTTTCCATGATCGCGGCCATGATGATGCCGACGATGAGCAGGTTCGATTGCCAGCCCCAGAACAGCAGCGTCGCTCCCAGCAACAACGGCGGGGTCTTCACGATGCGCGGTTTGGTTCCGGTCGATGACATGGTTCAATCGCCCAATTGGGCGAGGGTTTTTTCGACGTGGCCCATCTCGAGGATGTGGAAGTTCTCCGGGTCATCGCGCATGACGCCCGGGTCCGGCCGGGGATCTTCCGGTTCGATCACGACGAACACCAACACCGGGACGCCGAGGGCGCGCAATTTTTTTACGAAGGTCTGCCGCGGTTCGTCCCACGCGATGAACGCGCACACGCAGCCGCTGACGACGGCGACGTGGTTGATGACCAGTTCTTCGAGAGATCGGAACGATTTATCCGTGCAGGCCTTCACCGCCGCAAGGATCTCCAGCATCTGGTCGGCGTGGCCGAGACCGCGTCCCGCCGTGAAACAATAGGATTCGGCGCCGACGAACAACAGGTCCAGCAACGATTCCTGCGTGAGGACGGTGCAGGCGAACGAGGCGGCGACCGAGATCGCTTCTTCGAGCGATTCGCTGCGCGGATCGTCCGTGAACGTGTCGAGCACCAGGGCGTGCCGGACAAAAAATTCGTCTTCGAACTCTTTGACGATCGGTTTGCCCGTTTTGGCCCAGCTCCGCCAATGGATATGCCGCACCGGGTCGCCCCGCCGGTAATCGCGCAGGGAAACAAATTCGTCGCTGCGGCCGATATTGGATGCCAGCGCCACGCCGCCTTCCTGGTATCGCATCGACCCGGGCAGGGCGAACGACGGCAAAGGATATCGTTTCGGCAGCACCAGGATCACCTGCGGGCGGCTGACATGGATGAACGAGCGGAACAATCCCATCGGATCGGGCCGGGCGATCGTCACGCCGGTCAACCGCAACACGCCCCGGCGATACGCCTGGATCTCCACCTGGACTTCGGCTTCGCCGCCCGCCGGGATCGGCGGGATCTCGGCGTCCTCCACGGTCGCCACGCGGAACGGATGCGACCGGCGGCGTTTGCTGACGCGGAACGCGGGCACGCGCCGGCTTTCGGATTTTTGGAATTCCAGCCATTCCTGGAAACCCGGTCGCGGGTCGTGAAGATTTTCCAGCAGCGCCAGTCCCGCCTGCGGTTTTTTTGTCAGGTTTTTCACGGTCACACGGTATCGCAACGGCTGGCCGGCCGTGGCGAAACGGGGAAGGGACCGCTCGATGGAAAATTTACCGCGGAAGAACCAGCTGAACGCCATCGCCAGCCCCATCAGGCCGAGCAACAAGGTGAACGTCTGGTAGACGACCGTGTTTTCCGCGTCGGCGCCCACCGATGCGGAAACCATCAGGCCGATGGCCACGCTCCATCCGGCCGACGTGAACCGCCGTCGCGACCAATGGATGAGCACCGTGCCGAGGCGATAGACGCGATAGAACAGTTTGAAAACAGCACGCATTTACGATATACGATTCACGATATCCGATTTAGCCGCAGCCTTTCGAAATCCCGCGTAAATCGAAAATCGTGAATCCAAAATGGTTCAGGCCGGCACTTTCAATTTTTTCAGGATATCTTCCACGACGCCGCGGCGGGTGACGCCGGAAAAGCGGGCTTGCGGTTCGAGCACCAGGCGATGCGCCACGACCGGGACGGCGAGCGATTGGATCTGTTCGGGCGTGACAAAATCGAAGCCGTCGAACAACGCCAGCGCCTGGGCGGTTTTCATCAGGGCGATCGACGCGCGCGGGCTGGCGCCCAGTTGCACGCCCGGCGCGGTGCGCGTGGTCGAGACGATGTCCACGGCGTACCGTTTCAATTCCTCGCTGATGCGGATGTTTTCCACGGCCGTTTTCAAAGCCGTGAGATCGGCCAGCGTGACGCAGGGGGTGAGGAATTCGAGGGGATGATTGTGTTCCTGGGCGGTGAGGATGGCGACTTCATCGGCCGCATCGACATAGCCGAGGGTGAATTGCATGGCGAACCGGTCCATCTGCGCTTCGGGCAGGGGATAAGTGCCGCGGAATTCCACCGGGTTCTGCGTGGCGATGACGAAGAACATGTCGGATAAACTGCGCCGTTCACCTTCGACGCTCACCTGGCCTTCGCCCATGGCTTCGAGCAGGGCCGATTGTGTGCGGGGCGAGGCGCGATTGATCTCGTCGGCCAGCAGGATATCGGTGAAGACCGGGCCGTCATGGAAATGGAATTGCTGGTCGCGCTGGTTGAAGACCGAGACGCCGAGGATGTCCGAGGGCAACAGGTCGGGCGTGAACTGGATGCGTTTGAACCGGGCATCGATCGACCGGGCGAGGGCCTTGGCGAGCGTGGTCTTGCCCGTGCCGGGAAAATCTTCGAGCAGGACGTGTCCGCCGCTGGCGAGGGCGGCCAGGAGATTCCGCGTCGAAGCGGTCTGGCCGTGCATGATCTTACCGATGTTATCGGCGATCTTGCGGTAGGTTTCACGGGCGCCTTCAAGAGAATTGGATGTCATGCGGATGGAGAATCAAACATCGGCGGGTATAAAAAGTTCCGACGAAGATCTCACGCGGTCGATGTTAGTCGGCCGATACGAATGCGCGAACAAAAAGTTTTATCTGATTTGGCGGGAACGCGGTGGCCCGGGAAACGGAGCGCGGCCTGTCTCAAGCCGCCGCACCCCGGTGCATTGAAGACGAGGTGCGCTCCGAGGGCTTGTTAAACCTGCATCCCGCATGGGGTAATCACCTACTATTGCATTTCGCAATTGGCTTCTAAGCTGTGTCGAAATTTGGGTCACCCCATTGGATTTTTAAACAACCGGTTTTTTAACAACCCGCCGCCAAGCATATCATGAAACGTAAAGATCGAAAAATGGTTCCGTCGTCTGCGCCTGTCCGTCGCCTCGCGGCTTCGTCGGAAAATCCCCCTGAAACCAGCGCCGCGCTGTTGCGCGAACTGGTGGCGCATTTGCGCCAGAACCGGACGCAACTGCGCGAGGAATGGGCGCGGCGCATCACCGAGGCGCAATTGCTGACGGCGATGACCAAGGAAGAAATCTTCACGGAAGCGACGTCGGTGTACGACAACTACGTCGAAGTGCTCGAAACCGGTTCCGTCGAAGCTCTCCAGGCCTACGCGCGCAACCTGTCCGAACGTATCATTCCCCGCGGTGTTGAGACCCACGAAGTGTTGGGCATCGTGTTGCTGCTGCGCGACGTGCTGGCCCGCTCGTTGTTCAAAAAGTACCAGGCCGATTTCGACCTGCTGAACCGCGTGCTCGACTCGTACGAACCGGCCGCCAACCGGATCGCGAACACCGTAGGCGTGTCCTTCGTGCAGGAACGCGAACGTATCATCCGCCAGCAACAGGAAGCCATCCGCGAGTTGTCCACGCCGGTGTTGCAGGTGCGCGAACGGTTGCTCATTCTCCCGATCATCGGTGTCATCGATTCCCAACGCGCCCGCCAGCTCACGGAACAATTGCTCCGGGGCATCCGCAACAACCGCGCGAAGGTGGTCGTCGTCGATATCACGGGTGTGCCGACGATCGACTCCACCGTCGCGAACCACCTGGTGCAGACCGTCGAAGCGTC